>Ga0315912_10002165_pt1 | contig 21619 bp, 12 predicted proteins | sample VfabasoilMG_FD_204469 | JGI IMG/M metagenome (GOLD analysis project Ga0315912, IMG submission 204469) | Garden soil microbial communities collected in Santa Monica, California, United States - V. faba soil | ecosystem: Environmental > Terrestrial > Soil > Garden | place: USA: California...
ACGATGGCGAGATCATCGTGTTTGGCGCGGCGTATTGGGATGGGAAGTTTCAAGACCGACCCTTCACTGAGCCGCGCCCCGGTGGTTCCACCTATGGCATCGCTCGCCGCGCTGAGGCCATTGTCGCGCCGAACATGGAGACCCATCCGGCCTTTGCGGGTTCGGGGATGATCGGTTCGTTTGTGGGGTTTCCATTGGAGATCGGGGCGCGGGTGGTGGGGGTCTTGAGCTACGGGCAACCGGCCGCCTCAGAGTTTAGCGATGACGAACTGCGGTTATTGCGCTTGCTCGCTGACCAAGCCGCCATTGCCATCGAACACGCGCGATTATACGCCGCGTCGCAAGAAGAGTTAGTCGAACGCGAACGCACCGCCGAGGCCCTCCGCCAAAGCGAAGCGCGCTACCGCACCATCTTGGAAAATATTGAAGATGGCTATTACGAATTTGACCTGCTCGGCTTCTTGACGCTGTGCAATGATTCGTTTTGTCGCATCACGGGCTATCCGCGCGACCAGATCATGGGGACGAACGTGCGCCGCTACATTGACGAAGAGACGACGCACATCCTCACCGACACATTTGAGCGCGTGCGGCAAACGGGGATACCCGTGCCAGAAGTCGTGTTTCACTTCACCCGCCGGGACGGGTTGTGGCGGTTTGTGGCGGCCTCGGTGGCGCTTATTCAAAACGTGATGGGCGAGCATTTGGGTTTTCGCGGCATCATGCGCGACATCACCGAACGCAAAGAAGCCGAGGAGACCCTGCACCGCGCGCACGATGAGTTGGAGCGGCGCGTCGAGCAACTGGACTTGATCAATCGGGTGGGGCGTTACGCGACCTCGCAACTCAACATTGACGCGCTCCTGCCCAACCTCGCCCATCTCATCCGGGCCTCCTTCAATTATTACGCGGTGATGATCTTCCTCGTCGAGCGCACGGTAGGCGACTTTATCCGGTTGAGCGCCGCCGCCACCACTGAAGCTATAGACTTGTTGGAGCGCGGGTTGATCTTGCCCGTCGCCCCGACCAGCGGTTTTATCGGGCAAGTGGTCGCGTCGGGCGAGCCGCTGTTGGTTGAGGACGTATTGGCCGATGCGCGTTATCTGCCCGACGACCGGTTGCCCCGCACGCGGTCTGAATTGCTGTTACCGCTCCAGAGTAGCAATCAGGTGTTGGGCGTGTTGGAGTTGCGGAGCGTCGCGCCGGGCGCGTTCTTCACCGAAGATGTGCAGGTCTTTCAAACGCTGGCTGACCAGATCGCGGTGGCGATGCACAATGCCTTGTCGTTCAAGCTGGCGCAATCGGCGCGCGCCGAGGCCGAGGCCGCCAATAAACTCAAGTCGCAATTCTTGGCGAATATGTCGCACGAACTCCGCACGCCGTTGAACTCGATCATCAACTTTGCGTATCTCATTGGCGCGGGGACCGAAGGCCCACTGACGACGACGCAAGAAGACTTCATCAACCGGATCGGCGAAGCGGGGCGGCACTTGCTGGGGCTGATCAATGACATCCTCGACCTCGCTAAGATCGAGTCGGGCAAACTCGAGTTGTTCTTAGAAGAAGTGGATATCGAAGAACTGATTGAAGGGGTGGCCTCGACGGCCATTGGTCTCTTGCACGATAAGCCCATCGAACTCCGTCGCGACATCCCCGAACATTTGCCGCGTGTGCGTGCGGATCACACCCGCATTCGACAGGTCCTGTTAAATTTGCTATCGAACGCGGCGAAATTCACTCAGCACGGGCATATCACCATTCGCGTGTGGACGGATGCGCAATGGTTGACGGTCAGCGTCGCCGATACCGGTATTGGGATGCCCACCGATGATGTCCCGAAAGCCTTTGCCGAATTCGTGCAATTGGATGGGAGCCTGACGCGCCAAGCGGGTGGCACGGGCTTGGGCTTGCCCATCAGCCGCCGCTTCGTGGAATTGCATGGTGGACAAATGTGGGGCGAGAGCCAATTGGGGAAGGGCTCGACGTTTTACTTCACGCTCCCCTTGCAATCGGGTGAGGTGATCACGCCAAGCACCATCGCGCCGCGCCGCGCCTCCCCCAGCGAAGCGCCGCTCAAATTGCCGTTTGAAGCCCGCGTGTTGATTATTGATGATGACCCCTCCATGCGCGAAGTGATCGCGCATCAATTGGCGCGCGCGCAAGGCTATGAAGTGGTGGAGTTGTCGGATAGCCGAGTGGCAGTGGAACAAGTGCGTGCCGTGCGCCCGGATGTGGTGATCTTGGATGTGATGATGCCCTATCAAAACGGCTGGCAAATCCTCCAAAAGTTACGCGCCGACCCGCAGACCAAAGATGTGCCGGTGGTGATCTGTAGCGTCTTACGCGAAGAGCAGTTGGCCTTGTCGCTCGCCGCCGATGATTATCTGATCAAGCCGGTGGAGCAGGAAGCCTTGCGGATGTTGGTAGAACGCTTTGCGCCGCCGGGCGGGCGGGTGTTGGCGGTGGATGACGACCCCAACGCCTTGGATGTCGTGCGCCACATGTTGAGCGGCGAAACCTATCAACTCTCCACCGCGCAAGATGGCCTGACCGGTCTGACGTTGGCGCGGATGCAACCGCCGGATGTGATCGTGTTGGATTTGATGATGCCCGGCATGAGCGGCTTGGATGTGATCGCTGAATTGCGCGCCGACCCCTTGACGGCGCAGGTGCCGGTGGTGGTGGTGACAGCCAAAGACTTGGAAGTGGCCGAACGCGTGCAGTTGCAATCCGCCGCGGCCACCTTGTTACACAAAGGGCGCTTCACGCCGGATGAATTGAACAGCGCCGTGCGCCGCGCGGTCGCGCAGAAATCTATGACGCCGGTTGTGATGAGCGAGTCGTGAGCTAGAGCCTAAATAGGAGCCCATATGAAACGTCCCTACTACTTCCTAATCCTCCTCAGTTTTACCCTCACCATGTGTGCCGCGCCGCCAGCGGCGACGCCCACCGCCGCGCCCGCGCCAACCCAGCCCGCGACCATAACGATCCTATTAAGCATGAAGGGCCCCGGCGCTACAAATTCATTTTGGGCGGCAGTGGAGCAGGGGGCTCGCACCGCCGCCGCCGCCAACGGGGTGACGCTCAACGTGAGCGCCCCGCCCCAAGAGACCGATGTCGCGGCACAAATTCAGCAAATTGAAGCGGCCATCGCGCTCCCGGTCCAAGTGATCATCGTCGCCCCGACCGATGTGGCCGCGTTGAACCCAACGTTCAACAAAGCCTATGCCGCGCACATCCCGGTGCTGTTTGTGGACACCGACACGGCTTGGCCGAACAAGCTCACCTTTATCGGCACGGATAATTTGGCGGGTGGGCGTTTGGCGGGCAAGTTTATTTGTGACACATTAGGCAGTGCCGGCGGGCAAGTGGCGATCATCACCGGCGTCTTGTCGCAACAGACCCACATCGAACGCAGTGGGGGCGCGGAAGAAGCCTTCCAAACATGCGGTTTGCAGTTGGTGGCGAAGCAACCCGCCGACTCGTTGCGTGATAAGGGGCGTGATGTGATGCAGACGATCTTGACCGCCAACCCCGACGTGCGGGCCGTGTTCGCCACCAACGATCTCATGGCGTTGGGCGCGGTTGAAGCTCTGCGCGCCGCTGGCAAAACGGGCGTGGTGGTGGTGGGCTTCGACGCCAGCCCAGATGCGGTCACGTCTATTTTGGCCGGTGAGATGACGGCCTCCGTCGCCCAAAGCCCAATGAACATGGGGAAGTTTGGCGTTGAGAACGCCCTGAAAGCGATTGCCAACACGTCTATCCCTAACCGCATTGACACCGGCACGACGCTCGTCAACCGGGACAATGCGGCGCAGTTTAAACCTTAATCCGTATCTTTCTACTGGACAAAATGCCTCGTCCCTCGACCCTCGGCGCGCGGTTGCTCCTGACCTGTGTTTTGCTGGTCATCCTGACCGCGTTGATCCTGAGCGCCTTTTCCACCTACAGCGGTTTGCAGGCGGGGCAAGAGCGCGTCATCGGCCAACTTGAATCGGTGGCGGTGCTCAAAGAAGCCGAGATTGATACGTGGACGAAGAGCCTCCAAGCGAACTTGACCATTGCACTGGCCGAAGAAGACCGGCATCGTTTTGAGCAAGTATTGTTGCGTGCGTTCCCGCCTCCGCCGGACTACGAAGCCAACGCCACCCGGTTGCGTCAACGCATCCAGCGCATCGCGCAAGAGACGCAACTCTTTGACGAAGTGTTCCTGATGGACTTGCAAGGCGAGGTCGTTTTATCCACTGACCCGTCGCAAGAGAAACGCTCTCACCGGCAACAGCCGTATTTCCTCAACGGCCTCTCCGCTCAGTACATTAGCCCGCCCGCCCATTCGCCATTCACCTCCGGGCTGTCGCTGGTGGTGGCGCAACCCATTCTGAACGAACAACAACACACGCTGGGCATCTTGGCGGGGCGCGCCAGCCTGATGACCCTAAACGCTATGATGCGCGAGCGGGCTGGGTTGGGCGACACGGGCGAGACCTATCTGCTGGGGCGCGACCGGATTTTGCTCACCGAGACGCGGCAGGGCGGCATGGGGCGCGAGATCACCACGAACGCTTTTGATGCGCTCCTCCAAACGCCTGGTGCGGGTGCCGATGTGTATACCGACAACGGGCAGACCAAAGTGCGCGTCTATCGGTGGTTGGCGCAACTCGAAGTGTTATTGGTCGCCGAGCAAGATCAGGCGGAGGCCTTTAGCTCAACTTATGAACTCCTAGGGTTGAATCTCGGCGTGACGGTAGTGGCGACCCTCATTTCGGTGTTAGTTATGCTGGCTATCACGCGCAGTGTCGCCCAACCCTTAGCGCGTTTGGCAGAGATGGCGACGGCGGTGGCGGGCGGCGACTATCACGCCGAACGTTTGGTTGAAGTGACCAAGCGGGGGGACGAGTTGGGGCAGGTGGCGCAGGCCTTCCAGCAAATGACGCAAGACGTGCAGACGCGCGAAGCCAATTTACGGCATGAACGCGATCTATTAAAGGCACTCATGGATAGCGTCCCCGACACCATTTATTTTAAAGATCGCGCCTCGCGCTTTACCCGCGTCAATCGCGCTCAAGCCTATGCCTTGGGGTTGACCGACCCCGAGGCAATCATCGGTAAGACCGAAGCCGATTTCTTCTTGCCCCAATACGCTCAGGACGCCCGCGCCGATGAAGCCGCGATCATCGCCACCGGTCAACCGCTGGTGGACAAAGTGGAAAAGACCGAACGGATTGATGGCGAATATGTGTGGTACTCGACCACCAAAGCGCCCATTGTAGATGAGCGAACCGGACAAGTGATCGGCCTAGTGGGGATTTCGCGCGATGTCACTGAGCGTCACCGCGCCGAAGAAAATTTGCTTCAAGCGCGCGACGAATTAGAACGGCGGGTGCAGGAGCGCACTGATGCTTTGGCCCAGGCCAATCAGTCTTTACAGGCAGTGCGCCAAGTGGGGTTGAGCCTCACTTCCAGCCTTGAGCTGACCGATGTGTTGCGGATCATCTTGTCTACGGTGTTTCAACTCTGGCCCGGCGTGCGCGACGCTTACATCTATTTGTTTGATAACGACCAACTGACATTTGGGGCGGCGCAATGGTTCGATGGACGCGACCCGCCATTGACTGCCCCGCGCACAGAGGGTTTGTCCTATCGCACTGCGCGTTCGGGGCAAGCCGTGATCGTGGAAGATATGCGGACGGATCCCTTGTTTGCCTCGGTGCGGGACGACCCCAACTGGCAGGCGTATCTGCGCGGGAGCATCATGTATCTCCCGCTCAAGATCGGCGCGCAAGTGGTGGGGGTGATGACCGTGACCAATCACCGCCCGCAACGGGTCTCGAGCGATATGCGCCAGGTCTTGGACCTATTCGCCGACCAAGCCGCAGTGGCGATTGAAAACGCGCGGCTGTTTTTGCGAGGGCAAGAAGAATTGCGGGAACGCCAACGCGCCGAAGCGCAACTCTTGCACCAGAATGAATATCTCGAAGCCTTGCATGCCACCACGTTGGGCTTGGTGTCGCGCCTCGACCTCCAAGATTTACTGGAAACGGTGGTGCAACATGCCGGGCAAATGTTGAACACGACGCATGGTTATATTTACCTCATCAACACGGCCGAGACCGAGTTGGAGTTGCGCGTGGGGGTGGGGGCCTTTGAGAACGATGCCCCCTTGCAACGGGGCGAGGGTTTGGCGGGCAAGGTGTGGGTGGCGGGCGATCCAGTGATCGTAGATGAGTATGACGCGTGGGAGGGACGCGCCGCCAGTTTCCCGACCAACCGTATCCGGGCCTTGGCCGGCCTCCCCTTGAAATCCAACGGGCGGGTGGTGGGCGTGCTGGGTATGGCCTATGGTGCGGAGGCCTCGCAAACGTTTAGCACTCCCGAGGTGGAACTCCTCACGCGCTTCGCGCAACTGGCCTCGATTGCGCTGGATAACGCCTGGCTGTTTGAGACGACGCAACGCCATCTGACCCAACTCGAAGCGGTGCGCCAAGTGAGCCTGAGCCTGACCTCGACGCTCGACCTCGCCTCGCTCTTGCAAGTCGTCCTTAAGAGCGTCTTCAAACTCTCGACCGAAACGCGCGATGCTTACATTTATCTCTATCAAGGCGAGGTCTTGAAGTTCGGCGCGGCCTTGTGGTTCGATGGGCGCGAAGCGCCGCTGACCGACCCGGTGCCGGGCGGCGTGTCGTATCAGGTGGCGGAACATGGGCGGTTGATCAACATCGCCGATATGCGGACCGACGTGCTGTATGAGCCAGTGCGCTTTAACCCCGACTGGCAGGAATATATTCAGGGCGCGATCATTTATCTGCCACTGAAGATCGGCGAGCGCGTGGTGGGGGTGATGACGGTGGCCTATCAACCGCCGCGCTTGTTGCCCGATCTCGAAATTTATATTTTGGAACTGCTGGCCGATCAGGCGGCGATCGCCATTGAAAACGCGCGGCTGTACGTCGCCTCGCGCGAACACGCCCGCGAACTGGATGCCTTGCTTACGGCACATTCCGCCTTGCTCAGCACGCTCGACCTTGACCAGTTGCTCGAGAACATTTTGCAAGCCTCGCTCACCGCCCTCCCGGCGGCGCAAAAGGGCACGATCTTGTTATACAACGCGGAAGCCCAACAGTTGCAGATCCGAGCGGTGGCGGGTTACACCGACCCGCGCGTGCGGGTGCTGGACTTTGCCGGCTCGGGGGGGTATTCGGCGAGGGCGGTGCGCGAACGGCGCTCGTTGTTGATCAGCAATGCGCGTTCCGACCCAGAGATCACCTATATGGGCGACATCGAGGAAGTGCGCGCGATCCAGTCCGCCATTGTGTCGGTGTTGTGGCAACAGGGCGAGCCGGTGGGGGTGATCGCGCTCGACGCCGATCAGGTGGCGGCGTTCAGTGAAGCCGAGGTACATCTGCTGGATGCGTTTGCAAACACCGCCGCTGTCGCCATGGCCAATGCCGCTCTCTACACCACCGCGCAAGCCGAACTCGGCGAACGCCGCCGCGTCGAAGCCCAATTGGAGCAACACGTCGAGCAACTCAATCTGATCAACCGCGTGGGGCGGCAGGCGACCGCGTTTTTGGATCGAGATGAACTATTGCCCGAACTGGCGCAACAGATTCGCAATACCTTCGACTTTTATGCGGTGATGGTCTTCTTGGTGAATTTGGAGACCGAACAGGTGGAACTGTGCGCGGCGGCGACGATTGAACCGGTGAATTTGATGGAGGCCGGGTTGAGTTTGGGGATCGGGCAGGGTTTGGTGGGGACGGCCGTGGCCACCGCGCAACCCGTGGTCGTGGGCGATGTGTCGGCTGACCGGCGCTTCCGGTCCGATGTCCGCCTGCCGCGCATTGGCTCCGAAGTGGCCTTGCCGTTGCGGATTGGGAATGAAGTGCTGGGCGTGTTGGATTTGGAGCGCGTGGAACACGACGCCTTCCCCCCCAACACGGTGCGCGTCTTGCAGACTCTCGCTGACCAGATCGCCATTGCCTTGCACAACGCCGAGCTCTTCCAGATGACCCAAGCGGCGCGCCAAGAGGCCGAAGATGCCAACCGGCTCAAGTCGCGTTTTTTGGCGAACATGTCGCACGAACTCCGCACGCCACTCAATTCGATCATCAACTTCGCCTATCTGTTGAGCATTGGCTCGGAGGGCGAGGTTACGTTGGGGCAAACCGATCTGCTCCAACGCATCAGCGAGGCGGGGCGGCATCTGTTGGGGTTGATCAATGACATCCTGGATCTGGCGAAGATCGAGGCCGGGCGCTTTGAATTGTTCTTGGAAAATGTGGAACTCCCCGACCTGATCGCCGGGGCGTTGGCGACGGCTACCAGTTTGGTGCATGACAAGCCAGTGGTTTTGCGCGCCGATCTGCCGGAGGGGTTGCCACTGGTGCGCGCCGACCATACCCGCGTGCGACAGGTGTTGTTGAACTTATTGTCGAACGCCGCCAAGTTCACCACCGAGGGGGAGATCGTGGTGCGCGCGGTCAGCGAGGGCGCACAGGTGGTATTTAGCGTTACAGACACCGGCGTAGGCATCGCGCCCGCCGACCTCCCTAAAGTGTTCGCCGAATTTGTGCAATTGGATGGCGAACTGACGCGCCAGACGGGCGGCACCGGGTTGGGCTTGCCCATCAGCAAACGCTTTGTGGAATTGCACGGCGGGAAGATGTGGGCCGAGAGCACAGTAGGCGTGGGTTCGACGTTCTTTTTCACCTTGCCACGCGCGCAGACGCCAAGCGTCGAACTGCCAGTGAAGCCCGCCGAAGCGCCGCCACCGATGCGCGAGCGGACCGAGCCGCGCCTGCCTGCGGGTGACGCCCGCGTGTTGGTGATTGACGACGACCCCGCCATGCGCGAAGTGATCACGCGCCAATTGGCGTTGGCGCGCGGGTATCAGGTCGTGGAATTGACCGACAGCCGCAAGGCGGTGGATTGGGCGCGCGATAGCCAACCGGACGCGGTGATCTTGGATGTGATGATGCCGCAACGCGACGGCTGGCAGGTGTTGCAAGCCCTCCGCGCCGACCCCGCCACGCGCGACATCCCGGTGATCATGTGTAGCGTGTTGCACGAGCAGAGCATTGCGCTCTCGCTCACGGCCGATGATTATTTGGTCAAGCCGATCCAAAGCGAGGAACTGCGCCGCATCTTGGAACACTTTGCGCCACTGGGTGGGCGGGTGTTGGCGGTGGACGACGACCCGAACGCGCTGGAGATCGTGCGGCGCATGTTGGGCGGCCTGACCTACAACTTGCAGACGTTGAGCGATGGGCTGAGCGGCTTGGAGGCGGCGCGCGCCCAGCCGCCGGATGTGATCGTGCTAGATTTGATGATGCCCGGCATGAGCGGTTTCGATGTGTTGGCCGAATTGCGCGCGGACCCCAACACGGCCAATGTGCCAGTGGTGGTGGTGACGGCCAAAGACTTGGAGACACATGAACGCGCTCAGTTGCAAGCCGCGGCGGCGACCCTGTTGCAGAAGGGGCACTTTACGCCCGATGAATTGGTGAACGCCGTCAAGCGCGCGGTGAGTCGCGGCGGACGGTGATAATCGGTTATCACCAGCGAAGCACAGTCTCTACAACTTAACTGCGCATAGCTAGTAAGGGTGCATAAAACCAATCGAACAACTTCTAATGAAAGAAATCAGGCTATTCGCAACACAACAATTTTGAATTTTTTGGTGTTCAAGAAAAACGAGCTTATACTCAGTGCGTCCTGTGTGCCGTAATTTGTGACACCTACATAGGCTTAAATACGGAAAACATTATCCGTAAAACCACCCGAATAGGGGTGTTATACGGAATAATTCCGCATACTTAACGGTTGGGCGCTTCGTAATTGGCAGAAAATACGGGGAAAAGGCGCAAGCTTTAGGGCGTAGTCATGTGAAACACTGCGAACCAATTGAGTGGGAGTGTTTTTTGTTGAGCGCATAGTTAGGCGTGGCGGATGCGCTTGGGCGTATTTGTTGGTTAAGCGCGGGCGGGTTAGGGCGAACGGCCAATTTCAATGGACGGGGAAGCGGCTTTATTTGCGATAAATAAAAACCCCTCTAACTAGAGGGGCCTAATGTGCGTAGTTTCTGGGCAATTACTACACCGAACATTTTTATGATTTTCCATGTGTTTTTCTCCTTCTTGCATTGTGTCCAACAAGTAATTAACTGCTACGTCGGTTTCATCATCCGATTCCGACATGTCCAACCTCTTGTTAGCTTCAATTAGGTTTTGGAGAATGGTTGTACAGTTTGGTGTACCTGTTTGCCCAGAAACCATCGGGTACAAATCCATTGTAATCTCTTTGAAAATAATGTCAATGATATTTTTCTGAAATCAGCCTTTTTAATAAGACTTAACGGTGCGGGATCGGAACAAGTGGCAATAAATGCGATTCCATTTGTTTATCGAAAAGTTAGTAGCTGAGTTTTGAGGTGGGCTTAGGTTTGGTTAGTGGCAGGCTTTGAGCTATGGGCGGGGTAGCGTATCCGGGCGTGGGTTTGGGTGGGCGTGGGGCGCGCCCAACCCGCAAATGCAGTGGATTGGCGCTGTGCGCCTCCGTCAAGCTACTCTGGTTGTTCTATTTTCGCGCGTTGGTGTAGGATCGGGATGCAACCGCGCCAACCACTGATTTGAGTCGTTAGCCCGCTTGTTGATTTTGAGTTAGGTAAAACTTATGAGTTCTGACTGGTTACAAAACACAGAATCACAAGATCGAGTAGTTAGTCTGCTTGAATTTTCTGGTGTTCCGCTAGAATTACAAGTTGCGGCTGTGTGTGATAAATTTTGCTCATCATTTTCACGACAAGATATTAGCGTGATTAGCGGTCAACGGATATATTCGATTTCTACAAGCCACAATGAGCTCCGCGAAATTGACCAAAATGTGCGATTTCGGATTTCTCACTCAACAAACATGAGTCGGTTGGATTTTTCAGCTAACGTTGTAATTGAATGTAAGTACAGGAAGAATGTAGAACTTTTTGCTTTTTCTACTGAGCAGAGCTATATAAACACACGGTTCCCAATATATACGATGGCATTAAAATATCTGCCGATATTTGAGGATTTGGTACATTCTCATGGAAAGTATTCTTTTGGCGGAGTATTCGACATACCCAAAAGTAATCTGGCCTTGTTGAAAATTGATGGAGGAAGAACGCCTATAGGAGTACATGAAGAAAATGTAGTTTATAACGCCGCTGGGGCGCTATATGATTTTATTTCATTTGATTTGTTACAGGATGATCCAGTTCTGAAAGCCCTAAGAGACAAGGCAAGTGAGTGTATAGATGAGCTAGGATTGTTGTTGCCAGAAAAAGAATTAAGGGATTGGTATTTCTCTAAAGGAGAATCAGGTGCGGCAGAAAAATGGATACGAAAACTTGTTTCGCCCACAATTGTAGCAACTTTTAATGAGCGTTTACGAAACAGACTAACAAAATTTGATGCAATGGTATTGACTGCCGAAATGATAAAGTTGTATGTTCCTGTTATATGCGTGAATGGGCCAATATACTCAGTAGCTTGGAACTCCGATCCCCAAAATATAAGATTCTCTGAAGTACCATATGTCCTTACTTCTATAAGAAAGCTTGGTTGGCCTGATATATCACTGCGGGCAGGTTTGTCTTATGTACAGCCAGAGGTACCGGTAATTGTAACTAATCTGAATAATCTGAGTCAGGTTTTGGACGCCGTTTCTACATGGTTACAAGAAGTAAGCGAGCCCTTGCATGAAATAGTTCATGAGCGCCAAGAATTTTTTCCAATTGAGACACATCTGTGTCGCAAAATAATACCTATAGTTCACGAATACAAAGAACATACAAATTTGTGGCATAGTTAGGGCTACTCATAAATGGTGCTGGATACTTCTGGCAACCTATGCCGAAATCAAAGCGGCGAGGACGAATCCTGTAACAGAGAGCGGGCTAACCCGTGCATCCAGCGGATTGGCGCTGTGCGCCTCTGTAAGCCTACTCTGGTTTTTCTGTCTCTGCGCGTTGGTGTAGGATCGGGTTGTAATCGCGCCAACCACTGATTTGAGTCGTTAGCCCACTACCCTTAAAATGAGGGGAAGAAAAATTGTATGGGTTCAAAGAAGAAAAGAAAAAAAGAGAAAGTCTCTACAGATTCAAACGGGGGAGAGAAAATTGACTTCTATTTAAATATCTTAACTTTAATCCTTGTAGTTGATAAAAACTTCAACAGCCGGATTCCTCCTGAAATGCAAGGGGTTATATTTATTATGCTTTTAGTTAGCGTATTGTTGGTGTCTTTTCCAAATATCGAGAAGACAGCGAAGTTTTTTGCTTCCTCTGTTCGCCTATTTGCATTCTTGAGTATGTTGGGGTTGCTTACTTACATTAGTGCATCAATAGCCAACTCACTCCCAATATCAAATATACTTATACAGACAATTTCGGCAGTCATACTTATGATATTAAGTGTGATTTTAAACATGATTACAAAATTTGATTATTTAAAACAAGCAAAAGTAACCCAAGAAACATCATCCGAATCGTTAGCCTCGTTAGATTACCTAACTCTTTCAGATCTTCCTTCAAAAACTAGGAAAATCTGGAACGGCATTAACATTGTAAGTATCGTGATTACTTGGTCTTTTTTGTTGTACCTATTGGTTTTTAATAAACCAAATTTTGACCGAACGGAATGTGTCAAGGGTTTTTGGACACTGGCAGGAAGAGTTTAGTGTCGTTCGATAGGGTTTCTCCTGAGAGGTCTAAGGTTTTGGGGGCGTTGATGCCGACCTGCGTAGGCCAGCGGGGCGCGTTCGGTTGACCCCGACTGAAGCGTTCGGGGTGGGTTTGATAGGCGGCGTGGAGGACGGTTTGCCGTTGGTGCCAGAGGGCGTCGGCGGTGCCAAAGTGAACGGCGGCCGGGGTCATCAAGCCGAGGGCGGTGTGATGATGCTCGTAGCCGTACCAGTGCTCAAACTCCCGCATCCATGTTTGAGCGTGCCGGAGACTATCAAACCGATCTGGATAAGTCGGGTGGTACTTGAGGGTTTTGAAGCTGGCTTCGGCGTGCGGATTGTCATTGGAGACATGTGGACGGGACAAACTTTGTTGCACGCCTAACTCACTGAACAGCCAGGCGAGCGGCTTGGCCGTCATCGGGCCACCATTGTCGGAATGCACGGTCAGTTGGTTAGGCACCAGTTGAAAGCGGTTGAAGCTGGCGGCTAAGAGTTGTTCGGCATACTCCCCGCTCTGCTTTTCGGCGATGCGCCAGCCGATGATGAAGCGACTGAACAGGTCGAGCACCAAGTACAAGTAGAAGCATTGATATTTGACGGTGCTGGGTAAGAGGGTAATGTCCCACACCCAGACGTGATTGGGGTGATGCGCGATAACCTGTGGCGCGGGCCGGGCCGGATGGCGGAGTTGATCCCGGCGGTCACGCACGGCCTGATTTTCAGCCAAAATGCGGTACATGCTCCGCAGGGAACACAGATAGCGCCCCTCATCCAGCAGTTGCGGGTAGACTTCATAGGGCGTTTGATCGGCAAAGCGCGCACTGTTGAGTTCGGCTAAGACGGCCGTTTTTTCCGGCGCAGAGAGCGCATTCGGCGGTGGAACGCCGGGGCCGGAAGCCACGACCGGTGGGGGGCGACGGGTCGCATACAGACTACTGCGGGCGACGCCGAACGCGGCACAGGCGGTGGACACCCCCACTTTGGTTGCCAAGGTCTCAACACTGTCCATCAAGCGCCCTCGGTCGTGGGCGACAGTTCCGGCTCCGGTAAGCCGAGCACCTGCAACAATTTTTTTTGGGCGTCAATGATCATCTCCGCTTTGTTGAGTTTGGCTTGCAAGCGGGTCGTCTCGCGCTCTAAGTGTGCCAACCGTTGGGCAGCCTCATCCACTTTGGGGCCACGCTTGCGCGCCGTCAAACTCGCCAGTTGGTTGCGGTCACGTTCTTGCCGCCAATGGGTCAGATGGCTGGAATAGATGCCTTCGCGGCGCAGTAACGCGCCCAACTCGCCTTGCGGACAGCGTTCCGCTTCCCGCAAAATGCGGAGTTTTTCCGGCGCAGTGAAGGTGCGGCGTTTGGCGCGCACCTCCCCCGACGCCCCCGCGGGGGCGTCGGGGGAGGTGGTAGGGGTAGTCGTTATAGTCGTCATGAGTAGCTCCTGTGGCCCTACACTAAATTATAGGTCGGAGTGTCCAACTCTATCCTGTCACAAAGGGCTTTGGAGCAAATTGCGCGGGCGCTGTTCAAAGAGTGGTTTGTAGAGGGGGATGAAGACGATGGGGAAATTGGAACTCTTGAAAATTTAGTGAATATTACAACTGGAAAAAGACCTTTAGATCGGTCAGATTTTCCTACTAAGAATATTAATATTCCATTATATGGTGGCAATGGGCCGATGGGATATGTCCATGAGGCACTTTATAATGAGCCTATCATCCTTACTGGGCGTGTTGGCACACTCGGTACAGTATTTCGAATCAAAACAGCTTGTTGGCCTTCTGACAACACTCTAATTTTGTTGGCTAAAGATGTTGTTGATTATGAATTTGTATATTTTCAGATACAACAAATAGATATTCATTCTCTCAATCGAGGCTCTACCCAGCCACTTTTGACTCAAGGCGACTTAAAAACTCAACCTGTAAAAATACCACCTAAGCAATTATTAAAAAAATTCCATAATGTTGTGACCGTGCTATTTGAAAAAATAGACGCAAATATTGAACAATCCCGCACCCTCACCGCCTTACGTGATGCATTGTTGCCCAAGTTGATGAGTGGGGAGGTGCGGGTGGAAGATGCAGAAACCGAACTCAAAATGGCAATGCGGACACCTGCCCAAGAGGCCAGCGCGGAGGCGTATCGGCGGCATTTGAGGCCGAATGATCGTTATCGGCGGAAGTAAATAAATCTAGGCCCAGTAGAATTGTTAAGAGAACGGCGAAAAAACAAAGGAGGCCCCTATGAATAACAATTGGGAAACTATTTTTCGAGAATGGTCAAAACCAGCAAGCGACACTGAACAAGAAAAATGCGAAAACGCAGAGCGCATGATACGAGTTGCAATAAAAGAAAGCGATAAACTCGCCAAGCGAACGATTGATGTTTTTGCTCAAGGCTCTTATCGAAATAACACTAATGTGCGACACGACAGTGACGTTGATATTTGCGTTGTCTGTCGGGACGTTTTTTTCTCTGACTTCTCAAATGGCTTGACAGCGAAAAGCGTGGGTTTAGTAGATTCTGACTATGAATATACTCAGTTTAAAAACGAAGTTGAAGAGGCTTTAGTTGCAAAATTCGGGCGAAAAACAGTTACAAGAGGCAAGAAGGCGTTTGATATACATGCTAATACTTATCGAGTTGATGCGGATGTAGTGCCTTGTTTTGAGCATCGTAGATATTACCTTGATTCGATTGGGCAAAATCGTTATATATTGGGAACTGAACTGCACCCAGACAATGGTGGAAGAATCATTAACTGGCCCGATCAGCACTACAAAAATGGTGTCGCTAAAAATACGGCGACGGGAAACCGATTTAAATATATTACAAGAGTTCTTAAGAGGCTCCGTAATGAGATGGTCAGCAAAAATATAGAGGCCGCCAAACCAATTCCTTCATTTCTAATTGAGTGCCTAATATGGAACACTACCGATGAAGGTTTTGGTCATACTGAATATACAGCCGATGTCCGCTATGTTCTTGCCCACACGTTTAACAGCACGATAACAGATGATAAATGCCAAGAGTGGGGAGAAGTTAATGAGTTGAAGTACCTTTTTAGGTATAGCCAGCCGTGGACGCGAGAGCAAGCGCATTTATTTTTGAGTTCTGCTTGGGATTATGTGGATTTTCAATGAGGCTATATGATCACTGAAACTCAACTTTCCGGCTTACTACTTATAGCGGCATTAATATGGGGCGTATTACTAATACTAAATGGAACAGCGATTAATATTAAGTTCTTTGAGCCGTTATCTACAGTAGCGGGTATTTTGGTTTTACTCTTGAGTGTTTTTGATAAATGGGCTTGGCGCTGGCGGGTATTTTATCCCTGGCTGGTTGCTATCCCCTATCTGCAAGGAACGTGGAAAGGTCAATTAGTCTCAAATTGGGTAAATCCTAACACCCAAGAAAAAACGCCTCCAATTGATGTGTATCTGGTGATTAGACAAAATTTCTCCTCACTGCATATACGGCTCATTACAAAAGAGTCGGGTTCCGAATCACTTGCGGGGAGTATTGTCCGAAATCCTGATGGGGTCTTTGTAATTTCAAGCACTTATCGAAATACACCCAAACTTCAAATACGCGATAGAAGCCCAATCCATCATGGTGGGCTGTTGTTAAACATTCAAGGCGACCCCACGAATGGATTAGAGGGCCAATACTGGACTGATCGTGATACAAAAGGCGAACTTCGGTTTGTTTCTAAAAGCGAAAAGGTCTATTTCGATTACGAAAGTGCATCAACGGGCTATTACGGCAAAAATGGCGATGACTAAAAACTTCACCGAATCTGAAGTCGAAGCCGCCGCCCTCGACTGGTTAGCTGAACTTGGCTACACCATCTAATACAGCCCGGCCATTGCCCCGGCAAACCCGCCTCCGAGCGGGACGACTATGGCACGGCGATTTTGGTAGGCCGCTTACGCGCGGCACTGGCCCAACTCAACCCTACCCTTTGTGTTAATGCCTTAGACGAGGCCTTCTAGCAGGCTATCGGCGGCATTTGCACCCGAATGACTGTTATCGGCGGCGTTAATGAAGAGAATTGCATTTTCACTATTGAACGAATAATTTTTTGACAAAATCACCTATGACAAGGATGGAGATGTTATATCGGAAACATACCCTCAAAGATATAGCTATGGAGGGATGGGACGCTTTACGCCAGTTATCTGTGAGTTTAGCAGTAGCGGCTGGTGCTTTTGGTGTTACAACTTTTTTACTTACCCAAACTACTTATGGTCTATTTATTGAAGAACTCTTATTAAATGGGTGGGGGCCTTATCAAATTGCGGTATTGATAGGCTTGCTGTCTATTACTTTTTACTACATCAAGGGGCTACTATCAACTATTTGGCGTTTCATCACAGAGCCTGTTTTTGTAGACATTGACAAAGTGATATGGGCGTTTCTTCTCTGGGGAGTGCCCTGGTTCTTAATTCCAAGTAGTTTTATTGATTGGGGAAAAATTCCAAATCTTATAGCTCTAATTCAAATTTTGTGGTGGGGTATGCTATGCCTGATTCTAACAAGATTGATTGTTGTGTTTCGGGCTAACAGGCAACAATATGTCCTAGAAAAACCCCGTTGGTTACACGACCACCCAATTGATTCTGAGAAAGAAGATATTCTTAGGCGCGAGAATATCGTCAGGCAAATCGTGTCTGCAATTGATGACTATTCCTTTGAAGGATCGTTTGTAATTGCTTTAACTGGCGAATGGGGGTCTGGAAAATCATCCGTACTTAATTTATCCAAAATACAATTTAAAAAGAAAGGTATCTCTACTTTGGAGTTTTCACCCTGGTATTTGAGTACAGGCAGTGACCAAAACCTCGAGGGTATTCTCAGATATTTCTTTGACGTTTTAAAAAGAGCGGCCAACGAATCTGCCTTTCGGCCTAACCTGCTCCAGACTATCAGCAAATACTCCAAGTTGTTAGAAATTGCTCTTAGCGCTTCATCAATCAACTTGTCACTTACAACTGGCCCCAACCCCAATGAACTCACTGAACTTCGAGAACAACTATCGAAAGGTTTTTCAGCCCTCAAGCAAAAGTTTGTTGTTATCATTGATGATTTAGATCGCATGTCGGGAACAGAAATTGCCTATGTTTTTAAGCTCGTCAGACTCTGTGCAGACTTCAAGAACGTGATTTATCTAATAGCCTTCGACCGCAGTTTTGTTGAAGAGCAACTTGAAGAAGGTTTCCACTCCCGTGCTAGGGATTATATTGACAAGATTGTTCAGCTAGAGATTCCACTACCTAGAGCGGATACATCCGCTGTAATTTATTTCTTACAAAACCGTTTCCAAGATATGGAAAGAGAATTGAATGTTCAATTGATTTCGGATACAAAATTTCAGAAGCGACTCGCTGAAAATGCTGATGTTTGGCGTAACTGGTTAGGTAATTTGCGTCTTGCGAAAACATTGACGAATCGCTTTTTATTAGCCGTTTTGCCGATCATAGGTGAGGTGAATTACTACGACTTGCTGGTATTAGAAGGCGTCAGACTGAAGCATCCTGACATCTACGAGTTTATTTTTTGGCATCCATCACTATTTACCTATGAAAATCCTGTGAATTGGATGATGCCAGCCTCTCAACAAGAAAGTCAAATGCTTGCCAAAAATTATGATGGAATGTTAGATGAAATTGAGGACGCAGAGAGGGATGGTATAAAAAAGTTGATAGGCTCAGTTTTTAATTCCGCTCGTAGCTATTTCTACCAATCTAATACCCTTGTGCCTCGCTATTCTGACCAAGAGGCGTTTTTATCTAAAAGCGCCTCGCATCCTTATTACTTTCCACGATATTTTTGTTTCGCAATTCAAACAGGAGCAATCTCCGATGTAAAGTGGGATGAGTTTATCGTAGCTATAAATTCGGCTCATGATTTTGGAGATGTCAAGATACTTGTGGAGGAAAGTATAAATAGCGCCCGCGAGAGCAAAATAGTGGACAAGTGGTTGATGATGATGCGCGCACATGCTCCACGAATTCAAGAGGAAGCTATAGGAGGTGTAATCTTGGGGGTATCCGATTACATGGGAACATTTTCCGACGCTTATCCTGATAGTATTTTCTCAGAACACTTTGAAGCGGGACTCCTAATTGACAATCTGTTTAGACGCTTGAAATTAGAGTCTATAGAGACAATTGCAATTCAGGTAATAGAAAGTTGCCCAGATATTGGTTATTTAGTGCCCTTCATGTACCTGTTTGACCCGGTTTCGAAGAATCGAAATGTCATTCAGTCTGTAAGCCTTGAAAATCTCAAACAAACTGGACAAAAACGTCTTGAAGCGACTTATCTAACACTGAAACGAAATATATTAGATGAGACGCATCATCATGGTGGTATTGTCGCCTTCAAGTATTTCTTACCTCCTCAGATTAGCAAGGAATACATCAGAGATTTAGTTTCGCAGGACAAGCAAAATTTATTAAAGTTTTGCAGATTGTGTGTTATAGGCGGGGGGGTAGATTTTGCCACAGTAAAGTTTTTTTTTGACAACCTAAAAGAGATGGTGGATGTCGTTAAAGAACTAGCGCATTTAGATAGGGATAAGATTATAGTTAGCTTACTCGAAAAAGGAGTTGAACATACCGAGGCGGGTAATAACGTAGATACCATTAGTCCGGTTGACTTATGATGAAGAGCTTTTTCACTGAATCCGTTGTCGAATCTGCCGCCCTCGACTGGTTAGCCGCTCTCGGCTACACCATCTTGCATGGCCCGACCATCGCCCCCGGCGAACCTGCCGCCGAGCGCGACGATTACGGCATAGTGATTTTGGCAGGCCGCTTGCGCGCGGCGTTGGCTCGGCTCAATCCTACCTTACCTGCCGACGCCTTAGACGAGGCATTCCGGCAAATAGCCCTCCTACAGGCCCCGTCACTTATAGCCAATAATCATGCTTTTCATCGCTTGCTGGTGGAGGGTGTGGCCGTTGAATACCGTAAGGATGGGCGCGTGGTAGGCGACCGGGTGCGGCTGGTGGATTTTGACCATCCCGAGGCCAACGACTGGCTGGCAGTCAACCAGTTCACCGTTATCGAAAATCGCCACAACCGCCGCCCGGATATTGTGCTGTTCCTCAACGGCCTGCCGCTGGCGGTTATCGAACTCAAAAACGCCGCCGATGAAGACGCGACCATCTGGACAGCCTTCCACCAACTCCAAACCTACCAACAGCAAATCCCGGCGCTCTTTGCCCATAACGAAGCCCTCATCATCTCGGATGGGCTGGACGCCCGCATTGGCACACTTACCAGCGACAAAGAGCGTTTCATGCCCTGGCGCACTATTGAAGGCGAGGCCCTTGCACCCACTACGCTCACCCAATTAGAAACCTTGCTCCGAGGCGTCTTTGCTCCCCAGCGGTTTCTCGACTTGGTGCGCTACTTCACCGTCTTTGAAATGGACGGTAAAACGCTAGTCAAGAAACAGGCAGGCTATCACCAATTCCACGCTGTCAATCGGGCGGTGGAGGCAACGGCGGAGGCGGCCAGTCCCACCGGCGACCGGCGCGGCGGGGTGGTGTGGCACACACAAGGCTCCGGCAAAAGCCTGACGATGGCTTTTTATGCCGGGCGCGTCATCCTGCACCCCGCGCTAGAAAACCCTACATTGGTCATCCTCACCGACCGCAACGACTTGGATGACCAACTGTTTGCCACGTTCGCTCACTGCCACGAACTCTTGCGCCAAACGCCCGTGCAAGCCGAAAGCCGCGACCATCTGCGCGACCTGCTCCGCGTGGCCTCAGGCGGCGTCATCTTCACCACCATCCAAAAGTTTCTGCCCGCCAAAGGCGAAAAATATCCCCTACTCACTGACCGGCGCAACGTCATCGTCATCGCGGATGAGGCCCATCGCAGTCAATATGACTTCATTGATGGCTTCGCCCGCCATTTGCGTGATGCCCTGCCTCACGCCAGTTTCATCGGCTTCACTGGCACCCCCATTGAACTGAGCGACAAAAACACCCGCGCCGTGTTTGGTGATTACATCAGCATTTACGACATCCAGCGCGCCGTCGCCGATGGCGCGACCGTGCCGATTTACTACGAAAGCCGCCTCGCCCAACTGGAACTGCCCGAAAGCGAAAAGCCTAAACTCGACGCCGAATTTGACGAAGCGACCGAGGGCGAGGAACTGGAGCGCAAAGAAAAACTCAAGACCAAATGGGCGGCGTTGGAAGCGGTGGTAGGTAGTGAGAAGCGTGTCAACCTGATCGCCCGCGACATTGTGGAACACTTCGAGCGGCGCTTGGACGCGATGGAGGGCAAGGCCCTCATTGTAGGCATGAGCCGCCGCATTTGCGTGGATTTGTATAACGCCCTGATTGCCTTGCGCCCAGCGTGGCACCATGACGACGATGGGCAAGGGGCCATCAAAATCGTGATGACGGGTAGCGCGTCTGACCCATTGGATTGGCAGACCCATATTCGCAACAAGCCGGGCCGCGAGGCCATTGCCCAACGGTTCAAAGACCCGCGTGACCCGCTGAAAATCGTCATCGTGCGCGATATGTGGCTGACGGGCTTTGACGTGCCATGTTTGCACACCATGTATGTAGACAAGCCGATGCGCGGGCATGGCCTGATGCAGGCCATTGCACGGGTGAACCGGGTATTCAAAGACAAGCCCGGCGGCTTGATTGTGGATTATTTGGGCTTGGCCGACTATCTGAAACGCGCTCTGGCCGCCTACACCGAAAGCGGCGGACAGGGCGAAACCGCCCTCGACCAAGAGCAAGCTGTTGCCCTCTTACGCGAGAAGCACGAGATTTGTAGGGGTCTTTTTCATGGCTTCAACTGGTCACACTGGACAACAGGCACCCCAACTCAGCGCCTCAGCCTGCGGAATGTGTCAAGGGT
>Ga0315912_10002166_pt1 | contig 21591 bp, 21 predicted proteins | sample VfabasoilMG_FD_204469 | JGI IMG/M metagenome (GOLD analysis project Ga0315912, IMG submission 204469) | Garden soil microbial communities collected in Santa Monica, California, United States - V. faba soil | ecosystem: Environmental > Terrestrial > Soil > Garden | place: USA: California...
GGAGCACCGCCATGACCAACATCGCAGATCCGCCAATCCTCCAATCCGCCGGGCTGGCCCGGTCGACCCAGCCACGGCCGCTGGAAGGGCGGGTGGCAGTCATTACAGGCTCCACCAGCGGCATCGGGCTGGCAATTGCCCGGGAACTGGCCGGCCAGGGTGCGCTGATCGTGCTGAATGGCCTGGGGGAACGGTCGGCTATCGCCGCCCTGTGCCAGGAGTTGGGGGTCACGCACGACGTCGCCGTGCGTTATGACGCCGCGGACCTGAGCCAGGCCGGTCACATTATCGACATGGTCGACAGGACCGAGCGGGTGTTCGGACCGGTGGATATCCTGGTGAACAACGCGGGCATCCAGCATGTGGCACCGGTGGAGGACTTTCCACCCGAACGCTGGGACGCGATCATCGCGCTCAATCTGACTGCCGTATTCCACGCGACACGCGCCGTTCTGGGCGGCATGAAGGCACGCGGCTGGGGTCGCATCGTCAATATCGCCTCGGCCCACGGCTTGGTCGCCTCACCCTTCAAGGGCGCCTATGTCGCGGCCAAGCACGGTGTTGTCGGTTTCACCAAGGTGGTCGCTCTGGAAGCGGCGGAGGCGGGCGTGACCTGCAACACGGTGTGTCCCGGCTATGTGCTGACACCGCTGGTAGAGGGGCAGATCAACGCCCAGGCCGCCGCGCACGGCATCCCGCGTGATCAGGTTGTGCGTGACGTACTCTTGAAGGAACAGCCCACGAAGCGCTTCGCCACCGTGACGGAGATAGCAGGAACGGTCGCGTTCCTGTGTTCGCCGTCTGCGGCATCGATTACCGGCGCCAGCATCACGGTAGATGGCGGCTGGACTGCGCATTGAACCTTCTCCGGCCCGCACCAGGGTCGCGCGTCTCCTCTGTAACAGAGATGCCCCTGCCGGGTCCGACGATCAGGAGGCGACATGGCAGAGTTGGTTGTCTGGGCAGTGTATGGATATCTCGGGATCGGGCTGGCGGTTGCCGGCCTGTTTCTCCTTGTCGGCATTGAGCGCCTGGATGCGTCCTCACGCGGAGCTTATGCCTTTCGTCCGCTGCTGGTACCGGGGCTGACCCTCCTTTGGCCGCTGGTCCTGCGGCGCTGGCTCGGCGCGGTGCGTTGAGATGCGGCGGCGTCATCGCATCGCGCACCGGCGCATCTGGCAGGTGCTGTCCGTGGTTCTGCCGGTCCTGCTGCTGGGCGCCATGGCGCTGCGCCAATCCGGCCCCACGGAAGCCGCCACCGTACGGCTGGTCCCACCGCGATGAGCGCTCGTCACGTTCCTGTTGGCTGGAACACCAGCAAGATCGTGTATGACGCGGTCGCGGTCTGCCTGATCGGTCTCTACCTGACCTGCTTCCTGGCGATCGCCCCGCGGCTGCAGGATGCGACGCAGAATTGGGACCCACCCAGCTACGCCATGCGGGCCTATGGCAGTTGCGCGTTCCTGCTTCTGACACTGATTCTGTGCATCGGCCCGCTGGCGCGGCTGGACCGGCGCTTCCTGCCGCTGCTCTACAATCGCCGACACCTGGGCGTGATGACTTGCGCCGTGGCTCTGATGCACGCCCAGGCGGTGATCGGCTGGTATTTCTCCTTCGGCCCGGGCGATGCGTATGCCCTGCTGCTGCGTGCGAATACCAGCTACACGCGCGTCAGCGGGTTTCCATTTGAGATCCTCGGCGCCTTCGCCCTGCTGATTCTGGTCCTGCTTGCCGCTACAAGCCACGATTTCTGGCTCGCCTTCCTCCGTCCCCCGGTGTGGAAGGCGCTGCACATGGCCATTTACGTGGCCTATGCGGCCGTCGTCGCGCACTTGGCGCTGGGGGCATTGCAAGCCAGCGCAACGCCATTTCTCGGCATGCTGGTTCTGGCCTGCGCCGGCTGCGTCGTGATCCTGCATCTACACGCCGCGCGCTGCGAACACGCGGCGGATGTGTCGTCCGCTCCTGCGGCCCCCGAAGCACCGTGGCTACGCGCGGCGTGGCTGGACCAGATCGCCGAGGGCAGGGGCATCACTGTCCATCTCGACAATGTCGAAGCCGTCGCCATCTTTCGTCATGAGGGGCAACTGGTCGCCGTGACCAATCTGTGTGCGCATCAGAATGGTCCGCTTGGTGAGGGGCGCATCATCGACGGCTGCATCACTTGCCCCTGGCACGGCTTTCAGTACGACTTCGCCACCGGCTGCGCCCCGCCACCTTTCACGGAACGGCTTGCCAGCTACAATCTCCGCGTCACGGGACGTGAAGTGTGGCTGGATCCGCGGCCACGTGAACCAGGCAATGCCGCCCCGCCGGTGCGCGTGTCATGAGGGATACATTCTTCACCGGCTGGTCCGCCCGTAGCTCCCGCCCGTTGGCAGCCTTTCTCAGCGCCCTTGTTGTCACGCTCCTGTTCGGTGCGGGCGTGCTCGCAGTGGCGATCGGCCGGGTCACGGATGACCCCGGCCAAGGACTTGAACTTCCCGGTCGCGTTCTCTCCGGCATCATCGTGGATGGACCATATCCCTATCTTGTTACGGCTCCTGACGCGGCGCACCCGAACGGCCATGTCGTTCTACTCACCGCGCAGGGCAAGAACGCCATCGGCCCAGAGGTTCGTGCCTTCGCCGGCAAGCATGTCCGCGTGCCCGGTCTCTTTATGAAGCGGGCCGGTATCGATATGCTGGAGATCAGCGATCAGCCGCGGGAAACCCCTCCGGCAACACCGATCGCCGTTCCGGCTGCCGAAGATCTGGGCACATGGCGCATCACGGGCGAACTCTGCGATGGCAAGTGCTATATCGGCTGGATGCGCCCCGGTGCCGGCCCGGTTCATAAGGCATGTGCCAATATCTGCCTTATCGGTGGTGTGCCGCCGGTGCTAGTCAGCACCGGGGAAGTTGCGGGAGCTGTCACCCTACTGCCACTTGGCGTGACGGGGGAGCTATTGCCGGACGATTTCCGGGACCTGGTGGGTATCCTCGTCGTCTATGAGGGCCGGGTGTTTCGCGTCGGCGACCTTCTGGTGTTTCATACCGACCTCGCCCGGGCGCGCGTGCCGTGAAATGGGTAGCTATTCCCGCCACGGCATTGTCCTGCGTTAGCGCAGGATTGGCCTGGACAGGGTCCGGCTGGTTGCTGCCCTACCTGGGGCTGGAGGAATTCGGCTTGTTGGTGCGAAGCGGTGCCGTGTTTATCGCTCTTGGTCTGGTGGAACGCCTGTTTGCTGCCTTGCCAGACGCGAACCATGAGAATTCATGCTGACGATCCGGCCTTCCGCGCATTCCGCACGGTTGGTCGTCTCAGGCGCATATGTGACAATCCCAGGCGCCGCGACTGCAAGGGCCGTGGAACTGGCGCCAGCGGTGCCATTGCCGGGGAGCCTGGACGGCATCATCGAGCGGGGAAGTACCGCCTGTCCCGCGCAACTGGAGCGGGCCTGATCCGGCCACGTAGCTGAAGTCGTGAGTCACGTCGCGTGGACACACATCTCTCCTGGGGTAAGATTCCCGCCGGTCAACGACACCAGGAAGGAAGCGCCGCCATGACCGGCACATCACCGAACCACAGTGGATCGCTGGCGATCGTCACCGGCGCGGCGCGCGGCATCGGCGCAGCCATCGCAGAACGCCTCTCAGACGCCGGATACGCCGTCGCTATATGGGACTTCAACGGAGAGGGGGCCGCAGAGGAGGCCGCGCGGTTCGATGCCCGGGGCCGCAAGGCGATTTCCGCCAAGGTCGATGTTGCCGACGAGGCGACGGTAGAAGCTGCCGTTCAGGCTGCGGAGGCGGCATTCGGTTCGCCAGCCGTGCTTGTCAACAATGCAGCGACCCGCCACCGGGCGCCGCTGGAGGATCTGACGCGATCCGCCTGGGATCGTGAGATCGCGACGAACCTGACCGGCGTCTTCGTCTGCACGCAAATCGTGGGTCGGCGGATGCTCGCCGTCGGGAAGGGCGCCATCGTGAACATCGCGTCCATGGCGGGCACTTACGGGCAAGCGATGCGCGGTGCCTACACGCCAGCCAAGGCAGGCGTTATCGGACTGACGAGCCTGACTGCTGTCGAGTGGGGCGGACGCGGTATCCGTTGCAACGCGATCAGCCCTGGCATGATCTCCACCCCGGCGCATGCCGAGGCCTACGGCAACATTGCGCTGAAGGAGGCCCGTGAAGCGATGATCCCGTCGGCACGTATCGGAAGTGGCGAGGACATCGCCGACGTGGCGGTTTTCCTGGCATCGGACGCTGCCCGATATATAAACGGTGCGAACATCCCGGTCGATGGAGGCGTCACGCGGGCTCTTCTCGGCCTCATGCCCATGGCGGCGGATAATGGCGAGATCACAACAACGCTCGCGCAGCTTCGGCTACGCTGAGATGCGATTTACATTTCCATGAGCCTGCCGCGCCGAACAAACGTACAGCGGAAGGGAGCACGGCCACATCATCACCGCGGCATCGGCGCGAGACGCAATATGGCGCCGTCAGGTGCGTCGACGAGGGCATAGACAAGCCCGTCCGGTCCCTGCCGGACGTCCCGGATCCGTGTTCCCAACCCAATGCGTTCCTCGCCGATAACACGCTCACCGTCCAATATCAGGCGGACGATGCCCGCGGACTGCAGACCGCCAATCAACAGGCTGCCGCGCCAACTTGGGAAAATATCCGCCGTATAGAAGGCCATGCCCGACGGCGCGATCACCGGCGTCCAGTGGTAAATCGCATCCGCAAAATCGGGCCGGGTGGGTGGCAACGGAATTGGTTCAAGGTTGTAGTGCGTTCCCCAACTCACCAACGGCCAGCCGTAATTCTTGCCGGCCAACGGAATATTCAATTCGTCTCCGCCGCGCGGTCCCATCTCGTGCTCCCACAGCTTGCCTGTGGTGGGATGGATCGTAAGCCCCTGAATATTGCGGTGACCAAGTGACCAGATTTCCGGTCGCGCCCCGGCATGTCCCACGAACGGATTATCTTGAGGCACGCTGCCATCCGGGTTGATCCGCACGATCTTGCCAAGGTGATTCCCGAGATCCTGCGCAGGCTCAAACTTGTAGCGGTCGCCAAGGCCGATAATGAGCTTACCGTCGCGCCCAAAGGCCATTCGGGCGCCCCAGTGATTGTTGCCATCCACCTTTGGCAACTGGCGGAAGATCACGGTCAGATCCTCCAAGCCTTGGTCGGAAAGGCGCGCCCGAGCGACCGCGGTTGAACCGCCACCCGGGCCAGGTTCGGCATATGCGAGGTAGATCAAACGGCTGGTGGAGAAATCGGGACCGAGCGCGACATCGAGCAGGCCACCTTGGCCATGCGCCAAGAAAGATGGCACGCCGGAAACGGGAGCCGATACGGTGCCGTCGCGCGCCACAACCCGGAGCCGGCCCGGCCGCTCGGTGACCAGCATGCGACCGTCGGGCAGGAACGCCAGGGACCAGGGATGCTCGAGCCCGCCCGCCCAGGTCTCGACGCGGACAGCGAGACTTCCCGCTTGAACAACGCGATCCTGCGCGCGGACGGAGCAAGCGAGGAACGCCACCGCCATGACGATCACCGTGCAGAAGCGCATGATTGGTTCTCCCCTGCCGACCAAGCCCGCAATACATCCTGCTGCCGAGCGTGAGGCAGGAAGGACAACCGCCTGGGTTGATGCATCTCAGGCATGGCCCAGAAGCGGGTGCAAGCTTCTTGCGGCGCCGGGGTGGCGGCGGGAAGAGTGCGCCCCATGTCCCCTCCTCCGGATAGCCCCTCGCGCGGAATCCTGCTGATCCTGGCCGCGACGATGATCTTCAGCATCGCGGATACCATTGCCAAGTTCCTCACCGTCGAACTGGCGGCGGTGCAGATCAACTGGACCCGCTATCTGGTGTCCAGCATCATGGCGCTGGCAATCAGCCTGCGCAGTCCGGGCCATCCCTTCCGCGCCGTGCACCCTAAAACCCAGCTCGTCCGAGGACTTTGCGTCACCTGCTCCTCGTTGCTCTTCGTTATGGCAATCAGCGTGATCCCGTTGGCGGAGGCAGCCTCGATCGGCTTCGTCGCACCTCTGGTGGTGACGATCTTGTCCATCCCGCTCCTGGGGGAGGTGGTGGGCATCCGTCGCTGGGCAGCGGTGGGTGCCGGTCTCCTCGGCGTGCTCATCGTACTGCGGCCCGGCTCCGACGCCTTTCAGTTGCAGTCCCTGTTCGCGCTGGCCGGAGCTTGCACCTGGGCGCTGGCGCTGGTGCTCACGCGCAAGATGGCGGGCACGATGGAGCGCGGGGCAACGACGATGCTGTGGTCGTCGCTCACTGGACTGACAATCCTGAGCGTGATGCTGCCGTTCCATTTCCGTATTCCCGGCTTCGCCTCGCTGGCCTTACTTCTGCTTATGAGTGTGCTGGGTTCCGCCGGGCAATGGTTGGTCATCCTGGCGCATCGGCATGCGCCAGCGTCGGTACTGGCGCCGATTTTCTATATTCAGCTGCTCTGGACGACCCTCGGGGGTTACCTCGTGTTTTCCGCCGTCCCGGATCGCTGGACGCTCGTTGGTGCGGGCATCATCATCGGCAGCGGCCTCTACACCGCGCACCGAGAACGGGTGCGCGCGCAGGGGCGCCTTGGGCATACCTCGATAACCCGATAGACGCGGCCATAGGCTCACCGTTGACCCCTACCGCGACGATTACCGCCACCGAGACAATGTGGTGGTCACGCCGGGCCTTCACGTAGGTCGCGTCCAGCCGAATATAGGGCCGTTCGCCCTTGATCGGCCGGCTCAGGAAGCTCTGCACCCGTTCGTCGATCTCGCCGCACAGCCGGGAGACTTGGCTCTTGCTGATCCCTTCCATGCCCATGGCCTTGACCAGATCGTCCACCGAGCGCGCCAAGATGCCCTGGATGTAGGCTTCCTGGATCACCGCCGTCAGTGCCTTCTCGGCCAACCGGCGGGGTTCGAGGAAGGCGGGGACTTGAACCGCAAAGCGGATCAAGGCTGCCCTTCCTCAGCTTCGGTATGCGCAGCTCGACTGTGCCCGCCCGGGTCTGCGAGTCCCGATCTCGGTAGCCAATGCGCTGGTTGCGCCGTTCGGGGTTTCGCTCACCGTGCCCGGTGCCACACAGGCCCCCGGTCTTCGGCGCCATCAGCTGCTCGGCGGCAAAGCCGATCATCTCGCGCAGAAATGCCACGTCCGAGCCCTTCTCCAACAGCGTGCGAAGGGCGATCTTGTCTTCGGTCATCGTGGTATTCTTTATTGATCGCCTTCGGCGCTCAACCAGGTTGCAGGTCTCGACAACCCAACTCTACCCAGGATCACCACGGTGGCCACTGACCGGCCTCCTACACCACCAGCAGGGACACGACCGCGTCATTAGCCGAGGTCTCGGACGTCCGTCAGGCGACCTGTTACAGCTGCAGCAGCGGCCATCGCTGGGGACAGGAGATGGGTTCTTCCGGCTAGGCCTTGCCGGTTCTCGAAATTGCGATTGGATGTGCTGGCGCATCGCTGTCCGGGCTCAATGCGGTCGTCGTTCATGGCAATGCACATTGAGCACCCAGGCTCACGCCATTCGAACCCGGCCGCCGTGAGGATCCGGTCGAGCCCTTCGGCCTCCGCCTGTCGCTTCACCAGTCCTGATCCTGGGACAATAAGAGCCCGGATGCCCGGCGCCACTCGCCGGCCCCTCGCGACGGCGGCAGCGGCGCGAATATCTTCAAGCCGACCATTGCCGCAAGAGCCGATGAATACCACGTCCACCTTGAGATCCGTCATCTTCTGACCAGGTGCGAGGCCCATGTAGTCCAGCATCCGTTGTAGGCGAGCCCGTGCGGGCGCGTCCGTGGCCCGGTCGGGGTCTGGCACGGTTCCGGTAATTGGCACCACGGCCTCGGGGTTGGTGCCCCAGGTCACCATCGGCGCAACCTCCGCTGCGTTCAGCGTGACGGACTTGTCGTACGGTGCCCCAGGGTCGCTTTGGAGGGTTTGCCAAGCGGCCAGCGCCTTGTTCCACGCCATGTCCTTCGGAGCGAAATCTCGCCCGCGCAGATAGTCGAATGTTACCGTATCGGGGGCTATGATGCCGGCGCGGGCACCTACCTCGACCGACATGTTGCTGACCGTCATCCGTCCGGCCATATCAAGGGCGCGAATCGCTTCACCACAATATTCGATCATGTGGCCGTTAGCACCGGCGGCGCCGATCTTGCCGGTGATAGTCAATGCGAGGTCTTTAGCCGAGGTGCCAACCGGCAGCGTGCCGGTGACCATCACCCGCATGTTGCGCGGTCGCTGTTGCTGTAATGTCTGCGTCGCTAGCACATGCTCGACCTCCGATGCGCCGACGCCGAAGGCAAGGGCACCGAGCGCGCCGTGCGTCGACGCATGAGAATCGCCACTCACTACCGTATGACCTGGCAAGGTGACCCCCAGTTCCGGGCCGATGACATGAACAATACCTTGCCTAACATCCGATATCGGAATGTACGGTATGCCGAATTCCTGAACGTTTTCCTCCAAGGCATCCACCTGCGCACGCGAATTGACATCTCGAATGCCATGAGCGCGGTTGTAGGTCGGTACATTATGATCGGCAACGGCAATGGTTGCATCGGGTCGGCGAGGCTTCAAGCCGGCCGCCCGCAATCCGTCGAATGCCTGTGGGCTATGAACTTCGTCCAGCAGATGGCGATCGATGTAGAGAACACAGATATCATCGCTCAAATATTCGATGACATGTGCATCCCATATTTTCTCGATGATCGTACGGGCTCGCCTCTCAGACATTTGCGGGCTATGGATCATGCTTGTCGATCAAAGCTAATTATAGCCATCACGCCATTCGTATCACTCATGGTCTCAGTGGGCCCGGCAATCGCGAGGCTGTCTCGTGGTCCGATCACCAGGCCATCGAGGCGAGCCTGACCACATAGAGCGACGACGAAATCGCCAGCGCGCAATGGGCCGATCCTGCCGGGTTCGAAAACCCTGACCGTATGGCGCCAACGTCCGTGGGCAGAAAAGGCATTGAGTACGAAGCAAGATCCGCCAAGAAGATGGCACCGAGCGGACCAACCACCATCAAAGCTCGCGGGGACGCCGATTTGCGACACGTGAAGTGGGGGACGATCGGTGAAGTCCAAAACGAAGCCGTCCCCCTCCACCAATGTGATGGTCCGGGAGATGCCGGTGTAATCTGAAAACGGCGCTGGTCGGTCGAGCCAGGCGAACGCCAGGGACCATCCATCGCCAACGGCTATGTCTGCCTTGCGGCCGTGACCATTGGCCCATGGTGTCACGGACAGTGAGGCGAACGGGATGTAATTGGTCATTTAGGCATCGTACCTGGTGTCATATCCTTAGCCAACCTCTCCGGCTACTAAGTCAACGGTTTCCGCAAGGCCATCGAAGCCGCAGGGGCACGCCTTGTAAACCTGCCACACTATCCGCCGAGGGACATCAGGCCGATGATCTGTACCGCTACGACCTTCACAAGCGTGGCCGACGGAAAGATCATCGCGTAGCCGATGTCCGGTCGATCCGTCGGGGCCATGCGGGACGCATACACAAGGATGGCGGGATTGCCGGTAGCGCCGGAGGCGACACCGAGCAGGTCATCGAAGGGGATGCGCAGCACATAGTAGCCCACGATCAGCACGATGAGCGCCGTGGTCAGCAATACCGCCGCGCCGATCAGCAGCATCAGCGGGCCGGCCTGCGCCACGGTGGTGACGAAGGCCTGGCCGGAGTTGATGCCGACCGTGGCGAGGAACAGCGTAAGGCCGAAATTGCGCAGCACGATGTTCGCCGGTAGCGGCATTATCCAGCTGATGGGGCCGGTGCGGCGCAGGCGGCCGACAATCAGCGCGACGATCAGCGGCCCACCGCCGATACCCAGCGTGACGATGCCAACGCCGGGGATGGGAATGGGAATCAAGCCCAGCAACACGCCCAGCACCATGCCGAACCCGACGGAGACATAGCTGAAGTCGGCCGAGGATTTTTCCGTGTCGCCGAAGTAGGCGCGTGCGGCGGCGGTGTGTTCCGGCGCCACCAGCACACCGACGCGGTCGCCGATTTCCAGCATCAGGTCGGGCGCGGGAACGATGTCCACGTCGTAGCGGCGCATATGCAGCACCTGGACCGGCACGCCCGACGGCATTTGCAGGTCAGCCAGCCTGACACCGGTGAGCCCGACCTTGGAGACGAAGAAGCGCTGGTAGTTAAGGTCGGCGCGGTCCCGCGCGATGCGGCCAGGTTCCAGCCGGCCAAACATTGCCGTGATGCCGGCGATGGCGGAGGACGTATCCGCCGCGATCAGCAGCCCATCGCCGACGCGCAGCCTGAGGCCAGGATCCGGCAGCATGTTGCGGTGTTCCTGCCGCACGCTGGAAATCTGCGTGCCTTCCGGCAGCATGGCGGTGATGTCCGCGAGTGTGGCGCCTTCCGCGGGCAGGCGCTCGATGGTGACTTCGCCTATGTGGAAGCGGGCCGGCTTGGGCGGGAAGGTTGGCTGCACGCGGCGGGTGAGGAAGTAGAAACAGAGGATCGGGCCGATGACACCGAAGGGGTAGGCCACGGAATAGCCGATGGAGGGCGCGCGATTGCCCATCACATCCAGCGCCGCCTGCAACGTGGCCGTGCTGGTCATGGAGCCGGCGAAGATGCCGAGCGTGTGACCGATTTCGATATTGAATGCCTTGCCGAGGATGAGCGCGGCGGCCAGGCCGCCGGCGACCGCAGCAAAGGCCAGGGCATTGTATTTGCGGCCCGGTCCGGACAGGCCATCAAAGAACTGCCGGCCGTAGAGGATGCCGATGCCGTAGAGAAACATGATCAGGCCGATCAGGCCTATCGGTCCGGCGATCTGCGCCTTCGGTGCGATGGCCCCGAGAAAAAGTCCGACAAACAGCACCGCGCCAATGCCGAGCGAGAAGCCGACGATGCTGACCTGCCCCACCGCGTAGCCAAGGCCTATGGCAAGGAAGAGCGCGAGAATCGGCTGCGCGCCGATCAGTTCCTGGATGAAGGCCATTTTGGCGGTACCTCCCGTTTTTTCTTGGCCGGGCCTGATCAGCGTGCCCGGCAGCCGGCCGCGCGGAAAATGTCCAGCGCGGTGCGCACCTGCGCGTCACTCGGCGCCGACGTGTCGGCCAGCTTGTACTCCAGACCCAGGGATTTCCACTTGAACTCGCCCATCTGGTGGAAGGGCAGGATTTCCACCCATTCCACATTCTCCATGGGTGCAACGAAGCGGGCGACCGGCTCGATGCTCCCGGGATCGTCCGTCAGGCCCGGCACCAGGACGTAGCGCAGCCATACCTTCTTGCCCATGGCCTGCAGGCGCCTGGCGAAGCGCAGGGTGGGTTCCAACTCGACGCCGGTGAGTTTGCGGTAGATCTCGGGATCACCGCTCTTGATATCCAGCAGCACCAGGTCGACATGGCGGAGATAGTCGTCATCAGCACGTTCGCCGAGAAAGCCGGAGGTATCGAGAGCCGTATGCAGGCCGAGGCGCTTGGCGGCCGCGAACATGCCCTTGGTGAAGCCGATCTGCACAAGCGGCTCCCCGCCCGAGATGGTGAGGCCGCCGCCCATTGCCCGCAGCGCCGGCGCGAAATCGCCCAGGCGGCGCACCGCGTGCGCAAGGTCCACCTTGGTGCCGTCCTTCAGGTGCCAGGTGTCCGGGTTGTGGCAGTACAGGCAGCGCAGCAGGCAGCCCGACATGAACAGCATGACGCGCACGCCGGGGCCGTCCACCGTCGATCCGGTTTCGTAGGAATGGACCCAGCCATAGGTTGCTTCCCGCCCCTCATACCCCGCGGTGTCCGGCGCATCGGGTGACTTGCCGGCGCGCAGGTCGAAGCGGCTGCCGACGGTTCCAAGCTCGTCCTGTGACATGACCGGACTCTCAATAGCTGGCGTGGAACGTGCGGTGGATCACGTCCAGCTGCTGTTCCCGCGTCAGACGCACGAAGTTCACGGCATAGCCGGAAACGCGGATGGTGAGCTGCGGGTATTTCTCGGGGTGTTCCATCGCGTCCTCCAACGTCTCCTTGGAGAGAACGTTGAGGTTCATGTGGAAGCCGCCCTGGCCGAAATACATGTCGAAGGCGCGCACCGCGTTGTCGATGGTCTCCTCCGCGCCGCGCCGTGCCAAGGTGGGGGCGACGGAGACGGTGTAGCTGATGCCGTCCTGCGCATCCGCGTAGGGAATGCGGGCGACAGAGAGGCAGGAGGCGAGCCAGCCATGGTCATCGCGCCCGTGCATCGGGTTGGCGCCGGGGGCGAAGGGTTCGCCCTTGCGCCGGCCATCCGGCGTATTGCCCGTGGCCTTTCCGTAGACGACGTTGGAGGTGATGGTGAGCACCGACTGCGTATGCACCGCGTTGCGGTAGGTGGGGTGCTTGCGCAGCTTGGCCATGAAGCGGGAGACGAGGTCAGCGGCGATATCGTCCACGCGGGAATCGGCATTGCCGAATTTCGGGAAATCGCCTTCTACGCGGTAGTCCACCGCCAGGCCGTTGTCATCGCGGATGACATGCACCTTGGCGAACTTTATCGCGGACAGGCTGTCCGCCGCCACTGAAAGACCGGCGATGCCGAAGGCCATGGTCCGCAGGATGTCGCGGTCGTGCAGCGCCATTTCCAGGCGTTCGTAGAAATACTTGTCGTGCATGTAGTGGTTGCAGTTCATCGCATGCACATAGGTCCGCGCGAGCCATTCCATGGTCGCGTCGAACTTCGCCATCACCTCCTCGAAATCCAGGACATCGCCGGTGATTGGGGCCGATTGCGGCGCGATCTGGTCACCGCTCACCTCGTCCTTCCCACCGTTGATGGCGTAGAGCATGGCCTTGGCCAGGTTCACGCGGGCGCCGAAGAACTGCATCTGCTTGCCCAGCCGCATGGCCGAAACGCAGCAGGCGATGCCATAGTCATCGCCCCAGTAGGGTCGCATCAGGTCGTCGTTCTCATACTGCAGGGACGAGGTATCCCGGCTGATCTTGATGCAGTAGCGCTTGAAGGCGTCCGGCAGGTTCTTCGCCCAAAGCACGGTGATGTTGGGTTCCGGCGCCGGGCCAAGGTTGGTGAGTGTGTGCAGCATGCGGTAGCTGGTGCGCGTCACCATCGTGCGCCCGTCCAGCGTCATGCCGCCGACACATTCGGTGGCCCAGTACGGGTCGCCGCTGAACAGCGCGTCGTAGTCCGGTGTGCGCAGGAAGCGGACGATGCGCAACTTCTGTACAAGCTGGTCGATCAGTTCCTGCGCACCGGCCTCATCCAGTGTACCCTCGCGCAGGTCGCGCTCGATATAGATGTCCAGAAAGGTGGAGATGCGGCCGATCGACATGGCCGCGCCGTTCGCTTCCTTGATGGCGCCGAGATAGCCGAGATATGTCCATTGCACCGCTTCGCGCGCATTTTCCGCCGGGCGGGAAATCTCACACCCATAGCGCTTGCCCATTTCCGCGAGGTCCACCAGCGCGCGCATCTGCTCGGCGAGTTCCTCGCGCGTGCGGATCACCTCGTCATTGGGCCACATGTCGTCGACCTGCGCGCGTTCCTCTCGCTTCACTTCCAGCAACCGGTTCACGCCATACAGCGCGACCCGATGGTAATCGCCGATGATGCGGCCACGGCCATAAGAATCCGGCAGGCCGGTAATGATGCCGGAACGGCGGCAACGCATGATTTCCGACGTATAGGCGTCGAACACGCCGTCGTTACGGGTCTTGCGGTAGCGGGTGAAGGCCTGGTGCACCGCGGGATCGGCGGGGAAGCCAGCGGCTTCCAGCCCGTTCTCCACCATGCGCAGGCCGCCGGCCGGGAAGATGGCGCGGCGGAACGGCTTGTCGGTCTGCAGGCCGACGATCACCTCGTTGTCGCGATCGATCCAACCGGGCGCGTGCGCCAGTACAGTGGAAGGCGCGGAGGCGTCCACGTCCAGCACGCCCTTGCGTTGTTCTTCCAGGAAGTAGGGCTGCAGTTTCTCCCACACCGCCTTCGTGCGGGGGATGGCCCGACCAGGAATTCCTCGTCGCCCGCATAGGGCGTCAGCTTGCGCACGATGAAGTCGCAAACATCCGCCACCTTCTGCCAGCGTCCGACTTGGAAATCTCTCCAGCACGTTGTGCTTTCGGACACCTCTGTGTCAGCGACAGTCTTGTTCATGACCTACCCCTGATTTTGCTGCCATCCTGTACTTGAAAGCGGCAGCTATTCTTTGGTGTGGATCACCCACGTCTTCAGGACGTACCGGCAGCAGCGTTTCAGTGCTGCTGATTCGACAAAGCAGATGCGGTCTTCAACGGAAGGTATATGGACCATACGGGTTCCAACCCGGCCAAGGTCAAACAAATATGGGAACATGCCGAATATACTGGACAGGGAACGGCCAGGTTTCAGACGGGACTTTGTCTTATACCGGATACGCACCGTCGTTTGGCCCAGGATCCGGTTCTCGATGCCATTACCGGCGCCAGCGGTGCCACTCGCCGCGGAGCCGCCCTGCAGGTCGCGACGCGTCCAATTGTATTCGATACCGACATCCAGACGGCCAGCATCGAAGGCATTTGCGTCGATCACGTCCCATGACATCGATCGCATGCTCTCTCATCTGCTTCCGAGCGCTACAGAACATGTTTTGAAATAGAATCTTAATGGTCAGTCGCGCGCCATGGCCGGAGAGGTCATTGCCGAGCCCTCTTTCCATGGCGAGCACGTGTCGGAAGCAGGCAGAGAAATTCACCTCCATCAGACTGCCCGCGCCATCTCGGCATTGCGGTCCAGCGCCGCAAGCTGGGCGTCGACCAGCGCCTTCAGCCGCAGAGCGGCGTCGGCATCCACCTGACCGGTCTTCTCAGCTGCGGCGATGATGCCACCGGCCGACAGCCAGAGATCGACGACGGATTTCCCGGCACCGATCACCTTCGGGGCCAGTTCCGCCACCAGGGCGATGATTTCGATGACACCCATGGGTCAGTCTCCCTTTGTCATGGAGACGAACGCCCGAAAGTCTTTCAGCAGGGTCAGCGGCTCGGCCTGGGTCGACCATTGCGTCTAATCGACATCCAGCGCGTCGATGGTGGCTTCGGCCCGGTCCAGCGCGTCAACGAACTGGTGCGCCGCGCGTTCACCCTGGATGACGACGGCGCGGTCGGCGCAGAGCGGTGGCGCCTTGGCCCCGACGTCGCCACAGAACGACCGCTGGGCGGCGTAGACGTGGAAGGCGGCCACGGCCGCGCCCAGGCCTGCGCGCGCCTCCACGAGCGCCTGGGCGGGTGTCTTCGGCGGCTGCGGCGGGTTGGAGCAGGCGGTGACGGCGGGCAGGCAGGCGGCGAGTAGGAATTTACGCATGGGCCTTGCCTCCCAGGGGCGTGCGGGTAATGGCGCGCATGATGGTCATGGCGGCCGGGGTACCGACGATCAGCGCGTCGGCCGTCAAGTTGGCGCCGACCTGGAAACCCGGCAGGCCATGGCGCAGGCGACGAACAGCACCGCCGTCACAATGAGCGTGCGGTAGCGCTGCATAAGGTCGGCTCCAGCGTGGCGGTGAAGCATCGCCGCAGAGAAACCCATGACGTATAATGCGGGCCGGTTCCAATGAGAGGTGCCCGCCATGGCCCACCTAGTTGCCGGCTTCGCCTCATCCCACAGCCCGATGTTGACGGCCGATCTGCACGACTGGGAAGTGAATTTCGGCGCCCGTGACGCCACCCGCTCACACGTTGACCTGGCCGGCCGGCCAACCACGTTCGCCACGCTTCTGGCCGATGCACCGGCGGATGCGGGTGAACGGACCACACCGGCAGAATTGACGCGCCGTCACGCCGCTACCAGAGCGGCCATGGCGCGATTGCGTGACGACATCGCTCGTGCGGCTCTGGACGCCCTGATCGTGATCGGAGACGACCAGGAAGAATTGTTCGATCACACCAATATGCCGGCAATTGGTATCTGGTACGGCGAGACGATTCCCAACTCCGCCAAGCCGATGCTGGCCGACCCCAGTTGGCAGGACCGCGCACGGGCGCACTATCTGGAGGACGGGCATGACGCTACCTACCCCTGCGACCAACCACTGGCGCTTTATCTGATTCGCGCACTTGGTGAGGCGGGATTCGATCTGTCCGCCGCTCGGTCGGCGCCCGCCGGCAAGTATGAGGGGCACGCTTTCTCCTATGTCCATCGGGTGCTGGGCGTGACGGTCCCGATGGTGCCAGTGTTCTTGAACGCATATTACCCGCCGAACCAGCCAAGCCCGGCGCGCTGCTTTGCCCTTGGAACTGGAATTCGCCAAGCGGTGGACGCGTACCCAGGCGATGCGCGCATCGGCGTGCTCGCTTCTGGCGGATTGAGCCATTTCGTTGTGGACGAGGCTCACGACCGTGCCATTGTGGCCGCATTCCAGAACCGCGACGACGTCATGCTGCGCAACATGAGCCTCGATAAACTGCAATCCGGCAGTTCGGAGATCCGCAACTGGATTTGCCTTGCGGGCGCGCTGGGCGACCTACGGCTCGCCTGGATTGACTACCAACCCGGCTACCGCAGCCCCGCGCTGACCGGAACGGGACTGTGCTTCGCCCATTGGCGTTAGACCTTGGTCAATCGTCCAAGGTCTTGAGATACGCCAGGAAATCATCGATCTGCGGTGGATCCAGGCAAAATACTGCTCCACCAGATAGCGCCGGTGCAAAAGGCGGTCCTGGCAGGCAAATCCTCGATCCTCTATGCCCTATACTCGCCACGCTGTTGCTCTCTGTCCCGCTTGCACGGAGACGCAATGCCATACGCGCATTGCCGGGCGTCAAAACCGATCCTCACAGTAGGTCCGCTACAGCGTTCCAATATCGTCTTATCGCGACCATATGATCGTCCAGGGTACGACCGGAAATTCGTCGTAGATGTCCACGCCCGGAATACGTTCCGAGTGTCAAATGCGTCACGCCGCACGACTTCCAGAATCGAACGGTCTCGCGCCAGTCCGCTTCATCGCCAACCCCCACCGTCACACGCGTGTCGATTCCTATGCTGTCGGGATCGCGTCCTTCAGCGGCAACATAGCTCCTCAATCTATCAATGACTCGCCGTGCCTCCACCCCCGGCGCATAGTCGAGTGGCAGCCATCCGTCCCCGAACTTAGCAACTCGGCGCAAGGTTACGTCCGCGTGGCCGCCGAACCAGATCGGGACTCTTCCACGAGCCGGGCGAGGATTGATTCCGGCATCGTCTATGGTATGAAACTCACCTCTGAACGTGACATGTTCGTTTGCCCAGAGCGTCTGCATCACCGCGATCTGCTCTTCCGATCGACGGCCGCGATTATGAAAACTCTCGTTCAGCGCGACGAACTCAATCTCGTTCCAACCCACCCCCACGCCAAGACGAAACCGGCCTCCGCATAGCAAATCCAGACATGCCGCCTGCTTCGCCACCAGCGCGGATTGCCGTTGCGCGAGGATTAGCACCTGACTGGAGAAGCCGATGGAGCGTGTGACGCCCGTGAGAAAGCTGAACAAAACAAAGGGATCATGGAACAGGTCGGCAGACGTGTTGCGGTCCCAGCCAGGGCGAGAGCCGGCATTCACCCCCAGCACATGGTCTGGGGCCGACAGATCTTGATAGCCAATTTCCTCGGCAGCCTGCGCGAATTCTTGGATTGCGACAGGATCACCGCCAATATCGGCGTCTATGACGGGTAGCGCTACACCGAGAATCAAGGGCAGTCTCCTTGCTGATTAGTCCGTAAAGAAGCGCATGAACCAACTCAGCACCTGCTCCGGTGCTTCCTCGTTAACATAATGTCCGCTTGGCAATGCTTCCCCTCGCACGTCTTTCGCGCGCTGCCGCCATATACCAAGTGGATCGGCGAAGCGCTTACCTACGCTACTGGTCTCGCCCCAAAGGACAAGAATGGGAATATCCAGCTTACGCCCAAGATCCGCCCTATCAAGTTCACAATCGATCCCAGCAGCAGCACGATAATCGGCGCACGAACCCCGGATCGTCTTCTCATTGAAGCAGCGGACATACTCGGCCCAGATCTCCGGCGGGATATGATTCAGGTTCGCGGTAAGTTTCAATAACTTCTTCCGCATGAACCAATCTGCGGGGACACTGCCCAACATACGTTCTGGAAAATCGGATGGCTGCGCCATGAACGGCCAATGCCAACCGCCAATGGCACCTTCCTTATTCATCGCCGCCCACATATCCAGTGTCGGGACAATATCGATGATTGCGGCCTTCTTAATCTTGTCAGGATGGTCAAGGCACATGCGATGAGTCGTTCTTCCACCTCGGTCATGGCCCGCGACGTAGAAGTGGTCGTAGCCGAGTGCCTTCATTACCTCGACCTGATCGTGTGCCATCGCGCGAAACGAATAATTGGAGCTGTCCGGCTCCTCGGGTGGCGCCGAACTGTCGCCATATCCCCGCAGATCTGATGCAACGACGTGAAACCGCTCAGCCAATCTCGGGGCTACTGCATGCCAGGACACGTGGGTTAGCGGGTTCCCGTGCAAAAGTAAAAGCGGCGGACCTTTTCCACCATGTCTCAGGCGGATCCGGGCTCCGTTGGTGTCAATATCAGTCAGTTCGAAGCCCGGCATGATCGCCAATTTCGATCTCCATTTTCCATGCCACTCGCCCGCTATTTTATAGGGATGCTACCGGCTGACGTCCACTGCGTGATGCGGCTGGAGACATGGTTCAATCCTGCATACCGAGACGGCGCGAGGCGATACGTGCGCCTTCCGCGAGAGCCGCAAGCTTGGCCCACACAATATCTTCAGGCACTCGTCCGCGCCCCGCGGAGGTATCAAAGCCGCAATCAGTGCCAGCCAACACGCGTGTGGGATCACCGACGGTCTGTGCCACACGTTCAAGCCGGTCCGCGACGACTTCGGGATGCTCCACGAAATTGGTCAGCGGATCGATAACACCCGCTATCACCACCTGCCCGTCATCCAACGGTAGATCTTTCAGGCAACGGTATTCATGGGCGTGCCGTGGGTTCGCTATCGGTAGCACCCAGCCTCCGACGCGCGCGCGTCCGATGGTGGGCAAGATCTCATGCATCGCCACGTCACAATCATGAGGGCCTTCATAATTACCCCAACAGGCGTGAATACGCACGCGATCCCGTGGCACGTTGACCAGCGCGTCGTTAATGGTCGCCACAACCCGATCCGCAAAATCCAAGAAATCCGACAAGGACCGATCCTGGAAGGAGACATGGCGTTCCAGCGCGAGGTCCGGCGCGTCGATCTGCAACACGAAGCCGCTGGTCACTATCGCCTCATATTCTACCCGCAAGGCCCGGCCTAGCGCCGCCAGATAGGCATCCTCCGTGTCATAGTATCGATTGCGCATGGACGCGGCAATGATCCCCGGCGATGGCGCCGTCATGAACGGCTCCGCGAAACCCGCAGGCGCAAGTTCCCGAAGGGTCGCGCGGAATTCGTCACATTCGGTGCGCACTAGTGCAGGATCCAGGTAGTGCACATCGCCCACCGCTTCGGGAACACCGTCGCGATTGCTGACATTGGGTCGGCCGGAGGCGGCCACATCACCCCACGCCTGAAACCCGGGGTAGCGGAGGACGTCGGCGAATGTCTTTCGCGTCCAGCCGCCGCCAAAGCCACTCATGCGATGGCGAACATACAAAAAGAATGCCTCTCGCATCTGCTCGCCATTGTTGCCTACGTCGATACCGGATTCAATCTGTTTGCGTACCACATGGCGGGTCGCTGCTCTGCCAGTCGCGTCGATTGAGGCTATATTCACGGCCTCCCCAGCAGCGCGGCGAGCATACAAGGCGGTCAAGGCCGACGGCCGCGGCAGGCTGCCGGTATGTGTGGTGAGGATACGTTCCTTGCTAGTTAACATGGGCTCTGCCTGTTCCCGGAGTGGACCGCGACTGTAGTCCCAATTGCGCGGCATTTGCGAATTGGCTGCCATTGCAGCGCGCGGTGTTTATCCCGATTCCTCTTGGCTAGGGGATCACCAGAGCGATGTGTCGGACATCAGGCCTTCTTGGGAAAAGGTGGTGTCGTCCAAATCTAGTCTGGTGCTGCCCCGCTACGCCGTAGCCTACTACCGGGTGTCCACATCCGAGCAAGGCCAAAGAGGCCTCGGCCTGGAATCGCAGCAGGCCAGCCTCCGGGCCTTCGTGTCCGCCCATGGCTGGACCCTGATCGGGGAGTACTCGGACATAGCCAGTGGCAAGGATGACCGCCGGGAGGGATTCCAGGCTGCCCGTGCCCGCTGTCGGCAGCTGGACGTCATCCTGGTCGCGGCTCGCCTGGACCGGATTACGCGCCGCGCGCACGCCCTGTCGCAGCTGCTGGAGGACGGCATCTCCATCCGAGCCGCGGACATGCTCGGCGCGGATGACCTGATGATGCGGATCTACGCCGCCATGGCGCAGAAGGAAGACCGGACATGGCCAAGCCGCACTTTTGTGACCAGGACGGGCGTCAGCGATTTGCCGCAAGAGGTCTGCCCGCCATGCCTGTGCCTCACTCGACGCGGCCCGCTCCTTGCCGCGTCGTTAATATGCCGATCGCCGTCAGGTTCAGCGCGCCAGCTGCGCCAGCCAGCATGAACGCCGGGCCGTAGCTACGTGCAATCTCGAAGGAGACGCCGCCCAGGTAGGCGCCGGCCGCCATGCCGATCCAGACAATCATCATCACTACCCCCAACGCCCCGCCGAACCGGCACGCCGGCACCGCCTGACGCACCGCCACGGCTAGGCTGGGCATATTTCCAGCAAACCCGAAACCGGACACTGCGGACAGGAACATGAACGGCACGCCGCCCTCCATCACTGGAAACGCCAGCACACACAGTGTTTGGATCGTCGACGCCGTCGCGTAGGCAGGCAACGGGCCGATGCGATCGGCAATCATGCCGAAGCAGATGCGGCCGCATGCACCCGCGGTCATAGCAATGGCCAGGCTGTTCACGCCGACGCTGACCGTGCGCTCCTCGACGCCGATCCTGACCGCCATCAATCGGAGCCGACAAGCAAAGGCAGATTATGCTATTGCGAGGCATTCGCATATCATGTAATGGGTTGTTGGCAACCGACAAAGGCTCCGCATTTTGTATATTTGCTTGTGCAACGCGCTGACCGACCGGCATGTGCGGCAAGTTGCGTCACAAATCGAGTCGACACGTCCGGGGGACTTCTATGCGGCGTGTGGTTGTCGGGCGCAGTGCGGCCAATGTGTTCAAACCGTGCTGGACCTGCTGCGTGAGCAGGCCAGTCTTTTGGGTACGGCACTCGCAGAAGCCAGCTAATGGTGCCGTTAACGCAGAAGGCCTCGACTTGGATTGGGGAGACCTCCATTATCATCCGGCAGCCATAGAGGTTCCCCATGGTCCGTGATCCCAAGGTCATCGAACTGCTCAATACCCAGCTGACCCATGAGCTGACTGCCATCAACCAGTATTTCCTGCATGCTCGCACACTGGATCATTGGGGGGTATCGAAGCTTGGAAAGCGCGAATACGCGGAGTCCATCGACGAGATGAAGCATGCCGATTCGCTAATACAGCGGATCCTGTTCCTGGGCGGTCTTCCAAATGTCCAGCGGCTCTACCAG
>Ga0315912_10002167_pt1 | contig 21583 bp, 17 predicted proteins | sample VfabasoilMG_FD_204469 | JGI IMG/M metagenome (GOLD analysis project Ga0315912, IMG submission 204469) | Garden soil microbial communities collected in Santa Monica, California, United States - V. faba soil | ecosystem: Environmental > Terrestrial > Soil > Garden | place: USA: California...
ATTCCAGGTCTCGATGTAGCGCGTATCGACGACGAGAGTGTCGTCCTCCCAGTGACCGATGGACTGGCCGTTATAGGTGTAGATCACCGTGTCCGGATCGGAGTAGTCGCGGCCGTCGATGAAAATCTGGCGAAAGCTGTTATTGAAATTCGTGACCATGTAGATCACGGTGGGCAGCTGCACCATCATGATGGGCCAGACGCGCGTCATGATCATTGGAATCCCGGCGGGATAGCACTGGCCGATGGCATCGCGGTAATTGCCGCCGGCTGCGGTCACTCGCCTGCCTTCCTCGAAATCGATGGCGGCCTGCCCGATGAACTCCGGATTCGGCGTACCGAACCGGAAATGGCCGAAACCCTTGCTCGCGAGATCCACGAACCAGGTGCCCGTCAGATTGAACGGCGCCTCCGGACGATCGGCCTCGAGATTGGCTGGCGCCAACGCACCCAACTGGCCGCCACTGTTCTTCGGGATACTGCCGTCGAGCATGCGCAAGGCCTCGTCGGCAGGCAACCAGGGACTATCGCCGCCGCGACGCTGGGCGTTCGCAGCGGCAAGCGGCAGCAGCAACAGCACTATCGCGGCAAAACGAATTGGATTCAGACGCATCGAAACCCCCTCTCTAATCCCGAACGACCGGTTCCAAGACCGTCGCGATGCGGGCGCCGGCCCGAAGGGATCATATTCGGCCTGCCCGACCCCCGCAAACCCATCGCGGCAACCCTCCGCTCCAGGCTGCTGCGTGGGCTGCCGCGGCCCGAATATACTGTGCCCGGATGCCGGGGGTCAGTGCATTTCGGATCGTGGTCGCGAGCCTGTTCGCCGGCGCGGCGCTGACTGCGGCCGGCTGTTCGCATACGGAGAGGCAGAGAACTGCCTCGTTGCCCGCGGACTGTGTCCTGATTCGCACCATCAGTGATTTTGACGCGCTCGACGGTGACGACCTCGTCATCTACGGGCCCTCCGACACCGCCTATCATGTCGTGCTGGCGTCACCGTCGAACGAGATCGAAGGCGAGATCGCGATAGGTGTCCAGGATGACGGAGACGGCCGTCTCTGCCCCTACGGCCTCGACTCGATCATTGTCGAAGGCGCGCTGCTCGAGGAGATCCGCATACGGAGCATCGAGAGCCTCGACGAAGGGGAACTCGAAATTCTGTTGGTCGAGTTCGGTGAAATTGAAGCGGCGGGCCCCGCAGTCGTGCCCGAGCAGGTCCTCTAGATCAGGCGCAACACCATGAAGCTCTGGAAACGTGCCGCGAGCCTTGCGGCGCAGACACCCGAAGCGCGGAATCGGCTCGTCGACTTTCTGCGCGCCGCATCGATCCTTGCCGTCATCTCCGGCCACTGGCTGCTCGCGGCGCCCTACGTCGTCGACGGCGTGCTTCGCATGGGCAATATGCTCGAATTAGCGAGCTTCAGCCGCTGGCTGTCCTGGGGCTTCCAGGTGATGCCGATCTTCTTCCTGGTCGGCGGCTATGCGAACGGCGTTTCCTGGCAGGCCGCGCGCAACAAGGGCAAGACCTATGCGTCCTGGCTCGACTCGCGCATGCGGCGCCTGATCCTGCCCGTGCTGCCGTTGATCCTCGCCTGGCTCGCGCTGGCGCCGCTCGGGCGCTTGCTGGGCATCGATCCGGCCTTCGTGCAGGCCGGATCGAAAGTCGCGCTCGTGCCGATCTGGTTCCTCGCGATCTACACAATCATCATCCTCTTCGTGCCGCTGACGCACGCCGCCTGGCGCCGGTTCGGATTTGCGTCGTTCCTCGTGCCGGTCCTGCTCGCGATCGCCAACGATTTCTTGTTCTTCCGCGGCTACACCGCGCTCGGCTGGTTCAACTATTTGTTCATCTGGATGGCGGTGCATCAGCTCGGCTTCGCCTGGCTCGACGGCCGCCTGCCCTCGGCGGCGAGCCGATTTCTTTTCGGTTGCCTCGGCCTCGGTCTGCTGATCGCACTGACGGTCATCGGGCCTTACCCGGTCGAAATGATCAGCCTGCCCGACGCGGAATTCAGCAACACCCTGCCGCCAAAGCTGCCGCTGCTGGCGCTGGCCATTGCCCAGGCAGGCTTCGTGCTCGCGGCGGAGGCGCCGCTCCGCCGCTGGCTCAGGCGCGCGACGCCGTGGACGGGCACCGTTCTGCTCAACGGCATGATCATGACGATCTATCTCTGGCATTCCACGGCCATGATCCTGATGATCACAGCCTCTGCCGCTCTGGGATATCTGGGGCTCAATCTGCAGCCGGGCACGGGCGAATGGTGGCTGCTCCGGCCGCTCTGGCTGCTGGCCTATGTGCTCGCGCTGGCAGTGCTCGTGCCCATGGCTGCGCGCTTCGAGCGCGTTAAGTCCCCCGCGCGAGTCGCGCCCGCATGGCAGCAGATTCTGGGCGCCGTGGTCGCCTGCTTTGGCCTCGCCCTGCTCGCCTATTACGGGCTCGGCGGGACCGTCCCATCACCCTGGGTGCAAGGAATTGCTGTCTTGCTGCCGGTCGCAGGCACTTTGATCGCCTGCCGCTTCGCCGGCGGCGACGATAAAGCCTGAGCTGACTGTCGCTGCTCCTGACGGAACCGCATTCGCAGCCTTCGGCCTCCGGCCGCGCGACGCTACCCAGCGGTTGCTGAGTGCCTGGAGCCCCAGTGCTATGGCGAACCACATCACGATTGCCAGCAGAAGCAGAGCAACGTTCTTGAGAGTCGGCGAGTCCCAGGCGCCGCGCAGACGATCGCCGAGGATCGTCAGGGCAAGAATCGTGGGCGCCATGCCGAGGATGGTTCCGATGAGGTAGTCGCTGAAGCGGATCTTGGCGAGTCCGCCGACGATATTGACGAGCTGGAACGGCGCGAAAGGGACATTGCGCGCAATCATGATGGCGACGATTCCGTCGCGCTCGAAGCGCCTGCCCATCTTGCGAGTCCAGCGGCCAAGCCAGCGATCGACGAACGCGGGGGGCCAGAGGCGCACGAGATAGTAGTAGAAGATCGATGCGACGAGCGTCGCGACCGACGCCCAGATCAATCCTTCCCAGGGACCCAATGCGACTCCGGTGGCGGCGATGAGGGCCGTGACCGGAAAGAAGATGAAGCCGCCGAGCACGTACGCGACCACGACGAGCGGCCCGGCGTACGCACTGTCGCTGACGCGGTCGAGAAGATGCCCGATCTCCTCTGGACTGGCGCGCTCGACGAGCGGCGACCAGCGCCAGATCAGCAGCACGATCGCGGCCATGATGAAAACGGCCAGCAGGCGCGTCAGCGCGCGACGCATTCGCGGGTGGTTCTTGTTGTCACCGCGAGCCTCCATCGGACATCCCCCGGAGTCACTCTGGAATTCGCCGTGGCAGATACTACCTGATCTGCAAGCTCAACCGCTCTGATTCTGCTGGACCGACTCGTGCCAGGGAATCATCAAGCGCTTGAGCCCCGTAACGCCGAAATAAAGCACCGAGCCCAGTGCGGCCAGCAGAATGATGACGGCGAATAGCCGCGGGGCATCTAAGGCGTTGAGGCTGACGACGACGAGATTGCCGAGTCCTTCGTTGGCGCCGAGATACTCGCCGACGATCGCGCCGATCAGCGCGAAGACGATGCCGACCTCCATGCCGGCGAAAACGTAGGGCAGAGTGCTAGGAAAATCGAGATGGCGGAACGTCTGCCAGCGCCCGGCGCCGAGGCTGCGCATGACCTCGCGGTGTCCGGCGGACACCGAGCGCACGCCGAGCATGACGTTGAGCATGATCGGAAAGAACGCCAGGATCGCCGCGGTCACTATCTTTGCGGTCACGCCAAATCCGAACAGGATGATGAAAATCGGAATCAACGCGACCTTGGGCACCACCTGGAGCGCGACAATGATCGGCCGAAGCATCGACTCGAGCCAGTAGACCCTGCCCAGCACTGCGCCCACGGCGATGCCGGTCACGACGGCGATCGCAAAGCCAACGAGCGTTTCGAGGAGCGTGGTCCAGATGTGCACGGTCCAGGTCGCGGGCTCCTGGAGCAGCGCCAACAGGCTGATCCAGGCATCCCTTGGCGCCGGCACGACGTACTCCGAAATGCCGGAATAGCGGACGTAAAGGTCCCAAACCACGACAATGGCGATCAGGAGCAGCGGCGTGCTGATCCAGGGCAATAGCCGCATGAGCCTATCCCTGTTCATGCGGCCCCTCGTCGAGCTGGTGGCGCAGCGTGCGCACGATGTCCTGAAACTCCGGCCGCGTCTGCAGGTCGACCTGCCGCGGCCGGGCGAAGGGCACGTCGGTGATCGAGCGGATTCGGCCTGGCCGCGGCGACAGCAGGATCACGCGATCGGACAGGAACACGGCCTCGGTGATCGAGTGAGTCACGAGCACGACCGTCGCGCGCGTCGCCGCGGCAATCGACTGCAGCTCGAGATTCATCCGGTCGCGCGTCAGGGCGTCGAGGGCGCCAAAGGGCTCGTCCATCAGCAGAATGCCGGGGCGGTAACTCAGGGAACGCGCGATCGACGCCCGCTGTCGCATGCCGCCAGAGAGCTCTCCCGGGTAGCTTTTCTCGAAACCCTTGAGACCGACGAGCTCACAGAGCTCGCTGACCCGCGAGTCGCAGGTCTTGCGGTCGACGCCCCGGAGACGGAGCGGCAGGGCGACATTGGCGGCGACGGTGTACCACAGAAAGAGATTGGCGTCCTGAAAGACGATGCCGAGCTTGCCGATCGTCTCCTGGTCTCGCGCCTCGCCGTTCCAGAGCGAACGGCCCTCGGCGCGGACCGCGCCGCTGGTTGGCTTGATCAGGCCCGCGAGAATTCGGAGCAGCGTCGTCTTGCCGCAACCTGACCGGCCGATGATGGAAATGAATTCCTGCGGTCGCACCGAAACGCTGATGGCGTCGAGCGCACGCGTCGCGACCTGGCGGCTCTGGAAGACTTTGGATACATCTACGAGCTCGAGCTCGGGCCGGGCAGCATTCATCTCGACGGAACTAGCTCGTTCGTGAACCAGGCCGAGGGATCGTGGCCACCCTCGGCGAGACCGGCCTGCACGAGCTCGTCGTAACCGCGCTGCCAGCTGTCGCCCACGGTGCGCAGCACATTGTCCCTGCCCTCACCGGTCCAGATTTCGACGTACTCGGCGAGGCTCGCCTTGGCGATCTCCGAGTCCATGAGTGTCGCAAAGGAGTAACGCTGCCGGAGAATCTCGATGGTTTGGTCGAATCCCGCGTCGTCTGCCATGAACTGGATGGCGGCGTGGACCGCATCGAGGTAGCTTCGAATGGTTTCCCGATGCGCAACGAGCCCGTCGTTCGACACCATGTAGAACTGTCCGCTTGCGGCCGTGAATTCGCCGGGATTCAGAATCACGATGTCGTCGCGTTCCCTCTCGAGGATTTTCGACACGTCGATGCTGACGGCGTAACAACCGATGTCGCCCCGCTGAACGAGCTCGAAATTGCCGGCGCCCGGGCCCACGACCTGCCGCTCCACGCTGGCGGGATCGATGCCGGCATTGGCGAGCATGAGATCGAGCGTTTTCTCCGTCGAACCGCCCTGGGACGCGATTCCCGCGAGCTTGCCGACGAAATCCCGCGGCTCGCGAATCGGCGCCCTGCCGCTGGAAATGAACCGGATCGCGGACTCCTTGATGACGGTTCCGACATTGGTGATCGGCACGCCGCGGTTCGCGAGGTGGATGACGCCCTCGACCTGTTCGATACGCGTCAGCGGCGCTCCGCCGGCGACAACGGTCTGGATCGCCGGCGCCGATCCGCGCGTCTGCTGCAGCGTGACCTCGAGACCGCGCTCGGCGAAGTAGCCTCCCGCGATACCCATGAGCTCGGGCGCGAATGTCAGGCCCTGAGGATCGAGAATCGCGAGAAAATCGACGGTGGTGAGCCCTTCCGGATGCGATCGGTCGCAGCCGAACAGGACGAACCCCGTCGCGCCCGCTGTCAGCGCCGTGCCGGAACTCCGCAGGAACTCGCGGCGCGTGGAAGTGGCTCGAATCATTCTTCTGGTTTGCCCCCGGACCGTCGGTCGATTCTAGCGGGGACGGCAGGGGGAATCGAGCCGCCGCGCGCCAGGACCCGGATTGCCGGCGGGTATACTGCACGCGCTTTTGTCCTGCGAGATTGCCCGAATGACGATCGAGAGCCCGGCCCCCTCAAGCCGTTCCGCCAAGGGTCCGCGACGCTGCAAACGCCGGATTCTTCGTGCTGCATCAGCTGGCGCACTGCTGGTCGGGAGCATAGTGCAGCTCAATGCGCAGGACATCGACTCGCGCCGCCTCGAGAATCCGCGCGACGGCGAGTGGATCATGGATGGCCGCCGCTACGACGCGCAGCGCTACAGCCCCCTCGATCGCATCAACGAGAGCAATGTCAGCGAGCTCGGCTTGGCCTGGATGCACGAGCTCGACACAATGCGCGGCGTCGAGGCGACGCCGCTCGCTTTCGACGGCGTGCTGTACAACATCAGCGCCTGGAACATTGCGACGGCGCACGACGCCGTCACGGGCGAGGTGCTCTGGGAATACGATCCCGAGGTGCCGCGCGAGTGGGGCCGCTATGCCTGTTGCGAGCCCGTCTCACGCGGCCTCGCGGCCTGGAAGGACTCCATCATCCTCGCCACCCTCGACGGCCGGCTGATCTCGCTCGACGCGGCGACCGGCGCGCCGCGCTGGTCGGTCCAGACCTTCGACAAGACCATGCCCTACTCGATCACGGGCGCACCGCGCGTCTTCGACGGCAAGGTCGTCGTCGGCAACGGCGGCGCCGACATGGGCGTCCGGGGTTTCGTCGGCGCCTGGGACGCGGACACGGGCGAATTCCTCTGGCGCTTCTATCTCGTTCCGGGCAATCCGGCCGACGGCTTCGAGAACGAGGCCATGGAGATGGCGGCGAAAACCTGGAACGGAGAATGGTGGACGCTCGGCGGCGGGGGCACGGCCTGGGATTCAATCGCCTACGACCCCGAGCTCGACCTCGTCTTCATCGGCACGGGCAACGGCTCACCGCTCGTGCAGTACTTTCGCAGCCCCGGTGGTGGCGACAATCTCTTCCTGTGCTCGATCGTTGCCGTGGACGCCGACAGTGGCGAATACCGCTGGCATTTCCAGGAAGCGCCCGGCGAAGAGTGGGACTACACCTGCACGCAGTCGATTATCCAGGCCGACATCGAGATCGAGGGCAAGTCTCGGCGCGTATTGCTGCACGCGCCGAAAACAGGATTCTTTCACGTCATCGATCGCGAGACAGGCGAGCTGATCTCGGCCGAGAACTTCGTCGCCGTCAATTGGGCGACGCATTTTGACTTGGCAACGGGCCGGCCCGCCGTCACCGAGACCGGGCGCTACGGGCTGCTGCCGAGCCTGATCACGCCGGGACCCGGTGGCGGCCACAACTGGTTCCCGATGGCCTTCAGTCCGGGCACCGGGCTCGCCTATTTTCCGTTTTACGAGCACTGGTACGTGCACGCCCGCGCCGAAACGTTCACGCCCGTACCATTCCGTTCTAATCATGGCTGGGGCGGCTATTCGGGCGAAGCCCTCGAGCGCCGCCTCGAGCTGCAGGCTCAGGCACCACCCGAACGCGCCGGACTTGTCGCCTGGGATCCGGTGCGCCAGCAGGCGGCCTGGTCGATCGACTTGCCGCGCCACGGCAACGGCGGCGTGCTGACGACCGCCGGCAATCTCGTAATCGCAGGGACGACCAAACAAACCTTTTCGATCTTTCGCGCGACCGACGGCGAATTGCTCTGGGAGATGCCCGTGCAGACCGCGCCGGTCGCCGGGCCGATCACCTATACGGTCGACGGCGAGCAGTACATCGCCGTCAACGCCGGCTGGGGTGGTGGCGCGGCCCAGGTCGAGCGCGGCGCCGGCATTGCGCTGAATCGCGCCCCGGCCCGGCTGCTCGTCTTTCGTCTCGGCGCCGATCTCTCGCTGCCACCCCTCCCGGACGCACCGCCTCTCGCCGAACCGCCGCCGGTGCGCGCCACCGAGGCGACGATCGCGCGCGGTGCCGAGCTCTACGCGGCGACCTGTGCCCAATGCCATGGTCAGCTCGCGATCGGCGGCCTCAAGGACCTGCGGTTCATGACTGCGGAAACGCACGCGGCATTCGAGCGGATCGTGCTCGAGGGAACGCTCGTTGAACGCGGAATGGCGAGCTTCGCCGACATCCTCACATCGGAGGATGCCGCAGCCGTGCACGCGTACGTGATTGCGCGCGCGAACGAGGACTGGGGGCGCTGACGACGGCGGGCCGCTTGCGCGGGCCTTGCCTTTACGCGAAGTAGATCGTCTTGAGCTCGAAGTAGTTGTCGAGGCCCTCGATTCCGCCTTCGCGACCGATGCCGGACTGCTTGAATCCGCCGAACGGCATCTGCGGGTCGACGATCATGCCGTTTACGGTGATGCTGCCCGAGCGCATGCGCCGCGCCATGGCGTAGCCGGCCTCGGGGTCTGCCGTATAGACCGCTCCATGCAGCCCGTAGATCGTGTCGTTGGCCTTCATCGCCGCATCGTCGAGATCCTTGTAGGAAATGAACGAGACGACCGGTCCGAAGATCTCTTCCTGCGCGATCGTCATTTTCGTATCGACGTTGCTGAATACCGTCGGCTCGACGAAATAGCCGCGGTTGAGGCCCTTTGGGCGGCCGCCGCCGAGGACGAGCTTCGCGCCCTCGCTCTTGCCCTTCGCGATGTAGCCCTGCACGCGCTCGAGCTGTCGGGCCATCGTCAGCGGGCCCATCTGGGTCTCCTTGCTCATCGGGTCGCCGACCTTCACCTTGCTGACCGCTCCCACGTAGGCGTCGAGGAGTTCCTGAGCGCGCGACTCCGGCACGAGCACGCGAGTCAGCGAGAAACAGACCTGGCCCGTGATCGGCATCGAGAACGGCACAAGGCTCGGCAGCACCTGCTCGACTTTCGCATCCTCGAGGATGACGGCGGCCGACTTGCCGCCGAGCTCGAAGCTCGTGCGCGTGAAGCGCGCGGCCGCGACGGCGGCGATATGGCGCCCCGCGATCGTGCTGCCCGTGAAGGCGATCTTGTCGATGCCCTTGTGGCGGATGAGGTAGTCGCCCGTCTCGCGGCCAGCCGGAATCACATTGAACACGCCCGGCGGCAGTCCAGCGGCTTCAATGCACTCGGCGAGGATGTACGCATCCATCGGCGTTTCCGGTGCCGGCTTGCTGACGATCGTGCAACCCGCGGCGAGCCCTGCGGCGACCTTGTAGCAGAGCAGCACCATTGGCGCGTTCCACGGCGTGATTGCCGCGACAACGCCGACGGGCTCGCGCACGATGCGCGCCTTGCGGCCGTCGTAGCGCGTGCGCTCGTCGACGAGCTTCGTCTGCTTGATCAGGTTGCCGTAATAGGCGAAAAGCCCGGGCGCCTGGCCCGAGGCATAGCGCGTGAAGCTGATCGGCGCTCCAACCTGGGTCGTCCAGGCCTGGGCGAGCTCCGGCAGCCGCTTCTCGAGTTCCTTCGCGACCTTGAGCAGCATGTCGCCGCGCTCTTCAGCCGACATTCGCGGCCAGGGCCCGTGGTCGAAAGCCTTGCGCGCCGCGGCAACGGCCGCGTCGACGTCAGCGGGTGTCGCGGCCGCGAAGGTCATCACCGTCTCTTCGGTGACCGGCGAAATGACGTTGAGCTTGTCATTCGCGGCGGCGCGCGCCCAGCTTCCGCCGATGAAGAACCGCTCGGGCGACTTGATCGACAGTTGAGTGACGATTTCCGGTGCTGCGCTCATGGCGTTCTCCTTGTGTAAGGCTCAGCGACTCCAGCGAGTCGGCATCAGGTAGGGTTGAAAGGCGGTGACGCCCTCGATCCGGCGAATCTCGCCGCCCTCGATCTTGAAGATCTCGAGGACGGCATGCGTGTTCGGATACTCGATCGGAATCTTGCGGGACTGGCCGTCGAGAGTTTCGTAGTCGACGAAGCGCGCGGCGTGATCGAGCAGCGCGATGGCGACGACGATGCCGCGAGCCTCGTCGACGATCGGCATGCGCAACGCGCGCACGTCGTCGACGTAGCGATACCACCCGGCTTCGAGCTGCTGACGGCAACCGCTGACGTCGCTGCCCTCGACATGCGAGGTCGCGAAGCCGTTCGTCAGGCGGCGGCAGTCGTCGGCGATCGCGGCGCTCAGCGTTCCGTCGTTCTGCTTCAGCGATTCGTAATAACCGGAAACCAGCGCCTCGAGCCGCCGACGCGGCAAGCGGTCCGATTCCTGCACGGCGCTCCTGAAGCCGGGATCGAGGGCATAGCCCGCGGTCGGCGCGAATGGCGCCGGTGAGCCCTCGCGGCCGACGATGGTTTCCACCTCGGCGATGGCGCCGTCCTCGACGCCGAGCCGGAGCGCCGCATAAGCCGGCTGGCCGTGCTCCTCGACGATCCCGAACCAGACCACATTTCCCGACGCGGGATCGGCGAGCACATAACCCTCGCCCACTGCGGTCGAAGAGCCCCAGAGCCCGTCGCCGATCTGGAGGCCAACGTCGTTCTCGGTGAATCCGACCGACTCGGCCCAGGGCAGCGGCGCGAGCGAGCCGGGCAGCGCCATCCCGTCGAACGCGATCATGGCTCTCAGGTAGTCGTCGACGAGCCCGGTCAGGCAGGCGCCGTCGCAGTCCGCGCTCGTCTGCGCGGCGGCCATCGGCCCGAGGCAGGCAAGCGGCAACAGGAGTCGCCGGCAGCGTGCCACCCAGCCGGTGCGATGCGCGGGCGTGCGCTGGGCACTCGTGCTCATCGCGTCTGAAAGTCCAGATTGGAGTCGGTGAACGGCGAATGCATGAAGTACGGCACGTAGGTAAACACGGCTTCGATGCGGTAGATCTCGCCGTTCCGGATCTTGAAAGCCTCGAGCAGCGAGATCGAGTTCGGCCACTTGAGCACGGTCCGCATCTCGCGGCCGTCGGTCAGCGTGTAACGGTCGAAAGTATTCGCGTGATCGAAGAAACCCGAGGCAACGACGACGCCGCGCTCGACGTCGACGATCGGATAACGGCGCTCGCGGATCCGCTTGTTGATGCGGTACATGCCGAGGCGCAGCTGCGGCTCGCAACCTTCGGCCATCGCGGCCGCATTGCCGGCCCCGCCGGTAACGCCACCGCCCCTGCCGCCCGTTGTCAGCACGCCGTTCTCGAGACGACCGCATTCGGGATGAAACTGCGTAAAGACGTCGCCGTCGTTGAGCTCGACTGTGCTGAAGTAGCCGTCGGCCACGGAGATCAGGCGCTGACGCGAGCGCCGCTCCTCGGGCGGCAGGATCTCGTTGAATGCCGGATCGTGCACGACGGCCGCGGGATCGCCGAAAGGTTTCGGCATGTCGGGGAGCCGGTTGACGACCGTCTCGACCTCGGTGATCTCGCCGTCCTCGACCTTGATGCGCGCCGCGAGATAGGCGGGATTGCCATGCTCCTCGACGATACCGAACCAGGCGGCATTGCCGGTCTCGGCATCGGCGACCTCGAGGGCCTCATCCCAGACCGCGCTGACCGTGCCCCAGAGCCCGTCGTTGCCGAGCGGCATTTCGACGTTGTTCTCGGTGAAGCGGACGTCCGGCGAGATCGCGACACGCGAAGGGTCGCGATTCCGGAGAGCGTCGACATAGCCGCGGGCGAAACCGATCAGGCAATCGCGGTCGCAGTCGACCTGGATGACGGCGCTCGGCTGGCCGGGCGCCTGCGCCTGCGCGGCCAGCGAGAAGCAGAAGGCACCCGCGATCAGGGCGAATCGTATCGTTGTTCTCGTCAAAGCTCCCCCGCTTTGTTCGTCTCAGTCCGCCGGCGGCAGTGGCCGCGTAAAGATCATAAACGATTCCGGCTGCTGCCCCCGGAGCGCGGGATCCGTCAGATAGCGGATCTCGCTTTCGAGCACATACGCCGTGTTGCCGAAGGTCGTCGCGCCCGGTGAAGACAAGAGTGTGTCGTCAATAATCTCCAGGTTCGCCCTGTCGCCATCGATCGTCACGACCGCCAGACGACCGATCGTGCCTTCGGCCTGGATGAAACGATTGCCGTCGATGAGACGCATGCCGTCGGGCCCGCCGAGCTCGTGCGAAAGCGTCAGCGCTTTGAGACCCGTCATCGCGCCGCGAGGATCGGTCTCGACACGCAGGATCTGGTTGCTGCGCACGTTGTTGACGTAAAGCGTGCCGTCCGCGCTGAAGGCCAGGCCGTCGATGCCCGTCAACGCGGCATCCTGTCCGTAGAGCGTAAGGCTGTCGGCCCCTGGTGCGAGCGTGAAGATGCGGCCGTTGCTCGTGTCGGAGGCGAAGGCCGTGCCGTCGGCGGCAATTGTGATGTCGTTGCAGACCGAAGCCGACGCGGGAAAGGGATACACACCTTTTTGTGCGCCGGTTTCGATATCGAAAGCCATGAGGCTCGAGACACCCTGCGAGCGTTCGGTGCCGAAGAAGTTGGGCACCGAGCAGAGCCAGAGTGTGTCGTGTTCGTCGTCCGCCAGTACGCCGAGAATCGTCAGGATGCCGTTCTCCGGCGAATGCCGGATCCAGGGTGTCGCCGTGGCGGCGCCCGGAGCCGCACGATAAACGTTGCCCTTGATGCTCCCCGCGTAAATCGTGCCGTCGGCGCCCGCCGCGATGCTCTCCGGAAAGACCTCGGTATCGTCGATGCGGATATCGGCGATCGCACACGAGGCCGCGAGCGCGGCAAGCCCGGCACCGGCGAGCCGGCTGCCGACCGCCCCGATCCGGAATCGCTGAAATCGCTGCTCAGTTTGCATCGGCGTCTCCCGCTGCCGCTTGTTGCGCCGCATAGGCACTCGCGGCCAGATCGATCAGATAGGCATGAATCGCGTTCGACTGCTCCTCGTTGAGCACGTCGTCCCACTGCGGCATGCCCTGGAAGCGCCGTGCGCCGTAGAGCACGATCGCGTTGAAGGCGGCGTGCGTCTCCGGGCTCATGCGGCGCAGATCCGGCGTCATGCCGATATCGCTGTTCGCATGGCACAGCGCGCAGCGGCCGAAGAGCTGCTGACCCTGGCGAATCTGCTCGGGCGTGCCGAACTGCGCCGGCGGCTCCGGAATCGGCGCGGCTTCGCTGACGAGCTCAGGCACGGGCACGGCGCCGCCGCCTAACTTGAAGGCGATGATGCGCCCCGCGTTGCCGTAGCGCACCACGGCGCTCGTGTCGTGCGGCGCGAACCAACCGCCCCCGCCCCAGCCCGCCATGACGGCGATGTACTGCTCGCCGTCGATCGCATAGCTCATCGGCGCGGCGATGATCGAGGTGCCGATGTGCAGGTTCAGCAGCTCTGCGCCCGTCTCCGCGTCGTAAGCCTTGAGATAGCCCGTGTCAGTTCCCTGAAAGACAATGCCGCCGGCCGTCGCGAGCACACCCGCACGATCCCAGAAGCCGACTCCCTCCTGCTCCCATTTCGTTTCGCCGGTGCGTGGATCGAAGGCTTTGAGCACGGCACGCTGATCGGCCTCGCCGCTCGCCTGCAGCCGCGTCAGGAGCTCGCGCACCGCCGGCGGCTGGAATGCCGGATCGGCGAGCATGCTGTCGCCGAACAGCGTGGAATTCCCCGAGTTCGCCTGCATCGGCCGATAGACGTGACCGTCGGACGGGTCGTAGGTGATCGCGCCGCCTTCGATCGCCGGGATGTAGACGAGACCGTTGTCGGGATTGAAGGCCATCGGGTTCCAGGCATGTCCGCCCATTCCCGACGGCACGACAAAGACCGGGCCGTCCTTGTAGTCGACCTGCTCGACATCGATCGCCGGCCGCCCGGTCTCGAGGTCAACGTGAGTGGCCCAATTCACGGGCACGTACTTGTCGGCTGACAGGAGCTCGCCCGTGGCGCGGTCAAGGATATAGAAGAAGCCCGCTTTCGGCGCCTGCATCAGCACCTTGCGGACGGCACCGTCGATCTCGAGATCGGCGAGGATCATTGGCTGCGTCGCCGTGTAGTCCCAACCCTCGCGCGGGACCTGCTGGTAATGCCAGGCGAGTCGGCCGGTATCGGGATCGATCGCGAGGATGGAGCAGAGGAACAGGTTGTCGCCGCCGGAGGGACTGCGCTCGTACCAGTTGAACAGCGCCGAATTGCCGGTGCCGACGTAGAGCAGGTTGAGCTCGGGATCGTAGGCCATCGCGTTCCAGACGGTGCCGCCCCCGCCAACGTCCCAGCGACTGTTCGGATCCCAGGTCGGCGCGGCGATCTCTTCGAGCTCCGGATGCTCGTAGCCATTCGCGGGATCGCCGGGCACGGTGAAGAACCGCCAGCGGAATTCTCCGGTCTTCAGGTCGTAGGCAGTTACGTAGCCGCGTGCGTCATAGTCGGCGCCGGCGTTGCCGATGACGATGACGTCGCCGGCAATCTCAGGCGCGCCGCTCGAGCTGTAGCCGCGCGCATGGTCGATGATCGTGTCGACTTCCCACACGACTTCGCCGGTGGCGGCGTCGAGCCCGAACAGCCTGCCGTCGAAGGCACCGACGTAGACCATGCCTTCCCAGACAGCGAGACCGCGATTGACCTCGTCGCAGCAGGCCCAGCGGTTGTACTGGCTGTCGCTTTGGGGATCGAAGCTCCAGATTTCCTCGCCCGTCCCGGCGTCGAGCGCATAGGCCCGCCCGGTGGTGCCCGAAGTGAACAAGACGCCGTCGACGACGATGGGCGTAGCTTCGAGCCCGCGTGTGGTGCCGGTCTGGTAATCCCAGGCGAAGCTGAGGCCCCCGACGTTGCCGGCATTGATCTGATTGAGCGGCGAAAAATGGCCCTTGCCAGAATCGCGACCCTCGGTCATCCAGTTCCCGGGCTCGGCGTCGGCGTTGCGCAGGCGCTCGAGGGTGACGTTGCCGAAGCTGCGCGTTTCTCCGGCATTCGCAGTCGCCGGGTCGGCCGGGTCATCAGGGACGTCTGAAGAACTCTCGCCCCCGCAACCGACGAGCAGCGCAGCCAGGATCGGCAGCGACAGGTACGAGAGCCGGGCGCCCGCCCGGTACGGCATGACATGCATGTATGGGTTCCGCCCGCGAATTCTTCTTGGACCGATGATAAACGACTGCGCGGCCTCGATCAGCTGCCGCGGCCGGGACTATACTCGGCCCGCTATCAGGCGATGCCGGAATCCCGGGGGGTTGGGATCGATGCGAAGAGCCTTGGCCGCTTCAGTCTGCGGGTTCGTCCTGCTCTCTGCCGCCTGCACGAGCGACACGGAATCGCCTGCTGCAAGTTCAGCTGACGACGCATCCGCACCAGGCAGCCCGGCCACCGCGAGCGAATGGCTCGTGCATGGCCTCGACGATGCGGAAACGCGCTTCAGCCCGCTCGATCAGATCGATGCCGGCAACGTCGGCCGCCTCGGCGTCGTCTGGCAGTACGACACGAAGTCCCTGCGCGGCCTCGAGGCGACACCGCTGGTTCGCGACGGGGTCCTTTACGCAACGACGAGCTGGAGCAATGTTTTCGCTGTCGACGCGGTCACGGGGCGCGAGCTCTGGTACTGGGACGCCCGGGCCGATCGCGTCCGCGGCGCGAAAGCCTGCTGCGATGTCGTGAATCGCGGCGTTGCGCTCTACGAGGACAAGGTTTTTGTCGGCGTCGTCGACGGCCGCCTCGTCGCACTGAATGCCGCGACCGGTGAGCCGGTCTGGGATGTGCAGACCACCGATGTCGCGCAGCCCTATACGATCACCGGCGCGCCGCGCATCGTCGACGGCAAGCTCATCATCGGCAACGGCGGCGCGGAATACGGCGTGCGCGGCTACGTCTCGGCCTACGATCCCGCGACCGGCGCGCTGCTCTGGCGCACCTACACCGTTCCGGGCGATCCCTCCCTGCCCTTCGAATCCGAGGCACTCGAATCGGCCGCTGCCACCTGGAACGGCCGTTGGTGGGACCTCGGCGGGGGCGGCACCGTTTGGGACGGCATGGCGTATGACGCCGAAGCACGCCTGCTTTATGTCGGCACCGGCAACGGATCGCCGTGGAACCAGGCCATACGCAGCCCTGGCGGCGGCGACAATCTTTACCTGTCGTCGATACTCGCGCTCGCGGTCGATACCGGCGAGATCGCGTGGCACTACCAGACGACGCCCGGCGACAACTGGGACTACACCGCCGTGCAGCCGCTGATGCTGGCTGAGCTGACGATCGACGGCCGCGCACGACAGGTCATCATGCAGGCGCCGAAGAACGGTTTCTTCTACGTGCTCGATCGATTGACCGGCGAGTTGATTTCCGCAGCTCCCTACGCCGGAATCACCTGGGCCAAGGGCTTCGATCTCGCGACGGGTCGACCGATCGAAACCACGCAGGCGCGCTACGGCAACGAGATCACCTTGCTGTCGCCCGGCCCTGGCGGTGCCCACAACTGGCATCCGATGTCGTTCAATCCCGCCACCGGGCTCGTCTATATCCCCGCCCAGCAAAGCGCCTTCCCGTATAAGAACGATCCCGATTTCGTCGCGACGAGCCGCGAGAATCTGGGCGTCGCGATCGTCGCGCCTCCCGGCTTCCCGGATCGAGCAGCCGATGCCTACGAACCCGGCATCGGCCCGACACTGCCGGGTGCGAATGCCCTGGTCGCCTGGGACCCCGTCAGCCAGACCTCGCGCTGGCTCGTCGACCACGGCGGCGTCCCCGGCGGCGGCACGCTGACGACGGCCGGCAACCTCGTCTTCCAGGGTCGGGGCGACGGCAACTTCGCCGCCTATTCAGCCGATCAGGGGGAAAAGCTTTGGGAGGTCGACCTCGGCAACGGGATCCTCGCGCCGCCCATAACCTACATGATCGACGGCCGGCAATATGTCTCTGTGCTCGTCGGCTGGGGCAGCACGGCGGGACTCTTCGGTGCCTATCCTTCCGATCAGTACATGGCCGAAGGCCGCCTCTATACATTTGCCCTCGACGGCACGCGCGCATTGGACCCCGTCCGCGGCATCCCCCGCCCGGCGCTCACGGAAATTCCCTCGGACGCGACCGAGGAACAGATTGCGGACGGCTCCGTGATCTACGGCGAACGCTGTTATGTCTGCCATGGCTTCGGCGCCGCGGGCGGCGGACAAACCCCGGACCTCCGCTATTCGACTGCGGAGACTTATGCGGCGATCGACTCGATTGTCCGCGGCGGCGAGCGCGAGCAACTCGGCATGCCGCGCTTCGACTTCCTGACCGAGCAGGACACCGCATCGCTGCGCGCCTTCCTGCTGGCCCAACGGCAGGCACTCATCGCCAGCCAGTCCCAATAGAGGTCAGGACCGAAGGGGTCGACCGAAGGGGACAGAGCCCCCTTTTCCTGCGCAGACCTCACAGCATCCCGGCTTGCATCAACAGGTGGGCGAGGGCGAGTTCCGCAGCGCGCCTTCCCGGCGCGCGAGGACTGTCTGAGCCAGCGACCACCTGTTGATGCGAGCCGGGATCCGCGACATCGCCAGGAAAAGGGGCTCTGACCCCTTTAGTAGAGGACGAAGGAGTAGAGGCGCTCGCCGACGGCGACCAGGAGATGCTGGCGCCCATCAACCAGGAAGGTCTGCGGCGTGTTCGACATATTGCCGATGCGCGTATGCCAGAGCAGCTCGCCGTTCCCGGCGTCGAACGCCACCATATTGTTGTTGCCGTCGCCAGTGAAGACGAGACCCGTCGCCGTCGTCAGCACGCCGGCGCCGACCATGACGCCGTTCGGCCAGGGGTGGCGCCAGACGATCTCGCCCGTGCGGTAGTCGATCGCGTCGAAAGCGCTGTCGAGATTGCCGACAAAAGACGCACGTTTGCCGCCGAGGCCCATCGAGCCGCGCGGATCGGGATCCGTCAGATAGAGAATGTTGTAGCCGCTGTTCTCGTGTGCGTAGAAGAGCCCCGTTTGCGGGCTGAACGCGGACGGCTGCCAGTTCGTGACGCCGCCCTCGACGGGAGAGACGAGCGATCCGGGTATCGTCGCCTCCTTGCCCGGATTCGGCTCGGGCGAGCCGTTGTCACGCTCGCCCAACGACCAGTTGGCATGCTTGCTGTACTGCACCGAAACGATCGGCTCGCCCGTGACTCGATCGAGCGTGAAGAAGTAGCCGTTCCTCGCCGCGGTCGAGACGAGCTTGCGCGGCTCGCCGTCGATGACGCCGTCGAAAAGGATCGGCGTCTGCGCCGAGTCCCAGTCATGCGTGTCGTGCGGCGAGCTCTGGAAATACCAGGCCATCTCGCCCGTGGCGACGTCGACTGCGATCAGCGTGCAGGTATAGAGGTTGTCGCCAGGGCGGCCGGCGCCGGTATATCCAGGCGAGGGGTTGCCCGTGCCGAACAGATAGTAGTTGGTCTCCGGATCGTAGACCCCGGGGACCCAGACCTGGCCGCCGCCGTGACTCGCCGAATCGACGTTGGGCCAGGTCTCGATGCCGGGCGAGTCCGCCGTCATCGGCACGGTGTAGAACTTCCAGAGCAGCTCGCCCGTCGCCGGATCGAAGGCCTGCAGAAAACCGGGCTGGTCGAGGTCGTTGCCGGTGCCGACCATGAGCTTGTCGCCGATCACGATCGGCGCCATCGTCGAGAAGTATTGCTCCTCGAAACTCGCGATCTCGACGTGCCAGTTCTCCTCGCCGGTGCGCGCATTCAGCGATACGAGGTAGTTGTCGGGTGTCTCGAAGAACAGCGAGTCGTTCCAGATCGCCGCGCCGCGGCTGCCGATATGCGTGCCGCCGCGCGTCTCCCAGTGGTAATGCCAGAGCTCGCTGCCGTCGCGGGCGTCGAGTGCCCAGGCATGGTCGGGAGCCGTCACGTAGAGAATGCCGTCGACCTCGAGAACGCTGCCCTTGATCGCGCCTCCCGAGACGTCGATCGCGCCGGTGCCTTCGCCGCCGACCTGAGTCGCGAAGCCGCCGCCGGCCCCGGCGAGGCCACCGCGACCGCGGACGCTGTAATTCATCTGCGTGGTCCAGGCGAGCGTGAGATGCCTGACGGATTCCTTGTCGATCTGCCTGAGCGCACTGTGGCGCTGCCCCGTGTAATCGCCGGAATAGCTCGGCCAGTCGCCGCCGAGCGGCTCGAGCAGCGCGCCGGGCGGAACGACGACCGGCTGGCCCTGGGCGGCCGCCGCGAGCGGCAGGCAAGGGACAATCACGCACAGGACATGCCTCAGCCTCATTTCAGCGTCTCCAGGTAGGCCGTGACATCGTGCATTTCGTCGTCCTCGATCTCCGGCCAGAGTGCCTTGTGGCCGGCCAGCGGATCCTCGATTGCGATGGTGACTCCGGTGCCGACGCGCGAGTAGCCGCGGTAGCCGCCGTCCGGCGCCCGCAGGCTCACGAAGAAATCGTCGTAGCGGACCAGCTCGCCGCTCACGCTCGAGCCGTCGCCTTGCGTGACCGTGACGATCTGTACCGGCGCGGGACCGCCACCGCGGCCCTGTCGGCGGCCGGCGACCCAGGAATTCTGCAGGTTAACGGGATCGTCGATCAGGGTCGCGATCCCCGCGAGATCGCCCGTTGCCGAGTGGCACATCGCGCATTCCCGATTGAAGTAACGCTCGCCGCGGCGCGCGTCGCCGACGACGATGTCGAGATCGTATTCGACACCCCGTGGCGGGGCCCCCTGGCCCTGGGCGGTTGCCAGCACCGAGTGGATGTACCCCGCAATGGACCGGATAGCGTCCGCATCGAGCGAGGTGTTCGCCGGCATGCGATTCAAGCCGTTCCGCACGAGCTCGCCGATGACTTCGCCTTCGACGTCGTTGAGCACGACATCGGAACGCAGCAGATTGGGGCCGCCCTGGTCGCCGCCGCGCAGATCGCGCCCGTGGCAGGCCATGCAGTTGACCTGATAGAGCCCGTTACCGCGCTCGATGACGTCCGCAGATGCCAACGCGCGCTGCTGCGCCGGAAAGGTCGCATTCGGGTTGGCGATCTCGATCCGCGGTCCGCCGGTGGTGTCTTGTGCGACCGCAATCCCGACGAAGGCGGAGGCGGCGCAAGCCGCCCAAATAATTGTCTTGTGCATCGTCTGTTCTGGTGGCGTTGTCTTAGCGGTCGCGCAAGGCATCGCCGACTTCCTCGGCTGCTTCCTGCACCTCGTCGGCCGCATTCTCGATCCGGTCGCCGGCTTCGTCGGCAGCATCGTCGATGCGTTCACCGATGTCCTCGGCCGTGCCCTCACGGTCGGTGCAGGCAGCCAGGCCAAGAAACATGAGACCTGCCAGAACGGCTGTCGCTTTCATCGCGTCGTCTCCCGCCTTTGGGTAACCCGTCGATTATGCCCGCCGTCGTCGCGCACGCCAAACCCCGGGGAGGGTCGGCTCGCGCACCCACTGACGGTAGTATGTGGGCTTTCGTCACCTGGGATTTCGAGGCCAATATGCGATCTGCTGTCCGGAGGGTCGAGGCCGCGCATCGACTCGTGGCACCGAGTGCCTTGCTGCTCTCACTGATCTGCCTTCCGGATACCGCCGCCTGGTCGCAGTGGCCCGACTACCCGACGCGCGACGTGCCGCGCCTCCCCGATGGCGCAGTCGATCTCGAAGCGCCCGCTCCCCAGACTCCCTGGGGCACGCCGGACTTCACCGGCCTCTGGGAAATCCTACCGGGCGCGATCGGCGGCGGCGGACAGGCCCGTGACCCGAACCAGCCGGCCTTGCCGGCGCAGCGCCCAGGAGATCCACCGTACGCGACGTTCTTCGATATCGGCGCCTACATGGAAGGCGGCGCCCCCTATCTCGCCTGGGCGCGCGAGCTCCGCGACCAGCGCGTAGCCGACGGCATGAAGGACAATCCCGATGCCCACTGCCTGCCCATGGGACATATGCAGCTGCATTTGCATCCGCAGCCGCGCAAGATCATCCAGACCGAAGACATTGTCGTCATCCTCTACGAAGGCAATGCCGGCATCCGCCAGATCTTCCTCGACGGCCGCCGCGCGCCCGACAACGATCCGCTGCCGTGGTGGTATGGGTACTCATGGGGCCGCTTCGAAGGCGAAGATCTCGTCGTCGAGACCACGCACATGAAGGACACCTGGCTCGACGTCAACGGCAGCCCGTTCACCGAGACGGGGCGAATCGTCGAGCGCTTTCGCCGCCCGAGCTTCGGCCGCATGCAGATCGACATCACGATCGACGATCCGGCCGCCTACTCGGAGCCGTTCACGGTGCGCGTCGAGCATCGCGTCATGGTCGACACTGATCTCATCGAGTTCGTCTGCATCGAAAACGAGCAGTCGTCGCAGCATTTCGATCCCTGAAAAAGAGAGCCGGCGGCAAGCGCGTGGCCTGCCGCCGGCTCGTTGACGTCGTCGGGAGCGATCAGCGCCCGATCGTTCTGAGCAGATCCGCTCGCGTCTGCGGCACCGTCGCCGCGTGCACCGCGAGATAGCGCTCGAACTGTACGTTCGCGTCGGCGACGTAGTTCGCCAGCGTCATCACGAAGGGATTCGGCTCCGCTCCGGCGGCCGGCAGCGTGAAATCGGCCTGGAACAGCACACCCTGTTTCGGCAGCACGGCGACGAGCATGCCATCGGTGTGGCCGTTGGGGACTGAGTGGAGCTCGACGCGATTCAGCGCGTCCTCATACACCGTCACGTTGTCCACGCCGACGATCGTCGGATCGAGCGTCTCCTGCCCGAGCAGCGTGCGCGGCGTGCTGAGCGCCATGTCCAG
>Ga0315912_10002168_pt1 | contig 21583 bp, 13 predicted proteins | sample VfabasoilMG_FD_204469 | JGI IMG/M metagenome (GOLD analysis project Ga0315912, IMG submission 204469) | Garden soil microbial communities collected in Santa Monica, California, United States - V. faba soil | ecosystem: Environmental > Terrestrial > Soil > Garden | place: USA: California...
GTTCGTTCTCGTCGGTCTCGAGCGAGCCGTCGGGGCCGACCTGGGCGGCCGTTCCCAGCGCGAGTCGCAGCAACACCAGCAGGACGAGCACGTGTCGGGACATCAGTTGCCTCCCGGCGCCTTGAGCGCCTGCTCGGTGCGCTCGCGCAGGCTGCGCTGGTCCTCGATGAGGGCCTTCACGAGCGTGACGATCTCCTGATAGTCCTCCCACTCGTCCATGCGGGCGAGGAGGCGGTCGAGGGCCTCGAGCACGCGCCCCTGGTCGCGGCGCACCTGCTCCAGCGCCGCAGGGATGGGCGTCTGGCGTGCGGCGAGCAACGACTGCTGGGCGGCCGGCGAGAGGTCCTCCGAGATCTCGAGCGCCAGGCCGGCCATCTCGAGCAGCCGTCCGACGAGGTCGAGGCGCCCGAAGCGTCCGGCGGCGTAGTCCTGCGCCAGGCTCCGCCAGGAGGCGGCCGCGAAGACCTCGTCCACCGGCTGGCTGCGCCAGTCGGCCAGGCGACGCTGCAGCACGACCTCGGCGCCCGGCCCGGAGTCGAGGCGATTGGTGAGTGTCTCCTCGAGCACGGCGCACAGCTCGCGCGCCTCGCGCTGCAGACGCGCGCTCACCTGGCCCTGGGCCACGCCGGCGCCGACCAGGCCTGCGTCGAGCTCGGCCCCGGACAGGGGCAGCAGGTCGTCCACATCGGTGCCCGCGCCCGCCTGCCGGTCACGCAGCGCGCTGAAGCTCTCCTTGAGGCGCAGCTGCCGGTCGGCCAGGAGCCGCAGCACCTCGCTGTCCTCGACGATGTCGACGCGCCGCCCCTCGAGCCGCGCGCGCTGCGAGCCGCGCCCCGGCAGGTCGCGGCCGTCGGCCGCCTCGAGCGCATACGAGAGGCCGCCCTGCAGTCCGAGCGCACGCACGTCCAGCAGCAGCCGGTACTGGCCGGGACGCGCGGGGTCCACCTCGAACGGGCGCGGAGAGCCGTCCTTCGGGATGAGTTCGACGGAGACCACGCCGTGGTCGTCCTCGGCCACCACGGCGAAGGGCACGAGCGCCTGCGCCGACACCTTGATGTCCGAGCGCGGCGGCGAGTAGCTGCGCAGGGCCGGCGGGCGGTCGGCGTGCACGACGAGACCGATGTGGCTGGGGTCGGGCGTCGCCAGCCCGTGCGAGCCGGTCAGCACGAGCAGCAGCGTGTCGCTCTCCTCGGCCAGGAAGCTGCCGCTCACGCGCTGGCCGCCGGCCGACTCCTCGACCACCAGCGGCACGGGCTCGGCGCGCGACAGGAGCTGCAGTTCGGCCGAGCCGGTCGGCGCGCTGGGCTGGCCGCCCAGCTCGACGAGCGTGCCCTCGGGGACGGCGAGGCCCTCGGGGCCGACCGTCCGGGCCGCCTCGCCCAGGTAGGCGGGCGCCCGCAGCACGAAGGTCGGCGCGTCGAGGCGCGGCGGGTCGATGACCGTCAACGCGCGCTGCGTGCCGGCACCGTCGTCGTCGCCGCCGCGCACGAACAGCCCCGTGTCGCCGGGCTCCAGCGTGATGTGCCCGCCGAAGCGCCGCGAGCCGTCCAGCACCATGGCGCTCACGCGCTCCCCCGCGGCGCCCTGCACGACGAGTTCGACGCGCTCGGGCCTCAGGCCGTTCCAGCTGGCCCCCAGGTTGAGCACGCCGCCGCGGCTGGCGACGATCGAGCCGTCCGCCTCGCGCACGTGCACCGGGCTGCGCTCGGCCACCTCGAGCGCCAGCACGGTGTCGCGCGGCCAGGGCGTGTCGCCGAGCAGCAGGCGCGACACGAAGACGTCGAGCGGCGGTTCGGCCAGCAGTACGGCCAGCGCCAGCACGAAGGCGGCGCCCGCCGCGCGCAGGAGTTCGACCAGCGTGGGCCGGGCCGTGAGCACGACACGCAGGTCGTGCTCGTCGCAGACCGCGGCCGCCTCGACGGCCACCTGGTGCTCGAAGCTGCCGGCCGGCCCGTCACCGAGCTGCAGCGCGGACAGCACGCGCCCCTGCAGGCTCGGCACGCTGCGTTCGACGAGGCGCGCCGCCTCGACGCGACTGACGCCCACCACCAGCGGACGCAGCACGCGCCGCCAGAGCTGCGACACGAGCACGCCGCCCACCGCCAGGAGCAGCAGGGCACGCACCACCACCGGCAGGTGCATCAGGCGGTCGGCCGAGTAGAGCAGCACCGAGCCGCCGCAGGCGAGCAGCACGACGCGCGCGCAGCCGGCCAGCAGGTACAGCCCGCGGATGCGCCGCACGACCTGGTCGAGGCGTCGTTGGACGGCGGCCGGCGGTGCGGAGGACGGCAGGCTCATGCGGGCGTCAGCGCTGGAAGATGGGCAGGTAGCCGTAGGGCAGGGCCAGGATCACCGCGGCCACGGCCGTGGAGTAGGTCTTGCCGGGGCCGATGCGGCACGGGAGGCTGCCGTCCGGCTCCTGCGAGTCCAGGATCTCGGAGCGGATGCGCGGGTAGTACCAGGCCCAGGCGTCGCCGCCGATGACGTACAGCGCCTGCGTCGCGTAGTAGTGTCCGTACCAGTAGAAGTAGTGCGTGTAGTAACGCGAGTCCGGCCCGATGAGGTCGTAGCAGTCGCGCAGGAACTCGATGCTGTAACGCAGGTCGATCGGCTTGCCGTCGCGCGCCTCGAGGCTCAGACCGTCCACGCCCGCATTGTGAAGCGCCGCCAGGCCGGCCGCGGTGAGCGCGAACGAGGAGCGCGTGTTGTCCTGCGCCTGGTAGCGGAAGGACCCGCGACCGATGCGGTAGTAGTCGCCGTGGCTCCACCGGTCGCCGTTGTGGTTCACGTAGCTGTCGATGACGTAGTCCACGGCGCGGTCGATCGTGCTGCGCGGCACTCGGATGCCGACGTTGCGCGCCGCGCGCAGCGCGTTGAGCTGGCACACGGTGATCGACATGTCCGACTCGGCGGCGTGCGCCACGTAGCGCCACGAGCCGAACTCGTTCTGCGCATCCACGATGTAGTCCACCGCGAGCTGCAGGCGCTGCATCAGGTCGGTGCGCTCGGTCATGCCGAACACCTCCGCCAGGTACAGCGTGGCGAAGGCATGGCTGTACATGCGCGAGCCGTTGGCCGTGATGTAGCCGCTCTCGTCCTGGCAGCCGAGCAGGAAGTCGGTGGCGCGCCCGATGACGTCGCCGTACTCGCCGCGCCCCGGCAGGTGCCCGGCCGACAGGAACGCCAGCGCCGCCAGCGCCGTGACGCCGACGTGCGGCTCGTGGCGCGTGCTGATCTCGTAGTCCTGGTTGAGCTTGTAGCCGATGTCGGCCTTCCACGAACCGGTGGCCGGATCCTGCTCCTTGGCCAGCCAGGCGAGCGCGCGCGCGACGGCTGCCACGGAGCCGGGCGTGATGTCGTTCGAGCCGAGGGCGTCGTCGCCGAGCGAAGGCGTGGCCTGTGCGACTGCACGCGCCGGCAGGATGCCGAGCGCCAGGAGGCCGGCGGCGCAGAGCAGCCACCACCCCGCCCGCCCACCCCGCGCGGCGCGCGCGCCGCGTGCGCGGCAACCGCCGGCCGCGGGCCAGGGCGACGCCTGCACGGATGGATCCTGCGGCCTCATCGGCTGCCCTCGCCTCGGATGACGTGCACGCTGCCGCCGAAGGCCAACAGCACGGCGCCGTCCACCAGCAGCACGCGCGCACCCTGCGACTCGGGCAGCGCCGTACTGTAGCGCGACGCCCCGTCCTCGCCACGCACGATCCAGACCGAGGTGGACGCCGGCTCCACGTGCGTGGGAGCCTCGGCCACGAGCACGAAGCCGTCCTCGCCCTGCAGCACCCGGTTGTAGCCGGCGAGCGGCTGCTCGAAGTCGAGCATGTAGCGCAGGGCGCCCGTGGCGCCGTCCACCACGCAGGCCTGTTGCCGGCCGACCGGATCGATCAGGAAAAGGGTCGCCACGCGCATCGCGCCCTCGGGCTTCAGGACGTCGAAGCGCGGCAGCTCGTCGAGCGGCTCCAGCAGACCCTGCCGGCTGTCCACCAGGTGCAGGCGGTCGGCGACCTGCTGGCGATCCGGCAGCTTGACCGGCTCGAGCAGCAGGAAGTGCCCGCCGACGCTCGGCACCAGGTTGTCGCGCGCGCTGACCGACCGCACGGGCACCACGGCCTCCCACCCGAGTCCGCCCTGCTCGGGCAGGAAGGCGACGAGGCGCGCGGGCCTGTCCGCGTCGCTGCGCGCCGAGAGCAGCAGCACGGGCGGCTCCTCGGTCGAGCCCACGACGTTGAGGGCCTCGTCGAGCGGCGTGCTCGAGCGCACTGCGCCGTGCACGACGTCGAGAACGAGCAGGGAGCGGCCACGCTGCCGTCCGGCCGGGTCGTGGTCGCGCCCTTGCACCACGAGCCAGGGCCCCACCATGCGCATGTCGTCCACGTCGTCGACGTCGGGCAGCGGGAGCGAGAAGGCGCGCGCGCCGCTGCGCAGCCCGAAGCCCTCGAGCCGCAGGGCGCCGGTCGACGGCCGGTCGATCGCCAGCACCAGCCCGGCCGTGACGAGCGACCAGGAGACGTCGTGCAGCGTGCGCAGCCACACGGGTCGGCCGTCGGCGAGCTGCGACACCTCGAGCGTGTCCTGGTTGCGCGTGACGAGCAGTTCGCCCTCGAAGTGGAAGCTGACGCCGGTCTCGAGCGAGGTCGCCTTGCCGGGCAGGGAGCGCCCGCGCCAGCGCAGCTCGCCCGTGGCGCTGTCGAGCAGGAAGAGCTGCGGGCGACGGTTGTCCAGGGCGCCCAGCGCGCAGCCCGCGAACGCCGCGGCGGGCGTTCCCGACACGAAGGGCGGGAAGGCCACGTCCAGATCGGGGTCGAGGTCGACCACGAAGCTGTCGCTGCCGTCCACCGGCAAGCGGGCGCTGCGCTGGGCGGGAGGCCGTGGCGCGGACCGCCCCTCGAGCACGTCGGCGAACTCGTCCTCGCCCAGGGCCCGCGCCGCCCGCACGCGCAGCGCCAAGAGCTCGTCACCACCCTCGAGCAGCGCCGCGGCCTCGAAGGCCTCGCGCACCTGGCCGCCGTCGATGAGCGCCGACAGGCTTTCGGCATGCGCCCGCCCGACGGCCAGCGCGTTCGGATAGCGCAGCTCGACGGCCGAGACCGGCAGGCCCCGCGCGAGGTCGTCCACGGCGCGCTGCTCGTACTCCGCGTACAGTTCGCGGCCGTGCACCTGCAGCAGGTCGTCGATGCGCCGCCGCGCCGTCTCGCGCGCGCTCGCCCCCTGCCAGCGCGCCTCGGGGCCCTCGAGCAGCAGCCGGTGCAGGATGGCGAGCTGCTCAGCGGGAGGCACGAGCGGCACGCGCCGGCACAGGTCGAGCAGCTCCACGGGCTGGCTGCCGTCGGCGTCCATCTCGATGCGCCGCTGCGGGTCGAGCTGCACGAGGCGACCCAGCCAGCGCGAGACCTCGCGCTCGTCGCCCGCCATGTCGAGCGCCTCGAGGGCCGGCGGGGCGTACTCGAAGAGCTGTCCGCAGGCGTCGGCCGCGACGAGCACCGCGCGCCAGGCCTCGGTGTCGGAGCTGTCCTCGGCACTCAGCAGGGCGGCCTGCAGGCGCCCCGAGCGCGCATGCCGGTCGAGCGCCAGCGCGCGCATGGCGTCGGGCCCGCCCGTCGGTCGGGCGCCCGCCACCGCGACGCTCCGCACGATGTCGTCGAAGCCCTCCCAGGCGAGGTCGGCGCGCCCTTCCGCCAGCGCCAGCTCGGCCAGCACGAGGCGTTCGCCGAGCGCGCCATCGGCCAGCCGACCCGGTTCGGCGGCCACGACATCCAGGTCGACCGCGCCGCGCACGAGCTCGCCGTCGGACAGCACGAGGCCGACGAGGGTCGGCACCAGCCGTTGCGCAGGGAAGTTGCCGCCGGCCCCCCAGGAGTGCAGCTCGGTCACCTCGCCGCTCTCCGGGTCCACGCCCACGAGCAGTTCCTGGCACGGCACGTACAGGGTGCCGCCGTGCAGGAGGGCCGCCCCGCAGACGCTCAGCTCCATCTGCACGCGCGGGCTGTCCCCGAACGGCGTGTGGGCGAGCAGCACCTGCCCGCTGCGCGCGTCGATGCGCTCCAGCCCGGTGCCGCTCACCAGCAGCACCTGGCCCGTGCCGGTGGGCAGTACCTGGTGCCGCACGGGCTGCTCGCGCAGGCTCCTGCTCGAGTTGGCCGGCAGGAGGCGCAGCACGCGGCCGTCGGCGGGGTCGAGCGCGAGCAGCCAGCGGCTGTCCAGCGGCGCGACGAACAGCACGCCGGCTTCGACGAAGGGCTCGCGGTTCAGCCACCACACCTCGCGCGAGACCGCCTCGGGGCTCATCTGGCTGGCGCCGACGCGCGGGATCGACTCGTAGCCGGTGAGCCAGCGCACGCGGCCCGACCAGGCGTCCACGGCCGCCACGATGCCCAGGTTCGTGCTCACGTAGACGCACGTGCCGTCGAACAGGGGCGGCGAGAGCACGTGCTCCTGGAACGGCCGGTTGAACATCGTGAGCTCCTGCTGGCCGGTGCACAGCGGCGTGCGCCACAGCAGTTCACCCGTCTCGAGGTCGAAGGCCGCCAGGTAGGCGGCGATGGCGCCCTCGGTGACCGACCCGGCGATGAACACCGCACCGCCCCCCACCGCGGGCGGGCCCGCCACGTCGAACTCGTTCACGAAGGCGTCGGCCGGCTGGTCCTCGCGCTCCTGGCTCCAGACGACCGCGCCGGTATCGCGGTCGAGGGCGACGAGCCGGCGCCGTGGCAAGGGATGGTTGATCGGGTAGCCCTCGAACTCGTCGAGGTCGTGCACCGCTTCCCTGGCCTGCACCGTGCCGAGCAGCAGCTGGCCGGCCAGCACCGGCTGCGCCAGCTGCACGGGACTGATGGCGCGCCGGCGGCGCCTCTGCGCATAGACGCTGAAGTCGAACCAGCGGTTGCGCAGCCCGCGCCGCGCGATCTCCTCGAGCGGCCCCTCGTGGTGCCACAGCACGCGCCCGGACACGAGGTCGAAGGCGCTGAGCGAGATCGAGTCGGCCACGTACACCACGTGCCCGTCGACCACCGGCAGCACCGGCGCGAGCGGCGCCTCGCGGATCAGCGGCGTGTCGCGGAAGGGGTTGTGCAGCGAGCGCGAGCCGCGCGTCAGCAGCTCCACCGTGAGCGGCTGGATCCAGTCGTCCGAGAGGTCCTGGGGCAGGGCCGGCGCGGCGGCCGCAGCGGCGGACGGCGGCTCCGGCGCGAGCTGCCCGACCAGCTGCCGCATCCCGGCGCCCGCGCCGAGTTCGAGCGCGCGCGTCGCGGCCGCGACCGCGGCCGCATCGGCGCCGCGCTCGGCCTGCAGGCGCGCGAACTGTTCCAGCGCACCCAGCCCGGCGCGGAGTCCCTCGTGGCTCCAGGCCAGGCTGCGCAGGCCGCGCAGGTCGTGCCACTGCGAGGCGCGCTCGACGGCCGCGAGGGCCGCCGGGTCGTCGAGGCCGGCGAGCTGCTCGGCGGGGATGCGCGTGGCGAGCAGGTGGAGCGCCCACTCGGCCGCCCCGACCCAGCGCCCGTCGTGGCCACCGACCTGGATCACCTGGCCGCCGCCCTCGCGCACGATCTGCCGCAGGGCCTCCGCCGCGGCGGCCGGCGCTCCGGCGGCCAGCGCCGTCTCGGCCTTGTCGAGCGCGGCACGCACCGAGACCCCGGCGCGCACGCTGTAGCCCTGGATGGCGCGCACGTCCGGATCGAACTGGAAGTCGGCGTCACGCAGGTCGTCCCAGCCGCGGAAGCGCGCGGGCGGGGCCGGACGCGACACGGCCTCCTGCGCCGCGAGCAGCGACGAGAGCAGCATGACGCACCCGAGCCGCAGCCCGACGCGGCCCGCCCGGCGCCCGCTGCGGCGGACGACATGCGAGGGGGCGGCGTGCGGTGGGTTCACGAGGTGTCGGTCGCGCTGAGGTGGGGTCACACGAGATGGCGCCGCTTGCGCACGATCCACTCGGCGGCCAGGAACGCCACGAGCAGGCCGAGCTGGCCGAAGCCGGCCCAGACCTCCTCGCGTTCCGGTTCGTCGAGCGGACGTTCGGCCGGGGGGTCGTCGAGCGCATCGAGCAGGCGTGCCGCCTCCTCGAGGGGTCGATAGCGCCCGCCCGTGCGCGCCGCGATGCGTTCGAGGAGGTGCACGTCGAGCACGGGGTCGTCCGTCTCCAGCGAGGGCACGCCCACCGTGACGATGCGCGGCGAGCGCGTCTCGGCCGTCTCGGGGTCCACCAGCCACAGCCGGTAGGGGCCCTCCTCGGTCGCCGCCAGGGAGCCCTTGAAGACCCCCGGCGCCTGCTGCTCGCGCGGCAGGCTGAGCACCTCGCGCCGGCCGTCGGGGCTCGTGACGTGCACCTCGAAGCTCTCCGCCACGAGCGGCTCGAAGCTCGTGTCCTTGATGCGCGCCGTGATGCCGATGCGGTCGCCGAGCACGTAGCTGGAGAGCTCGGTCGAGAGGTCGAAGCGGAAGTCGGAGCGCCGCAGCCGGTTGAGAGCCAGGTAGCGGATGACGCCGCGCCAGAAGGGCTCGCGATAGGTCTCGAGGTACTGGAAACGCCAGCGCCAGGTCTCGTCGGTGGCCAGGAAGGCCGTGCGCCCCTGCGGCACGTACATCGTGGCCAGCAGCACGTGCGGGCCGTGCGCGTTGCGGCTCTGCGGGTGCGTCAGCAGCACCTCGGCCGTCGAACGCGCCTTCGCCACCGGGTAGTACCAGGTGATCGGCGCCAGGCCGCCGGGCTCCTCCCACAGCGCGCGGTTCTTCTCCACGTCGGGCAGCAGGCTCACGATCTCGTGCGGGTCGCGCGGCCGTTCGAGCACGGGCCGGAAGGGCCGGCCGGGCTCGAAGACGTTCTGCAGCTCGGTCTCGCGGTCGCCGATGAGCACCGGCAGGATGTCCTCGATCGGCGTGCCGACGTACTCGCGCGGGGCGGCGCGCGTGCCGGCCTGCATCAGGAAGCCGCCGCCGGCCTCCACGAACTCCTTGAAGTTCGTGAGGATGCGCTCGACGCCTTCGAAGGTCGGCGCGAGTTCCTGCGGGTGCACGTCGCCCAGGATGATCACGTCGTAGTGCTCGAGCAGGTAGTCGAGCTGGTCGGGCACGGCCTTCAGGGCCGGGAGCCCGGCCGAGCTCTCCTGGATGAAGTCCGCCGACGCCGAGAGCAGCATGCACTGCAGCTGCACGTTGTCGACGCGCAGCAGCGAGTCCTTCAGGAAGCGGTACTCGAAGCGCGGGTAGCCGTCGATGTAGAGCACCTTGATGCGGCCGGGTTCGACGCGCAGCAGCCGGCGCGCCACGTTGTTGGCGAGGTCCTGTTCGCCCGGGAGCTCGTCGACCGCCACGCGCAGGTCGAGGTCGCCCTCCGACTGCGGCACGAAGCTCACGCGCACGAGCTGCTCGGTGGCGCCGTCGGCGCTGGCGAGCTCGAACGGTTCCTGCGCCAGCTCCAGCCCGCGCGCGCCCTCGCCGCCGGCGCTCACGCGCAGCACCGCCGCCTGGCCCGGATAGCCGCGCGAACCCACGGACACCTCGAGCGTCACCGTGTCCCCGGCCAGGGCCACCTCGGGCGCGGTCACGTTGCTGATGCGCACGTCGGTCGGCACCGTCGGGTCGCCCACGCCGATCGTGTTCATCGGCACGCCGCGGCTGCCCAGCGAGGCGAGCGCGGCCGTCACGTCGCGACCGGCGTTCACGCGGCCGTCGGTGACGAGCACCACCTGGGCCAGCGTCCGGCCGCGCGTCTCCGCGGCCAGCGCGGCCACGGCGTCGCCCAGGCGCGTCTCGCTGTCGGCCGCCTGCAGGTCGTCCAGCGAGCCGATGGCGCGCAAGGAGCTGCCGAAGGCATACAGCAGCACCTCGTATTCCTGGCCGAAACGCGCCAGGCTGTCGCGCAGCACGGCGCGCGTCACCTCGTGCCGCGTGGCGTCCTCGGGCAGGCCGACGCTGCCGGCCAGGTCGCCCAGGTCGCGTTCGCGCATGCTCGCCGAATCGTCCACGAGCACGGCCGCCACCGGCCGCTCGACGCGCACGCGCTGCGTGCTGCGCACCGGGTGGAACAGGAAGACGACGACGAGCGCCAGGGCCAGCCCGCGCAGCGCCGCCGCGAGCAGCCACGACTTGTCGCCGGCCAGCTCGCGGCGGTAGAGCCAGCGGCAGAAGATCACCAGCGCCGGCACGATGACGAGCACGATGACCCACACCGGCGGCATCGACAGGAACTCGATGCGCGTCGTCTCGACCACCTCGCCGGCCGGGCGCATCAGCGGGCCCCTCCCAGGTAGCGCGCGAAGACCGACTCGCCGACGACGCACGCCAGCAGCAGCCAGAGCAGGGCTCGGAAGAGATTGCCGTCGCCGCCCTCATCACGCGGCGGACCGCCCTCGGGTTCGACCTCCTCGCCCAGCGCGAACTCGACGCCGCCGAGCACTCCGGCCAGCGCGGAGGCGTCGATGCGCCGCAGGTCGCCCTCGGCGGCATCGGGCAGCGCGGCCAGCGCGATCGACGTGCCCGGCTGGCTGGCCTCGACGTAGTCCACCTCGAGGTCCCAGCTGCCGGCCTCGCGCAGGGGCGTGGCCTCCAGCGAGAGCAGGCTGCGGCGCCCGAGCGGCATGCTCTCGGGTCGGCCGATGTCCTCCATCGTGCCGCCGGGCGAGACGAGGCGCGCCGCGCGCGGCGGGCCGTCCACCACGAGCACGGGCGCCTGGCCCACCGGCAGGTTGGTGGCGCCCGGATCCGGTGCGCTGAGCAGTCGCATGAGCTCGTGCACCAGCGGCAGCCAGGTGGCGGGGTAGCGCGGCAGCAGCGACCAGCTGTCGTCGGCGCTCGTGCCGAACAGCAGCACGCGGCCGAGCCCGTGGCGCTGCGTGACGATGGCCGGCGTGGTGCGGCCGAGGCTGTCGGCGAACCAGGCCAGCACCTCGGCGTCGGCGTCCGGCGCGAGCACGTGCCAGGCCAGCACGGGCACCTGCAACAGCACCGCCAGGCGCGGGTCGGCGAACAGCGCGAGCGCCGGTGCGGGCGGTTCGCCCAGCACGAGCGTCACGTAGTCCTCCTCGCCGCTGCCCTTGCTGTCGCCGGCCGGCGCACCGACGGTGGCCGGCAGCAGCGCGCCGAGGCGTTCCTCGAGCAGCGGGCCGTCCACGCGCTCGCCGGTGAACACGAGCAGCGGCGTGCCGGAGCGGACCATCTCGTCGAGCAGGACGGCCGTCTCACGGCCCAGGCCGCCGACGTCGGCCAGCACGATGACGTCGCTGCGATAGAGCTCGCGCCCGGTCTCCTCGAAGGTGCGCACGTCCACGACGCGCGTGCGGAAGGTGCCCATCGCCACGTCGTCGCCGGAGATCGCCGGGCCCCGCTCGTCGCCCAGTGCCGTGGGGTCGAGGGCCAGCTCGAGGAAGGCCGTGGCGCCCTCCAGCCGCGAGCCGCCGAGCCGGCCGTCCACGAGCAGCACGTCGATGCCGTCGCGCACCTCGAAGGCCAGGCTGCGCCGATCGTCGAAGCGCAGGCTGTCGTCCTCGAGCTGGAATTCGAGGTGCCGCGGGCCGGCCGGGCCGTCGAGGCGCAGGCGCAGCGAGACGTCGGTCGTGCCGCGCGGCGGCAGCTCGAGGTCGGTGCGGCGCAGCACCGGCTTGCCGTCCAGCAGGAAGCTCCCGCTCACGCCGCGGCGCGGCAGGTCGCCGTGGTTTGCCACGACCGCCGTGAAGGTGACGACCTCGCCCTCGACCATGAGCGCGTCGTTCGCCGCGAGCGAGCTGACGCCCAGGTTTCCCTCCAGCTCGCCGTCGCCGACCACGTCCACCACGCGCAACGAACCGCCGCCGTCCGCCAGCACCTCGGACATGAGCGGGCCGAGCGCCTCGCGCCAGCTGCGCTCCTGCAGGTCGCTCCAGATCTCGATCTCGAGCCGACCGCGCTGCACCGGCCGCACGCGCTCCTTGAGCAGGCGTACCGCGGCCACGAGGTCGGCCGTGCCCCCGGGAGGCGGCAGTCCGGCGTCCAGCAGCTCGAGCAGCGCCGCCGGCGAGGCGCCGATCGGCCCGGGCAGCAGGTCGCCGCCGCCCGCCGTGACGAGCGTCACCGTGTCGCCGCGATCCGGGGAGAAGCGCGCGATCTGCCCGCGCACGCGCTCGAGCACGCGCTGGTCGAGCGTCGTGTCGGGCGCCACGAGGCGGCCCATGCTGCCCGAGCGGTCGACGATCAGCACCACGTCGCGGCGACCGGCCGTGACGAGCGAGAGCAGGCTGTCGGGCGGCACGAAGGGCTGCGCCATGGCGAGCACCGCCGCGAGCACCGCCAGGCAGCGCAGCAGCAGCAGGAGCAGGTTCTCCATGCGCAGCCGGCGGCGGCGTTGCGCGAAGGCCTGGCGCAGGAAGGCCATGGCGGCGAAGGCGCGCACCACGTAGCGCCGCCGGTTGAGCAGGTGGATGACGACGGGCAGCGCGACGAGCGCGGCGCCCCACAGCAGCGCAGGCGCCCCCCAGCCGAGGTTCATCGCAGCCTCCCGAGCCGCGCGCGGCGCGCCCCGAGGTAGGCGGACAGCACGAGCTCGAGCGGCTGCGTCGTGTCGAGCAGCTGGTAGTCGACGCCGCGCCGGTGGCAGATGCGCCGCACGTCGTTGCGCCAGGCGTCCACGACCTCGATGTAGCCCTGGCGCAGGGCCGGCGCGTCCACCAGCAGCCGGCTGTCGTCTTCCATGCCCTCGAAGCGCGTGAGCCGGTCGAAGGGGAAGCTCAGCTCGTCACCGTGCATGACGTGCATGACGATGACGTCGTGCTTGCGCGTGCGCAGGAAGCCGAGGCCCTGGTCGAGCTGGGCCAGGTCGCCGAACAGGTCCGAGAACACGACCACGATGCCGGGGCGGCGAACGCGCTCGGTGAGCTGCCCGAACACCGCCGCGAGGTCGGTGACACCGGCCGGGTCGCGCTCGACCAGAACCTGCGCCAGGCGTTGCAGGTGCGCGGGCGAGGTCGAGGCGGTGAGCACGCGGGCCACGACCTGGTCGAAGAGCGCCAGCGCCGCGCCGTCGCGTTCGCGCAGCACCACGTGCCCGAGCGCCATGGCCGCCTGGCAGGCCACGTCGTACTTGGAGGGCGAGGCGTCCGGCGGATAGGCCATCGAGGCGCTGGCGTCGACGATCAGCGTGCACTCGAGGTTGGTCTCCTCCTCGTAGCGCTTGACCGAGAGGCGGTCGCTGCGCGCGTAGGCCTTCCAGTCGAGGTGCCGCAGGTCGTCGCCCTGCACGTAGGCGCGACGCTCGACGAACTCGACCGAGACGCCCGTGTGCGGGCTGCGGTGCCGGCCGCCGAGGAAGCCCTCGACCGCGCGGTTCACCGCCAGGTTGAGGCGCTGCAGCCTGTCGGCGACGCGTGGATCGAGCCCGCGCCGCAGGGAGCGGCCGCCGTCGTCCCGGCCGCGCTCAGCTCTGGTGGGTCGAGACAACCGCCGGGACTCCGCCGTCGTTCAGGGCCTGTTCCGGGTGCAGCGGCACGGCCGCCAGCAGGCGATCGATGATGTCGTCCGAGGAGATGCCCTCGGCCTGCGCGGAGTAGTTGGTGAGGATGCGGTGCCGCAGGACCGGCCGCGCCACGCGCTGGATGTCCTCCATGGACACGTGGAAGCGGCCGCGGATCACGGCGCGCGTCTTGGCGCCCAGCACCAGGTACTGGCCGGCGCGCGGGCCGGCGCCCCAGGTGAGGTTGTCGCGCACGAAGGCCGGGGCCTCGGGCTGGTCGGGGCGCGTGCTGCGCACCAGGCGCGCCGCGTAGGCCAGCATGTCGTCGGCGATGGGCACGCGCCGCACGAGCTTCTGCAGGCGCAGGATCTCCTCGCCGCTCATGATGGCCGGCAGCTCGGCGGGCGGCGCCTCGGTCGTGCGCCGCAGGATCTCCACCTCGTCGGCCGGCGTCGGGTAGCCCACGACGACGTTGAACATGAAGCGGTCGAGCTGCGCCTCGGGCAGCGGATAGGTGCCCTCCTGCTCGATCGGGTTCTGGGTGGCGAGCACGAAGAAGGGGTCCGGCAGCGGGCGGCGCTGGCCGGCGGTGGTCACCTGCCGGTCCTGCATGGCCTCGAGCAGGGCGGCCTGCGTGCGCGGCGGCGTGCGGTTGATCTCGTCCGCCAGGAGCACGTTCGTGAACACCGGGCCCTCGATGAAGACCATCTCGCGGGCGCCGGTGGAGCGGTTCTCCTGGATGATCTCGGTGCCCGTGATGTCGGTCGGCATGAGGTCGGGCGTGAACTGCACGCGCTTGAAGTCCAGGTCGAGCGTGCGCGCCAGGGACGAGATCATGAGCGTCTTGGCCAGGCCGGGCACGCCCGTCAGCAGGCAGTGGCCGCGCGCGAAGAGCGCCACGATGAGCTGGTCGATGACCGCGTCCTGCCCGACGATGACCAGGGCCATCTCGGCGCGGATGCGGTCGTAGGCCTGCTTGAGCTGCTCTGCGGCCTGGACGTCGTCGGTGGGGTTCATGCGAAGCTCGGGGCGGGGCTCTGGGGCGGGACCTGGCGAACACGGCTCGCGCCAGGGGGCGGGCAGCGGCAGCCCTGGCGTGCGGCGCGTGTCCGACCCGGACGCGCGGCACACGGTCGTCGTTGGAAGCACGGACGGCACACCGCGGCAGCCGAGTATAGGGGCGCCCAATTGGCGAAGCGACGAACAAGGCCGGCCAGCCACCGGAGCGCCACCCGGCCGGCACCCTTCCGGAGACCCGCCGACCCGCTTCGCCCGTCCGTGCTGCACGGTCCGTGTCCAGGCGCCGGCGCCCCCGGCGCCCGGCGCCCGGCGTCCGCGGCGCCCGGCGTCCGCGGCGCCCGGCGTACCGGCCACCCCGCGCGCCCCGGTTCCCGCCCCCGGCCGCCCGCCAGGCGCCTCCGCCGACTGTGGCCGGCTCATGCCCGCGCCGGCGGCCAGTCCCCGGAAGCCCGTAGCTCGTCGCTCATCGCTCATCGCTCGCCGCTCGCCGCTCGCCGCTCGCCGCTCGTGGCTCGTGGCTCGTGGCTCGTGGATCATCGCCCGTGGCTCGGCGCCCGTCGCCCGTGGCGCGCGTGGCCGCGGAGGTCGTGCGACGGCAGCTGCCGCTCAGGGATCGGCCTGCCAGTACAGCACCAGCAACTCGTCCGGCGTGCCCGAGGCGCGCGACACCCGCGGGCAGAGCGCCAGCAGTCCGGCCTGCACGGCCTGGACCGCGCGCACCGGCGGCAGCCCCTCGGGAGCGACGAGCCAGCGCGGCGGCTGGTCCAGGGCGTCGGTCGCGAAGAGCGCCAGGCCGCGCGCCGTCGGCAGCAGCACCTGTGAGCCCAGGGCCAACGGGCGCCCGAGGCCGGGGGCGTCCGCCGGCAGCGGCAGGCTGCGCGCGCTGACGTGCCCGCCCGGCGCGATCAGCACCAGCCCGGTCCGGTTGTCGCGCCGGCACGTGGCGAGCACCGAGGGCGCGCCCGCCTGCGGCGGCTCCACCAACCCCACCAGGTACTCGCGGTCCAGGCGCTCGATCGGGTCCTCGCGCATGAGGTGACCGCGCTCGCCCGGCTCGAACGCCAGCATGTAGAGGAAGCGCGAGTCGGAGGGCGCCACGACCACGCGTTCGCGCGCGAGGCGCACCGGCTCGTCCTGCCAGCCCCAGGTGTCGAAGAGCTGGGCCGGGGTGAAGGCCCCGCGGTCGTCCGACGCGAGGCGGTCGTAATGAAAGGTGAGGAGCGGTCTCCCGCTCAGGCCGTCCACGGCCGCCACGACCCCGTAGCCGGTGCAGCACCACACCATGCCGTCTCGCACGGCAGGCGGGCCCTCCCGCGCGCGCTTGTCGAGCCGGTCCACGTCGAACTCGCTGTGACGCGACGCGCGGCGCGGGATGAAGGTGCCGCGCACGAGCGGCGTCTCGAACAGCAGCCGGCCGTCGTCGAGCGCGAAGGCCGCCAGCGAGACCTCGGTGTCCTCGCGCACGCGGAACACCTGCACGAACACGCGGTCACCGGCCACGGTGGGCGGACCGACCGACACGCTGCCGGGCGCCTCGAGCGGGCGGGCCTGCCAGGCGAGCTGCGGGCCCGCGTCGAGCAGGTCGATCGCCAGCAGGCGACCGGCGCGTGCGGCGCGCTCGCTGCGGCGCCGCGGGTCGCGATCGTCGGCCGGCAGGTCGTACGGGATGACGAGCCGCAGGCCGCTGCGGGCGCACGCGAACTCCCTCGGAGCCGGCACCGCGCGCAGCGTGTGCGCCGGGCCGAGCACGCGCGGCCCGAACAGGAACGAGCCGAAGGTCGGGACGAGCGCGAAGACCGAGCGGCCGAGGTCGAGGCCGGTGAGCCCCCAGGCGTCCAGGACGAGCGCCTCACCCGGCCGGCCATCACAGAACAGCGGCAGTCCGACGTGGTCCTCGTCGAGCGGGCGTCTGAAGCTGAAACGCAGCGTCCAGGGCCCATCCGGCGGCGCCGGCGCGGGGGCCGGCAACGACTCGAGCGCGGCCAGGCGCAGCGCCTCGGCACCCGCTGCGATGCCCGGCGCGGCGTCGGTCGCGGCCGCCCGCGCAGCCAGGGCCGCGGCGACCCAGGAGTCGCCCCGTTCGAAGGCCAGCTGCGCGCCGAGCCGCTGTGCGCGCGTGCCGGCCGCGCTCGCGGAGAGGCTGGCGGCCAGCTGCTCGAGCGCCGAGAGGTCGCGGAATTCCGCCGCCTGCGTCACGACCGCATCGAGCTCGGCCTCGACGAGCTGTCGCTGCGCCGCGGTGCCGCGCTCGGCCAGCAGCCGCAGCGCCCGATCCAGCGCGGGCACGTGCGTGCGCGGTCCGAAGGGCACCAGGTCGATGCCCGGTCGGACTCGCAGGCTGCGCACGACGAAGGCGGCCTCCTCGGCGCTGCCCTCGACGAGCGCCTGCTCCAGGCGCAGCAGCAGGCCGGACACGGTGCTGTCGCCCTCGAGCGGCAGGCTCGACCCGTTGCGGTAGCTGCTGCCTTCCGGCGCCACGAACTGCGCGCCCACGCCGGCCGTGAGACAGGTCAGCAGGAAGCATGCAGCCAGCACGCCGCAGCGCGGCGGGCGACGACCGCCGGGTGCGCGCCGGTCCGGTGCGAGCTCGTGGAGCGGCGGCCGTGGACGGCGCGCGTGCGCGGCTGCCGGGCGAGGCCTCATCGGGCCTCAGCGATCCGAACTGGCGCCCGGCGACGGCCGCGCCTCGGCGCCAGCCGCGGCCTCCTCGGCAGCGGCGGGCGGCGCGAACTGCACATAGGGGCCGGGCACCTCGGGCGAACGCCGATAGGCGTCGAGGAAGCGCTCGCGCACGAACGGGTCGTCGTCTGCACCACGCAACCAGAGGCTCCCCTGCTGCAGCGCCGCGCGCTGACGCACGAGCCGCGCCTCGGCCTCGGCCCGCGCGGCACGCAGCTGCGCGCGCTCCTGCAGGGCGGGCACGGTCTGGAAGATGTAGACCGCGACCAGCGCCGCCGTGAGCAGCAGCGTCAGCCCATGTCGCTTCAGGAGCCAGAGGGGGCGAGGCAGCATGGCAGGCGCCACACTAATGGTGGACGCCGGCCGGCGGAAGCGCCAAGACGGGAAAACCAGCCGTTTCAGGCCAGCCCGTAGCGCGCGCACTCCCCGAGTTCCTCCTCGATGCGCAACAGCTGGTTGTACTTGGCGATGCGATCGCTGCGGGAGAGCGAACCGGTCTTGATCTGGCCGGCGTTCGTGGCCACGGCGATGTCCGCGATGATGCTGTCCTCCGTCTCGCCGGAGCGGTGCGAGATGACGGAGGTGTAGCCGTTGCGCGTGGCCAGGCCGACGCACTCGAAGGTCTCGCTCAGCGTGCCGATCTGGTTGATCTTGACGAGGACGCTGTTGGCCACCCCGCGGGCGATCCCGTCGGCCAGGCGCCGGGGGTTGGTGACGAACAGGTCGTCGCCCACGAGCTGCAGCTTCTCGCCTAGCGCCGCGGTGAGCGCCTCCCAGCCGGCCCAGTCGTCCTCGGCCAGCCCGTCCTCGATGGAGACGATCGGATAGCGCTCGGCCCAGCCGCTGTACAGCTCCACCATCTGCGCCGCACTGCAGCGCTTGCCGCCCTCGCCCTCCAGCGTGTAGACGCCGTTCGCGTGGAACTCGGAGGCCGCCACGTCGAGCGCCAGGAACACGTCGCGGCCAGGCTCGTAGCCCGCGGCCGAGACGGCGTCGAGGATGACCTTGACGGCTTCCTCGTTGGACGCCAGGTCGGGCGCGAAGCCGCCCTCGTCCCCCACCGCGGTGTTCAGCTTGCGACCCTTGAGCACCTTCTTGAGCGCATGGAACACCTCGGCGCCGCAGCGCAGCCCCTCCGAGAAGCTCGCCATGCCGCGCGGCACGATCATGAACTCCTGGAAGTCGACGTTGTTGTCGGCGTGCGCGCCGCCGTTGAGGATGTTCATCATCGGCACGGGCAAGGTGCGCGCCGCGCTGCCGCCCAGGTAGCGCCAGAGAGGCAGGCCGTGGTCCTCGGCCGCCGCACGCGCCACGGCGCCCGAGACCGCGAGCAGCGCGTTGGCGCCGAGCCGCGACTTGTTCTCGGTGCCGTCCAGGTCGATGAGCGCGCGGTCGAGCAGCTCCTGGTCCGAGGCGTCCATGCCGGCGACGGCGGAGGCGATCTCGGTATTCACGTGCTTCACCGCGGTGAGCACTCCCTTGCCGAGGTAGCGCTTGCCGCCGTCGCGCAGCTCGACCGCCTCGTGCGTGCCGGTGGACGCACCCGAAGGCACCGCCATGCGACCCGTCGCCCCCGATTCGAGCGTCACCTCGGCCTCGACCGTCGGGTTGCCACGCGAATCGAGGATCTCGCGCGCGTGGACGTGGCTGATGAGCGTCATGGACGGACTCCGGGGAGAGGCGGGCAGGCGGCGGAAAGGGCGCTCATCTTAGGCGGCCCGCCGTCCGCCATCCATGCGCGCGACCCCGCCCGCCGGCCGAGGGGAACCGCCTCCGGGCCGCCGGACCGCTCGCGGGAGGAAAACGCACGCGGGCGGAGACCGTCGTGGTCTCCGCCCGCGCTGGATGCGAGTGCCGCGCGGGTCACGCGCGGGACGCCGATCGGGATGCCGCGCCCTCAGCGCTCCTGCACCTGGAACTCGAAGCGGAAGAGGTCGTCCGGGCTCTTGGTGTCGTCCACGGCCTTGGCGACCTCCATGAAGCCCATCGGACGGTCGTCGCGGAAGCGGCCCTTGGCGAGGATCGAGCCGTCGGGCGCCCACAGCACCCACAGGCCGCTGCGCATGCCGTCCTTGTAGCTGCCTTCGCCGGCCTTCTGGCCGTTGCTGTGGTAGCTGGTCCAGCGACCGTGCGGCTTGCCCTCGTGGAAGCGGCCGTCGAGACGCTTGGCGCCGTTCGGCCACCAGGCGATCCACCAGCCCGAAGGCGTGTCGCGCTCGTAGTTCGCCATGAGCAGCTGCTGGCCGTTCGAGGCCCAGGTGTTGAAGGGCCCGTGCAGGCGGCCGTTGAGATAGTGGCACTCGGCCTTGCGTTCACCGGTGCTGTGCCACTCGACCCAGCTGTCGTCGCGCACGCCGTCGACGTACGTGCCCTCGGCCGCGAGCACGCCGTTCTTGTGCCACTGCAGCCAATGGCCGGTCGGCACACCCATGTCGTAGTGCACGATGGCCTCTTGCTGGCCCGAAGGGAACCACGAGCGCAGGGTGCCGTGCGGCACCGACTCGCCGTCGACCTGCACGTAGGCGATCTCGCCCAGGGCCACGCGGCCCTCCGCGTCGGCGAAGTCGTGGACGGTCATGAACTGCTGCTCGGCGGCGCACCCCGAGAGCGCGCACAGGAACAGAGCGGCGGTGGGAAGTCGCATGGGTTTCCTCCGGAGATGGACTCTCGCCTCCGTCTTTCGCCCGTTGGCGCCCGGAACTTGTGCCCCGCGCCCGGGACGCCCGGGGCCGGCGGCCGGGGGGGCGGCGCCGGCGGGCCGGCTACCGTGGCCTTGCGCCCGGGGAGTACCTTCTGCGGCATGAGATGGCCCTTCACGACCTACGCCACGGGCACGCTGTGCGCCTTCAGCCTGCCGCTGCTGGCCGCCAGCCTCGGCCTCCGGGCGGCGGGCGGGCCCTGGTGGCTCCTGCCCCTGCCGCTGCTGGCCTTCGTGCTCTCCTTCTTCAGGGACCCGGAGCGCCAAGCCCCCGGCGGGGAGGACGACCTCGTCGCCCCGGCCGATGGCCTCGTGGCCGACATCGTCGAGGTGCAGGACGCCGACACCGGCGTGACCTGCACGCGCATCGGCATCTTCCTCTCGGTCTTCAACGTGCACGTGAACCGGGTGCCGTGCAGCGGCGAGGTGGTGCGCACGAGCCGCCGGCCGGGCGGCTTCTTCGACGCCCGCGACCCGCGCGCGATCGAGCAGAACCAGGCGGCGACCCTCGTGCTGCGACGGCCCGACGGGCGCGAGATCGGCGTGCGCCAGATCACCGGGCTCATCGCGCGACGCATCATCTTCCCGGTCGGCGTCGGCGACCGCTACGCGCGCGGTGAGCGCTACGGCATGATCCGGTTCGGCTCGCGCACCGAGTTGCTCGTGCCAACCGCCGAACTCGAGCGCACGCTCGTCTCCGTGGGTGACACGGTGCGCGGCGGCGCCGACCTGCTGGCAAGGCTGAAGCCCCGTACGGGCGGTGCGCGATGAGACCCGCGCGCAGCCACATCGCCGTCCTGCCGTCGGCGCTCACGCTCGGCAACCTCGTGTGCGGCTTCGTGGCCATGGCCAAGGTGGTGGACGCGACCACCGGACTCACCGGACACAGCCCCTTCGACCCGCTGTTCGCCGGCAAGATCCTGGATGCCTGCTGGCTCGTCGTCTTCGGCATGGTCTTCGACGCGCTCGACGGCCGCATCGCACGCCTGACGGGCCAGACCTCGACGCTCGGCACGCTGCTCGACTCGCTCTCCGACGTGGTCACCTTCGGCGCGGCGCCTGCGCTCATCGCCAAGGCTGTCTACGAGCACGGCAAGATGGTGCTCGAGCAGCCCTTCGTGCCCAAGGTGATCACGGCGCTGTGCGCCCTGTACCTGGTGTGCGCCGCGCTGCGCCTGGCGCGCTTCACCGCCAACACCGGGTCGGACGAGTCGAGCCACCACGTGTTCCAGGGCCTGCCATCGCCGGCCGCGGCGGGCCTCATCGTGACGGCCTGCATCTTCATCTTCTCCGGGCGTCACGAGGTCGGCCTGTCGGAAGCGGCCGGCGACGCCCTGGCCGTGGCCCTGCTGCGCAGCCTGCCGTTCATCGCCTGCGCGCTGGGCCTGCTGATGATCTCTTCGGTGCCCTACGTGCACGTGGTGCAGCGCTACGTCGGGCACCGCACGCGCGGGGCGATCTTCGTGCGCCTCGTGCTCATCACGGCCTTCCTGCTGCTGTTCCACGAGTGGTCGCTGTTCGTGGCCACGCTGCTCTACGTGCTCGCCGGACTCGTCCTCGCGCTGCGCAGCCGGGTCACCGGCCGGCCGGTGCACGAGCAGCTGCCCGAGGCCTGGGCCGAGGACGAGACCGGCGACGAACTGCCGGGCGGCCCTCCGTCCGGCGAGCGCTCGGCGCCCCCCGCCCAGGCAAGGAACTTCGACCGATGACCCACGCGCTCGTCGCCCTCGGCTCGAACCTGCCGCCGCGCCGCACCACGCTGCAGTCCGCGCTGCGCG
>Ga0315912_10002169_pt1 | contig 21580 bp, 18 predicted proteins | sample VfabasoilMG_FD_204469 | JGI IMG/M metagenome (GOLD analysis project Ga0315912, IMG submission 204469) | Garden soil microbial communities collected in Santa Monica, California, United States - V. faba soil | ecosystem: Environmental > Terrestrial > Soil > Garden | place: USA: California...
CAGTAGTCCCGGCTACCCCCATTGTATCCCGGTAGTCGCCCCCCTTCCCTCAGCCTTCAGCTGGGCAAACCTCTTATGCTCACCCCTGGCTTCTCACCGAACTGAAATCAACGCCCGGTGGTCAGGCAGTACAGCCCTTCCCCCCTGTTTTCTCCGCAAGACCATCGTACGGACCGGCGCCCACTGGCGTTTGGTCGGTAGCGCGAACATGGTCTCCGCAAGTCGCCGGTACGTTGCTTCCAATTGACGGCACCGTTCGACAAATTGACCGCCAGATAACCGTGGGAAATAGTCGCGGTGCCGCTCGTAAAACAGCGCCCGCCGCTGCCACCGCTCTGCATTGAGCCTGAACAATCTTCCGGCCAACTCCCAAAGATGGTGCGGCGCCAACCTCTTCACTCCCAATCTCACCACCGGTGTAGATGTGATCATCTGTTTCATGCTCCCTCCTCCTTCTCCTATGGTCTCTGCCATCGGCTGAACGTCGCGTCAGTGATTCCACCATAGTCCTGTCACATGAAGATAGGATTAGAGCAAAATGAAAAAAAATCTCATCGAAAAATATGAGGCGACCGCTCCCCGTTAAGAACGACTTACAGCCCCTGCTCATCAGTGTGTTCAAGACGAATATGAGTGGGACAGCCCCTTTATGTCCCCCATACAGTTGTCGGTTTGACTTCCTGGGCTGGAAAGCACAGCATGGCTCAGGCCGTTAGACAAAGAGGTGTCCTGTGACTTCTGGCTAGATTTTTCCGCCCCCCCCCAGAGAGCCTCATTCGAGAACTGCACACGCCCTCCTGGCGCTCCATCGCTACGAGGGCGTTCTTGTGTCTGCCACTGTCCCCTGTTTCAGCAACATGTTCCATCCTTTCACCTATCTCGGAAGGAGACCGCGATGAAACGGTTAACCACAATCTCAGCCGGACTGATCCTCGGATCACCTGCCCTCGCTTTGGCGGCCGACCACAGTGCCAGCTATCGGGGAATCGGCTGGATCTATTTCGTCTTCATCGGTGGCATTCTCATCTATGGGGTAAATGATGCCTTCGGGAAAAAGGCCATGTATGTGGCAGCCCCGATTATTCTCGGCTGGTGCTATTGGATGCTGCCGCCGAACTAAGCCGATCGGATCGCGGTACAGTGCACACCCTACGGCCTGACAGCCGTGGGGGGTGTGGTCCGATACTCCCCGGCCCCTGCTCAACTCCCACCCCTCCAGAGAGAACCGCTCGTTAGATATGTTGAGGGCTCCTTCGAGTCTGTCGCTGGTGCCGCGTCTTGCGGACTCCGGAACGGACCGGAACTTACGGAAAAGTGCATTCACGAATCGGCAGGCCAGCTTGAAGGTCTTATCCCGGCGGGTCTCATTGACACTTGTTTAAAAGTTCATGACAATGTGCGCAGGCTTATCCGCCTGAACACCGCACGAACCGCGTCCAGGTGTATCGGCTGCGAGCGTTTCATGTTACCTCACGACAGACTTCGTCTAGAGAAGCAGAAAGATCGATGCCAATGAGTCCGATTCGAGCATTTAGGATGACCGCGTTAGCGGAGGGGACGTCTTTTCTGATCCTGCTGTGCATCGCCATGCCGATGAAGTACTTCATGGGGATGCCGCTGGCCGTCAGAATCGTGGGGGCGATCCACGGCATTTTGTTTCTGCTCTATGTCGGCCAGCTGGTCAGGCTGCGCACTGCATATCGATGGGACAACAGATTCTGCATACAGGCCTTTGTCGCCTCTATCCTGCCGTTCGGCACATTCCTGCTCGACAGGTACCTGCGCGAGAAAGAAGCCGCTACGAATTGATCGGCCGCCATGTGGCTGACTCACCGCTTCCCGTCGTAACCTTGATCCTTCCATCGCTCCAACAATTGAATGCGCTTCCGAAGCTGCTCGACCGTGGCTTGATCGACACGGCTCCCGGTGCGCGCGATCAATTCGGCGTTCAGCCGGCGATGGTCGATACCACCCGCTCTCGCAACAGCACTGACGAGCAACCGGTGGAGTTCGCGCAGATCCTGCTTCTGCTCATGGAGTGAGACCGGCGGTTCAGCTGAGAGCGCCGTCTGGCTATCCCCTCTCACGTCCTCCTCGCCGATCACGCTGTCCACCCTGGCCACGGCCATCAGCGGCATGTACTCGTTCGTCGAGACCGTAACACGGCCGAAGAGGTCCCGCTGGCCGGCCGGCATGATATCTTCCAACACATGATCGCGCTCCGCCTTGATCTGCCTGGCGTAATGAGCCAGGACCGGATCTTTAGGCAAATAGAGCCAGGCCCGTTGCGGCTTGGGCATCCCGTCCTGCATCCGGACGAACCGCCCGACCACCTGCCGGAAATACATTTCTGTCAGCACGTTCGTACCGTATACGCCGACACGAAGACGTGGAATGTCCACGCCTTCACTCACCATATTGACCGCAACCAGCCATTGCTGTTTCTTGTGTCCGGCGAAGTCCTCAATCACGCCGGATGCAGCTGGATCATCCGAGACCGCGACGGCCGCTTTGACGCCGGTGATGCGACCGACGAGATCCGCCACCCAGCGGGCATGGTCTTGATCCATGCTCACGATCAGTCCGCCTGAGTCCGGCTGTTCTTCCTTGCGCAATCGAGTGAGCTGCGCATGGGCATCGGCAATGACCGGACCGAGCCACGTCTCTTGCAACAACGCCGTCTTCAACCGTTCCCGCTGCCGGTCGAACGTAAGTCCGTCTTCAAACGTGGCCGTATGCTCACGGCCTTCGGAAAACCAGGTCAGCTCGCCCTCGTAACTGGGGAACACGATCGGACGGCACACGCCGTCGCCGATCGCGTCGGTATAGCCATAGGCGAAATCGGCCCGGCTCTCCCCCTGCTCATAACGAATGAAGGGGATTGGATTGTTATCCGAGCGGAATGGTGTGCCGGACAGAATCAGCCGGAACACCGCCGGCTCAAAAGCGGTACGGAGCGCTTTCCCCCAGTTCTTTCCGTCGCCGGCGTGATGCAGCTCGTCGAGAATGAGCAGGGTCTTTTTACTCTTACAGGCTCGCTGAAAGATCGCCGGGGCCAGACAGACTTGCTGATAGGTCACCACGGCGCCGTGATAGTCAGACGCTTCCACGGCCTGTTCATTCGTCAAGGCCGGATCAAGGTGCAGACCGATCTTGCCGGCGGCGTCCGACCATTGCCCGCGCAAGTGATTGGTCGGACACACCACCAGTACTCTGACCGCAGCCCCTGCCGCCAGATAGTGATGCGCAACAGCCAGGGCAAAGCGCGTTTTCCCGGCGGCAGGCGTGGCCATCGCCAGAAAATCCATGGTCGGATGGGCGCACACCGCCGATAGGGCGCGGCGCTGCCAGTCCCGAAGAGGCGCAGTCCAGGCGGGCAAAGTTTTCATAGGGGGTTCGTCGAAGCGAGAGCGCTCAGCGAGGCAAGCAAATCCCGTTGGGAACAAGAGCGTATAGCTGATGGCGTATAGCACGTGATCGGATCAGCGCATGCACCCTCTGATTCATTCTCCGGTCTCGTGCCATAAGCCATACGCCATAAGCTCTTTCCTTCAACCGACCGACCAGATACGAAACTGCGGACTAGTCCAGCCAGTCTTTCTCTTTGAGCTTTCTCGGCAGATACTTCTTGGTCAGATACTGGAAGTCCTTGTTCGCCAGCGCGTCGAGCTCGTACTTGAGCCCGCTCGTGAGCATCCGCTTGATCTCCGCCTGCCACGCCGGCTTTTTGAACCACTCATAATTCATCAATTCTTTCGCGCGCGCAATGTCCTTCTCATTGAGCTTGATGCCGACGTTGCGCGGCAGCTCGTAGCGTTCGGGGTCGGCGCTCGACAAACCGATAAACTTAGCTTTTGGAATTGCCATGCGCTGGCTTTCAAACGCCAGATTGATCGAGCCTTGTTTGATAACGGAATAAATGTAGTAGCCCCACGGATCGTTGTCGACCAACACGTAGACGGGCAGCCGGTGTTCTTCATGCAGCCGTCTCGCCAATCGACGGACACCGCGAGGAGGCTGGCCGTTACCCGTCAGCAACACACAGTTGTAGCGCCGCCAAAATTTATCTTCCGACAACCGGTTCCACTGAGTGCCTTTTTCAACGAGCAGGACGAAGTCCGCTGTGCAGCGCCGGATCTCCAGATACTCCGGTTCCACGATCGAGGGCACTGAATAGCCGCCCTTGCCCAGCCTGGCACAATCCACGCGATCCCCGTCATCGCCGAACACGACCGGCCCGACGATGCTGCCGCTGTTTTCCGCGCGGACATGCAGCTCTTCCCGCAACGCAGAGAGCGAGACTTCCAGATCCTCAATCACCGGATCAGATTCGTCTTGCGTGTCGAACGTGTTTTCATGCGAATCCTGGATGGTGTGTTTCGTCCGGTAGTAAATTTCTCGAAGCGAGGTCGTCAGCTCCGCCCGCTGCAATTCCGACAACGCATCCGCTACCAACACCGTCTGCATGAATTTCTTGGCCATGCCGACATTGAAAAATGAGCGAGCCTGCTTCTTGCTCCCCATCTCAATCAAGCCTTTGCGTGCATTGAACGAAACATTCGACAGAGCGCGAATCGGGATCTCGAGCGTCGGATCCTTCGACCGTTCCGCCGCCGTGATCACGACGTCGGCCACGCCGATGAGCTTCCTTTCAACCGTGGTGGTCTTTCTCTGCTTGGCGGCCATACGTCCTATTTCTTTCCTCGCGGCTTCGACGCGGGAACCGGCTTGTTTGGTTTGTCTTGTTTATCTCGTTTGTCTCGTTTATCTGGCTTGGCTGCTCGATCAGGCCCGTTGAAGAGCGGCATCTGAACCGCCTTCCCCTTGGGAGGCTTGGCACCGTTCGCCTTTGCGCTGGTCGCTTTCTTTCCCTGTCCCTTGGCCTCTTTTGCAATCGGCGCTGTCTCGCCGGGCGGATTCGGTTCGACCGGCGTTGTTGCGGCATCGGCCTGCACCCGAGCGGCAAGATCGACTTCACCTTCGACTCCTTCTGCCGTCACGATGATGGAATGGGGCAAGCCTTCAGGCCCTGCGCCGGTCTTGCCCAGCGCCTCATCGGTCTTCAGTCCGCCGGTGCGCGAGGTGGCGATCTTCTGGAGCTGCGCCTGAAGTTTTTCCTTCGGCAGCGTGCCGCCCTTGAGTCGATTGCAGGCCTCAACGACTTCCTCGATGTACAACTCAAAGATGTTTCTCCGCCGGTATTCGCTCGCAGCCCGTTCACGGCGGCGCAAGAATAATCCCAGCCGCCGGCCGCACTCGCGCAAGGCCAGCGTGATTTCCTTCTGGATTTCGTCGTAGTCGGCGATCGCCTCTTTGGATTCGCTCGTGAAGGGCACCCAGACCGACGCCATGTGGACGAAAATCACCATCGGCCCACCCGGCAACGCGCCGCGGGATTGCGTGACGCCGTAATTTTTCCACGTCGTGCTCAGAACCGCTTTGAACGTCGAACAGGCTGATTGCTGGTAGAGCAACGGCACACGGTTCGCGTAACGGATCACACGTGCGAGTTCCGAATCTTCCTCATCCCGCTCGCCTTCCGCTTTCGGCATCGCCGGCTGCCGGGGCTTGTTCTGATCCTGAGGCGCAGACCCGTAGGCCAGCCCCGCTTCGATGACGAAGGGATTGCCGCGATACACTGCCGGAGGCCGGCTCACCGCCGTGTAAAACTCGCCTTTGATCTGTTTGTAGAGACCAGACAGAATCGCTTTCTCGCCGATCGGCGACAGGCAATTTGTCGGCGGCGCCATGATCTTCGTATCCTGGATGGTCCGATACAACGTTTCGGCGGTAGATCCCTTCAGATCGCGCGGCTTCGTGTGCGGCGACACCTTCGCCGCCTTGCAGATTTCATCAGCCAGTTGCGGCGAGACCCGGCAAAAATCGCTCGCCAACAATCCGGACACCGAGTGGCTCTTCGTGTCTTGCAGCATCTTGAGGAACATCCCGAATTCGATGCCGTAGGGATGCGGCTTGATCTCCCGCGGCGACGGCGGCAGTTCATGATAGGTGCGGGGATATTCCTTCGTCTCCCCTTCCGGTGTGCGATACGTCAGTTTGACGTGGGGGTTGGCGATGGATGTTTGTTCCAGCCATTCGTCGACCGACGCCCGGCCTTTCTGGTACTTGCCTTCGACTTCAATCGCCACCTGCGTACCTTGCGGCTGCTCCCATTCAATCTGCTTATTCTCATGCACCAGCGGCTCGTTCTTCTTCGTGTCGATCTGCACTTCAAAAAAATGCGCGGCGGCGCGCGGCCCGGTGCGCGAAATGATCGTCACCGGTTTGCCGGTCGTCAGCTGGCCGTACATGCCGGCGGCGGAAATACCGATCCCCTGCTGGCCCCGGCTCATTCTCATGCGGTGGAACTTGGAACCGTAGAGCAGCTTCGCAAAAATCCTCGGAATCTGCTGACGGACGATGCCGGGGCCGTTGTCCGTCACCGTGATCCGGAACCGCGTGGCCTGGCTGGCCGGCGGCGGCGCTCCGTTGGTCGCAGCGATCTCCAGCCGCACCGTAACATCGGGCAGAATGCCGGCTTCCTCGCAGGCATCCAATGCGTTGTCGACCGCTTCCTTCACACAGGTCAACAGCGCCTTGCGCGGATTGTCGAAGCCAAGCAGGTGCCGGTTCTTTGTGAAAAACTCCGAGACGGAGATTTCCCGCTGGCGCGCGCCCATTTCGACGGCGGTCACCTGCTGCTCCGGCTTTGCGGCTTTCTTCTGCGCGGGCGATTCAGACAATGGCTTGGCGGTAGTCGAAGCAGCAGTCGATGGTGGCGTTGAGTGTTTCTTGGTCATTCATCCTCACAGAACGGTGCAACTGAAATCGCGCGGCATTGTACACAGAACAACAGCGCGAGGAAACCCCATCGCTGATCTTCTTTTTCCTCCAGACAGCAATGTTGCGCTTGGGATTGAATCTTAACCCATATTATTCATGAGCGCTTCTACTTCAATGGCCGATCCGCTGCTACGTTCTTCGTCGCTCGCCGTTCAGTTGAAGGATAGAGCGTATGGCATATGGCACGAGACCGGCGAATGAATCAGAGGGCACATGCGCTGATCCAATCACGTGCTATACGCCACCAGCTATCAGCTCTTTTCTCCAATGAAATACGCCTCACGATCGACCAGTCGATCGCAGCGAAGCACGATTGCAGCAGAATTGGTCAGGAAGAGTGCGTTACTGTGTGACGGCGGGGTCCAGAAGGAAGTGCGCGGGTTCCATTGTCTCCGCAGACCAGACCAGCACTTTCCGGTCGAGTGTAGAGACGACCAGATGTTTCCCGTCACCTGTCCAATGCAGAAAGTAGGGCATTTTCACCGAGAATGTTTTCTTTCTTTCCTGATCCTCCAGACTCCAGACGGACACCTGTTCTCCGACTCTTGTGGCGGCCCATCGATTCAAGGGATCAACGGCCAGGGACGCACCCAGCGTCAACGTTGCGCCTTTCTCGACGACTTCAGTGTCTCCATTCGTGAATATATCCAGGCCGGCGACAGGGCCGTTGCGCCTTGGATCCCAGACCGTGAGGGCAGATGCCATGGGATTCCTGGTGCGGGCCGTCGTGGCCAGATAGGAACGTCTCCATCCAAGGCCCGACCAGTTTTCAGGAAATCCAACAGGCCTGTCGACCTCGGTCCACGTCTCGATATCCCAGGCAACCTGTCCGGTCTGTGAAGCGGTCAATAGGAACGGACTGCCGTCCAGCAGGGCCAGCGTGAGCACAGCCTCCGCTTGCGTCGACCGCTTTCTGACACATCCCTTCGCATCGCAGGACTCAGACGCACTCATATGCACGAGCTCCTTCACCACCTCGCGCGTATTCAAGTCCACGATCGACACCTTCGGCTGCTCTCCCGCAACGGCCAGCAATCGATTGCCGGGAAGAAATTGCAGCGCATTGATCTGCCCCTGCCGGCTCGAATAGGGCGGGAATTCACGCCATGTCCGGGTGTCCCACAGACGGACCTCTCCCTGAGCGGCGCCCGCCGCCAGAATGGTCCCGTCAGCGCTGAACCCCAGCGCACTGGCCGGCGCGGCCAGTTTGAGCCGGCGCAAGAGCGTTCCTTTCCCGGGATTCCAGACCTTCAGTAGACCGTCATCGCCGGTTGTGACAAGGAGATTGGCCGTAGGAGACGTCGCCATCGCGCGTAGCGCCGATGCATGGACAAACGCCGAACCGGCCGAGGGAGCAGAGGATCCGGCAGCGTGCGGAGACGGCGGCGGCGCGCGTTTGGTGAGGATTTTCGCTTGCGGCCGGCTGAGGTCCAGAACAAGTTCCGGCGCGCGCGTACCGACGTCCCAGAGAGACACCTTCCCGGCCACCTCGGCATTCTGCCCGCCATTCATCTCCACGAGAATCTTCGACCCATCAGGCGACCATCTGAGCAGCGCGACACCTGGCCCCATGTTGCGGCAATCGTCTCCGCATAGATCCGGCAACATCGTACCGGTCCGGAGATCCCAGATCTGCAGCGTGGAAGGATGTTCCGGCTGCCCGACCAAATAGTCACCGTCATCGGAGATATCAGCCGTATGGAGCTGGATGTTGGACCGCACGCCCCGTTCCCGATCCACATAGGTGAATTCCGTCAAAGCCAGCAACCTGCCCGACTCAACCTCGAAGACCGGATAACTCCATTGCCCGTTGCCCGCCACAAGCCGGCTGCCGTCGAGTGAAAACACACGAGGCACCAAACGGCCGCGCGCGCCTTCTGCGCTCGTCAATGTAGCCCGCGCGCGAATCGTGCGTTGTTCCGTATCAAGCAGCAGTATCGTATTCCCGATACTCGCCGCCAATATCGGACTGCCCGGCGCAAAGAGCAGATCGTGCGGGTGCCCTTCTTTCATCACCATATCGCGCACGGCCGTGCCCAGAAGGTCATAGAGGAGAATTTTCCGGCCCTGTGTCACCGCCAGTGTCTTTGTATCGGGCGACGCGGCAGCCGAGAGCACGTCCTTTTCCGCATCAAGCGGAATATGCTTCAGCGGTATCAATTTATCGCCGATATGCCAGACGCTGACCGCCTCATTGCCCTGACGAACGACCATGCGATCCGCCTCGCGCGAATAGGCCAACACGCGCATGGCTTGCTTCCCTTCCGGCGGGATCTTGGCCACAGCCATCTGGCGCTTCCAATCATAAATCGTCACGCCGTTCCCCGCACACAGCACCCAGCCGTCTTGCTTCAAGAATCTGACCTGGTCGCACTGGATTTGCGGAACCTTCCCGGCCAGGGTCTTGGCCTCGATGTCCCAGATAGCGAGATCGCCGGCCGTCTGCACGACGGCCATACGTCCATCTTCTGAAAACTCGGCAGGTACGCGGGGGAGCGCGGCAGCCGAATCGCACGGCAGCAGCCCTTCGATGACAACTCCTAGGAGGACGAGAATATACAGCATAGGGGAAAACACCCTGAAGCCTCTCATACGCACTCCTGGCTAGCGCCGGCGCGTGTCAGGTGCGGCATCGACGAAGTGTTCGATACCCTTTTCGTCGGTCCAACGCTGAACAGCGGCCTTGGTACTTGCCGCATTCCCTTCAAATACCTGCCAAGGACTTGTCGTCGTCGCCTGGGCCTGATTCAGACTGCTCAGCATCGAGTGATTGCTGGCATTGCGAGACGACTGCGGGGCAGACGTCAGATCCGGCACAGGGCGAATTTCAGCCTGGGGTCGTCCCACCGAAGTCTGACCCTTTGTCGACGTCTTTTTCTGTGGTGCAAATTGAGAAACCGGTGGAGCCACCTCAACTACAGGCGCCGGCTTCTTTTCAGGAACCGGCGGCGGCGTATCGGTAATATGGAGATTCCCCTGCGCATCAGTCCATTGATAGAGTCCAGCCGTTCCCACTGCCGGGAACAGCACCAGACAGAGCAAGAGACTGAGTAGGCCATAGACATTCATCTTGCTGAAAGTATAGCAGGCGGTATTCGTCACCCCTCCCCAACCCAGCAGGAACGGCAACGGTAACGCGAGCCGACCAGCGCATTTCTCGTGAAGCGTGAAGCGCAGGACGGAAAGGGAGGGTGTCCTATCTTGGTTTGCGAGATACGAGATACGCTTGACGAGCGGCGAAAAGAAAAACGACCGCCCCTCAGCTGTACAAACAGATGAGAGCAGTATGGGCAGACGATGACCGATGTAGAGATTTGGGTGGGAGGAGCACGCACCTAACCGAGGACGATTAGGTACGACGGAGACCTTGGGAGGATTTTAGGCTTCCCAGTACAAGCTGGTCCTGCACACCGTCCTCACACTCGATCCCCTTATGAACCATATTCCCTCGGGGCGTTAACTCCCCCCACAACGGGTACGATAGGCCTCAACCAGAATTCAGTCAAGTAAACTCTTCGTCATGCACAAGGCTATTCTCGCCCCGCATGATTCATGCCATGTGTTGCCCGTTCGACTACCCTCCGGATGGCGAAGCCGTTACTTTTTCAATCCCTCCCCGTTCCCTTGCAAGTCCCGAACGCTTTCGCTATCGTAGCCCGCAATGGACCTGCCTCGTTCGCGCCAGATCCTCTTTGCCTGCGCGAGCGGTGTCTTATTACCGCTGTGCTTTCCCAACTTTGAATTCGGGTTGCTGGCCTGGGCCGCCCTGATTCCGCTGCATCTGGCCCTCGATCAGTGCTCCCGGCGGCGCGCCTTTTGGATCGGATGGCTGACCGGCCTGATCGGATTTACCGGCATCATGGAATGGGTCGTCACGGCTATGACGACCTACGGCAAGGTTCCCCTCCCCGTCAGCTACGCCATCCTCCTGCTCCTGACCGCCTATCTCGGACTCTATGTCGGGTTCTACAGTCTGGCTGTCGTCTGGCTGCGAGAGCTGATCCCACGCTATGGGATTTTCTTCGCCCCCTGCATCTGGGTCGCGCTTGAGCTGGTCCGCACCTATGCTCTCTCGGGCCTTCCCTGGTGCCTTCTTGGCTATTCGCAATACCAGAATTTGGACCTGATTCAGATTGCGGATCACACAGGGGTCTATGGCGTCTCCTTCCTGATCGTACTGGTCAACCTGGCCATTGCCGAGCTGATCTTATGGTTGATGCCCTTCTTTCGCGGTTTTCACCCCGTCAAGCTCCCATGGGAGTTGCTCACGACCACGGCAGTCCTCATGGTGCTGTCATGGCTCTATAGCTCTTCCGTGCTGATGGAGGGAAACCCCGCACAATCAAAATTCTCCGTTACCGTGGGAGTCGTGCAACCCAACATCGACCAGTCCGTGAAATGGGATGCCGAGTACCGCGATGAGACCATGCAGCGATTCGAGCGGCTGACCGCCAAGCTGGGCATCGGCACAGACCTGGTCGTCTGGCCGGAAGCGGCAACGCCGTTCGTCCTGGAACGGGAGCAGGACTACCAATTGAAGCTCATTGAGTGGGCGGCCCGCGCACAAGCGCCGATCCTCACTGGAAGCCCGGCGTTACGATTCTATCCGGACCGTAGACCCTATCTCTTGAACAGCGCCTATCTGTTGGGGACAGACGGCACCCTGCTCGGCCGGTACGACAAGCACCATCTGGTGCCGTTTGGAGAATATATTCCACTGAAATCATCGCTGCTGTTTTTTCTCGACAAGTTGGTGGAAGGGATCGGCGATTTCGAAGCAGGGCCGGGCCCGACGATTTTGTCGTTTACACCCAAGTCGTTGCGCGGCGGCAGTCCGGCCGGCTCGCGGCCCGTGAAGTTCGGCGTGGCCATTTGCTATGAAGTGATCTTCCCTGACCTGGTCCGGCGATTTGCGGACAACGGCGCGGAGTTTCTTGTCACCATCACCAATGACGGCTGGTTCGGGCCATCGTCGGCGCCTGCGCAACATTTTTCCATGGTCGTCTTTCGTTCAGTGGAAAACCATCTGGCCTTCGCACGTTCCGCCAACACCGGAATTTCAGGCTTCATCGATCCGTACGGCCGCATCCTGGATGCGACGCCCCTGTTCACGGAACATGCGCTGAAAGCCGCAATCCCGATCAGGAACTCCCGCACTTTTTATAGCTACTACGGAGATGTGTTTGCCTACGGCTGTGCTATAATCTGCGCGTTTCTGTGCCTGTACGGTTACTTCCGCACGGAGGAACCCGCCCCCGGCACAACCGCTATCGAGCCCGCGTAACGGGAGGAAGATCGTTCAATGTTGTTTGATTACGTGCAAGTCCGTGTCCGCGCCATCGGAGAGCAAGTCTCCGAGTTACGGGGGCATCTTTGACCTCGCCCGCATGACCGCCGACCTGGAAGAGCTGGAAGCCCAGATGGGGCAGCCCAATTTTTGGAGCGATGCCCGCGCCGCCGCCGCTGTCAGCCGAAAGAAAGCGACAATCGAGCGCGAACTGGCAACATGGCGCGACGTCGAATCCAAGCTGGGTGATCTGAACGCCCTCCTGGAACTGGCGACCGAAAGCGGCGATGCCGCGCTCGAACAAGAGCTGACGGCGGAGCTGAACCGGCTGGAGCCCCGCCTTGCAGCGTTGCGTGTGGAAATGCTGTTGTCGGGCGAGCTGGATCCGAACAACGCGATTCTCGAAGTTCATCCGGGCGCCGGCGGAACAGAATCCCAGGACTGGGCGCAAATGCTGCTGCGCATGTATGTGCGGTGGGCGGAAACCAAAAATTTCAAGGTCGAGACCTTGGATCTGCTGGCCGGTGACGAAGCCGGCGTCAAGAGCGCGACCCTCTCGATTACCGGCCCCTATGCCTACGGGTATTTAAAGGCAGAGGCCGGGGTCCACCGCCTGGTGCGCATCTCCCCGTTCGACTCCAACAAACGGCGGCATACCTCATTCGCCTCGGTATTCGTCTATCCGGAGTTGAGTGAAGACATCGACGTAGCGATCGAGGATAAAGACCTGAGAATCGACACATTCCGCGCGGGCGGCGCCGGCGGCCAAAACGTCAACAAGGTCGAAACAGCGATCCGCATCACGCACCTGCCGACCGGCATCGTCGTGCAATGCCAGAACGAGCGCTCGCAGCTGCAGAACAGAAACGGGGCGATGAAAATTTTGAAGGCCCGTCTGTATGAGCGGGAACAGCAGAAGAAAGAAGCGGAATTCAACGCGATCGTCGGAGAAAAGAAGGACATCGCGTGGGGCAGCCAGATCCGGTCCTATGTGTTCCAGCCCTATCAGATGGTGAAAGACCACCGGACCGCCCACGAAACCGGCGATGTCTCCTCCGTCATGGACGGCGAGATCGACGGATTCATCGAGGCCTATTTGAAGAGGAAGCTTGTGAAAGGAAACGTCCCGGCACAAGCGGTCAGCGGACCGGACGACGACCTGTAAGAACTGTTTCTCTGGTGCTTGGTCTGTCTGGTCTATCTGGTTCAGACCGACAGAACAGACCAGACGAACCAGACAAACAAAATAGACCAAACAGACCAGACAGACCAATTATGGATGAACTGAACGAACAGCGACAACAACGGATCAAGAAGCTCGATCACCTCCGCCAGGCGGGCGTGGCTCCGTACGGGGCGCGCTTCGAAGTCAAAGACCGGGCCGGCCTGCTCATCAAGCTGCACGGCGAGAAGACCAAAGAGGTCTTGGAGCAGGAGAAGATTCCCTGCACCATCGCAGGCCGCGTGGTGGCCCTGCGCCGTTTTGGAAAGGCCGGCTTTGCCGTGCTGCAAGACGGATCAGACCGCCTGCAAGTCTATCTCAAGAAGGATCTGCTCTCCGAGCAGGCCTACACCGTCACGGAACAGCTCGATCTCGGAGACTGGATCGGCGTGACCGGGGTGCTCTTTCGTACCAAGACAAATGAATTTACAGTCGAGGTACATCAATTAACGTTTCTCAGCAAAGCGCTCCGTCCGCTCCCGGAAAAGTGGCACGGGTTAACAGATGTCGAGACACGCTATCGCCAGCGCTACGTTGATCTCATTGCTAACCCCGAGGTCCATCAGATCTTCGCGACCAGAAGCAGGATCATCGCCGGCATCCGGGCCTTTCTGATCGAACGTGGATTCCTGGAAGTCGAGACGCCGATGATGCATCCGATTCCGGGCGGCGCGGCAGCCAAGCCGTTTGTCACGCATCACAATGCGCTTGGCGTCGATTTATATTTACGCATCGCGCCGGAGCTGTACTTGAAGCGCCTGATCGTCGGCGGATTTCCACGGGTGTTCGAGATCAACCGGAACTTCCGGAACGAGGGTATCTCGACGATTCATAATCCCGAATTCACGATGCTGGAGTTTTACGTCTCCTACGCGGACTACCATGACCTGATCGTACTGACCGAAGAAATGGTCTCCTCGCTTGCCCGGCAGATTCTCGGCAAGACCGTCATCGACTATCAGGGCCGGCAGATCACGCTGACGCCCCCGTGGAGGCGCTGGTCGTACCATCAGTCGATCATCGAAGTGAACAAGCTCGATCCCGCCGTCCTGAGCGATCGCACCCAGGCGCTGGCCGCAGCCCGGCGCCTCAACGTACCGGTCGATTCAGATGATTCGCTCTTCAATATCGTGAATGCCATTTTCGAGGAAACCGTCGAGCCCAATCTCCAGCAGCCTACGTTTATCACGGACTACCCCATCGAAATTTCGCCGCTGGCCAGACGCAAGGACTCGGACCCCTCGCTCACCGACCGGTTCGAGCTCTACATCGCAGGCAGGGAAATCGCCAATGCGTTCTCCGAGTTGAACGACCCTTTGGATCAGCGAGAGCGATTCGAGGGCCAGGCGGCCCAGCGGGAGGCAGGGGATGAAGAAGCCCATCTCGTTGACGAGGACTTTCTCCGCGCGCTGGAGTTCGGTATGCCCCCGACAGCCGGTGAAGGCATCGGCATCGATCGCCTGATCATGCTCTTCACCGATCAGGCCTCGATTCGCGATGTGGTGCTCTTCCCTCAATTAAGGCCTGAGAAATAGCGATGGCCCTCCCCTATGAGATTTTCGTCGGGCTCCGGTACCTGCGCGCCAAGCGCCGCAATCGGACCATTTCGCTCAATACATTCGTTTCCATCGCCGGCATCACGCTGGGCGTGGCGGCGCTGATCGGCACCGTCGGCATCATGACCGGCTTCAAGGAAGATATTCAGGCCAAGATTCTCGGGACCACGGCCCATATCATCGTGCAGGAGCGGATGAAAGAAAATATGACGGAGTACGATCCGCTCGTAGAGAAAATGCGAACGGTCCCGGAAGTCGTCGCCGCAACGCCCTTCGTGCTCCGCCAGGTCCTCCTCACCACGCAGTCCGGCGTGCAAGGCATCGTGTTGCGCGGCATCGACCCGGAGCGCGAATCCCAGGTCACCGAATTGGCCAAGAACATGTCGACGGGACAACTGGCCGATCTGCTCACACCCGTCAAGGTACGCCAGGCTCCGGTTGACGACCCGCAAGGCGAGGCGCAGATGGTCGAAAAGCCCGGGATTATTCTCGGCAGAGAACTGGCGGGCCGGCTGGGCGTCTTTACCGGCGATATCATTAACGTCGTGTCTCCCGTCGGGCCGATCAGTGCGATGGGCATGGTGCCGAAGATCCGCACCTTCGCCGTCGTAGGCCTCTTTCATTCCGGCATGTACGAATACGACTCCTCGCTGGCTTATATCGAACTCGGCGAAGCACAGAAATTCTTCAACATGGGAGACAGCGTGTCCGGCATCGAGGTGAAGGTGACGGACGTGTTCCGCGCCGACGAGATCGCCCGCAACATCGAACACGAGCTGGGCTTCAGCCACGGTGCCAGAGATTGGATGCAGATGAACCGCAATCTCTTCTCGGCTCTGAAGCTGGAAAAAACGATGATGTTTCTGCTGCTCGTCCTGATTACGATCGTGGCCTCGTTCAACATCGTGAGCACACTCACGATGATCGTCACGGAAAAGCAGAAAGAAATCGCCATCCTCAAGGCGATGGGCGCGACCAGGCGCAGCATCCGCCGTATCTTCATGCTGAACGGGTTGATCATCGGGTTTTCCGGAACGGCCATCGGCATCCCGCTGGGCTATGCGTTTCTGTGGCTGATCGAACGGTTTTGGACGTTTGACGCGAGCGTCTACTACATTTCGAAAATTCCCGTTCATGTGCTGGCCGAGGACGTCCTGCTCGTGGCCGGCTCGGCCATCCTGATCAGTTTTATCGCGACCGTATACCCTGCGAACCAGGCGGCCAAGCTGGAACCGGTCGCAGCGTTACGCTATGAGTAGGGGCACAAGCTGTCAGCGATCAGCCGTCAGCCTCATAACCAGCTGAATGCTGACTACTGAAAGCCATATGCGCTTTTTATGATTAAAGTCACTGATCTCCATAAATCGTTCTCCATGGGGTCCTATGAGCTGCCGGTCCTCAAGGGAATCAACCTTGAGATCAAGCGCGGCGAACTGATCGCGATAGTCGGGGCCTCGGGAGCCGGGAAAAGCACCCTGCTCCATATCATCGGCACACTCGACAAGCCCAGTCGCGGCACGGTAACCATCGATGGCCAGGATTTATTCCAACTGACGGAGACGCAGCAGGCTGATTTTCGCAATCGGCGCATCGGCTTTGTGTTCCAGTTTCATCACCTGTTGCCGGAATTCACAGCCCTGGAGAACGCCGGCATGCCGGCCCTGGTCCAGAGGCGGGATCCCGCCTCTGTCGAAGCCGAAGCAACCGCGCTGCTCACCGAAGTAGGATTGGGGGCGCGCCTGCAGCACAAGCCTGGTGAGCTGTCCGGCGGCGAACAACAGCGTGTCGCGATGGCGCGGGCCTTGATGCAGAAACCGGATCTCGTCTTGGCCGATGAACCGACGGGCAATCTGGACACCCATAGCGGAGACGCCTTGTTCGGACTGATGCGGGACTTGAATAAAGCCCGTGGAACCACCTTCATTATCGTGACACATAATGACAAGTTGTCCGCCCAGGCCGACCGCATCGTTTACATGCAGGATGGCATGATCGTCTAACAGGATGCTGAAACAATTCGCCAGCTGTGTTCTCGCATCCTGCTAATTGTTGACCGATCGAGCCTCACAAGGCATGCTGATGTCGAGCTGAAACGCAAAACGCTGCTGATAGGGTCCGCATGCACAGTGTCCTTCGACATATTCTCCTGACCGCCGTCCTGGCCGGTCTTGCGGCGCAGGCCATGGCTGCGGAATTCGTCACGGTCGGACCACGCGCGACCGGTATGGGAGGCGCCGGCGTGGCAGTAACCACGGATGCGCTCGCCACCTATTGGAACCCGGCCGGCCTGGCGATGACCCAGACCGTGGATATTCGGATCCAGGGCGGCGGGCAAGCGATCGATCGCCGCGGGTTTGGCGAGGCCATTCGCGATCTGGAAGACTTCAACTCCAGCGATCCGAATGCTGCCGCGAGAGCCCAAGATATCGCCACTCGCCTCAATCAGCCGGGCGCCAACTTGTCGGTGAACGGATCCGCCGGGCTCTACATCAAAGGACATTTCGGCGAGCATGCGTTCGGGTTGAACGTATCGGATGTGGCGACCGGCGGGGGATATATCAGTACGCCGTTGAGTGTGACCGCCGGCCCATCCGTAGCCGGGACGATGATGTTACTCGGCTTGGAAGCCCGGCAGGCGTCACTTTCCTACGCCTATGCCTTTGCCGACAAGACATTCTCTATCGGCGTGACAGGGAAAATTATCCAGGGCGCGGCCTATTCCGGCACCGTTGCGCTTCAAGGCGGCAATGGCGTCACGATCAGCAATAATTTCGGCAAGCCGACCATCTCCACCGCCTATGGCATCGACGTAGGCGCTATTTACAAACCCACATCATGGATCAGGTTCGGCGTCGTGGCGAAAGACATCAACAAACCGGTGCTGGATAATTCCGGTGGAAGCGAGATCAAGCTGGATCCCCAAGTCCGCGGCGGCATAGCCGTCAATCCTTACTCGACCCTGACCCTCACGGCCGATGTCGATATCACCGCAAACAGAACTATATTACCGGACGTCAAAAGCCAGCTCTTGAGTTTGGGCGCGGAACAGACGTTGCTCTCCGAGTTTCTTTCCCTTCGGATCGGCACGTTCAAAAACATGAAGGATGCCGCCACGCCATTCATCCCCACGGCGGGATTTGGCCTGCGTATTTTCTTCTTTCGCGCCGATGTCGGCGGCGGGTATGATTTCCGTGAACAGGGAGCCTTAGTATCCGGCTCCATCTCCGCAACGTTCTAACGTGGTATATTGACGGTATGTCACAGCTGTCACACATCAGACTCGGCGCGTTACTCACCACCGCCCTATTACTGGCCGGATGCGGCGGGTTGCAGGAAGTGTGGGAAGGCCCGGGCGCCAAAATATTCCACCCCCAGGCCATTGCCGTGTTGCCTCCGATGGCGAGCCAATACGACAGTGCCCGCGAAGATATTCAGGAAGTACTGGCGATTGCGCTCAGGAGAATGGGCCACATCGAACGAGTCATGCCCCCCGAGAGCGTGACGGATATTTTTCAGGGATCGAAAGAGGCCTTCGACTCGCTGGTGTTTTACTTCTCCCGCCTGGAAATGACCGGGCAATCGGATAAAGAGTCGGCCATCACGCTCGGCAAGGCGCTCAGCGTCGATTCGTTCTTAGTGGTGCGGGTCAATTCGTGGGAATACATCCGCAAGGAAGGCGACAACGTGGGCCGCGTAGGCTTGAGCCTTCGTCTCATCGATGCCACAACCGGAACCACGGTCTGGAAGGCCCGGCACGAACGTTCGAGCAGCTACATGTTTTTCAGGCCGAATCTGAAAGACATCGCGAAGGAACTCGCCCTCGAAATGACCTCTTACATGCCTCCCCAGCCGAAACGCTGATCGCATCGCATTTGCACGTCACCATCTGAGTGAGCAGGATCGTTGACGGTCAGCAGAGCACAGAACAGCGGCCTGTCTCATTTTCCCTCTCATCCTTTTATACGTGGAGGTCTTACGATGCCGGTCCTCATGACGTTCCGATGTGCGGTATGGATTCCGTCCATGCTGATCTTGGCAACAGGCTGTGTCCAATCTTCGGTGTCAGGGCCTTCCGCACAGGAGTATCTCGGACGTGGGATCGTGTCCGGGACCTTGGGCGCACAACAGCGTGCTACTCAGTCTTCCGGGGAACCGGCCTCTCTGTCAGTGATCGGCCAGGTGCAAGCCCTGGAAGGCGCCGCGTATCTGATCCGTGATGCACAAGGGAAGGACATCCGTATTCCGCATGATCAGAATACTAGAATCGACCGGCCGGCCCACGTGGGCGACCACATTCAATGCTGGCTCGATCACCGCGGCCGCGCCATGGAAATCCGCAGCCTCGATGAAAATGGGCAATAGCACTCGGCTAGCCTCGGCTTGAAGCCTACCTTGTTAGGTGCCTAGGCCGGTGTCATGGCAGCCTTCAATGATCGGACGAACTCGGCCACATGCCCGACCATTCCGGGATCCTGCTGGTGAGAGGCAATACGTTTCACGATGGCGCTGCCGACGATCACCCCATCGGCCATTTTTGAGACCTGCGCGGCATCCTCCGGCGTCGCCACACCAAAACCGACGGCGACGGGCGATGCGGAGACTTTCTTGAGCTTCTTCACATTCTGTTGGATGTCCGTCACATTGCTGAGCTTCGCCCCGGTGATGCCGGTCAACGAGACGTAATAGACAAACCCGTGCGATTCTTCCGCCACGAGTTTCCGCCGACTGGGCGTGCTGGTCGGCGCCAGTAGAAAAATGAGCGGCAGGCCTACGGCATCAGCCGGGCCCTTGAGCGGTCCTGCTTCATCCGGCGGCATATCCGGTACGATCAAGCCATCCACTCCGGCCATCGATGCAGCCTTGCAAAACTGCTCACAACCCATGGCATGGATGCTGTTGTAGTACAACATCAACACGATGGGAATGTTCGTCCGCGTCCTGAGCGAGGTCACTGAAGCCAGGATTTTCCGTAGCGATGTGCCGCTCTTCAATCCCCGCTCGGCGGCCTGCTGAATGACCGGCCCGTCGGCAATCGGATCTGAAAAGGGCACACCCAATTCAATGATATCGGCGCCTGCCTCTTCTAACGCCACAACCAGCTGTTCTGTCTCAGCCAATCCCGGGTCACCCGCCATGAGATAGGCAATGAGCGCTTTCTCTTTCTTGTCACGCAATCGCTGAAACGTGGCCTCCAGCCGTCCGTTCATAACTCCACCCCCCGCATCCTGGCCACTTGCTGAACGTCTTTATCCCCACGGCCGGACAGGTTGGCAATGATCACCTGTGACTTTTTCAGTTTCGGGGCCAGCTTGACGACATGCGCAATGGCATGAGCGCTTTCCAACGCCGGAACAATCCCTTCTTGGCGAGCCAGCAGATCAAAGGCGGCCATCGCTTCCGCATCCGTTGCATAGGTGTATTCGATCCGTCCCTGGTCATGATAGAGGCTATGCTCCGGACCAACGGCCGCATAGTCCAATCCAGCCGAGACTGAATGGGTCAGATTGATCTGCCCGTTCTCGTCCTGCAGCAGATAGGTCATGGTCCCTTGTAAGACGCCCGGTTTCCCGCCGGAAAAACGCGCCGCATGTTTGCCGCTCACAATCCCGCTCCCTCCGGCTTCCACCCCGATCATCTTGACCTTGCGATCCCCCAGAAACGCATGGAACAGCCCGATGGAATTGCTCCCGCCCCCGACACAGGCGACGAGATAATCCGGCAGCTTCCCCTCCGCAGCCAGAATTTGTTTCCGTGCTTCTTTCCCGATAATCGCCTGAAAATCACGAATCATCATTGGATAGGGATGCGCCCCTAACACTGACCCGAGGATGTAATGGGTCGTCCGCACGTTCGTTGTCCAATCGCGCATCGCTTCACTGATGGCATCTTTCAACGTCCGGCTTCCGGCATCGACTCCTGTTACTTTCGCACCGAGCAACCGCATGCGGAACACATTCAACGCCTGGCGTTGCATATCTTCCGTGCCCATATAGACTTCGCATTCCAGCCCAAACATCGCCGCTGCCGTCGCGGTGGCGACACCATGCTGACCGGCGCCGGTTTCGGCAATGATCCTACGCTTTTTCATGCGCATGGCCAACAACACTTGCCCGATGGCATTGTTGATCTTATGGGCACCGGTATGGCACAGGTCTTCCCGCTTCAGATACACCTTGGCGCCGCCTAATTTCCTGGTCAGCCGATCGGCACGGTAGAGACTGGTCGGACGCCCGACGTACTCTTTCAGATAGTAGGCAAGGTCTGCCTTGAAGCGGCGGTCTTTCCTGGCTTTGGCATACTCCTCTTCCAGCTCGAGTAACGCAGGCATGAGGGTTTCCGGAACATACCGGCCACCATAGGGTCCGAACCGGCCATGGCTATCAGGTAGATGTGGCATAATCAGTCAGTCAGTCCTAAAGTTGGAAAGTCGTAACGTCATCAAGTCCTCGTCAAGACTTCATGACGTGATGGATTTGAGGACTTGAGAAACAAGCGAGGGAGTATAGTGCCGCGCAGCATCACGACACAAGTCTCGCCGCTTGAATTGTCAACCCAATTTAGAAATGTCCGCTTTCTCCCCAAGTAGAAATGTCCGGTTCATGTGATGGGCCCCGCCGCCAGGAGTTCTCGTGGAGGCAGCGCCCGTTTGCGCCATGGATGAGTCCGCGCCTG
>Ga0315912_10002170_pt1 | contig 21577 bp, 14 predicted proteins | sample VfabasoilMG_FD_204469 | JGI IMG/M metagenome (GOLD analysis project Ga0315912, IMG submission 204469) | Garden soil microbial communities collected in Santa Monica, California, United States - V. faba soil | ecosystem: Environmental > Terrestrial > Soil > Garden | place: USA: California...
GCAGCTGGTAGTCGCGGTAGGCGAGATCCGTCTCGGGAGCGAGCAGCGAGACCACGGCCGCCGTGTACGAATAGCGCCCGCCCACCAGCACGCTGCCGCGGCCCTCGGCGAAGCCGGCCTCGACCAAGGCGCCCACATCGAACAGCCTCAGATTGGCCTCGCCGTGCAGCTCACTGTCCGGCGCCGTCGTTTCTCCCGACACGATGCCGCCTGCGTAGCGCCCAAAGCGCGCTGGATATCCGCCCGGGTACAGGTCCACGCGGTCGACCATGCCGGGGTGCACGATCGAGGGACCGAGGCCCACGTGGTACAGGTAGGGCACCCGCACGCCATCCAGATAGTAGCCGACGTTGCCCGGCGGCGCGCCGCGCACGTAGAAGAAGGGCAGGCCCGACGCGATCGGCGTCACGCCGGGCAACGCCTCGATGGCGCGAAACGGATCGCCAAAGGCGCCGGGCAACTGCCGCACCTCGGCGCGCGTGAAGGAGTGGACCGCCGGCGCCAGCACCTGGCCGCGCACCGTGACTTCAATGGCGCGCTGGGGCAGCGGCGCGGCGGGCTCGGCAGGCGCAGCGCTGGGGCTCGGCACGGCGGGCTCGGGCTCGGGCTCGGGGAAAGACACCTCGAAGCGGATGGTCGCCGCGACGGGGCGCCCATCCCGCGTGGCCGGCTCAAAGCGAAACTGACGCGAGACGTCGACGGCGGCACTGGCGAACGGCTCGTCCCCGCTCGTGGCCGCCGCCGTGCGCACGCTGCCGTCGCTGTTCACGGTCAAGGTGAGAACGACCAGAGCCGCGCCGCTGCCGCCTGCAGGATACGCCACCTCCGGCGCAAAGATCAGGCGAGGCGGCACGATGCTCGGCGCAGAGTTCGATGCGGGGGCGGCTCCGGGGCTGGGCGCGTCCGCCGCAGGACTACCCGGTGCAGAACGGCTGGGCGCAGAATTGTCCGGAGCCTGCGGGGGACCAGGAGCCGTCGCATCGCCCGGCGCAGCTTCCGCCGGTTGCGCAGCGGCGGGAGGAGCCAACACTAGCCACGCGCCGCCGGCGGCGGCCCGCACACTCGCGGCGCACCGCGTTCTGCCCGCGTCCGCAATACAGAAGCTCCAACGTGCGCTCACCGGCTGGTCCGCAGGCGTAGCACAGATGGGAGTCAGCCCGCCTGCACGACTCCGTCCTCGGCCGCTTGCTCGATGGCGTCCAGCCGGCGCTCATGCTCGCCGGCGATGTAGCTCAGCACCGAACGCGCCAGCTCGAAGTGATCTTCCATCACATCGTAAAAATCCTCCTCGCGCAGCCGCAGCACCACGGACGAGGTCACCGCTCGCGCGCGCTGGCGTGCCAGGCCGCCCGCAAACGCGCCGCCTCCACCGAGCAGCGAGGCGGCGCGAAAGCACGCGCGCCCCACCCCCGGGCGCTCCAGCTCGATGTCTCCCGCCACGACGACGTAGAAGACATTCTTCGCTTCCCCCAGCTCGAACAGTACCTCGTCCGCCGCCAGCCGCAGTTCGTCCCCCGCTGGCGCCAGGCTGACCAGAGCCTGGATGCTGGCTTTGCGAAACGCCGGCGTATCGCGCAGCGTAAAGACACGCTCGATCAGCAAGAGCGGCTCGGGCTTGGGCGCCAGCGTCGGGCCGGGATCGCCGCGTTCGCTCGGCAGATAGCCGATCTCTGCCAGGCGCTCGGCGCTCAGGCGAATCATGCCGCGCGTGTGCTCGAAGCTATCCTCGAGTAGTTCCAGCCGATCCTCGGCGCTCAGCACCAGCGCCTCCACCTCCGTCAACGCCACGGCCGTGCGGGCGTGCGGGCGGTCCTGTTGCGCGTCGAGCACGCCGAGCACGGAGCCCGGCCCGAACTCGTGCGCGACACCGCCCTTGCGCGACGCAGACACCGTGCCCCGCACGATGAAATACACCTGGTCGGAAGCCGAGCCCTCCGTATACAGCACGGCGCCCGCCTCGAAGAAGCCGTCGCGCAGCAACTCCGCGAGCTCGCGCGTGGAGGGCAGTGAGGAGCGACCGATCAAGGTGCGCAGAAACAGCTCGCGCTGCACGGCGCGGCTGCCCGTGTCCTGGCCGTCCAGGGGCTCGTCGTGTGGCACTTCAGCCAGCATGAGTCACTCCCAGCACGGGCGGAAAGAGCGTCTTGGTGCCGGACGCGCGGGTCAGCGCCGGCCGCTCGCGCAGCGCATCGGCAACGGCCCCCGAGAGTTCGGCGGAGCCGACCTCGAGCGCATGGTACGCCGCAAAGGCCGCCAGCGACTCATCACGATCCGAGACGAGCAGCTCCATCGCAGCCGCATAGCTGGCCGGCTGTGCCGGCACAAACGCGCGCGCGCGCTCCAGACGGTCCGCGACGGAGAGCTCATCCACCGCGAGCAGCACCAGCTGGCGCACCTGCTGGCCCAGCACATCGCCGGCGCGGGTGGTGGTGAGCACGTCGAGAAACTCGAGCGCATGGGCACGCCGCACGCGCTCCTTCGACTGGAACGCGAAGTAGACGTTGCGGATGTCCTCGTGCCGGTGCCGGATCTGCAGCAGCCGAAAGGCGCGCTCCAGTGATTGCTCGAGCTTGTCATCGATCAGCCCGATCAAGAGCCGCAAGCTGCGCGCGCCCCGCACCGCTTCGGGCCGGGTGGCGAGCGGGCGGCGGATCGAGAGCATGCGCAGGTGTTCCACCAGATTGACCCGCAGCTGCCGGTCGATGCGCGTACGGTCCACCTTGACCCGCTGGTCCGCCACCAGCCGGCCCAGACCGCGCAACGTCTTGTAGCGCAAGCCACCCGAGCGCTCGCTGTCGAGCCAGTCCACGAGCAGGTCCGCGGCCGCCTGCGAGCGGAAATAGGAGACCGTGCGCGGAATGTGCGTACGCACGCGCGGCGATGTCGCCGGGTCGTCCAGCGCCAGCGCCAGGGCCTGGAGCGCGGGCTCACCGAGCTGCGCCAGCGCCTCCCGCACCGCCGCCCGCCCCTCGCGCATGTCGAGCCGCGGCAACAAGAGCGGCACGAAGCGCGGATCTTTCAGCTGAGCCATCGCCAGCGCGAGCTGCTCGAACACCGGCGAGCCCTGGCGGCCGAGCTCCAGCAAGAGCTCGGTCCAGCGCGGATGTGGCGCCGCTGCAATCGCCTCCAACAGCGCCCGCTGTGCCTCCTTACCGGCTTCCCCAGGCAGCGCGAGCAACGCCGTGAGGCCCGGATCGGCGAGCGGCTTTTCCACCTCGGCGCGGGTCAACGTCCAGAATAGAGCGTACGCCCGCACCAGCGGACTCGGATCGTCGAGACCGCGTTCGAGCGCCGCGTGGCGGCCACGCCGGGACAACGCCTGGATCGTGGCCGCACGAATCGCGGGCGAGGCATTCTCGAGCAGCCGCTCGGCGTGCGGCAGCCAGTCCCGCCGCGTCGAGCTGCTGAAGATCTCGAGCGCGCGCGCAATCACGCTTTCGTCCTGGTGGTACAACACCAAGGCTGGGATCAACCGCACGCGTTTCTTGTCGGCCAGCAGATCCAGTGCGCCGAGCACGCGCAGCGGGTCCGTGCTGGAGAGTGATTCGAGCAGAGCTTCGACCGAATCCAGATCGAGCTCCGTGAGCCAGTGGCCCGCATCGAAGGTGGGCTTGGCCAGCGCCTCCCGCAAACGCTCGAGATACGGCGTGCGCAGACCGATCACCACCAGCATCCAGAGCAGCGCCAGCGCGGTCGCCACCAGCGCCACCACCCGCCCTCCGCCGGCGCCGCTCATGCTGAGGAGCAGCAGCACGCCGGCCGTGACCGCTTGTACGACGCGCGGCAACGGGCCATCCACAAAGGCCTTGGTCTGCTCCTGGATGTGGGGAGCCAGCGGCATCTCCACGAGCTCACTCGCCACGCGATGCACGGAGTACCGGAACGTACCGTCGCTCGCCTTGAGCACCAGCACGAGCCCGAGCGACACGCCCGCGAACACCGTCACCGAGCCGCCCACGAACAATAGCGCAGGCAGGACCGCCAGGGCCGGCACCACCCCCACGCGCCGGATCAGCGGACCCGAGATGAACAGCTGCGCGAGCAGGGAGGCCGTATTGAGCAGCGCGTAGTAGCCGGCGAAGAAGCTGCCGAGCTGCGCCGCGGGCACGTGCTCGGTCACGCTCGCCTTGAACAGGTAGTCGGTCGTGAGTAGCGTTGCGCTCGACACGCTGACCAGTGCCGCGAGCCGCCGCACGTACGAGTGCTGAGTGAACAGATCGTACGCGGCCTTGAAGGCACGCCGGCCCTCGCTGGCGCGGCGCGCCACCGGCAGCGGCTCCGTCCATACGGTCGTCAGCAGCAGGGACGCGCCGACGAAGCACCCAGACCCCACGAGCAGGAGGCTCTCGACGGGCAAGCGCATGAGCAGAGCCGCCGCCGTCCCGGCGCCCGCCACGGCGCCGAGCACGCCACCCGCCGCGATGGGCCCGAACAGGCGCTTGCCCTGCGCCACGGTGAGCAGCTCGCTCGCAAACAGCCAGAACTGAAGAACGAGCAACGTTCCGAGCAGCCCGCTCCAGGCGTACAGTGCAAATACGCCGCGCGGGCCGAGCGGCTGCACGAAGAACAGCGCGGTGCCATAGGCCGCCACCAGCAAGAGGGCGACCAGGGCGTTGCGGCGACCGAAGCGACGCGCCAGCGCGGTACACAGCGGCGAAGCGAGCAGCGCCAGCCCGGCGATGAGCCCGTACACCAGCGTCAGGCGGGAGGGCGCCAGCTTCTCCAGGAATAGAGCGTCCCGAGCCGTCTCGAGCACGGTGTGCCCGCCGATCAGCAGAAACAGCGTCAGCCCGGCCTGGAACGCGGACGTACCTTCGCCCTCCCGCACGTCCACCAGCCGACCCAAGAGAGAACGCATGACTGTCGCTCGTGACACTATGGAGACGCGGGCGCACGGGCACAACCCGGCGCCCGGCAACGAAGTTCAGCTGGCGTTCGGCTCATGATGCGGCCGGACCGCGCCGAAGCCGGCACAGCGGAACCCCCCAGGGGTGGCCACCTCAGCAGCGCCTATCCCCGGGCCGGAGCAGCGAAAAACCTCAGGAAAGGCTTGCCAGCGTGCAGGCCGTGTCTATGGCATACTGACCGGCAGGCGTTTTCGTTTCAGCTGGAGCCTCATCTATGGACAGCAGCACGGCTTCCTCGAATCCCGCTCTCCCCTTTCTGAGGGCCCCCCTCGGCTCTGCCCCCACCCACCCCGTGCCCAGCGCGGTCGTGTTGGGCAGGCCGCGCGGCAACCTGTGCGTGGAGGCTCAGAGCCGCGGCCTGCGCATCGGTGTGGTCGGCTTTGCCGTGACGCTCGCGCTCGCCGTCACGTTTGCCAAGACGGGCGTAGCGGCCGAGCTGCGTTGGTTGCTCGCAGCGCCGTTCTTCGTGTCGGCGGTAGGGGTCTCGGAGTCACTGCTGCAGACCTGCCCGTTCCTGGCGCTGCAGTCGATGAGCGACCGGGGTGAAGGGCTGGAGCCGATCGCCGATCCGAAGGAGCGCACGCTGATGCGTTCGCGCGCCAAGCGCCTGTTGTTCTCCTGTGGCGCCCTCGCGCTCGCTGCCGCTGGCCTGTTCGCCCAGCTGCCGCTCTAGCACGGTACCGCTCGGAGCCCTGCTCGGCAGTGGGGCGTGCAGCGTCCTACAGCCAGCCCGCCACCTCGGTGGCCCAGTAGGTCAGGATCAGATCGGCGCCCGCTCGCCGCATCGAGGTCAGCGTCTCGACAATCGTGCGTTTGCGATCGAGATAGCCGAGCTGCGCGGCGGCCTCGATCATCGACATCTCCCCGCTCACGTTGTAGCAGGCGATCGGGTGCTCGAAGTTCTCGCGCAGGTCGCGGATCAAATCGAGGTACGCGAGCGCGGGCTTGACCATCAGGATGTCCGCGCCCTCTTCCACGTCCAGGCGGGCCTCGCGCAGCGCCTCGCGCCGGTTGCCCGGGTCCATCTGATAGGTGCGCCGATCGCCGAAGGAGGGCGTCGACTCGGCGGCTTCGCGAAACGGGCCGTAGTACGCGGAGGCAAACTTGACCGAGTAACTCATGATCGGCGTGTCGGGCAGCGCGTGCTCGTCCAGCGCTTTGCGGATCGCGCCGACCATGCCGTCCATCATGCCGCTCGGCGCGATGATGTCGCAGCCCGCCTGCGCCAGGGACACGGCCTGCTTACCGAGGTTGTGCAGGGTCCGATCATTGTGCACGTCGCCGTGCTCGATGACCCCGCAGTGGCCGTGGCTCGTGTACTCGCAGAAGCACAGGTCCGCCACGACGAGGAGCTCCGGCACCTCCGCCTTCAACGCCCGCGTGGCCAGCTGCACGATGCCGTCGGCCGCCCACGAGCTCGAGCCTTCCGCGTCCTTCTGATCCGGAATGCCGAACAGGATCACCGCGGGCACGCCGGCGGCAAAGGCCTTCTCCCCTTCGCGCACGATGTTATCGATCGACAGCTGCGCCACCCCCGGCATGGACGTGACGGGCTTGCGAATGCCCTGCCCGGGCACCGCAAACAAAGGCTGAATCAACTGGTCGGCGCTGAGCTGCGTTTCACGCACCATGCGCCGCAGGGCATCGACGCGCCGCAGCCGGCGCATCCGGACGAGGGGGAAGGTCATGCCCTGGGTTCTACTACTGGCGGAGCGGGTCGGGTAATGGCAGTCAACGCAGGGCTTTCGGAGGCAGGCAAATGATGCTTGGCCTGACAGCCGGCAAACCGCTAGGCGGCGTCGCGGAGCGGGAACGGCTGCGTGTTTGGCACTGCCGAGCTGTTCGCGCACGCTGCGCGCCCGGTGACTTCAGTCGTCTACCGGCGGTGGCGGGAGGCCGCACTGCTCGAGCTCATGACCGCCTTCCTCGCACCGCACCCACGCCGCACGCGCTGGCGCGCTCAATCCTCCACAGGAATCGGAGGGAAGCCGCACTCGCTTTCGCACGCTGCCTTCTCGCAATTGAGGAGCTGCAGCGCATCCCCCAGTGCGACGGCCGGATTTCCCCCCGACTGCGTGACGCACGAGGAGGTCAGCGGATTGCATTGGCTCGCCTGCTCCATCTGTACGCCGCAGGCCTGGTTGTGGTCTACCGGCCCGGTAGCGAGGCACTGCGCTTCCGGCGTCGAGCCGCAATAGCACGGGAGCAGCGTGCCTCGCGGCTGGTTGGGGTTGGAGAAGTAGCAAGAGGTCGCGGGGATGCGGATACCGGCCTCCCAGTTCTGACCGATCACGCAATCGAACAGTGCAGTGACCAGGGCCGTGTTGTTCGCACTGCTGGTCGTGCCGAGCGCATCGTTGAACTGCGTGGGGCACCTGGTCTGAGCGCAGCTCAAACACACTCCATCACCGGAAGCATTGATCGCCGTGCAGTTTGCATTGCAGCTGCTCGTGCTGGGCGTGCCCGGCGGCAAAGTGTCCGTGAAGATGCCGTTCGTGTCGCAAACTTCAGGGGCCTCGATCACACCGTTGCCGCACACGGCAGGCGGCGGCGGCCCACTGTCGCACGTCACCTCGATGCCCTGCGGAATCGAGCTACAGGTATCGGTACCTACGCCCCCAAAGCCCAACCCTCCCGTGTTGCAAGGCCGCACGGTGTTGCCCGGAAAGTCGCAGCTGCACGGAAAACTGTCTACGGCGAGCTCGGGCCCACCCCCGCAGTCATTGACCCTCCAGGTGTGACCCTGACAGCTGACGTTCGTGAAGCCGTCATCGCGCAAGGCTCGGCAGATTTGGCTTGCCGCCAGCGGATCGGTACATTCAAACGAGCCGCCGCGACTGCCGCTGAGCGTGACCCGAGTAAATGAGGGACTGAGCAGCTGGCTTCGGAATTGGTTCCACTCGCTGCACGCGAGCGTGTCGCCGGGCGCAAATTCGTGGCTAAACGCCGTGCCGGACGTCACCTGCGTGCAGAGCCCGATGCCGGGGTCGACGCTCAGCCCCTGGCAACCGCAGAAGCTCGACGCCGGATTGCAAAATCGCGCGCACATGCGCTGCTCGGGATGGCTGGGGTCTGTGCTCAGGCACTGCGCTCCGGCGACGCACTGTTCCGAGCTGCACGGCGCCCCCACGGGCAGGGCGCCCGGCTGCGCGCAGAACGTGCGCCCCGTGTCGCCCGCCAAGAGACAGGTCTGCTCGTCGGGACAGCTCGAGCGCTGGAGCACACTGCACGTGCTCGATGGCGTGGCTGCCGTCACCTGGAAGCTGACGCTCGCCTCCCCCCTGCCGAAGGTCACGACGCCTTGCTCGGTCGTGAAGGCATAGACGATCTCGGTCACGCGCGCGTTTTCGACCTCGAAGGCGAGCGGGTTCGCAGTCAAGAGCGCCGCGGGTACGGGCCCGGCCCCCGCGTCCCCCTGGCGCTCCAGCACCCAGCCGTCGGCGAGCGTGATCTCGTAGGCGCCCTGCAAGAGCTCCGCGTCGAGCGACACCGCGCCCGGATCGCTCTCGGAATCGAGGGTCAGCACGGTGGCGTTCGCGCGCGTGATCGCAAACCTTGCCCCGCGCAAGCGAAACGCTGCCTGCTCCGGCGTGACCAGCGGCAGATGCAGGCTGCCGTACGCCTGCTCCCTGGCCTCGCTCGTCTCGGTTGCCTCAGTCGCGGTCTGCTCCCCGCGGGTCCCGCAGCCAGCGACCGCAACGCCCAGTGCCAGCTGCAACGCCCAACGCATCCACCTCGAGCCCATGACGACCTCCCTCGCGGCGCACCGCAACTCATCCGCCCACGCTCGACGCCAAACTCGTGGGACTGTCGAGCGCGCGGCACGCTACGCCGACGCGCGGTGCAACACGGTGACGTTTCGCCAACAACGCGTGTTGCCCAGCGAGCGCGCTGGGCTGCGAACCTTGGCTCGTTGAAAAGGGACCGCACTGGTCAGCCCGCACGCAACGCCGGAAGCAATCCGGCGCTGCTTCAGGTCTGCATCGAGGCGCGATCCCGCATGGCGTGAAAACGGACAAGAAACGCGTGCCGGGGAAGCGCACCGCCTGGTCCGGGGGCTGAAATTCGCCCCGTACGGCGTTTGGGGGTGAATTGGATCTCCCCGCGGCGGCGCTATAGACTCCGCCAACTCGTCACTTTGACAGCCAGCGCGGGCGCGCTCGCGAGGGGAGAATTCGTGGTCCAGTCAACAGACGCTCGAAGGTCGACGTTGCAGCGCAGGCCCGTGGCCCCGCTCGCATGCCTGGCCCTCGCGGCCGCCGTCGCGGCGGTCTCCGGCTGCGGCGGGGACGCCGAGGTGCGGAGCAGCACGAGCCCGAGCACACCGAGCCCCGGCGCGACGGGCCCCGGCGCAGGGGCACCTGCCCCGCCGAGCGGCACGCCGGACGGCAGCCCGCCGGAGGCTCCCGGCGGCGCGGACGGTCCCTCCGGCGAGGCCCCGCTGCTCGAGCAGGCGCCGGCGGGCGAGCAGGACTTTGTCGGCGACGAGCTGCCGAGCGGCGAGCAGCCGCTCTCGCCCATGGCCTCGTGCGCCAGCCGCGCCGTCGAGGCGGAGACCATCGAGCGGGTGGTCGAGGTCACGATCGAGGAAGAAGTGGTCGTGCCCTCGGTCTTCTACCTGATGCTCGACAGCTCAGGCAGCATGGTCAGCGACCCGTTCACCCTGGCCGGCTTGATCGAAGAGGTGCTCGACTTCTTTGGTCTGGGTCAAAGGCCTCCCGCGCCCAACAAGTGGGATTATGCGGTGGCCGGTCTGACGAGCTTCGTCAACGACCCCAACTCGGCAGGCCTCGAGCTGTCGCTCGGCTACTTTCCCGAGGGCGGGCTCTGCGATGGCAGCGGTTACGACGTGCCCAGCGTACCCCTCGGGCTACTGCCGGAGAACGCGCCGGCGCTCGAGAGCTCGCTGGCCGCGCGCGTTCCGTCCGGCGGCACGCCGCTCGAGGGCGCACTGCGCGGGGCTACCCGGTTTTGCCTCGGCTACAACGCCGAGCACCCCGAGGCGAGCTGCGTCGCCGTCCTGATCACGGATGGCGCCGCAGAACAGTGTGACGCACGCAGCGCCGAGCAACTGGCAGCGATTGCGGCGGAGGCGGCCGAGCGCGGTGTGCTCACGTTTGCCACCGGCATGCAGGGCGCTGACTTTGCCGTGCTGGATGCCATCGGGCAGGCAGGCGGCGGCGACTGTGATCCGAACACGCCCGGCTTCGCCTGTGATCTGACCGCCGATCAAGGCGCCTTCCAGAGCGCGCTCAACGGCATTCGCGATCGCACGCGCACCCAGACGCGCATCGAAACGCGCGTCGAGCGTGAGGTGACGAAGCTGCCCTGCCAGTTCGAAATCCCCGCGCCAGAGGCAGGGGAAGTGTTCGACCCGGAGCGCGTCAACGTCGCGATCTCGCTCCCCGGCGCGGAGCCGGAGACCCTGAGCGGCGTGGCACAGGCCCAGGACTGCGGGGCCGCCGGCGGTTGGTACTACGATGACCCGGCGCTGCCGAGCAGCATCCACGCCTGTCCGAGCAGCTGCGAGTTCCTGGAGGCGCAGACCGACGCTCGCGTCGACCTGCTCTTCGGCTGCAAGACGATCATTCGCTGACCAGGCTGGCGCTGCGCCGACTCGTCCGGCGCCGAGCACGGCTAGCGTACGCCGCAGACCAGGCTGGTGAATTCCGTGTTCCGCCGCGACAGTTCGTTGAAGGTTCGGAAGGTTCTGCTCACCGGGTCCAGGACAGTGGTCCCGGTGAGAAATCCAGACAAGGTTGCGGGAGCTCCCGGGCTGCGCGGATTGACCTGAAGGAAGCTCACGCCCGTTTCTCCGCCGTGGCAGCCGTTGCAGGTATTGAGTGAGAACGCGTGCCGAGCCTCGTTATTGAGGATGCCCGCGCTCTGCCAGGGGTTCAAGTTGTTGAAGGACGATCCCGCCTGGAAACTCTGCCCGGCGAAGCTCTCGGGCACGCTGTGACGCCCGGTCAGAATGCTCGCTTCATTCTGATTGACGAAGTTGGCGAGCGTGGAGGAGAAGTTGAACGCGTCCTGTGGGGTCAGCGACACCCGTGACGGCCGCAGCAGGCCATCCGCAGCCAATACGAATTCACGCAGCTCCCAGGGGCTCTGCAAGGCGATTTCGTTGCTGCGCACGTCGCGCAGCGCGCTACCGTTGATGCGCTCGGGTTCGGCATTTCGCCCGCTGAAGCGCTCGGTGATCTCCTGCAGCTTCGCGTTGTACTGCTGCGACGGGAAGGGCAGAATTCCAAGCACATGCCAGTCCTCGGCCCAGGCTTCTTGCTCGGCCAAGGAGCGCGCCGGCAGCCGGTATTCGAGAATGATCGTGAACTGCTGAGGAAAGCTGGACCCCGGTGAGTCGACGGCAAAAACGAAGCGCCCTTCGCCGGCATGACCATCGGCCAGGTCTCGTAGGTCCATCCGGTTCACGATGGCGTTGAGGGTCAGCGGCGATCGGTCCAGATCCAGCTGCCCGTCCGCCGTACGGGGCCAAGAGCTCAGCACGAGCGGTTGGATGGCGGGGCGCGCCGAAACGGTAAAGGTGTTGATCGTCTGCGGCGATAGCCAGCTCCGGAACATGGCTTCGACCAGCGCTGGCGCGGCGGCGTCGGAGGGCGAAAGCGCGCGCATCAAGTGCCCGAACGTCCAGGCGCCGGCGCTGTCATCCCCCGCCACGGGGCGGCCCGTGCGCACAGGATCGTCCACCACGCTCAGTGCCGTGATGAACAGCTCGCGCTCGGTCGTCACCACGCAGGGCGCTTCCGAAACACAGTCCTGGTCGCAGCCGTCTTCAGCCAGCCGGTTGCCATCATCACATTGCTCGCCCGCCTCCAGCCGCCGGTTGCCGCAGACCGGCGGGGGCGGCGGCAGACACACGCCGACCCCCGTGGCCGCAACCACAGCTTGGCATTCACAGCCGGGCGGGGCCGCAGCAGGATCGCAGAAGCGCACGCACACGCGCTGTGCGGCAGCGTCGAGCTTCAGGCACTGCGCGCCAACCCCACAGGTGTCGGCGTCGCAGAGCGAACCGATCCTGGCCGCGCCCGCGCTGGCGCAGAACGTGGCCCCCGTCTCGTCCCCCAGGCGGCAGGTCTGCCCCGCGGGGCAGCTGGTGGGATCGAGCAGCTGACAGGCGGCCTGGCCCGCCGGCGGTGCCACGCCCAAGGAGACGCTGACCCCCCCGCTGCCAAATCGGATCACGCCCTGGTCCGTGGTGAAGCTGTAGACGAGCTCCGTGACCCGACCGCTGTCGACCTCGAAGGCCAGCGGGTTACGCGTCAATAGCGCTGCCGGCACGGGCGCGCCCGCGTCGTCTTGTCGCTCCAGCGCCCAACCATCTCGTAACTGGATCTCGTACGCACCTTGCAGGAGCTCGGCGTTCAGCGCCACGGCTCCCGGAGCGCTGTCGGAATCGAGCGTCAGTTGCCTTTCACCGCGACGGCGGATGTCGAAGACCGCCCCTCGCAACCGAAAGGCCTCTTGCTCGGGCGTGACCAACGGCAGGCGCAGGCTCCCGTAGGCCTGCTCACTCGCCTCACTGCTCTCGGTCGCGCCCCGCTCGGCCCGCGTGCCGCAGCCCTGGGCCGCGGCTGCGACGATACACAGTCCCCAGCTCCACACCCCCTGCATCGATCTTGCCATCCGCACCGCCCCTCCGCTTGGCAGTCACGACTCATTCATCATCGATGATGAACGGGAATCCGCACTCGACCTCGCAGGCGGCCCGTTCGCAGTTGAGCAGCTGCAGCACGTCTCCGAGCGGCACACCCGGGTTCGAGCCGGACTGGGTGACGCAGCTGGCGGTGACCGGGTTGCAGTCGCTCGCGTCTTCGATCTCCCTGCCACACGCCTCTTCGTTATTGGCGGGCCCCGACGCTAGACAGGACGAGACCGGCGTGTTGCCGCAGTAGCAAGGAATCAAGCTGCCGCGCGGTTGATTCGGCTCCGCGAAGAAGCAGGACGTGCTCGGGATGGGGCCGCCCGCTTCCCAGTTCGGGCCGATGACGCAGTCGAAGAGCTGCGTGACCTCGGCCTGGTTGGCCGCCGTGCTGCTCACGCCCAGCGCTTCGGCGTACTGGGAGGCACACTTGGCCTGAGCGCAGCTGAGGCAGCCGAAATTGTCGACCGGCGGACCCGGAGGGATGACCACGGTGCACGTGGCGTTGCAGGTGCTGCCCGCCGGTGTGCCCACCGGCAGGACGTCGGCAAAGGACCCGTTGTGGTCGCAGGCTTCGCCCGTCTCGAGCACGCCGTTGCCGCAGACCGGGCCGGGAGGGATGATCGCCGTGCAGATGGCGTTGCAGCTGCTGCCAGCCGGAGTGCCTGCGGGCAGCACGTCGGGGAACGTACCGTTCGTGTCGCAAACCTCGCCCGTCTCGATCACGCCGTTGCCGCAGACCGGACCGGGCAGCGGCGGGATGACCGCCGTGCAGGTGGCGTTGCAGGTGCTGCCGAACGGAGTGCCGGGGGGCAATACGTCGGAGAAGATGCCGTTCGTGTCGCAGACTTCAGAAAACTCGATCACGCCGTTGCCGCAGACCGGACCGGGCAGGGGCGGGATGACCGCCGTGCAGGTGGCGTTGCAGGTGCTGCCGAACGGAGTGCCGGGGGGCAATACGTCGGAGAAGATGCCGTTCGTGTCGCAGACTTCACGCGCCTCGATGATGCCGTTGCCGCAGACGGCAGGCGGCGGGCTCGAGCCTCCCTCGCAGGTCACCTCGATGGTCTGCGCAATCCCGGAACAGGTATCCGTGCCCACGCCACCGAAATTGGAACCATTGCAGGGCCGCACCGTGTTGCCCGGGAAGTTGCAGCCGCAGGAGCTGTCCACGGAGAGCTCCGTGCCGCCCCCGCAGTCTTGCACGAGCCAGCTGTGGCCCTGACAGCTGACACTGACGAAGGCATTGTTGCGCAGGCTGCGGCAAATCTGGCTCGCTGCAACGGGCTCGGAGCATTCAAACCCGCCATTGGCAGCGCGGCTACCGGCCACGGTTACACGGGAGAAGCTGGAGCTGACGAGTTCATTGCGGAAGCCGTTCCAGGCGTTGCACGCGGCGACGCTATCGCCCGGAAACTCGCGACTGAACACGCTGCCCGACGTCGCCTGCGTACACAGCCCGACGCTGGGGTCGGTGGTGATGCCCTGGCAGCCGCAGAAACTCGACGCCGGATTGCAGAACCGAGCGCACACCTTCTGCTCGGGATGGCTGGGGTCCAGACTCAAACATTGCGCTCCGGCGACGCACTGGTCCGAGCTGCACGCTGCGCCCACGGGCAGCGCGCCCGGCTGCGCGCAAAATGTACGCCCCGTGTCCCCCGCGAGCAGGCACGTCTGCCCGCTGGGACAGCTCGAGCGATCGAGCACGCTACAGCCTGCTGACGGGGCGATCGGAGCGACGTTGAAGCTGACGCTGGCCTCGCCCCGGCCAAACGTCACGCTACCTTGCTCCGTCGCAAAGCCGTAGACGAGCTCCGTCACGCGCGCGCTCGAGACGTCGAAACCGAGTGGGTTCGCCGTCAGGAGCGCCGCCGACACGGGCCCGCCCGCGTCCCCCTGGCGCTCCAGCGCCCAGCCATCTCGCAGCTGGATCTCGTACGAGCCTTGCAGGAGCTCCGCGTCCAGTGCCACCGCCGCCGGATCGCTCTCCGAGTCCAGCGTCAGCACCGCGTCACCGCTGCGCGTGATGTCGAACAGGGCCGTGCGCAGGCGAAATGCCTGCTGCTCCGGCGTGACCAGCGGCATGTGCAGGCTGCCCAGAGCTGGCTGGCTCGCCTCGTTGCTCTCGATCGTGCTCGGCTCCGTGTTCGAGCCGCAGCCGAGAGCGGCGACCGACACGACGCACCACCCGACGCTCAACGCCCATCGCATCCACCTGGCAGTCATCACGGCACTCCTCGCCACTTTTTCGGCCACGGCAACACGGCCCTCACCCACGGCAACACGACGCTCACGACCCCGCGCGCTCGCCCTCGGCGCGCGGCACGCTACGCAATGCACGCGTGCAACACTGTGACGTTTCGTCAACAAGTGCCCGGTTCAGGCACGAGTCGAAATTGCTATCGGGACACGCGCTGACCGTCCGCGCAGCGCTAGCACACGAAACCTCAGCGGCTACGCAGGAGAGCGGGCGACCCCTCCGAGCGCTCCAGCGCGCTACCCCCCAGTCATACTCTGCTCGAGCACCGTGCGCGGTAGAAGCGCAGAAACGATTCCGTGTCTGAAGCGTGACCCGCTAGCGCTCGACGCCCCGCCTTGTGCGCAACCTCCTCATTTTCGTTCAGTCGCGACCTGGCGCAGGCCCGACATACTCTGCGCGCGGGCGGATCAGCTGGGAGGATGGATACTGCTCGATACAGTGCGCAATCCAGCCGGCGGTGCGCCCCACCGCGAACAGCACGAACGGCGCCGATGGCGGCAGCCCGAGCGCGCGTGCCAGCGCGACCAGACCGAAATCGAGCACCGGGCGCTCGCCGAGCACGCGCTCTGCCGCCTGCGCGAACGCCAGGCTGCGCGCCCTCGACGCGTTCCTCGGGCACAGCTCGAGCAAGCGGGCCGCCCTCGGATCCCCCTCCGGGTACAGCGGGTGCCCGAACCCCGGCACCGTTTCGCCGCGCTGCAAGCGCTCCACCAAGAGCTCGGTCGGATCTCCGACCTCGTCGAGCAGGGCTGCCACGCGCGCCGTCATCCCGCCGTGGCGCGGCCCGGTGAGCGCGCCGAGCGCGCCGCTCACGGCCATGTACGGCGTCGCACCGGCGGACGCGATCACGCGCGCAGTGAACGCGGACACGTTCAGCTCATGATCCGCGCATAGGATCAACGCTGCCTCGAGCGGCGCGTGCGCGCGCGCCCCCGATAGACCCCAGGCGCGCGCCAGGGCCACCGCGATGCCCTGCGGCGCTTCGCTCGCGCCCGCCGCCAGGAGCCCGAGGCCCGCCAGAATCCGCGCGCCCGCGCGCCGCACAGCCTCCACGCTCTGGTGAAGGGCGCCCGGATCCTGGGCCTCCGCTTCTGCCAGATAAGATTGCCCCGCTCGCGCAAACTGCAGCTTCGCGAGGCGCGCGCGCTGTGTAGCGCTGAGCATGTACGGCGGCTCGTCGAGTTGCCAGGCACCACCCCAGAGCCAGCCCGCCACGTTCTCGAAGCGCTCGCTCCGACTCAGTTCGAGCGCATCTCTCCCTCGATAGTAGAGCCGCCCGGCCTCGATCAACGTCAGCGCGGACGACAACACCGGCAACCCCATCACACCGAGCGCCTGCGTCGCGACTCGCGCCGGGTCGCGCCGACCCGAGGCGCGTTGGACCAGCCGCTCCACGTCTTCACCCAGGTATTGCCGCTCGCGCCGACCCGAGACGGAACGGCTGCGGACGAGGCCCCGGCTCACGTACGCGTACAGTGTGGCGCGAGTGACGCCGAGGCGCTGGGCAGCGGCAGCCGCCGTCAGATAGGTGGACATATTGATTTATGGATCAAGATTGACGCTTTGTGAGGCCGGCGTCATCTCATTTGCATGGTGACCACGACAACATCCCGTCCCTTCCCCGGCGCCAGCGGTACGAGCTCCGCCGGTGCTACCCCCGCCCATGTCCCCCCCACGGCCCAGCAGGCCGCTGCTCGCTCCGGCCTCGCAGGGGTCCTGGCTGCCGAAACGCGGCTCAGCCAGGTGCAGGGCGACATCGGGCGGCTCAGCATCGGCGGCTACGCGGTGGAGGATCTCGCGCCGGCGGCCAGCTTCACCGCCGTGGCCTTTCTGCTCCTGTACGATCGCCTGCCGGACGCGGCGGAAGAGCAGCGCTTCGCGGCAGAGATCGCGCAGCATCGTACGCTCGACCCGAGCACGCTCGCGTTGCTCGCGCAGGCCGCGCGGGCCAACGCGGCACCGATCGACGCGCTCCGCCTCGGCGTCGCATCGTTGAGTGTCTTTGGCGCGCCCTCGCGTGAGCGCCTGCTCGGTGCGCTGCCCAGCCTGGTCGCTGCCTTCGCACGGCTTTGCGCGGGCCGGCAGCCCGTCGCGCCGGATCCGAGCCTGGGCGCCGCCGCCAGCTTTCTATATCAACTGCGCGGTGAACGCGCCGAAGCCCGCGCCGAGCGAGCGCTCGAGACGTACTGGAACACCGTGGTGGATCACGGGCTGAACGCCTCCACCTTCACGGCACGGGTGATCGCCAGCACCGGCAGTGATCTCGGCTCCAGCATCGAGGGCGCGCTCGGGGCGCTCAAGGGGCCGCTGCACGGCGGAGCGCCGGGGCCAGCGCTGACGGCGCTCCTGGCGCTGCGGCGAGAGGGCGGCGATCTCGCGGCGCGGACCCGCAGCTGGGTCGAGGCGGAGGTCGCCGCTGGGCGCCGCATCATGGGCTTCGGTCACCGCGTGTACCGCGTGCGCGATCCGCGCGCGGACGTGCTGCGGGCGGCCGCCGCCAGCTTGCTCACGGGCAGCGATCTGTTGGCCAGCGCGGAAGAGCACGAGGCGGCGGTGCTGGAGACCCTGCGCCGGCTCAAGCCGGAGCGCGAGATCGCGACCAACGTCGAGTTTTACACCGCGCTCTTGCTGCACGGTCTCGAGCTCGAGCCCGCGCTGTTCACGCCCGTGTTTGCACTGGGCAGAGTCGCCGGCTGGATCGCGCACGTCGCCGAGCAGAGCGCCCACGGCCGCCTGATCCGTCCGGATGCGCTGTACGTGGGCGCCACGGGTCGGGCGCTCCGCGCTGCAGCCCAGTAACTGCGGCTCAGTAGTCGTACTGGATGCCGCCAAAGAAGCTGCGCGGCGGCAGCGGCGTGAACTCGGGATCACCTGCGTCGAGCAGGTTCTGCGCCATGAAGAAGCTGCCAAAGCCATGGCCGAGGCGCTGCGCGACACGCCAGTCGACACTCGCGTAGCCGTACGCGTCGCGCTGCTCCTCCACGTCATCGCCGTCGGTGTCCTGATAGAACGGGCGCTCACCGACAAAGGCGGCGCGCCACAGGGTCTCAAAACCAATGCTGGGCAACCGATAGCGCAGGCTGGCGGTCGCGCGATGGTACGGTTGTCCGGAGAGGCGCCGGTCATCGTCGCGCGAACGCGCGTCGGTGAAATCGTACCCCAGCTCGAGGCGCAAGCCGGACATCGGGCTCACGCTGAGCGAGGCGCTGATGCCGCGGGTGAGCGCGGAGTTGACGTTCTCGTACTGAAAGCGCTGCGGCCCCATGTCCTCGGCAGGCGCCAGCACGGTGTCGATGCGGTCGTCGAGGAGATTGTAGAAGCCCTGCAGAGACAGCGCAAACGAACGGGTCGGATGGTATTCGACGCTGGCGTTCAGGTTGCGGGAGCGTTCAGGATCGAGGTCGGTATTACCCTCCACCAGGTAGCCGGCGCTGGGGTTTTCAAACAACAGGTACAACTCGCGAAAGTCGGGCGCCTTGAAGCCCCAGCCGTAGCTGGCGCGCAACGTGACTTCGCTCACCGGATCAAAGCGCAGGGCGACGCGTGGCGTGGGGTAGGTGCCAAATTGCGAATCCAGATCGAGGCGTGCGCTCGGCATCACGACGAGCAGCGGCGACTCGAGCAGCGTCCACTCGTCCTGCACGTAGAAGGCGATGCGGCGCCGGTCGCCGTCCTCCGACAGCCGCTCGGTTTCGAGGTTCTCGAGGCTACCCTCGGCGCCGACGCTGAGCAGGTGAGCTCCAAGCAAGGTATCGAGCTGCGTGCCCAGCTGGCCCAGGTTCTCGCGCGTGTTCTGGCTCTCATCCAGGGCGTCGGAACCGCGTTGATCGAGCTCGAATTCGTCGCGGAACAGGCTGTAGCTGGCGCGCAGCTGCAGCTTGGTGGAGGGTGACAAGTCCCACTCCGGTCGCAGCCACGCGGAGGCCGTCTGGGTCAGGTTGGTGCGGTCGAAGGTCGCGCCTGCTTCACTCTGGTCAACCCCCTGCCGCGCGCGATTCGTGTAATCGGCGCTGGTGATCAGCCGAAAGCCTTTGCTCAGCGCAAACTCGCTGCGCTGAGCGACATCGTATTGCTGGAACGCCGGCTGCGTCGTGGCCAGGTCCGACGGGTCGAGATCATAGCCGTCGCTCGCGTGGCGGCCGCCGTTGATGCGCGCCGACCAACTCTTGCGCTGCATGCCCGCGCTGCCCGACACATCCACCCTGCCCTGCGGGCCCAGGCCCGCCTCGCCACTGAGCTCGTACGGGCGCTGGGCGCTGCGGGTGATGATGTTGATCACGCCGCCGATCGAATCGGCGCCGTACAGAGACGAGCTGGCGCCGCGCACGATCTCGATGCGATCGACGTTCTCCGTCGCAAAGCGGCTCAGATCGATGACCCCATTGACCCGCCCCGGCACGCGCATGCCATCGACGAGAATCAGGGTGTAGTCCGGCGGCAATCCCTGTAGCTCCGCACCCGCGCCGGCAAAGGAGCGGTCCAGCTGGATGCCGGGGCGATCTTCGAGCAACTCCGCCACGTCGCGCGCGCCGGACTCCTCGATCTCCTGGTGCGTGATCACCTCGGTGGCGACCGGCGCTTCACCGAGCGGGCGCTCGGTGCGCGACCCGGTCACGACCACCGCATCGACCGCGTCGATCGCGTCCCGGTCCGGCGCTGCGGCAGCGCGCGGCACCTCACCAGCGGGGGCCGCGGGTGCGTCTGCTGGTGGGGGCGGAGCCGGTGCAGGAGCGGCGGCGGGCGGATTTGGCGCGGCCGGCGCAGTTGCGGCAACGGGCGGCGCGGCCGCGGGCGGCGGCGCAGCGGCGGGCGAAGCAGCAGCTGCAGCGGGCGAAGCAGCGGCGGGCGGCGCTGGAGCCGCCGCAGGCTCGGCTGCCGTCGCGCTCGGCCCGCTCAGGACGGCCAGCAGCGCGACGAGTGGCCCAGCCGGGGCCAGGCGAGAGCCCGCTCGCCGCGCAACAGGGTGCATGGGAAGGTCGCGGGCCGCTCAGCGCGGAGACAGCGTGGCGTCGCCGCGCTTCCAGTTGCAGGCAGTGAGAGCGCCCGTCAAAAGTGCATCCAGCACGCGCACGACCTCTTCCACGTTGCGCCCGGCGCTCAGGTCTTGCGAGCTCGCGAAGCGCACGATGCCCTTCGGGTCAACGATGAGAGTGGCGCGGGTGGCAACGCCGGCGGGGTGCAGCACGCCCAGGCTCTGCGCCATGCTGGGGGAAATGAACAGGAGCGGATGACGAATCTCGCGCAACATCGCCTCGCTCTTGCGCCAGGCGAGATGCGAGTACTCGTTGTCCGTCGAGCCACCCCAGAGCACGGCGCCGCGCTGCTCGAGCGCCGCCCGCTGGCGATCAAACTCCACGATCTCGGTCGGACACACGAAGGTAAAATCCTTCGGGTAGGTGTAGAGCACGAGCCATTTGCCCGCGAGATCCGCGCTGGAGAGCGTGCCGAACTCACGGCCCTCATCCAGGCTGACGCAGGCGGCGGTGGTGAAGTGCGGAAGCGGGTTACCGGGATTGATCATGACTTTCCTTCTGGACCAAACTGAGTTGCGGCGCGCTGCGCCGAGGCTGCTGGTGCGCCAATGTCACCATCGCGCGCGCCAGGGTGGTGGTGAGGTCTTCACATGCGCCGCGATCGAGGTGCAGCGTGACGGGCCCCGCCAGCACGTGCAGCACGCCGTCGTTGCCGATCTCCACGCGCGTCTGCCGGGAGGCGGCGAGCGTCGTGCGCACGTCGATCAATTGATCGCTCATGCCAGGAGCCTAGCCCAGCAAAGTGATACTGACAACGACTTTCAATATCTTGAAGTGCCTGCGGATCAGAGCGCCTCCAACTGAAACACCACGGGGATGTCGACCGTGAGCGCGCCGCCCAGCTGGCTCGGCAGCGGCCCAAACGGGGCCGCGGTGCGAACGGCAGAAAACGCGGCTTCGAGCAAGGGTGCGGGCGCCGCGCAGGTCGCCTGCAACTGCGCCACCTGGCCCTGCCCGTTCAGTGAAACACGCAGGCAGACGGTGCCCTCGAGCCGCGCGCGGCGGGCCAGATAGGGATACACGCGGTGGCCGAGCACCCGCCGGCGCAGCTCCTGAAGGTACGCCGCGCGCACGGCCCGGTCCGCGTCACCGCTGCCCGCGGCGGGCCGCCCCGTGCCCGCGTTCGCTCCCCCACTGGCGCTGGCGCTGGCGCGCGCTGCCGCGCCCGAGCTGGCGAGAGCGCCGGCAGCCGTGCCGGACGACTCCGGCGCGCCGTTGGGCGGGGCCGCGCTCGACTCGGCCGCGCTCGGCTCGACGACACTCGGCGGCGCCACGCTCGGCTCGGCGACGCTCGGCTCGGCGACGCTCGGCTCGGCGCCGCTCGGTGGCTCGGTGCTCGACACTTCGAGCGGCAACGCAACCGGCAGCACGGTGCCTGCCGCAACGGACGCAGTGCGCTCCCGCGCGTCACTCCGGCGCGGCGGCGCAGCCCGCTCGGCTACGGGCGCCAACTCCGTCCTTTCAGCCGCGGGTGCTCCGAGCGGCAGCTGCGCGGGCGGCGCGGCGTCCACCGGCACGAGCTCGAGCTCCGCCGGCCGCGACGCTACGAGCGGCGCGCGGCTCACGCGCAGCGCCTGCACGCTGGCGCCAAGCGACAGCGCCCCATGCAACAGCAGCGAGGCTGCGAGACTCGGCAGTGCCGCCTTTGCCATGCAACAATCGCCGTCCGCCGCCCCGGCAGCGGCGCCTCAGGAACCGCCGAGGGGGGCCCAGCGAA
>Ga0315912_10002171_pt1 | contig 21576 bp, 12 predicted proteins | sample VfabasoilMG_FD_204469 | JGI IMG/M metagenome (GOLD analysis project Ga0315912, IMG submission 204469) | Garden soil microbial communities collected in Santa Monica, California, United States - V. faba soil | ecosystem: Environmental > Terrestrial > Soil > Garden | place: USA: California...
CGGCTTCTACGGCTTCGCGCGCAGCGCGCGCATGCTCGAGCCCGGCGGCAGCATCCACTACGGCGGAGCGTTGCCGATGCGCGAGCGCCCCGCAGGTCCGTACGAGACGGATCGCGACGGCCGCCTGGGCGGGAGCCGGAGGGTCTTCGTCGCCGACTCGAGCACGTTCCCCAGGTTGCCCGCCAAGAACCTCACGTTCACGATCATGGCCAACGCGCTGCGGGTGGGAGATGCCGTGCGCCGCCAGCTCGGGGTCACGCAGTGAAACTCTTCGTCACCGGAATGGGCGGGTTCCTGGGGCGCGGGCTCGCGCAGCACTTGTCCGCAAGCGGGCACGATGTACGCGGCTCCTCGCGTTCGCCACAGGCGCCCGGCGTGCAACGCCACAGCTTCGGCGCGCCGGTTCCCGAGACGCTCTTCGCCGGCGTGGAGGCCGTCGCTCATTGCGCCCATGATTTCGCCGCAGGTTCGGGTGAGCTCAACGGGCGCGGCACGCTCGAACTGATGCACGCGGCCGCGCGCCAGGGCGTGCGCCGGCAGGTGTTCGTCAGCTCGCTGGCCGCCCGTGCCGACGCACTGACCGAGTACGGCCGCACGAAGTTCGCGCTGGAGCAGGACTTCCTCGCGCAAGGCCACGCGGTCGTCCGTCCCGGGACGATCCTCGGGCCCGGCGGGTTGTTCGGGCGCATGGCGAAGAGCGTCCTGGAGCGACCGGTGACCCCGCTCGTCGACGGCGGGCGCGGGCGCATGTTCATCATCGGCGTCCCGGACCTGTGCGCAGCGCTGGAGGTGCTCCTGCGCGGCGAACAGAGCGGTGTCTACAACCTGTATCTCCCCGAGGAGCTCAGCATGCGCGAGGTGCTGACGCTGCTCGCGGAGGTCAACGGCCGTCGCCCGCGCTTCCTCAGCGTGCCGTCCTCGCTCTTGCTGCTGGTGCTCGCCGTGACCGAGCGGCTGGGCCTGAAACTCGCCGTCGATTCGGACAACCTGCGCGGCTATCGCCTCAGTCAATCCGGCATCGGGCCCTCGCGCCTCTCCGAACTCGTGCCGAAGCCTCAGTCCTTGCGCGACGCGCTCGCGGAGGCGTTCTCGCGCGGCGGAATGTAGCGGCTGCTGAGCAGGCCGGCGTTGTATTCGGGCCGCGAGAGAAAAGGGCCGGCTTCCGGGCCGCATGCGGGGACCGGGATCGAGAGCAGCGAGCAGCAGGCGGCCAGCACCGAGCTCACCGGAATGCTCTTCAAGCACTGGTTGTCCCCGCCGCAGGGAATCGGCTCCCAGTGGTGGATGCAAGGCGAGCAGAAGAAATCCAGGCTGAGCGCGATCGCACCCGGCCGACCTTCAGGAAAATAGGTCGCGGCTCGCGTGGGTCCGAAGAGACCCACGAGCGGCGAGCCCGTCGAGAGCGCCAGGTGCAGCGGCGCCGTGTCGTTGGAGACGACCAGGCGCGCGTTGGCCAGGACGCGCACGGTCTGCTTCAGGTCCAGCTTGCCGGCCAGGTTCACGAGCCGCGGATGCGCGGGCAGCTTGGCGCATTCGGCGACCTCGAAGGCCCCGTGGCCGATCAGCACGCCGCTGGCCTCGGGCACGTGCTCGAGGAGCTTGGCGATCAGCACGCGGAAGTACTCCTGCGGCCAGCGACGCTCGAGCGACAGCTCCCCGGCGTGGATGTTGAAGACGAAGTACGGCTTGGGGATCTCGGGCAGCGGCTCGAGTCCGAAGGAGTACGAACCGTAGTCGGAGGTGTCGATCGGCGCTGCCGTGCTCTGCGCCAGCCCCAGCAGCTTGCCGTAGGCCTGACCCAGGAAGCGGTAGCGGTTGAAGTAGATCAGGTGCGTGTGCGCCCACTGCCGGTTCTTGATCGTGTCCACGGCGAAACCCGCACGATTGCGGGCGCACGTGAGCGTCATCAGGATCGACGAGAGCTTCGAATAGACCTCGAGATCGAAGGCCCAGTCGGGCGGCTGGCGCCAGAGCCTGAACAGGCAGCGCACGAGCGAGACGACGGCGCGCACGAACGTCCGGTCGTCGAGCACGATGCACTCGTCGAACTCGGGCATGTGGCGCGCGAGCTCGACCGTCGCCGGGCTGCCCCAGAGCACGATGCGCGCCTGGGGGTATTCACGGCGCAGCGCGCGCAACCCCGGTTTGGCCAGGATCAGGGAGCCCATGCCCTGGAACTTCAGCACCAGGATGCGCCGCACCGGCAGCACCTGGTGCGTGCGGCGCAGCACGGTCCCCAGGAGCAGGGCCATGTAGTTCAGGACGAACAGGAGCGGATTGCCGACGAACTCGTCGATCCGGCGCTTCGACTGCAGACGCATTCGGGGCGTGAGATCGTAGTCGAGGCGATGGCCGAGGCGCCAGCTAGTCGCCCTCGAGCAGTTTGACGCCGAGCAATTGCGCGTCGCTGTCGAGTTTCTCGAAGCTCAGCCAGTTGCAGCGCGTCAGGGCCCAGCTGGACTGGCTGCTGATACGCATCAGGTAGTGTTGCGGGCCCGGACCGAGCACGTCGAACTCGAAGCGACCGAGCGACTTCTCGTCCGCGCCCCAGGCGATCGCAGCGCGCGTGCCCACGGGCTGCTGGGCGCGCAGACACACGTCGACGTAGCACGGCCGCTTGGGGTCCTCCAAGGGTTCGAAGTTCATGCGCAGCACGCTCGCCACGCTCGGGTCCGCCGCCGGAACCAGCTGGACGACCTGGGGCGCGCCGTCGGCGAGCGGATCCGGGGGCTCACCCGAGATGTGGATGCGTGTTCCCTCGATGCCCAGGACGACGCGCTCTCCGGCGGCCGCGAAGCGCAGACGATCGCCGGGCCTCAGGCCCTGGGCATCGAGCTCCTCCGCCAGGCGAATGGACGAGCCTACGCGGCTCACGCCGCGATCGAAGCCCGGGCCGGTGTGCGCGTCGAGCTGGAGTGAGCGCCAGCCGGCCCCGGCCGGCTCGTAGAGCGTCTTCAGCACGGGCTGGGCGATCGCGCGCTGTTCGTCCGCGTTGGCCCACAGCCAGGGCAAGCGGCCGAGGACGTGCACGCTCTGCGGGTGCAGCCGCCCGGCCATCATCGTGAAGCCCGGCGCAGGGACGTCGCGCACGGAGGCCTCGCTGAGCGCGAACCCCGGAGCGCGCGCGAAGTCGAGCTCGACCGAGTGGAGCTCGCGGCCGAGGAACTCGACCGGCAGGCTCCAGTACCACGGGCCCGCGCCCGCGGGCAGCGCCAATCTGCGCTCCGCTTCCGCGTCGGCCGCCCGGATCCGCACGTGCAACTCGCCGTCGCTCGCAGCCGAGCCGCGCAGGTCCAGGAATACCTGCCGCTGCTCGTGATCCGGCGACTGCGGCGTGAGCACGACCCGGCCGCCCTGCGGCAGCGCGCCGCGATGCGCCGCCAGTTCGCGCGCCTCGGCTTCCGCAGGCGGCGCGGGCGCGAGCCAGTCCAGGCGGCGCCACACCTGCCAGCGCTGGACGATGCACCACGGCTCGTAGCGCGCGTTCAGCCATTCGTGGAAGCGGAAGTCGCGCAGGTTGTTGGCCACGCCGTCGGCCGTGTTGAAGGCCGGCGCGCTGACGCCATCGAGCACGGCCAGGTCCTGTTCCTGCCAGACGAGCACGAAGGGCACGTCCTGGCGCTCGAACTCTTCCAGCTGGCGCTTCTGCAGCCACTCGTCGTGCACGACGCGCAGGTGATTGACGTAGTGCGGAGAGCGGCGGCGCGTCTCGACGTAGAGCACCGGGGAGTTCGTCAGATCGAGGAACGTCTGCTGCGGCGCCAGCATGCGGCGCACGAAGCTGCAGATGGCATCGTAGTGGTGCACGAAGACCCAGATGTCCATCGGGCTGCGTTCGATGTGCCCGACCGAGTAGGCCGTCGGCAGCGTCGAGACCCGGCGCGCGATCGCACGTTGCCAGCCATTGGTGAACCTGGCCCCCTCCGCCGGCAGCGGCCCCATCAATCCGAACGAGCCGCCCAGGAGGCACGCCACGCCGAGGAAGATCGCCGCGAGCGCCTTCGGCGAGAAGAACCGGCTCCAGAGGAAGGGCGCGATCGTGAGCACGACGAAGCCGAACGACAGGAGGTAGGCATTGCCCGGTTCCCAGAACGTGTGCCGCACCAGACCGCGCTGGTAGTTGGCGAAGTAGTAGACGCCGCCGTAGACGAGCAGCAGCACGAGGAAGGCCGGTCGAACCTGCGTGCTCGCCGAGCGCTGCGTCCGCAGCACCCAACCGAGCAGCGCCAGGACGGCGATCGGGAACACACCCAGGTGCCAGAAGACGGTCGGGTCGTACGTGCCGGCGATCGTCGGGTACCCGGAGGACTGGGACGAGTCGACGATGTGGCGCAGGTCCAGGATCCGCAGCCACGGGTCGACGCCGCGCGCGAGGCACAAGCCGACGAAGCTGCCCAGGCACACGAATGTGCACAGCGCGCCCGCGAGCAGCACATCCCGCGGGCGCGGTCGCACTCCCGCGCGCAAGTACCAGACCGCGGCGAGCGTCACGGCGCTGGCCACGACGTGCGCGAAGCCGATGTCGAGACGCCACAGGATGCAGGCCGCGCAGTAGAAGCCGAAGAGCGTCCAGCAGCGCAGGTTCGGGCGAGCGATGATCCACTCGAGCACGAAGACCGAAGCCAGCGCCAGCGAGCTGTAGGCGGGGAACAGCGCCGGCCGGAACGGGAACAGGGCGGCGAAGAAGAAGGCCAGGTATCCGTTGCCGCTCACGCGCCGCAGCGCGTGGTAGATCAGCAGCGTGGCCAGCGCATCGTCGAGGAACATGTAGAAGTGCCGCGTGCGATGCTCGAACCCCTGGATCAGGCAGTACAGGAACTCCCACAGGCTGTCGCTGAAGCCGTGCGCGTTGAACGTATCGATCCAGGGCAGACGCCCGAAGTCGGCCAACTGCTGCACTTCGAGTCCGGGGTTCGCGGGCTCGAACAGGTCGCTCGGGCCGAGGATGATCGGGACGTAGCGCGCATAGGCCACGAGCCCGAAGGCGAAGAGCGGCAATCCCGCTCGCAACAAGCGCTGTTCGAGCAGCGGCGGCGCGCCCGCGCGCACGCTGCGCACGCAGCGCACCACGCCCCAGGCGAGCAGCACGGCCAGCAGGAACACCTGCACCTGGCCGGGCCGGACGCTGGTGTACCCGCGGTTGTTGATCGTCAGGTACAGCTCCTCGTGCAGCATGCTGACGAGCGGCAAGCAGGCCGCCGCCGGCGCCAGACCCGCCATGAGCGAGATGAGCGCCGCGCGCCGGCGATCGCGATCCGTTCTCCAGCAGACGATCCTCAAGCAGACGTGCAAGCCGACGACGAACCCGGCCACGCACCAGTTCATCCAGGGCGTCTCGGCCGGCACGCATTGCCTGCGCCAGTCGGACGCCGCGAAGATGCAACCGACGGCCACGAGAGCGAGGCTGGTGAAGTAGGCCGCGCCCTCGGGGTGCTCCCCGGCGCGGAACACGGCCCGGTCGATCAGGCCGATCACGAGACACGCGACCTGCAGCGCGACGACGAGCCAGATCAGCCCATGCACCTCGACCGTGTAGGCGCGCGCCAACCAGAGCGCGAGCCCCCCGAGCGAGAGCGCCTCGAGCAGCGCGCCGGTCTGCGCGGGCAAGACCTTGCGCAGCTGGTGCAGCAGCGCGAGGAACGCGCAGAAGCTCAGCACGAACAGGACGACCGAAGTGGCGAACAGCGCCGTTCGGGCGCCGATGTCCACGCCCAGGACCGTCGGCAGCGAGACGATGCGCCCGGCGAAGGAGTCCAGGCGCAATTCGGCGTTCTCGGCCCGGTTGGCGACGAAGCTCAGGGCCGCGAACAACCCCGTCCAGCCCGAGCCTGCCAGGGCCGCATCGATGTCCAGCCGCTCGCGCCAGGTTCTCAAGCGTCGATCGGGCCCGCGCAGCGGAAGCTCATCCGGGGAATCCTAGCATGCAGCTCGCGTGCGACGTCCGACGCCTGCACGCCCTGCATGGCGTAGAATTTTCCGGTTCGACGCCATGCGCGGCCTCGCCGTCCCGGAGTCGAGGATGGCCACTTGACCGAATTCGACTACGAGGCAGCGACGTGGGGAGCCGAGACCATCGGCTTCGGCCAGCACACCATCGCCGGACTGCGATTGTCCGAGGCGGCGGCGCATCTTCCCCGCGAGGGCAAGGTCCTGGAGATCGGCTGCGGCGCGGGCCGCTTCCTGCGCGCGTTGCACGCGTACAACCCGAGCCTCCAGCTCGTGGGTACCGACGTCAGCCGCAGCGCCTTGGAGCAGCTGCGCAAGATCGACTCGGGCATCGAGGTGCGGCTGACGACCGACGACCGCGTGCCCGCGACGGACGGGGAGTTCGACGCCGTGCTGGTGATCGACGTGCTCGAGCATGTGCCCGATCCCCCGCGCATGCTGGACGAGATCCAGCGCGTGCTGCGGCCGGGCGGCATCTTCCACCTGCACGTGCCGTGCGAGGGCGATTTTTCGTCGCTCTGGCGCTGGCTGCCCGGACAGTCGGGCGAGCGCGGCTGGAAGCGGCGCTTCGGCGGACACATCCAGCGCTTCACGCGCCGCCAGATGCTGCGGCAACTCTCGAGCCGCGGCTACGAGGTGCTGCGCGTGCGCCACAGCTTGCATCTCCTCGGCAACGTGGCCGACGTCGGTGCGTTCGCCTCGCTGGCGCTGGCCAATCGCCGCGGCGGATCGGTCACGACGGGTGACTTGATCGGCGGCGGCGGTCCGCTCGTGCGCATGGTGGACGGCTTGGTGTGGGCCGAGGCCAGGCTGCTCGGACGCATCCCCGCCTGGGGCTTGCACGTCTCGGCGCGCAAGCCGACGCAAGCCGAGAGGACCTAGGGGGCATGCGCGCGTTCAGTCCTTGGGCGGATGGCGCAGCTCGATGCGCGTGAACTGCGCGGGCGTGGCCGTGCGCCAACTCACGAGCGTCTCGTAGCGCGCGCCGACAGCGGGTAGCGCGATGCGCACCGACTGCACCTCGGCCGATAGCTGACCCCAGCCGTGGTTCCTGGGCAGGAAGTCCTTCGCGCGCGCAGGTCGTACGTACACGTCGATATAGGTGCGACCCGCGACACGTGCCTCGAGCAACAGCTCCGGCGAGCGGCCCGCGGGCAGATCCACCAACGGCAGCAGGAACCCGCCCTGCTCGCCCGCGCAGGTCACGCTCAACACTCCGCCTTGCAGCTCCATGCGCGCGCCCCCGAACGGGCGCAGGGGCGCGCGGGCGGCTTCTGAGGCCTGGAAAACCCAGGCCGTCGGAGCGTTCTCGAACACTTGCCACGACACACGCCGGCCGGCTCGATCGACAGGCTTGTCCGGCGGCGTCAAGTAGAGCGAGCGGTCGACGTAGGTCTCCAGCACGAGCTCGGGCTCGAGCTCGTACACGAAGCGCGCCTCGAACTGCTCGAGCCACAGCGAATCGATGCGCTGGAACGCGTCCGCGAAGAGGTCGTTCAAGTAGGGCCCGAACGAATCATGGAACCACACCAGGCGCGGTCCCGCGCCACTTCCGCGCGAACTCCAGTGCTCGTCCTCCCCGGAGTTGCCGGTCACCTCCCCGTACTCGAAGCGCCGCGGCAAGGGCGTGGTCAGTCCGTAGGGCGAGCACGGCAGCAGATCGTTGATGTACAGCTGGCGCCCCAAGCTGTCGTCGGTCCCGCCTGAACGCGTTTCCAGCAGCTCAGCGCGCTCGCGGACTTCGATGCCTCCGAAATCGGCGCGCAGGTGCTCGAGGATCGCGCGGTAGACGACGTACGTACCGCGGCCGTTCCAGTGCGTGCCGTAATCCGTGTAGAGCGAGTCACCGGGCCGGTCAGCCGACTTGGCGGCGAGCAGCGCGGGGCGCAGGTCGAGGAACGGGAAGCCGGGCTCTTGGGCCAGCCGCGCGGCGAGCTGCTGGAAGCGCGAGGGTCCGACCTGCTTCCAGGTCGGCGGAGCGAACTCGGGGTAGATGGCCTCCTTGCTCGGGCACAAGACGTAGAGGTACTTCGCGCCGCATTCCTCGACCAGCGCGCGCCGTTGCTTCAGCACCGCGACCCACTGCTCCAGGGTCGCGCTGGAGGCGGGCAGCACACCGCGGTACACATCGCGCGAGTTGAGGCCGCCGTAGAAGGCCCAACCGTTGGTCCCTTGCACGGCGGTCTCGTTCGGCGATGCGCCCAGACCCTGCCAACACACGCGGCTGTTCCAACGCAGCAGCAGGTCGCGCAGCCCGAACGTGTCGGAGTACCAGGCGTCGTAGGCGCGCGGAAACGCGGACAAGGCCGGGAACGACTGCGGCAGCGGCGGTCGTGGTGCCGGCTCGCGATCCTCGTTGCTCCGCGGATCGCGCTCGCTCGCTGGGCGCAAGAGCTGGTCGACGGACGGCGCGCACAGCGCAGCCGCGAACAGCGCCAGGGTGCAGCAGTTGAAGACGGTACGCGCGCGCATGGCTGGTCAGAAGCGGAAGTAGATGAAGGGGTTGTAGCTGTTGGCCGCCAGCCCCTGTGCCACGCGCCAGAACACCAGGCACAAGCCGAGCAACGCCGCGGATTCGAGCGCCACGAACCTCAACGTGCGACCCGCCGCCTCCTGGCGCTCGTGCCAGCGCCGCAGCATCGGCAGCCAGGGCGTCGAACCGATCGCGGCCGCGACAGCGGCGAGCCAGAAGAGCTTGCCCGAGTAGAGCGCCACGAAGTGGATCTGGTCGGCGCGCACGGCCAGTTCGCCGAGTTGAACCAGCTGCGAACCATCCTGCAGCCCGAACATCGCAGCCAGCACGGCGCCCGCGTGCGCGAGCGTCTCGACGCGGAAGAACACCCAGCCGACCATCACCACCACGAGCAGGTAGATGTGTCGCAGCGGAGCGAAGCACTTGTCCAGCCACTTGGACAGACCCAAGCGCTCGAGCACCAGGAAGAGCCCGTGGTAGATGCCCCACACGAGAAACGTCGAACTCGCGCCGTGCCACAAGCCGCACAGGGTGAACACCGCAAGCAGGTTCACATACGTGCGCAGCGGGCCCAGGCGGTTGCCGCCCAGGGGGATGTAGAGGTAGTCGCGGAACCAACTCGAGAGCGAGATGTGCCAGCGGCGCCAGAAATCGGTGATCGAGCGGGCGATGTAGGGATAGTTGAAGTTCTCGAGGAACTGGAACCCGAACATTCGGCCGAGTCCGATGGCCATGTCGGAGTAGCCCGAGAAGTCGAAGTAGATCTGCGCGGTGTAGGCCGCGATGCCGAGCCACGCGATCGCCGGCGTCAGCTCGGCGGCCGGGACGCCTGCCATGGACATGGCGGGGTTGCCGAAGACGCGGTCGGCCACTTCGGCGCACACGTTGGCGATGAGCATCTTCTTGCCCAGGCCGATCACGAAGCGCCGGATGCCCGCGATGAAGCCATCGAGCGTCACGCGGCGCTGGTGGATCTGCTCGTGCACATCGCGGTAGCGCACGATCGGGCCGGCGACGAGCTGCGGGAAAAAGGCCTTGTACATGCCGAAGTCGACCGGACTGCGCTCGGCCGGGACGTCGCGGCGGTAGACGTCGATCACGTACGACGTGGCTTGGAAGGTGAAGAAGGAAACGCCCACCGGCAGGCGCACGTGACCCTCGGGTGTCAGCAGCACGTCGCGCAGCACCGATCCCTCCGGGATGAAACTGCCGATCGGACCGAGGGGCTCGCTGGTCAATCCCAGGCCGAGAAGCGCGCTGGCGAAGCCGTTCCAGATCCAGTCCGAGTACTTGAACACGATCAAGAGGCCCAGGTTGAAGGCCACCGCGATGGTCAGCACGCGTCTGCCGCTGCCGCCTGCGCGCGCGCGTTCGACCCAGCGCCCGAAGGCCCAGTTCGCGACGATCGAGAGCAGCATGATGGCGACCATCACGGGCTCTCCCCAGGCGTAGAAGAGGATGCTCGCGAGCAGCAGCCACGTGTTTCGCAACCGTGCGGGCACCACGAAGTAGAGGCCCAGCACCAAAGGCAGAAACAGGAAGACGAAGATCGGGGAGCTGAACAGCATCGCGGCGAAACTCACTCGACGGCGACGCACGAGTACCGCTCGTCGCGCCAGCTCGTGCGCGCTGGAGGCGGCACCCGGACTTGAACCGGGGATAACGGATTTGCAATCCGTCGCCTTACCACTTGGCTATGCCGCCCGAATCGGGGCGCTTGAGGATACAGGCACTCGCGTCGCGGTCAAGCGCACGACCGCTAGACTCAGGCCGTCCGGCTCGCGGGGAAGTGGCGAAACTGGAAGACGCATCGGACTTAAAATCCGAAGGTCGAGAGGCCGTGCGGGTTCGACTCCCGCCTTCCCCACCATCACTGTCGTCGGGCCTTCTACTTGGCCCAGTGATCGACGACCAATTTGAGCTGATCGTTGTAGGCCTTCAGCGCATCCATGGATCCCTGAGGGCGATTGTTGGCGGCAATCTTCCGCAGCTTCGCCTCCTTGACGTCGAATGCCTTGAGCATGAGTCCCTGCACCGCGAGGCTGACGGCTATCGTCAGAGGGAAGACGGAAGGCGGCGGCGTCACCGTAGGACGACCTTTGACCACGATCTGTTTCTCCCAGTGGTTGCAGGCAAGTTCCCAGCCGAGGTGGATCCCCTTGCCGATCAGCGCGACGATCAGGGGGCGGACGATCATGTTCCGGATCCAATGCCGTGGCGTGTCGGCCACCGACTTCGCAGCTGCACCGGCCTCCGGCACGACTCCGGCGGCTCCATCGACGACCTCGTCTCCGGTGGCGAAACTGGCCTCGACCGTGCCTACCGCCGACAGGATGAGCTTGTCGCCCTTCGTGCTGATGATCTTGTGTCCCCTGTAGCGCACGACGCCGAGGGCAAACCGCAGGTAGGCATCGTCCGCGAACTGGGCCGTGGTCTCGATCGCTAGCTGCATGGCCGCCTTGTCGCCTGCAGTTCGAGCCGTATTCAGTTGCTCCGTAGCGCTTGCGAGTTGCACGGTCAGTGACTCGAGGTAGAGCCCGGAATTCACGATCCTCTTCTCCCATTCCCAGGCTGCCTTGAGCTCCGGGTTGTTGTCCAGGAGCCCCCTCGTCCCGACCTCGCTGTCCGCCGTCTCGTCGAACGCCTCGGCCATCAGCTTCGAGATGCCCTCGGCGAGAGGATCGACAATCGTCTTTTCCATCACGCCCATCACGGCATCCTCGCCGGCCTTTTGAGCGTCGAGGACGACCTTCTTCATCTTCGGGAGGCTTGGCTTCAGGAAGTCGAAGCTGCAGCGCGTGATCTTCCTGTCCTGGCTGAGGGCCTCCAGCTTGACCATCGACTCGTCGATGATCTGCTCGAGGCTTGGCGGCCCCTCGCCGTTGCGCAAGCGCTTCAGGTCGGGCCCGACCAGCAGTTGAATCTTGTCCTGCATGCGCTTGTTCTGGTCGTCCACGATGTACTGGACGAAGCCGGCAGGTCCGTGCTCCTGAAATCGCTGCAGATAATCCCCGAGCGTGCCCGGACCCTTGTCCTCAGGGGCGGTCAGGCATGCGACGAATTCGCTGATGTTCTGCAGGAAGCCTGTGAGCGCAGCGACGCCACCGCTGGTGACGGCCTGGATCGCCTTGCCCGCCGTTTGCGCCGCATTCGTCGCGGCGTTCCCCACCTTCTGTTTGAGCTTGTTGAGCGAGTCCTTCACTCCGCGCTCGAACACGCCTGTGTCGCTGCCCGCGGCCTCCAGGCTGGATCCTCCCGGGAAGAGCAGCGCCACGAATCGAACGCTCTTCAGTTCGTCCTCGCCAGGGAACGTGACCGCGAACGGGCTCTCCAGGCTGGCCCTGTGCGAATTCCAAGTCGCTTGCAGGGCGAACTGCTTGCCATCGGCGGACGTCAGCTTGAGATTCTCTCCGGCGAAGTCCACCTGGTACTCGCCGGGCGCAAGCTGCACGACGTCCTGGGCCGGTGAATGGAAGTACACGCTCCGATCCAACGTCAACTTCGCGGGCGCCGATTCGCCCGGAATGGTGCTGGACGCACTCGCAAAACTGGTGAAGAGCCCGAACGCCAGAGCAAGGAATGTCATGACTGAGGACCTCCATCGGGTAGATGGGATCCGGCCGCGGCGGGATACCCGACCGATCTCCGCAACCCTCGGGCTGAGGGGCAGCAGCGCTCCCGAAAAGCGCTCCTGGGCGGAAAGCTTGTCCTCGCGTCCAGTTCCCCGCAAGGCGGGGTCAGTTTCTCTCCCCCTGGAACGCGGAGTTCACTGGTGTTCGAACCAGCGCGTCACGACCAGGTCGAAACCCTTGAAGTCCGCGAGGAATGAAGTCGGCGTGACGACCTGCTCGTCCCCGGACTCGCTGCTGACGCGCGTCGGCGTGCCGGGACCGACGGCGACGATCCCGCGCTTGGCGACCGCCGGCTCGTCGACGCGCCGGTAGTTGGTCCGCTCGGGACGTTCCATGGCCTCGAACTTGGCCTGGATGCTCTCGAGGTCCGGACGGCGCACGAAGGAGGCCAGCAGGTAGACGTGCTCGATCCCGCGGTTCTCGTCGAGCGCGTACCAGCGCGTGCCGTCCGGGATCAAGTAGCTCCGGCCCGCATCGACTGGATTGCCGAGCGCGCTCTCCTCACCCGGGAACACGCTGGTCGCCCAGCCCGTGCCATCGATCGCGACGATGTAGACGTAGCAACTGCGGTCCGAGCGGAACGAGATCTTGAACTTGTCGCCCGATGCGCCTCCGCCGTCATCGTGCAGGACCTCACCATCATTGATCGCCATGAGCGTCGTACCCGTGGGTGTGCTCACCTCCTTCAGAATCGACAGCTCGATCGCGAGCCCCTTGCCCTGGGGAGCTGTCCCGGCCTCGTTGGCCACGACGGGCACGCTTGCGGGCGTCACCATCGCCGTCAGCAGTTGGTCGATCACCTCGCCGTACTCGGGCGAGTAGTTGGCAGTCGCGGCCTCGAGCAGGCTCTTGCCGAGCTTCAGTGCGGCCGGAACCACTGCGCTCAGTCCCGCGCAGCCCAGGCAGAAGAGCGGCAGAAGGACGGCGTGCGGGGGCGGGGCAAAGTTTGTCTTCATCATGGATCGATCCGAACGGTGACGGTGCGTGCCGTCCAGTCGGGCTGGACCGGCTCGGCGGGAACGGGAGTGTTGGTCGTGGCCGGGACCGCCTGCGCGCTCGGATCCACGGGCTTCGAGGGCGACGCCTCGCCCACGACCTTGAAGCCTCGCGTCGTGAAGGCCTGGCCGAGCAGCGCGAGCCGCGCGCGGCGGGTGGCGTGGAGCTCGCGCCGCAGGCCGCGCTCGCCGAGCCGGACAGCGTCCTGATCGAGTTCCCGGATCGCGCCGCGCAGTTCCTCCGCGAACGCGGCGTCGCTGCTGACGAAGACGCGAATCGTGTCCAGACCGGCTGGAGGGGCCGCATCGAACCAGAACCCGGCCTGGTTGGGCTCTTCGAGCGAGTCGGGGATCGAGAACCACTCGCCCGCGCGGATGCGCCCCTCGGGAAAGTAGTCCTTGCGCGCGCTGTCGTTCGGAAAGAGCAGGTTCATGCCGCCCTGGGCGTCGATGTCGACCAGCGTGACATAGCCGTCGGTGTCGGAGCGCACCGAGACCTGCAGGCTGTTCGTAGTGTTGCGCGCGCCCTGCCGGATGCGGAACCGGGGCGCGCTGTTGTCGGCCACGACCTTGAAGCCGCGCGTGCCGACCGCGACGCCTCTGGAGCTCTGCGCCGGGCCGATGCGCAGCTCCACCTGCATCTGGGATGAGGGATTGTCGAGCGCGAGCAGGGCTGCGGTGTCGAGGCAGCGCTCGATCAGCGCGACCAGCTTTCCGCTCAGCGGGTCTCCAGCCGCGAACGGGATCTCCGCGACCGCTGTGGTGCCGTCGGAACCGAACACGCGGCAGGCCGAACTGCCGAGCTCGACGTGCAGCAGCGCGAATTCGCCTGGAGGCACGCGCATGAACCCCGGGAGCGCGGCTTGCAGTTCGGAGGCCAGAGCCGACAGGCGCTCCTCGCTCGCGCCGCCGAGTTCGACCGGGACCTGATCGGGTGCCGGCGGAGGCGCTGCCAGGACCGCGCGCGAACCGTTGACGACCTTCGCCCCGGCCGGTTCGATGCTCAACAGCGCGCGGCCATCCTGCAGCCCATCGACCGTTCCGAGCGCGAGCGCTGCTTCGGGCTCGAAGGCGGACTCGCCGGGCGGATAGATCGCCCAGCTGGCGCCGGGAACGACGTCCAGCGCGCGAGCATCCAGCGAGGCGCGCTTCGTTCCCTCGTCCACCCGTACCTCGGACCAGGCCAGCCGCGGGGTCGGGGCCTGCACGGCGCCCGCGGACGGCGCGCGCGGGGGCAGCAGCGGCCCGTCCAGGCTCGCGAGAGGCGCCTCGAGCTGGGGCTCGGGCATGCTGTTGATCATCCATTGCTCGCCCAGACGCCGCATCTCGGCCTCGATGCTCTGGAACAGCACGCGTGGCGCCGCGTCGGCGGCCGCGCTGCCGAGCGCACGCGTGAGCGCGTAGCTGAATGCGCCGTGGTACCTGCCCTCGATCGGACCGTCGAGCGCGCTCTCGTGGTCCGCCGCGCCGGTCAGGAGCACGTAGCGCTCCGAAGCAAGCGGCACGATCGCACGCGTGCCTGCCAGCTTGTCGCGGTAGAGCTCGACGCGCTTGTCCTCCTCCACCTGGCGCGCACGCACCGTCACGGCCCGGGTGCCCGTTCCGGAGTGGCAGCAGTCGAGCACGACGATGGCGTGCTCCGCGCGCATGCGGCCGAGCAGCGCGTTGAGCTCGTCGTCCGTGACGTCAGGCACGCCCGCTGTCCGAGCGTCGTAGGGCACCAGCGTCTCGTCCTTGCGGTCGGCCTCGTCCCCGTTCTGGTCCTCGACCTGCGAACCGTGCCCGGCGTAGTGGATGAAGACCAGGTCCCTGGGGTGCGCTTCGGAGACGAGCTTTTCGAGCGCCGCGAGGATTCCCGCGCGCGTCGCAGCTGCATCGGTCAGTTCGCGGATGTTGCCGGCGGCGAACCCGAATCGTCCCGTAAGGACCAGACGCATGGCCTCGATGTCGTTCACACAGCCGTGCAGCCTGGGAATGTCCGGCGAGGAATAGGCGTTGATTCCGATCAGGAGCGCGCGCCGGACCGGCTCGGGGTCGCTGGCCGGCGCCTGCGCAGGAGAGCAGAGCCCGATGAGCACCAGCGAGGCGATGTGCGGGGGGAGGTGCATGCTTGCTCTAGCGGTGCAGGGGCACGACGCAGCGGAATCCGAGGTTGTTCGCGCGCGTCTCCACGTTGCACTCGACACGCGTCGTCAGCGGAGCGTCGATGCGGAAGCGGCGTCCGCTTCCGACCTGAGAGGCGCCGCGCATCACGCCGATGGACCCGAGTCGCCGGGCATCGCCCGGGGGCAGCAGGCACCATTCCTGGACGCCGCTGCCCATGCCCCCGACCCCCCACCAGGAGATGTCGCGCGCGCAACTCCCCACCTTGGGCGGAAAGAGCGCGGCCGGCGTGTCCGCTGCCACGAACACGGGGCCCCAGGGGAATGGACGCAACTCCTGCTTCAGGGCGTCCCAACCCGCGGCGTATTCCCAGAGCACCTCGTCGGGCAGCTGCTTGCCTGCCCATTGGGCGAAGGCCTGCGCCGTCACCAGCGAGACGCCGACCATCGCCTGCTGCGGTTCGCGATAGCCTTCCTGGTTCCAGTACGGGAGCCCGGCCTGTGGCTCCGAGGGGAAGAACTTCGCGAAGCGCTCGACGGTGACCTCGAACTTGTCGACCAGGAATGGCCGGTCGATGGCGATCGTCTCGCGCCCCGTGCCGCCGAACGGGAAGCTCCCCGGCTGCACGAGCACCATCTCGGTCGCGTCCGGCTCGAGGCTCATGTAGTAGAAATCGCCGTTGGGCCGCCGACGCTCCTCGGCGTTCGCGGGCAGGCTCCAGCCGAGCGGTATTCCGCTCACGCGCACCGCGGGTACCGCCGTCGCCTCGGGTAGACCCTCCTTTCCGACGCGGGCGAAGATGAACTCCCCCCCGAGGTCCGGGGGGATCGTGCCGATCTGTGGCACCTGGCGTGAATCGTTGGCGACCCTGCGCACCACCGAGTCGAACAGTTCGCGTGTCGTGATCACGGGCTGCGTCTCGCTGGCTAGGCTCTTGACGAAGTAGTAGGCGAAGGCTGACAGGCCGTCGCGGCCGACGTCCCCGACCTCCTCCAGTCCGCCCGAGGCGATCACCTGGCAGGAGTCCTTCTTCGAGACCTCCTCCACGTAGCGATCGGGCTTCTGGAACGGCGCGCCGCGCGTCAGTCCCCCCGAGAAGCAGCTATCGGCGACGAGCAGCGTGTGCTTGGCCGGGATCTGTCCGATCACCTGGCGTATCTGGCTGTTCGAGACCCAGTCCCACTTGCTGTCGCGCGCATCGACCGGGATCCAGTAGCCCTCGCCGGACTTCTCGTCGAAGGTCCCGTGCCCCGCGTAGTAGATCAGCAGGTTGTCGTTCTTCGAGAGCTTCTTGTAGCGCTCGAGGGCGGTCAGGATCCCGACGCGCGTGGCCTGCGCGTCGAGCAGCCTGTCAATCGTCGTGAACCCGTACTGCTTGCGGAGCACCTGCTCGAGCTGGGCCACGTCGCTGGTCGGCGTCTTGAGCCGCGGCTGGTGCTCGTACTTCGCGATCGCGATCAGCAGCGCGTGGTAGTTGCCGAAGGGCGGATCCTTCTTCTCCTGCGGCGCTTGCACGCCGGACTTGTCGTCGCCCGGCGTGACCTTGACGCCGCGGCCGTCCTTGCCGGCATCCTGCGGCGCCGCGCGCGGCTCCTGCGCGCCCAAGCCCAGACTGGCCAGCAGGAGCGTTCCCGCAAACCAATCAGCTCTCGTGCTCACGGGCTCGACGCCTCCTCGCCATTGTACACGACGAGTGTGCGCGAGGTGAGGCGTCCGGAGATCCCGATCTCGAGCGCGACGAAGTTTCGGCCCGGTCCCAGCGGCAGGTCGCGCTCGAGGAACACCTGGTACACGTTCCCCACGCGCTGCTCGGCGACCGAGGGCAGGGTCGTCACATTCATCTCGAAGGCCGGTGCCGCAGAGTCGTTCAGGTAGACGGCCAGAGAGGTGATCGCCTCGCGCGCGATCACCTTCCCATTGAGAGAGGCCACGCCTCCGACTTGCGCGCCGTTCTTCGGCGCCAGCAGACGTACCTCACCCAGGAAGTCGCGCTCGGTGGTGCCGAGGTCCTCCTTGAGGTAGCGCGCGAGCCGGGCCGCCAGCCGCGCGCTCGCGATGCGCGAGAGCGACTCGCTCGTGCGCTGCTTCTGGTCGACGGTCCAGAACGGCGGAACGACCAGGCTCAGCAGCGTCCCCCAGGAGACGAAGCGGTTGCGGTCGAAGAACCTCAGGTCGACGTCCGCCGAGCTCGCGGGCACGCTGTCGATCTTCACCCCCTCGTACGGGTTGACGATGTCGAACTCCACGGCCAGGTTCGCGGTGTAGGACGAATCCTTCACGAAGAACCCCCCGACCCAAGTCGTGATCCAGAGCACCGCCGTCAGGAACCCGTTGCTGGAGATTCCGCTCGAGCTCAGCGAGGCCGGGCTGCGCAGGCGCGGTCGCACGAGCAGGTCAGCACGCCGCGCCCGAGCCTCGGCCACGTCATCGGTCCCCACCGCGATCACGGCGCTGGCGGAGTTGAGGCGCGCGAGCACCCCGACCAGGTCCTGCTGGAGCTCGTCCGGGCGCATCGAGAATTGCAGGCTGCTCTCGCCTCCTCCTGGGCCCGCGAGCTGCAGGCCGGCCAGGTCGATCGGCGCAATCGCAACCGTGTAGAGGACCGGCGCCAGTTCCTCGAGCGGCCGCCCCTCCGTGTCGAGGAACGCCGGATCGGTGCTCCGGCAGGCGCATAGGCTGAGGACGAGCAGCGCTCTTCCCGTGGCGTTCAATGGCTGCCCCCCTCGCCGAGCAGCAGGCCCAGGCTCGGCACGCTGCCGTCGGTCAGCACGACGTCCAACGCCCCGTCGGTGTCGAAGTCCCCCGCCGCGATGTCTCCATACGCGCCCGCCTGGATCGCGACCGGAGTCTCGAACCCGCCGTCTCCCATGCCGCGCAGGAACAGCACCGCGCTGGACTGCGTCGCGACGAGATCGATGATTCCGTCGCCATCGAAGTCGCCCGCGTGAAGCCGATCGAAGAGCTCTGGAGCGAACAACCCCATCGGCGCGGCGAAGGTGTGGTTCCAGGCACAGCCGGAACCCTGGCCGAGCAGGACTCGCAGCGACGAGTGGCCGCAGACCGCGAGGTCGACGATGCCGTCGGCGTTGAAGTCCGAAGCCACGATCGAGGAGATGTCGATACCGGTGCCCGCGCTCGTCAACGGCTGGAGTGCGAAACCCGTACCCACTGCATTCTTCAGCGCGACGCGCAGCTGAGTGCCGTCACCGATGACGAGGTCGGCCCGGCCATCGCCGTCGCAGTCGCGCGCCGCCAGCGCTCCGAATTGCCCGAGGCCTGCGTTGATCGAGATTCCGGCACCGACGAGAGGATTCAAGGCACTTCCGTAGCGGACCACCAGGTTCCCGGTGTCCGGATCGTAGCCGGCGAGATCGGAGATCCCGTCGTTGCCGAAGTCCGCCGCGAGCAGCGTGGTCAGCCAGACGCTCCCGCTAGGACCGGGCACGAAATGCCCAGGAGCTGCCGGCTGGCCCAGGAGCAGTGCATAGTCTCCCCGATTCTTCGTCTGGGACGGGCCGTAGTAGGCGCTGACCACGAGGTCGACCTCGTGATCGCCGTTGAAGTCGCCCGAGGCCCAGTCGAACTGCTCGTACAGCCCGGGGTCCTGCTGCGGGAAGATGTGGGACTCGCCGGAACGAAACGTCCCGTCCGCATGGCCAGCGCTGCCGTTGCCGAGGTAGATGTCCGTCAGCCCGTCGGGCGAACCCGTTGCGAGGTCCTGGATCCCGTCGTGGTCGAAATCGGCGTGCAGGACCCGGATCGCCTGCCGCGCGAGCAGCACCTGTCTCGGATCAAAGGTCCCGTTTCCGCGCTGCGTCCCGCCCGCTCCCGAAAGAATGCTCACCGTATTGAGCGCAGGGACGCTCAGCGCGAGGTCGATGATCCCGTCCGCGTCGAAGTCACCCGCGACGATCGACTGGGCGGCATAGCCCAGCGCGACGTGCAGCGGATCGGAGAACAGCCCCGCGACCGGCCCCGTCGTGTCGGGGCTCAGCAACAGGGCGAAGCCGTCCTCGGTCGCGGCCGCCAGATCCGCGCGGCCGTCGCCGTTGATGTCCGCGACGGCCAGCGCACTCGTGTGCGCGCCGACGGAATAGGGCTGCGGAGCCGAGAAGGCTCCCGTGCCGTTCCCGAGCAGGATCGCGATGCTGTTCGACAGGGAGTTTCCCAGCGCGAGGTCCGGATCGCCGTCGCCGTTGAAGTCGGCGCTCACCACGCAGTTCGAACCCGCGCCCGCATAGGAGCTCAGGATCGGGCCACAACAGCCGTTGCAATTCGTCTCCGACCCGCCGCACGAGCCCGATGCGTCCTGGTCACCATAGCGGTGAACGTAGAGGTACCCGTTGTCGGAGAGCATCCCGGAATCCGTGCTGCCGTCCCCGTCGAAGTCCCCCGCGACGCAAGCGATGATCGTTCCGGTGATCGTGTTGTTGATCGAGCAGATCGACTTGAACACATGTCCCGTGGGGGGCGGATCGACGCACAGCCCGCAGTTGTTGCAGCCGGTGTAGTTCACCGAGTACGACTTGCCCACCACGAGGTCCGGGCGGCCGTCGGCGGGAACCTCGTCGAAGTTCGTGGGACCCGTCCATTCGCCGGTCGCAAAGCACGCGCCCGGGGCCGTGCCGGCCAGGAAGGCGGCACCGAAGCTGCCGCACGAGCTCCCATTCAGCAGCCAAAGCTGCTGGTTGCCGAGGGTCAGCAGGTCCGCGGCCCCGTCGCGGTAGAAGTCGGCCGCGACGAGAGCGATGGGAGCGGAGCCCGCTGGATAGGGCGAGAGCGGATCGGCCGAGAGCGCGCCGTTGCGCCGGCCCAGGAGCACGGCGACATCCTTGGTGCCCTGCTGCAGGACTGCCAGGTCCTGCACCCCGTCTGCGTCGAAGTCCGACACGGCCAGGGAACGCGGGTCGAGGCCGACCGGATAGAGCGCCTCGGCGAAAGTCCCGTTCCAGCCGCACCAATTGTGCTGCGCGCGCGCGACGCCCGTCGGGCTCTCGTTGCCGGCGCGGTCGACGGCCGTGATCGTCACGTCGTAGACCTGGCACGGGGCCAGGCCGGTCATCAGGACCGAGTTGAGCAAGCCGACGGAGAACCCGGACGCGCCCTCGTTGGCGTTGGGTGTGCCCGGATCCGTCACGTAGTAGATGCGATAGCCCTCGACACCGCTGAAGTCGTCCGAGGCCGAGCTCCAGGAGAGCGACAGGATCGTCGTCTGCAGCGGGGTCACGCTGAGAGACTGCGGCGGGATCGGCGGCCCCGTGTCGACGGACCACTCGTAGGTCGGTATGGCATCTCCCGTGTTGCCCGCGAGGTCCACCGCGCGCACCTCGAAGTCGTAGCTGCCGTCGCCCGCGACCTGCAGGGTGAGCGGACTGGTCACATTCACCCAGGGTCCCGGTGCCGTCCCGACGGCGAACGTGCGCGCCTCGAAGCGCTGGACGGACTCGTTGGCTGCGAACTCGAACCTGGCGCTCAGATCATTCACGTAACTGCCCGGGCCGCTGATCAGCAGGGTCACGGGGTTCTGCGTGTCGGGCGTGCCCGAACTGTCGTCCGAGGAAGCGACCTTGACGATCGTGACGGGACCGCAGGCCAGCGCGAGCACCAAGGGCAGGCCTCGAACGAGACCGGCGATCGCGCGATGGAGCGCGCGCGTTGTCGCCGGGGATTCAGGACGGAGCCAAGTGTTCCGCAAACCAGGATCGGCTCCTCCAAGGGCCTCTCGGTTGCTTCCGTCGCGATGCAGATTCGAGTCTCGTGCATCGTACTTGCGTCGGCGCGAGGCCGCAACGTCGCCAGGCGGCAGGCGCTTGCGCGCAGGAGCCCCACCAACGACTAGGGACGTTTGGGCTCGCGCAGCACCGCGGCGAAGAAGCCGTCCGCGCCGTGCACGTGCGGGAAGAGCTTCAAGTAGCGGCCATCGCTCGTGCAGACGCGGTCCCCGAGCGCGCCGCCGAGCACTTCGCGCGCCGGCACGAGTTCCATCCCGTCCGCGACGAGCTGTTCCGCGATCGCCTCGTTCTCCTCGCGCAGGACGGTACACGTGGAATAGATCAGCCGTCCTCCGGGCGCGAGCCAGGCGCGGGCCGCGCGCGCGAGCGCGAGTTGCTCGCGCGGCAGCCGATCGAGCGCGCGCACGTCGAGCTGGCGCAGGATGTCGGGCTTGCGCCGCAGCACGCCGACCCCGCTGCAGGGTGCGTCGACCAGAACGCGCCCGGCCTTGCCGCGCGCGGCGGCGAGTTCGGCGCCGAGCGGCGCGCCCTCGCGCGGTGCCTCCAGCGGGATCACGTTGAAGGCGCCCGCGCGCGCCGCGCGACGGCGCAATTCGGAGAGGCGCCCCGCGTGCGTGTCGAGCGCGAGGATCCGGCCTTTGTTGTGCATCCGCGCGGCGAGCGCGAGCGTCTTCCCGCCCGCCCCGGCGCAGGCG
>Ga0315912_10002172_pt1 | contig 21573 bp, 16 predicted proteins | sample VfabasoilMG_FD_204469 | JGI IMG/M metagenome (GOLD analysis project Ga0315912, IMG submission 204469) | Garden soil microbial communities collected in Santa Monica, California, United States - V. faba soil | ecosystem: Environmental > Terrestrial > Soil > Garden | place: USA: California...
GAGCAGGATGTCCGGGCTGACGTGAATCGCCGCAGCAAATGCCAGCCGCACGAACATGCCGCTCGAATACGACTTGACCGGACGATCGATGAACTCTCCGATGCCGGCGAACGCCTGGATCGCGGGGAGACGCTCCATCGTTTCCTCGCGCGACATTCCCATCACGATGCAATACAGCTCGACGTTCTCGCGCCCGGTGAACTCCGGATTGAAGCCGGCGCCAAGCTCGAGAAGCGAGGAGACGCGGCCGTTCACGGCGATACGCCCGCTCGTTGGCACCATGATTCCGGCAATCAGTTGGAGCAGCGTGCTCTTGCCAGACCCGTTATTTCCGACCAGGCCGAGCGTCGCCCCCGGTGCGATCCGGAACGACACGTCGGCTAGCGCCCAGAAGTTGGTGTGATAGGTCTTCGTCCCGAACGTCATCAACTCCAGTGCACGATGACGCGGAGTCGGGTACAGGCGGTAGGCCTTCGAGACGTGGTCAACCTCGATCGCGGATGAACGCATCAGAGCAGATCGGCGAAGGTCGGCTTGGTACGCATGAACACCCAGTGCCCCGAGACGAACACGATGAACGCCACGGCTGCGAACAAGGCGAATGGCAGCAGTGCGGGCAACTGATTGTCGAGAAGCGCCGCGCGATAGGCATCGACAATCGCGGTCATCGGGTTGATCTGAAGCACCCACTGGAAGCGGGCCGGCACCATCGATGCGGGATAGACGATGGGGGTCAGAAACATCCACAACGTCAGCACTAGGCCGACGACCTGGCGAACGTCGCGCAAGTACAAGGCGAGCGTGGCCAGCAGCCACGCGATTCCTGTCATGAACAGGAACTGCAACGACATCACGACGGGCAACATGAGCAGTGACCAGCCGGGCAGACGACCTCCGATCACCACGACGGCCAGAAAGACCCCCAGGCCGATGATCTCCACGATCAATGCCGACAACACCAGGTGCACCGGCAGGATCTCTGTGGGAAAGACCACCTTCTTGATGAGGGGTGTCTGGTCCAGAAGAATCGACGACGCGCGGGTCAACGCGTCCGCCACAGCGAGCCACGGCAGCAATCCGCAGAAGGCGTACAGCGCGAACTCCCCGGTGGTGCCGCTTGCGCTCAGACGCACGCTCATCACACTCGAGAAGACGAACGTGTACAGCACCAGCAGCGCCAGCGGCTGAATGACGGCCCACCACAATCCGAGAGCGGAGTTGATGTAGCGACCGCGAATATCGCGGTTCACGAAGATCTGGATCGCCTGCCGATGGGTGATGAGCGCCCTGAAGGGAGCGAGCATCGTGGCCATCAGTATAGTTTGCCCGAGGCTTGCCACCACGGCTGCGGATGCCGTGGCGGATAGGCGAACCACAGATCCGCTCTCGTCAGAGACAGGTTCGGGTTGTAGTACGGGTCCGCCGTCAGCAGCCCCTGCCAGCGGTCGCGCATGGCCTGCGATTCGGCGAGGAACCGCGGAAGGTTCGCGCCCTGCAGGTCATCACCGCGGCTGATCGACTCGAAGTGATAGAGCTCAGCGAAGGGTGTCCAGACATTGCGGTACCCGCGTCCGCCGATCCGCAGGCATAGATCGACGTCGTTGTACGCGACGGCGAGTGTCTCGTCGAAGCCGCCCACTTCCTCGAAGATGGATTTGCGGAGCACCATGCACGCCGCCGTCACTGCGGACATCGTCTGCGTCAACGCCGCACGCCCGTAGTTGCCGGGCATTCCGCGGCGCTGCCCACGGTGGGCATGCGAGGCGATTCCTCCCATTCCCAGAACCACACCCGCGTGCTGCATCGTGTTGTTCGGATAGTAGAGCATCGCGCCGACCGCACCGACCCCGCCCCTCACCGCGAGACTCATCATCTCCTCGAGCCAGTCGGCAGAGATGACCTCGGTGTCGTTGTTCAGGAAACACAGGAACGGTCCGCGCGCGGCAGCTGCGGCCACGTTGTTGATCCGGGAGAAGTTGAACGGCCCTTCGACGTCGAGCACCGTGACCTGCGGGTTTCGCTGCACGTGCTCGAAGTAGGCATGTGACGCCGGCTCCGAGCTGCCGTTGTCAACGATGACGATGTCGAAATGCCCGTACGTCGAGCGCGAGACGATGCTCTCTACGCACTGCGACAACAACTCGACGCGATCCTTCGTCGGGATGATGATGGTGACGTGCGGTCGCGGCTCCGGAAGTTGGTAACGGATGCGTTGATAGTAGGGCGCGCGCGGCGCGGGCTCGATCGTTGCCTCGATGCCAGTCCTCGAGAAATGTGCCTGCACCGCCAGACGAGCCGCGTCAGTTGCGTATGTCTTCTGGTGGACGTTGAGCGCCGCCGATCCTGGAATCGCCCGCCAGTGATAGAGGATGAGCGGGATGTGCCGGATCCTTGATGGCTGCGTCTGCTCAACCACTCGCAGCGCCAGCTCATAGTCCTGGCTGCCCTCGAAGCCGGCGCGAAACCCACCCACCTGCCTCACCGTCGACGTGCGATACACGCCGAGATGGCTGATCAGGTTCTGTCCGTAGAACAGCTCCGGGTTCCAGTCTGGTTTGAAGTAAGGGTCGTACCGCTGCCCTGACTCGTCCAACCGATCTTCATCGCTATAGATGATGTCGGCATCGGGGTGCCGGTTGAGCTCGTGCACAACGGCCCCGAGTGCATGCGCCGGCAGCACATCGTCGTGATCGAGCAGGACGATGAACTCGCCAGTCGCCAGTGCAAGAGCGCTGTTCGATGCGGCTGAGATGTGGCCGTTGACGTCGCGAAAATGGAGCTTGATGCGCGGCTCGCGCGCCGCACACTCGCGCAGTACCTCCCCCACTCGAGGGCTCGTCGAGCAATCGTCTGCGATGCACAGCTCCCACTTCGCGTAGAGCTGACGCTCGACCGATTGAATGGCGGCACGTAGCCAGCGCTCGTCGCTGTTGTAGACCGGCATGATCACTGACAGCAGCGGTTGATAGGCGAGGCGCTCGATGCTCTGCCGGATCGCGCGAGCCTCGGCGCGGCGCAGACGGTCGAAACGAGGGATCCACCAGCGCTGATACTCGATGCGGTAGCGCCACTCACCGAGGCGTTCGCGAATCCAGGGGTTCAGCGGCTTGCGGGAGCCCTCACGCGCGAGGTCGTGCATGCCCTCGTTGATCGATCGAAGAAGTCCCTGGGGTCCGGACTCGAGCAGGACATGCCAGCTGGATCGAATCGCGCTCGCGACGTCGCGCGGCTGTGGCGGGTGTTTCCACCAACGGAATAGGAGTACGCGTGCGGCGGTCAGGCGAACACGCACGATGCGGCTCGCGCGGCCGGCCCAGGCTGTGCTGATGCGTGAGCTCAACTCGACAGACTCATCGCGTGTTTGCCCGTCATCTCAGCGAGTCAGTATAATTCGCGCTCACGCCGCGACGAGAGATGCGGCCATCCCCGTTGATGACACGCCCCCTTCCCTAGTGACCGCAGCCGGACGCTGGTTCGTTCTCGCAGGACTGTTGCTGATGATCACAGGCGACGGCCCCGCTTCGACCATTAGCGTATCGAGATGGCCGACGCCCTTTCCGTTTCTGGCGTGGCCCTGGCTGTATCTCGTGCTCCTTGCGCTCGGTGCGATCTGCCTGATCGCCGGAGGCACCGTCAGATCGTGGCGACTCCCTCAACTTCGCAGCCTCGCGACGCCGGTTGCCGCATTGATGGGCGCCTTCCTGTTGTCGGCGGTCGCATCGCAGATGCACACGTTGAGCGCGACAGCCTTGGGCGCGGTGATCGCGATCGTGGCTACGGTCTGGATCTTCGCCCTGGTCGTCGAAGACGACGGTGTCAGGCGCGGGATCTGGCCGGTCATTACCGCCGCAGTTCTTCTACTGGCCGTTCGCGTCATCCTGTGGCGACGTGATGAAGGGCTGAACGTCGTCGCGTTTCTGGTGCTGAACAACGCATGGGCCGGCAAACTTCAACTGGCCTGGGTGTTCAACCTTTTCGCTCCCTTGCTGCTGGCGCAGACAATGGGTGAATCACGCCGCGGCGTGGCCCTGCTTTACGGGGTGACGTGGACGATCGCCGGCGTAGCGACCTATCTCCTCTTTTCGAGAATGGGGACGATCGTCTTCGCCGTCTCGACGATCGGCGTCTGGATCTTCAACCCCGGCCAGTGGCGCAGGGTGCTTCTCATCCTGATTGTCGGCGCGGTGATCGGCGGGGCGCTCGTGGCGCGCAGTGACCGAATGACGCGCTACATCATCTCCACCATCCTCGAGCCCGATCGCAACCCAGGCGTGGGGCTTCGACTCGGTGTGTGGCACGACGCGCTGCGGCTGTTCCGGTCCCGCCCGATCACGGGCACAGGACTCGGTACCTACGACGAAGTGACGTACAGGCTCGAAGGCAACACAGCCGAACCAGGTTTCCGTGGAAACGGCTGGCACGCGCACAACGTATACCTGCACATCCTCGCGGAAACTGGAGTGGTCGGCTTGCTAGCGTGGTGCTACTTCTGGTTTGCCATCATCGCCAGACTCCTCGGGGCATGGAAGCGCAGCGACTCTCAGTACCGTCTCTATGCGGCGGGAGCTCTGTGGGCCGTGCTCGCATTTCTCATTTTGTCGATCAGCGAGGTGCTGATCGGCGCTCGCGTGCACGGCAGTTTCCGCATGAACCTCACCATCGGCCTCGTGGTGGTGTTGGGGCTGCACATCGCGGCGGAAATTGATCGACGGCGCAGCCTGCAATAGGATCTCCGGGCGCAGTAGGCAGTAGGCGGTATGCAGTAGGCAGCGGAGGATTCATGAAGAAGTGGCTCGGCTCTGTCCTCATTCTGACTTTGGCTTTCGTCGCAGTCAGCCACGCGCAACGCGGCGGCCGCGGAGGACCGCCACCACCACCACGTCCCATCGCCGGCAACGGCGTCGAGGTCCCGGGCTGGTGGGGACGAATGGACGATGTGAAGGAAACGAACAAAGGGCTGAAGTTTGCCGCTGCGAACGGCGGACTGCACGCGACGACGGGACCGAACATCATCTTCTGGGATCCGCAGCAGACGGCGATGGGCAACTACACCGTCAAAGCCACCTTCACCGTCACTAAGCAGCCGAGTCATGAGGTGTCTTACGGCCTGTTCCTCGGCGGCGACGGCCTCGATAGCGACAAGCAGAAGTACAGCTATTTCCTCATTCGCGAGAACGGTCAGTTCCTGATCAAGAAGCGCAATGGCGCAGCGACGAGCAACGTTGCTGGAGACTGGGCGCCGAATCCGGCCATCACCGCGATTGCGGCCGGCAGTCAGAAGAACGAGCTGTCAATTCAGGTGACAGCGGACCGCGTGAGCTTCATGGTCAACGGGAAGGAAGTTGCGAGCCATCCCAAGGCTTCGATCGACACCACGGGCGTCGTTGGCCTTCGCATCGGGCACGGGCTGGATGTGCAAATCGACGGGTTCGGAGTAACGCAATAGGCTCTAGGCTTTCGGCTCTGGGCTTTGGGCTAGAGCCAGCCTAGAGTCCAGAGTCTAGAGCCCAGAGTCCTATCTCGCTGTCCTCAAATCCTGCCCGTCAACGGTGTACGTGAAGAAACCGATCATCATCTCTTCCCACGTCTGATCACCCCAGCGGACGGACTTCGTCGCATCCGGGTTGGCGCGATTGGCAGTGGAGTTATCGAAGTGCGCGCGCACGTGCAGCTTCGATCCCTTTGGCAGCGTGAGCGGCTCGTTCAGCCAGTAGTCAGTCTGCCAGCCGAAATCGAACTTCGGCACCTGTAACAGGATCTCGCGGCGGCCATCGGGATAGATCGCCGTGTAGGTCATGTCCTTGCCCCGCAGGTGCATGTGCGGGTGCATCGTCCAGATCCTGACGTTGTCGGAGAAGGTGGCTTCGGCTTCGACCTCGTGATTCGCCGCGCCGGCAGGAATCGTGAACACCGGGTTGGAGATGATGCCGGTTCGGATCTCCTGACGCGGTGGCTCCTTCGCAAAGATGAGTCCGATCCGCGAGCGGTCCACACCAGGCTTCCCGTTTGTCGTGTAGTGCACCTGGAAGATCAACGTCGAACCGGCGGGGATGCGCTTCGCCGTTCCCGCCAGATACACCGGTGCATCTTCTCCGACTGCCCAGTTGACGAGCATCGCATCGCCGCCACCAGGAGCAGCCGGGCGCGCCGGACCTTGCGTTCCCGGCTCGCGCGCCGGAGGAGGCGTCAGCGGTTGTCCTGCTGGAATGATCGGCCTCACGGCAACGACGTTCGGGCGGTTGCTCGGCTTCGGCTCCCGCACGTACACGATGACGTGATGCACATGCGCGCGATCGCTCGCGCGCACTTCACCGGCCTGCATCCACTTGTCCTCGGTGAAATTGGTCGGGACCTCGAAGTACTGATAGTCGATGGTCCCAGTGGCAGGCACCTGATAGTCCGCCAGCATCTGGAACACCTGATCGGGCTGACCAATCTGCCAGCCTTCGGGGAACTTCGGCAGTGCGGGAAGCTCGGACGGATTGCCCTCGCTCGCACCCGCCTTGACCCATGCGGCGATCGTGTCGATCTCTCGCTGCGTCAGGCTGAGGTCGTTGCGGAACGATCCGTACTGCCGATCCGCATGCCACGGTGGCATCACGCGCGTGGTCACCTTCTCGCGAATCGCGCTCGCCCACGGACGCACGTCCTTATAGGTGATGAGCGACATCGGCGCCACCTCGCCTGGCCGATGGCAGCCCACACACTTGTCATAGAAGATCGGGGCGACGTCGCGACTGAAGGTCGGGATGGCGGAGGCTGAAGCCTGCGGAGGTGCGGCCGCGTCTCCAGTCACGACGAATCCACCGGCGCCGAAGAGACCGAGTGCCGCAACGAAGACGGCCGCGCGAAGCGTGTCAGGTTTCATGAGCTACTCCGGGCCAAAGGCCAGCAACACGTTACCGGGTCTCCCGCCGAACCCACCGTACCCTGAGTTGACGTACACCATACCACCGGCAACAACGGCTCCAGGGCCGATCATGGAAGCGCCCTTGGCTGCCACGCCGTTGACGGTCGTGAAGTCGCGATTGCTATCGAACGCCCACAGCACTTCGCCGGTAGAGGTCGAATAGGCCCGCAGCGAGCCATCGTTCGATCCCGAGAACACGGCGCCGCCGATGGCGGTAACGGCGGCGGACTGTGCTCCATTGCAACCTGGGTTGGACCCGCACGTCGGCGTTGGTGGCGGAGTGAACCACGCGCGCGCTCCGGTGGCGAGGTCCACTGCGTGAAGGCCTCCCGGCTGCTTCGTCTGAATGTCTGACACCGCAAAGTAGGCGTGCTCGCCATCAGTCGCGGCACCCCATTCGATGCCACCGAGCGTGCCGCCCGCGCCCGCGCGGTATTGCCACAGGATCTCGCCCTTCTTCTCGGGGTCCATCGCAAACGCGACACCTGACTTTTGGCCGATCACGATCACGTCCCGTCCGCTCGCACGCGCAAGCACAGGGGGACTACCGAAGTCGAAGTCGGGGCCAACCGACTCCGGGCAATTGGGATTGCCTGCACGGCAGTTGGATATGTAGACGTCGTTCGCAGTCACCTGCCGCGTCCACCGAATCGCGCCCGTCGCGAGATCGAGTGCGACGACGGCGTCGCTTGCGGGTGATGCGGGCGCGCTGTATGCGTTGCCGGTCGCGACATACAGCGCACGACGCGATGGATCGACTGTCGGCGCGGACCAGATGCCGGCGCCGGCAGGCCCCCAGAGCGGAGTTCCCGTCGCGCTCGTCCCTCGCCGTTGCGGCGACTCCGGGATCATGTAGGTCTTCCACTCGACGGCGCCTGATTCGGCATCGAGCGCGGAGATGCTTCCGCGAAACGTGCAGCACGGGTACTGCGGGTCGGCGCCTTGCGCCTCTTCGTAGGAAGCGACGGGGACGTACAGCCTGCCTTCGAAGAGGGTCGGCGAGCCGGTGATGCGGGCAGACGGATGATCGTCGACGCGCCGCACCCAGAGCGAGCGCCCAGTGTCCGCATCGAGCGCATAGGCATTGGCAGCCGTGTCGCCGAAATACACCACGAGTCGCGACCCACCGGCCGGTGCAACAGCCAGCGCCGTTCGCACTCCGCCTTTCGCGCTGAACGTCCAGTGGATGCATCCCGTCATGGCGTCGAGTGAGTACACGGTGCCGTTCTGACTGCCCACGAACACGCGGCCGGCAGCAACCGTTGGATGCGACCACGCGACGGAGGCATCAGGGAATCCGAATGCCCACTTCAACGTCAGTCGGGGTAAGTCAGACGCAGTGAGACCGGCTTGGTCCGCCGGTTGAAAGCGTGCATTGGTCGTCGATGGGCTCCATCCCGTCCAGTGCGGCGTCTTCGCAAAGTCCGGCAGCGGCGTGCGCGTCGTGCAACGCCCTGTTGACGCACCACTGACGTCACCCTCGATCGACGTCCCGGTGATGAATTCAGCGACGGCGCGACGTTCAGCGCCACTGAGTCGCGCCCCTTGCGGTCGCATGGCGCCGGCCAGCAACGCGTCAACGATGGCTTGCGGTGTACGCGAGCGAAGAGCGTCAACACTGGGCGCTCGCGAGTCCGCTGCACCTGTGTGACAGGTGGCGCACGACGCCTGAAACACGCGCGCGCCATCTGGCGACTGTCCCCACGCCGCCGACGCAGAGGCGAGGACGATACCGAGGGCGAAGAGCTTCCTCGCCATGGCGCGAAGTCTAGCACCGCGCCCGGCCCCACCACGCGTGGCAAGGCTCAACTTTGAGTCAAATTTGGCGATCACAGCCCTCCTACAGCGTTGCGACCGTATCGGACTCTCCGCCTCCCGGCTACGCCCGCCGGAAACCGCTCTCCGCTCGTAGTCTGTCGTTGCCGACGCGAGTAGTTGCTGAAGCGAACGCCCGCGATCGCGGCATGCACCGATTGAACTCATTCGAGCGATCCGGATCACGCGGCACGAACTCGCGTCGATGAATCGCTGCGATCGGTTTCAGGCGAATCCTGTCGGCGGTCTCCGCAGGTCGGCGGGCCGTCCGACACGAGCGCAACGCTGAACGAGACCCGGCCGCCGGGGGTTGAAAGCAGAAGGGATGGTGATGCGACTTACTTCGTCGCGAGCGTGCCGGACAGGCCGGCGCCGTTCGGAGCACGCCGTGGGCGTCGAAGCCGGAAAGCGAGTGAAGCGATTCACTGCCGCGAGTTCGTGACCCGCGATCCGTGACGATCGAAACAGCGTTGATGGTGCAGGCCGCGATGGCCCACGCCTGAATCAATTGCTACTCGCGGCAGGTGCGGAAGTTCACGAGCGGAACGAGCTTTCCCGGCGTGCGGAGCGGCGCCGGATGGCCGGCATGCTCGCGACGAAACGAGGAAGAACGCATAGCGCTACGTCTAGACGCCGTGGGTCGCGGCGCCGAAACTCTTCACCGCCGACGCCTCGTCGTCGAACACCTCGAAGACGGTGGTCAGCTTGGTGATGTCCATGAGGTGATCGGTGCGCTCGGTGGGATGAAGGATCTTGATCGAGCCGCCCGCGCGCCGCACCGTGAGGTACTTGCTGACGAGCATCCCGATGCCGGCGCTATCGAGGCGCGTGACCTCTTTCATGTCGAGCACCAGCTTGACCTGACCGGCCTCGACCAGACGATTGATTGTGTCGCGCAGGATGATGTCGCCGGTCTCGAGCTCGAGGCGTCCGATCAACTGCAGAATCGTGACGTCACCAATGCGCCGCTCGATGACCCGCATTCGCGTGGCCACGACACTATTCTCCCTCGTCCAGATACTTGATGAGGATGACCTCGTTGCGCGCCTCGTTGTAGATCAGGTCATCCACGAGCGAGCGCGTCATCGCGAGGCCAAACCCGCCCGGCCGTAGTCCCTGCTCTTCGCGTACCTGCAAATGCCGCATCGGGTCGTCGTCCGGATTCGTGATTGCCGCATGGCGCAGCTTGTCGATGTCGAAGCCCTCTCCCGGGTCTGCGATGCGATAGAGCAACAGGCGACTCGTCCGCACGCACGAGATGCGCACCTTTCGATTCGGGTCGAACTTGCCACCCCACTCGATCGCATTGGTCAGCAGCTCGCGAAACGCCGACGCCACCGCTTCGCGCACGGCCTCTGGAAGATTCGCCTCCAGGTGCAGGACGAACGACTGAATTCGATCGGCCATCTCGAGCGTGCACGGCGCCACGATCTCGAGCCACTCGGGTTTCGCCGAGACGACCTCGATCGACAGCGCGGACGCCGGCGTTCCGGACTCGCTGACGACGTCGATCACGGCGCTGGGCGGAAACGGCTTGCGAATGTAGCGGTAGGCCTGACGACGAACGGCCTCGAGCAGCGTCGCCGACGTGTCATCAGCGGTCATGACAATCACCAGCGGCGGCGATGCCATGTTGCGGATGTGACCCAGGACATCGAGCCCGCTCATACTCGGCAGCCCGATATCCAGAAGCACCAGATCGAAGCCCGAGCCGTCGCCAAGCGTCGCGAGCGCCTCGGGGCCATCGCCTGCCGAGGCCACCTGATGACCGGCCCCTTGAAGTAGTTCCGACAAGACATGCCGCAGCCCTCGATCATCGTCAACGACGAGGATGCGGCGACCGAACGGGGGCTTTGCCATCAGGAATCTCTCACGTGGGGTCCCAGAAAACTTGACCGCTCAAGAATCCAGTCAACAGGTCAAGTTTTCTCGCCCGCCCGGAGGGCGGGCAAAAGATACTGTGACTAGCAAGGTGGAGCCATTTGCTCGTCGATCGCAGGCGGAGCCTTGCTAGCCGTAGTGTAATGCTGGCTTTCGCTGGCCGGTGAGGTGAAGTGATGGACGAGCGTCCCGTTCGCGACGGGCAGGGCGGGGACTCCAGGAACGCGCAGCAGTGGGCACTGTTCGAGACGGCCGGCGCGCTGGCGGAGTCATCGACGCTCGAGGAAGCCGCCCCCCGCATGCTCAAGGCCGTGTGCAAAGCACTCGGCTGGCAGTGCGGCGCCGTCTGGCAGGTGAATCGCGCCCGCGACACGCTGCGCTGTGTCGGGACGTGGGGAGAACCGGGCCTACCGCTCGACGAATTCACCGCCGCGACGGTCGCGCATACCTTCGCACGCGGGATTGGGTTGCCCGGCCGCGTCTGGGAGCGTCGCGAGCCCATCTGGATACGGGACGTCACCACCGATCCGAACTTCCCGCGCGCCCTGGCTGCCGAGCGGGCCGGCCTGCATTCTGCGTTCGCGTTGCCCATCCGGCAGGGCCGTCGCGTCGGCGGCGTCCTGGAGTTCTTCAGTCGCGACAAGTTCGAGCCGGCACCAGAGCTCCTCGCGATGATGACCACCGTCTGCAGCCAGATCGGGATGTACGTCGAGCGCAAATGGGCTGGAGAGGATCTCGATCGATTCTTCAAGCTCTCGCTCGACATGTTCGGCGTCGCCACCTTCGACGGTTACTTCGTGCGCGTCAATCCAGCCTGGCAAACCATCCTTGGATATACGGAAGAGGAGATTCGCGCGTCACCGTTCATGGAGTTCGTCCACCCGGACGATGTGGCGGCGACGAACGAAGCGATGTCGGCGTTGCAGACCGGCGCACAAGTGATCGGCTTCGAGAACCGCTATCGCGCCAAGGACGGATCGTACAAGTGGCTGCAGTGGGCATCTGCACCCTTCACCCACCAAGGACTCATCTACACGGTCGCGCGCGATGTAACGGATCGCCGTGCGGCCCGGGAAGCGCTCGAGCAGAACGCCGAGCGCCTGTCCCAACTGGTCAAGGAGCTCGACGTCTCGAGGCAGCGGGCCGAACAGGCGACTGTGGCGAAGGGTGAGTTCCTCGCCAACATGAGCCACGAGATCCGCACGCCGATGAACGCCATCATCGGCATGACGGACCTCACACTGCAAACGCGCCTCACGCCACAGCAGCGCGAGTACATCCGGACTGTCAGGGAGTCCGCCGATGCACTGATGACGATCATCGACGACATCCTTGATGTCTCGAAGATCGAGGCGCGTCAGCTGACGCTCGAGCGGGCGCCGTTTCGTTTTCGCGACACCGTCGAAGACAGCGTCAAGCTGCTCGCACCCCGCGCCGATCAGAAAGGACTGGACCTCTCCTGCCGTATCGCGCCCGATGTGCCCGATGCGCTCGTGGGCGATCCGGGACGGCTGCGACAGATCATCCTCAACCTGGTCGGCAACGCGATCAAGTTCACCGATGACGGCGAGGTCGCCGTCAACGTCTCGGTGGACGAGCCCGGTGCCGACGACGTGCGGCTGCGCTTTACGGTGAGAGACACCGGCATCGGTATCCCGGAAGAGAAGCAGTGGGAGATCTTCGGCGCTTTTGTTCAGGCAGATGCGTCAACGACTCGGAAGTACGGGGGCACCGGCCTCGGCCTGACCATCTCGACGCAGCTGGTCGAGATGATGGACGGGCGCATGTGGCTCGACAGTGAAGTGGGCAAAGGGAGCAACTTCCACTTCGTGGCGCGATTCGGGCTCGCCGCTGACACTGCCGACACCACTGCGTCGGCGCCCACGAGCCTGCGCGACCTGCACGTCCTCGTCGTGGACGACAACGAGACGAATCGATTCATCCTCTCCGAAATCCTGGCGAGCTGGCAGATGCGCGCCACCACCGTCGAAAGTGCGGACGGCGCGCTCAAGTCACTGCGAACAGCCGCGGAACAGGGAGACCCGTTTCATCTGTTGTTGACCGACGCGCTCATGCCGCAGACCGACGGCCTCAGCCTCGCGCAGCAAGTGGCGCGGGACGATCGCCTCGGTCGGCTGAAGATGATCCTCCTGACGTCCGCAGGTGGAGCGGCAGTCAAAGGACGCGCGGCGAACGTGTTCGCGGCGAAGCTGGCCAAGCCCGTCAAGCAATCCGATCTCCTCGATGCGATCGTGACCGCATTCGCCACACCCGTTTCGTCGCGCCGGCAGCGCGGCAAGGACACGCCACGATCCGCCGATCAGGCCGGCAAGCAACTTCGCGTGCTCGTCGCCGAGGACAACCCCACTAACCAGGCACTCGTCGCGGCACTCCTCAAACAGAAAGGTCATCGCGTCACCATCGTCGGCAACGGACGGCTGGCTGCGGATCGCGCGGTGCTCGAGCCGTTTGACGTCATCCTGATGGACGTGCAGATGCCCGAGATGGGTGGGCTCGAAGCGACAATGCTCATTCGCGACCACGAACGCACGGCCGGGGGACATGTGCCGATCGTGGCGCTGACCGCGCGCGCAATGCCCGGCGATCGTGAACAGTGCCTGGCCGCCGGCATGGACGCGTACGTGTCGAAGCCGCTCCGGCCGGATGATCTGTTTTCGGCCATTGACTTCGTCGTGACAGGTCAGGCGGCATCCGGCGCCGCAACGACTGCAGTCGTCGCGGACAAGGTGGATCGCGAGGCGTTGCTGGAGGGTTTCGGCGGGCGTGCCGATCTCTTGAAGCACGTCGCCGAGGTGTTCCTCGAGGATGGACCCGCCACCCTCGCACGCCTGAAGACTGCGATTCAGGCAGGGAACGCCACCGAGGTTGCCGCGGTGGCGCACTCACTCAAAGGGTCCGTCGGGCTCTTCTCTCAGGGACAGGCCTTTGAAGGCGCACGGCGTCTCGAACAGGTGGGAAAGAGCGGAGACCTCTCTCAGGCCGAGGCCGTGCGAGCCGAAGTGGAAGAAAGTATCGCGCGACTCACGACCGAGTTGCGCACCTTGCTCGATGCGCTGTGAGGCCTACTTCGCGAAGATCCGGCGATAGCCCCCCGACACCAGCGCGGACACGTCGGCTGCAATCCGCAACAGCGCGAGCCCGCCCGGGTATACGAGATACCTGGACTCCCACACGGGATCGAACTTGTCCTTGAACGCGCGCAGGCCCTGAAAGTTATAGAGCGGCGTGCCGTGGTCGTAGAGCAGACGCCCGGCACGCGCCCATAGCGGCGCAATCGGCGACGACTCGAACCCCGACATCGGCGCCATGCCCATCACGAACCAGCGATAGCCTTCTGCCCTGCTCCAGATCATCAGATGCGTAAAGAGCGCCTCCATGACGCTCTTCGGCGCGTCGTGGTGATGACGCATGAGATCCGTGGACACCTCCTGCCCCATCAGTCCGGGCCAGAGTGTCGCAAACGCCTCGATGCGCCGGCCACACTCGACGACGGCGGCGGGAAAACGGGCGACGTAGTCCGGCTCGAAGCAACCGAGCGAGAAACCCTTCTCGGCCACCGAGCGCGATCGCAACCAATCGTCGGACACGGAGCGAAGCTCCCCCATCCGCTGACGCACTTCATCTGTCGGAAGGACGCGGAAGACGCCGCCGTCTTTTTCGAGACGCCGCACCAACTGCCGAAAGCGTGCCCCGCGCGGCCCGTCCAGCGTGAAGCGATCGAGATCGACCCGCGCCTCTTCGCCGACCTTCACGAAGGTCAGCCCGAAATCGGCGTAGTGATGGAGGTACTTCGTTCCAACCTCGTAGAACACCGGCGTGCCGCCGAAGTCGTCGCAGCGAGCGATGAACATCCGTATGAGATCGGGCACGAGTGCTGGAGGGCCGACGGGATCACCGAGTGCCACCCACGTGCGTCCCTGGACGCCGTACATGATGAACGCCTCGCGGCGATCGTCGAAGAGCAGCGCCTTGTCTTCGAGGTACACGAGATAGGGAAACGTCGAGCCCTGCGCCGCGATGATGCGGCCAGCGTCCTCGAGATCCTCTTCGGATGGCGGATCGACTTCGTGCGGTGCGTGGCCGATCAGCCGCGCGACAGCGAAGAGCAGGACGGCGGTCGCCGCACCAACCGATCCACGCAGGAAGCGCGAGGCGCTGCCTTCGAGCTCGAACTGCCACCAGAGATCGTGTGAGTACTCGACGTGCTTGAAGGCAAACAGACCAAGCCAAATCGACGCAACGAGAGTTGCAACGATCGCCGCAATCCACGCCGTCGAGAATCTGGTCGCAAAGAACGCCGCGCGTCGGTTGAACGCCGGCCTCGATACGCGCAGCACAGCGGTCAGCGCCACAAGCAGCAGCGCCTCCTCGTAGTCGAAGCCTTTGAGCAATGAGGCCATCACCCCCGCGATTACCGTGACCATCGTCAGGTAATAGGCGGCATCGAGCCGGCGAGCGAGCCCCTGAGACAGCAGCAACAGCACGGCGCCCGCGACGCTGCCGGTCACGTGCGACGTTTCGATCACGCCGAGCGGCAGCAGCCGATCGAGCCAGCGCAATCGATCGGCGTCCGCGGGCGTCGCGCCAGAGAACAACAGGACCACGCCGGCTACGAAGGTGAACGTCGCCAGCATCTGTGGTGTCATTCGCTCGGTGATGCGGCCGATCGATACCGCAAAGCGAACTGCGTGCGCACGGCGGAGCAACATCTCGTCGATCACCAGACCGATCAGCGCAACCGTCAGCGGCACGAGGTAGTAGATGGCACGGTAGACAACGAGCGCCGGTAGAAGCTGCGACGCGGTCAGGAATGGGGACAGCCCGAACACGATCAGGCCCTCGAACACGCCAATCCCTCCCGGAATGTGACTGGCCAGGCCCAGGAGCTGCGCCAGGAGAAACGCGGCGAGCACGTTGACGAAGGTCGCAGGACTCGGCGGAATGAGGACGTAGAGCACGGCGGCCGCCAGCGTCCAGTCGATCGCAGATACAGCGAGCTGCGCGAGCGCCAGCCGCACGCGTGGCGATGGAACCGAGAACCCGCGCACACGAACAGGCGCGCGCCAGATCGCCACGAGCATCACATACGCAACCGCGACCCCGATGAACAGCCAGCCAACTGGAACTGTCCACCGGGGCCACGGGAGCGTGGCCACCGCGTTCGGGGCCGAGACGAGGCTGATGCCACCCAACATCAGCAGCCCCAACCAGCAGGCGACCGAGTTCGACAGAACGACGAGCGAGAGATCTTCGGCAGTCAGCCCCCATCGCGTGTAAAACCGATAGCGAACCGATGCCCCCGACAGTGCCGCGAAGCCCACGTTGTTGGCGACGGCATAGGAGAGAAACGACACCCATCCGACGTGCGCGCGCGGCAGGCTCTTGCGGATGTACGCCATCGCGACGAAGTCGTACCCGCTGAGCGTGATGTAGCTGAGTGATGTGAACAGGAGCGCCTGCAACAGCGCCCTCGGCGGTGTCGCAACGACGTCGGCAAGCAGGGCGTGCCACGTCACCGCCGCGAGCTGGTGCCACAACACGACAAGCGCGACGAGAAAGAGCGCCAGCCCGACGATCGACGGGAGCGCACGCTGCGCTCGACCGGTCATCATCCTAGCGAGGAGTGTGCTGGGTGACCCAGTCGATGGCAGCAAGCAGGCTCCGATCGAAGTCCGAGAGGTTGTCACTGAACCGATGATCGGAGGCCTCCACCACCCAGAGCCGCTTCGGCTCGCCACCAAGCCCGATCATTCGCTGCGCATCGGTGAGCGGCGCGAACTCGTCATGTGTGGCGTGCACGAGCGCCAGCGGCAGGGGCGACACTTTCCCGATCAACGACGCTGCGCTGAACGTGGGCTCGTTCGGGATGCCATGAGTGAGATAGATCAACGAGTCCCGCCAGCGCCATCCCAGCTCGTTGCGATCCGGCAAACCGATGCCGATCACTCCGGCAATCGATCGTTGCGTGATCGGATCCGCGGCCGCGAGCACCGAGAGGCCGGCGCCCTCCGAGATCCCGATGAGAATCGGCTTCGACCGCGCGAACTGGTTGGCGTAGTCGGAAATGGTTCTCATATCCGATGGCTCATCGTCAGCGTGCAGCGTGGTCGAACTGCTGGTAAAGCTGGTGAGGTACGCCTTCACGTCGAAGCCGACGACGAAGCACCCATGGTCCGCAAGCAAGCGAGCGATGTGCGGTCCGAGGTGGACCCAACCACCGTCGCCGCTCGACACGATGACCGGGCGGGCGTTGGTCACGCCGTACAGATGGACTGATTGCACGTGGCCGCGAACAGGCACAAGGTCCGTTCTCTGTGCGGTGGCACGCTCGGCGCGAGAGACCGGCCAGCAGCCCAGGACAATCGCCCATGCGGTGCACAGTCTCCGCATGCGTCACCCTTCACAATCACCCATCGCCAACTCCCAACGCCCAATTCCCAACTCCCAAAGGCACGGAGCTATTGGGAGTTGGCGTCTTGGGAATTGGGAGTTGTGCGAGTTACTTCTTGGCCGTCTTCGCCGGCTTCGGCGCTTCGGCGTTCACGGCCGTTGCCACCATCGAGCTGCCTTCCATCCGATAGCGAACCGAGACCGCCGATCCCGTTGCAATCGAGCCGTCCTTCTGGGTGGTCGAGTCGAGCTTGAACGTCATATCGCTGCCCTTCTTCCCGGACTTGGTAATGACGAGCGAGGACGTATCGACCGACTTCACGACGCCCTGAACCGAATGCGTTGCCGTGCTCGCCGGCTTCGTGGCGGCAGGCTTCGACGACGATTTCGTGGTCTGGGCAATGGCAAGGCCCGAAGTGGCCAGTATTCCGACAAGCATCAACGCGGTGAGTGTGTAGCGCATTAGAGTCTCCCTTCATTTCGCGGCCACGCTTCGCCGCTCAGGGGACATTCCACTGCACCGACCTGAGGGAATCATGAAGAGTTGATTAAGTCTTGTTAATGAGGCTTTTCAGGCCTTGTTGTGCCCCCACGCTCCTTGTATGGTGGAGATGTGGATTGGGAGGGCACGTGCGCATCCTGGTGATTGAAGACGATGGAAAGGTCGCCAGTTTCATCCAGACCGGCCTCGAGCAGGAAGGCTATGCCGTCGATGTGTTGAATCACGGCAACACCGCTGGAGAGCAGGCGCGCGCGGTGGACTACGACGCGGTGGTACTCGATCTGATGCTGCCCGGACGATCGGGATTCCAGGTGCTGCGTGACATCCGATCGCGGAAGCCGTCGCTGCCGGTGATCATGCTGACGGCGAAGAACTCGCTCGACGAGCGTGTCGCAGGCCTCGATGCCGGTGCGGACGACTACATGGCCAAGCCGTTCGCGCTCGCGGAGCTCTCGGCCCGACTGCGCGCGCTGCTGCGTCGCGGCACGCCGCGCGAGAGCGTCTTGAAGGTCGCCGATCTGGAGATGGACACGATCCGGCGAACGGTGCGACGCGCGGGCGCGTCGATCGATCTCAAGCCGAAAGAGTACTCGCTGCTCGAGTTCCTCATGCGCAACAGCGATCGCCCGCTCACGCGCTCCCTGATCATCGAGCACGTCTGGGACATCCACTTCGACAGCATCAGCAACGTCGTCGAAGTACACATCAACTCACTGCGCAACAAAGTGGATCGCGGCTTCCCCATCCAACTCATTCATACCGTTCGCGGCGTCGGGTATATGCTCACCGACTCCGCCCCGTGACGTTCACTCTTCGCGCACGTCTCGCCGTCATCGCCACGATCGTGTCCGGCCTGCTACTCGGCGGCCTGAGCATCGTGTCGTACAACGTGCTGGCGCGCTGGCTCGATGAGGACGTCACCGCCCGGCTGACAGAGTTGACCGACGGGCTACACGGGTACCTGCGATTCGACGGCGAGGTGCCTACGGTGGAATACAACGCGAACGACAGCGACCAGGCGTCGTTCGTCCACGAGGCCACTCGCTACTACCAGATTTACGACAGCGCGACTGGCCGTTTGCTGGCGCAGTCGCCCGACATCGCGCCGCTTGGTCTCTCGTTGACACGGAGCGAGGTTGTGTTGCTGCTCGCCACCTCGCAGCCCTCTGACATCACCACGCCGTACGGCCGTCTGCGCATCGTCAACAGCCCGGTCGCGGGGCCGGGCGGGCGCACCTACCTGTTGCAGGTGGGCGTGTCGCTGCGAACGCTAGACGCATCACTGGGGCGGTACCGCGATTTGATGTTGATGCTCACGCCTCTGTCACTCCTGATGGCGGCCGCGGGCGCATGGTGGTTGTCGGGATTTGCCCTGGCTCCGCTGACCCGTGTCGCGTACGCCGCACGCGACATCGACATTGCGACACTCGGACGCCGGCTGCCGATTCGTCACGTGAAGGACGAGCTCGAAGAAGTGACGGTCGCTTTCAACGAGACACTCGGGCGGCTCGAACAATCGATCGGCGAGATGCGGCAGTTCAGCACGGCGCTCGCCCACGAATTGCGCACGCCGCTCGCCGCCCTGCGTGGCGAGATCGAGCTGGCGCTCCGTGCCACGCGTGACGTCGATCTTCAGCAATCGCTGGCGAGCCAGATCGAAGACATCGATCGACTCACCCGGCTCATCGAGCACGTGCTCACGCTGGCGCGCGCGGAGTCGGGTCAGATTCCGTTGACGTTCGGCGCCGTTGATCTCGGCGAGTTGGCCAACTCACTCGTCGAAACGCTCGAACCGGTTGCCAACGCGCGCACGATTGCGCTGCGCTGCGAGCCGGCGCCCGCGGTTGTGGCGCTCGGAGACGCGGGCTGGCTGGAGCGGCTCGTCCTCAACCTGATCGACAACGCGATGAAGTTCACGCGCGAGGGTGGCTGCGTCATCGTGCGCGTGTCACGACACGATGAGCGGGCATGCCTGGAAGTCGTGGACACTGGCATCGGGATGACGCCTGACGTGTCCGCGCACGTCTTCGAGCGGTTCTACCAGGCCGATCCGTCGCGTTCGTCCCAGTCCGGCGGCGCCGGTCTTGGGCTCAGCCTGGTGAAGTGGATCGTCGATCGCCATCACGGCACCGTCAGCGTCGAGAGCACACCGGATAAAGGCTCCACTTTCCGTGTGGCCCTCCCAGCTTTTACAAATACGCGCCGATCCTGACGCGTAATTAATCCGGCCTTCACATCTCCCTTATCCCGTTTCGCGTCTCCATATGTAGAAGGTTATGGAGGTTTCATCATGCGATCAGTCATGTTGAAGACGGCGATGCTGGGTGCGGCGGCATTCCTGCTCGCCTCGGGCACCGCGCGAGCCGCGGCCCTGGATGTGAACGTGCCGTTCCCGTTCACGGTCAACCACGAAACATTTCCCGCGGGGCGTTACCAACTCGAACAGGACCAGATTGCCGGCCCGTCCGTCTGGACCATTCGAGGGATGAACACGCCGCAGGCAGCGATCATCGTGACTCACGAAGCCGGCGGGCGTGGGCCGTCGAAGCCCGCGCTGCAGTTCCAGCATCGCGAGAATCAATACCGGTTGTCGAACATCTGGGAATCACCAACGGAGGGACAGACCATCGTCGAACACAAGTAGATCGCTTCTCGCCCCCAGCACAGAGCCCGCATCTCTCTGTGCTGATGACACCGAGGCACGGCGGTGCAGAGGCTATCCCCTGTCCCCTCTGAGCCGCCGGGCCTCGGTGTGTCCTTGCAGTTCACATTTCTCAGTTCTCAAGCGCTCCGTTCGTGTTCAGGTTCGGTTCCAAGTTCAGGGTTCGACCCTTCCCCTGGCGGGGGACGTCGCCCGCAGCGTCGAACTTGAACACGAACTGAGAAGCGAGAACCGTGAAATTCGAACGACTGTTTCTCTTATTCAACTCACGTGGACTCCGAGACTAGATCACCAGGACCACCAAACCGGTGACGACAAGCACGCAGGCCCACAACCAATCCAGATTGAACCAGGCGGTGCGAAGAATCGCGAGGCCCACGCGGGAGTAGATGATCCACGCGAGGATCGCGGTCACCGCGAGGTACGTGAGCGTGTGCACGCCGAGCGCGAATGTCAGCGGCCAGGCCGCCGCACTCGTCGTCGCGACGTGCGTGTGATCGGCAGCGGCTGCGTGGAGATCCGCTGACGTGCCCATGACCAGCGGCAACACCATGAACCCCGCGCCGTGCGCGGACGCCATCAAGAACGACCAGATCGTCAGGTCGCGAAAACCAACCTGCATCCCGCCATACACGGGATGGCGGTGTCGCCAGAGTCGGTAGAGACCAAACGCGATCAGGATGGACGCGACGACGATGCGAAGCGCGTCGAGCGGCACGATCAGTTGGGCCGCTGCAGCAACGGCCAACACGACGCCCACGGCGAGACCATGACCGAGCGCAATCGGAGGTAGCGCGCGCCACACGCCTCGCGCACTTCCCTGCTGCATCCCGAGCGCAACTGCGAACAGCCATCCCATGCCGGGATTGATCCCGTGGTATGCGCCGAGCAACGCAACGCCTTGCCATTCCATCCTGGTCCTTGGTCCTTCGTCCTTGGTTCCTGGTCCCTACGAGTAGCAATACGAATCAGACGACGCATCGCCGCCTTCGAGACGGAGTTGATGCGTGCGCATGCCCTCGGTCTGCAGGAAGAACTTCTTGTCGATCGTCATGCCGTTCGCACCGACATCGAGCTTCGCCACCCAGCCGCGCACGCCGTCGGGATAGAACTGCTCGTCCCACGGGCTGTAGAGACCATTGGTGAAGTACACGCGCTTGCCGTCGCGACTGATCTCCACCATCTGCGGCCCGCCGTTGAGCGGCTGATCCGGCGCGGCGGGATGCGCCGCGCGGCTGATGATCCCGCCCAGTCTTACTGAGCTCACCTTCTTCGGGTTGAACGGATCGCTGACGTCGTACTGGATGAACTCTCCCGTGCCCCAGCACGAGACGTAGAGGTACTGATCATCGAGCGACAGATTGATATCGGTGACGAGCGGCGCAACCGCCT
>Ga0315912_10002173_pt1 | contig 21570 bp, 20 predicted proteins | sample VfabasoilMG_FD_204469 | JGI IMG/M metagenome (GOLD analysis project Ga0315912, IMG submission 204469) | Garden soil microbial communities collected in Santa Monica, California, United States - V. faba soil | ecosystem: Environmental > Terrestrial > Soil > Garden | place: USA: California...
CATCGGCGCCTGAGCCGCCCGCGCCGACCGCCGTTTGCCCGTTCGCGGGTGCACCGCCGACGCAGACCGGCTGCCTGTTCGTCACCACGAACAGGTTCGAGCGCGAATTCAGCGCCACGACCAAATCCGCCAGCGCCCAATATCGCTTCAGCGAACGCGTGATGGGATACGTCAGCTGGGCCGATGGCTTCAAGAGCGGCGGATTCAACCAGCGCTACAACGCGGCACCGCCCGGTAACGCACCAATCTCATTCGAGCCCGAGACCGTCGAGACGGTGGAGATCGGATTGAAGCTCGATCCCAGCGATAGCCTGCGCGTGAACGCCGCCTTGTTCAGCTCCGACTACGACGACATTCAAATGACCTATCGATTGGGCGTCGTGCCATTGCTGTTCAACGCCGGTGTCGCGTCCATCGATGGCGGCGAAATAGAGCTCGACTTCGCACCGACACAGGAGCTCCGATTCGATGCGAGCGTCGGCTTCCTCGATGACGGGTTCGACAGCATCGTGCCGCCGCCGCCGTTCGGACCCGTGACGCCCACGGCGACGGCGACGCTGAACAGCAGTCTACCGTTCACGCCTGATTGGCAGGGCCACGTCGGACTTTCGTACGCGTTCGGTCTGCGTGGCGGTTGGAGCCTCACTCCGCGGGCAGACGTGAGCTATACCGGGAGCCAGTTCTTCGATGCCGGAAACTCCGTCGAGATCGCGCAAGACGATGACGTGACGTTGGTCAACGTGGCTCTCATGTTGGAATCCAATGACAAGTGGCGCTTCATGTTGAGCGGCGTCAACCTGACCGACGAGCTGTACCCAATCGCCGGAACCTCGTCGCTGACCACTGCGTCCGGCTATGCCGAGATCATCTACGCGCGGCCGCGCAGCTGGAGCCTGAGTGCGACCCTGAGCTTTTAGCGGATCGATTCTCGCCACGGTCCCGAACGGGAGTAGGCGCGCCGGTATACTCTCGCGTACGTTTTTCGGGGGGTAACAGCATGCTTCATCCAACGCTGCGGCGCGGCGCGCTCGCACTCGGTGCGGCGGCCGCCATCGTCGTCGGCTCGTCCGCGAGTCCGCAGTCGGGTTCTAAGACCCCGGCCTTCACCGCCGCCGATCTCATGCGACAGCCGGCGCAAAACTGGATCACGAACGGCGGCAATATCTACAACCAGCGCTATTCGTCGCTCGGCCAGATCAACCGCACGAACGTTGCGCAAGTCAAAGCCGTGTGGCGCACGAGCCTGAACGGCTCGGGTTTGGGCCGAGGCTACTCGCAGCAGGCGCAGGCGCTGTTCTACGAAGGAATCCTCTATGTCGTCACCGGCGACAACGACGTGTTCGCCGTCGACGTCGAGACCGGCAAGATCCTCTGGAAATACGACGCAAACGTCGACTTCGAGAACACCGTCATCTGCTGCGGCCGCTTGAGCCGAGGTGTTGGCCTGGGCGACGGAAAAATCTACGTCGGTCGGCTCGACGCCGGACTCGTTGCGCTCGATCAGCAGACCGGCAAGGTGGTGTGGGACATTGCAGCTGGCGACCCCGGCGTCAGCGAGGGCATCACGGCCGCGCCGCTCTACTACGACGGCAAGGTCATCGTCGGGTTCACGGGCGGTGAGTACGCCGTGCGCGGCCGCATCAGCGCCTACGACGCGAAGACCGGCAAGCGCGCCTGGAACTTCTACACGGTGCCGGGCCCGGGCGAGATCGGCCACGCGACGTGGCCGCAGGACAACGAGGCTTGGAAGTACGGCGGCGCGCCCGTGTGGCAGACGCCGAGCGTCGATCCCGAGCTCGGTATGATCTATTTCACGACCGGCAACGCCGCGCCGGATTTGAACGGCGCGATTCGCGAAGGCGACAACCTCTTCACGGTGTCGCTCGTGGCGCTCGACGTGAACACCGGTCAGTACCGCTGGCACTTTCAGATCGTGCGTCACGACATTTGGGATGCCGACGCGGCCAATCCGACGATCCTGTTCGACGCCGACTTCGACGGCGTGCGCCGTAAAGGCATCACCGCGGTATCCAAGGCCGGCTATCTGTACATTCTCGACCGCACGAGCGGCGTGCCGCTGACGCCGGTCGTCGAAACGCCCGTACCGCAGGACAAGATTCAGAAGACGGCCGCGACGCAGCCGATCCCGCAGGGGGACCAGGTCGTCCGCCACGAGGTCGACGTCGTCGACGAGAACTTCGTGGGCATCCTGCGCAATCGGGCACGCACGTTCACGCCGTTCAGCACGGGAAATCCCGCGATCTGGCGGCCGTTCTCGGGCGTCACGTGGCACCCGAGCTCGTACAACCCGACCAACAACCTGATGTATCTCTGCGCCGGCGATGGGCCGGGCCGCGGCACCGTCGGGGGCGACGACGCTGCCACGATCGGTCCGGAGCCCGACGACGAAACGCGGCGGTACGTGCAAGGCACGTTCGGCAACGCGCGCGACATCGGCACCGATTCGCGCAGCACGCTCGTCGCGATGAACGTCACGAACCACATGGTTGCATGGCGGCGCCTGCTGTCGAACCGCTGCGCCGGCACGATCAACACGGCAGGCGGCTTGATTTTCGCGGGCCGCTTCAACGGCGAGCTGACCGCGCTCGACAGCGACACGGGGCAACGCCTCTGGTCGTTTCAAACGGACGGCGGCTTCACGACGACGGCGACGACGTTCGAGCACAAAGGCGTGCAATACCTCGCAGGTATCGCGGGCGGCGGCGTGACCGGCGGCAAGCTCAACGACGGCCTCTGGCTGTTCTCGTTGAATGGCACGATGGAATCGCTGCCCCCGGGCTCAGGGGATCCGCCGGCGGAACCCGCCGCAACCGAGGCCGACGAGGCGCAGAACGATCCGCGCGCCTTCCTTGCCGACTTCGACTTGACGCGGACTCCGAATCTGAGCCGCGGCGCGGAGATCTACGGGAACGTCTGTCAGATGTGCCATGGCCCACGCGGCGAGGGCGGCCAGCTCGGCAAACCGCTCGAGCGCGGCTTGACCGTCGAGGACATCATGACGACGGCACGCTCGGGCGTCGAAGGCACCTCGATGCCGCCGTTCGGCCGGGCCTACAGCTTGGAGCAGCTGCACGATGTGGCGAGCCACATCGTGAGTCGCGTGCTGCGGCAGCCATGACACCGCGCTGTAAACTCGATTGCGATCGGCGGGAGGCGACATGAACGCAGCGGCTGTCTGGACGTTTCTCTTGTCGGCGGTGGGCACTGCGGGTTTGAGCGGCTTCGTGCGTCACGCAGAAGCGCAGGCCAGCGCAGGCGAATGGGCGCAGCGCACGCCTTGGGGCGACCTCGACCTACAGGGCGAGTGGACGACCGAAGGGGAATATGGAGTCCCGCTGGAGCGGCCCGCGGAATTCGCCGACCGCGCGTTCCTCACCGACGAGGAATATGCGAAGCGCCTCTCCGACGTAGAGGAACGCGACGAGCGCGACCTGCGCAACGTCGACGTGTCGTCGGGCAGGGTCGACGGACCGAACGCGCCGATTCCGCATTGGCGTGAATACGAAACGGACTCGCGGCGCACGTCGCTCGTGATAGATCCGCCGAACGGGCGCTTGCCGCCGCGAACGGCGGAGGCGTCACCGCTGGCGGTGCAACGGTGCGGCAGCCTGCAACGCGGCGAGCCGTGTGACTCGTATGTGGATTACGGGTTCGGCGTGCGCTGCATCGTTCACGGCGGCGGTTTTCCGGACGCGATGTTCCCGGCCGTCTACAACGCGAATTTTCGAATCGTCCAGGCTCCCGGTGTCGTTGCGATCACCTACGAGCTGATCCACGACACCCGCGTCATTCCGATCGACTCGTCCTCGCAAGGGGAGCACGTTTCGCCGGCCATTCGGATGTACATGGGCGACGCACGCGGGCATTGGGAAGGCGCAACGCTCGTCGTCGAAACCACCAACCTGAAGGCCGGCACGCGCGGTGCTTCCTCCGAGCTGCGTCTCGTCGAGCGCTTCAAGCGCGTGTCGGACGGCTTGATCGAGTACGAGGTCACGTTCGTCGATCCGCGCACGTGGACGACGCCGTGGACCGCAGCTCTCGACATGAAGGCCAGGCCGGATGATGCCGGGGTGTTCGAGTACGCCTGCCATGAGGGCAACCACGGCATGCGCAATATGTTGTCGACGGCGCGTTACCTCGAGCGGCAGGCCGCGTCAGCTAGCCCGCGCTGACCTCGAGCGTGATGCCGTAGTTGTCGCGAAAGCGGATCAGCGACGGCGCCGTGGAGAGCACGTCGGCTCCGGCGGCTCGCAGAACCGGCGCGACCGCCGCGCTGTCGAACGGCGCCACCTTGATGCCGAACCGCACGAATTGCGGCGCCGCTCCCGCGGCGGCGGGCTCGATGCCGATGCGCGTGTTGCGCGCCAGGTTGAACCACACGCGGTTTGGCACTTCGGCATCGCGCGTTTCGATGCCTTCGCCGTACATGAAGCGGTAATAGCGCAGGGCGCGCTCTCGATCGCCGACGGCGAGCAGCACGTGGTCGAGCCCGAGCGGGGCGAGCGGCCCGCGGGCGGCGGCTTCGAGCGAGGACGGTGTGGCCGCCGTCACGAGCCCGGCCGGCGGCGCGAAGAGCTGGAGCTCGAGGCCGTCGGGATCGGGGATCAGGCCGAAGCCGCCGCCTGGCGCCGGAAAGCCCGCCGTCGCGAGCTCTTTGCCGATCGCGGCGAGGTCCACCGAAGTGGCGAGCGCGCAGTAATGTCCCACGCTGATGGGCCGGCCGTTCGCGGCGCCTATTGCGATGTAGCCAACTTGCCGGTCGGGCGGCAGGTCGCCGAGCAGGACGAAGTAGCGTTTACCGCCGCGGAAGTCTTGCTCGTGCAACGGCGACGAGAACACGCGCTTGTAGAAGCGGGCGGACTCGGCCGTGTCGGGCACGACGATATCGAGATGCTCGATCCCCAAGTTCTCGAGCGGCAGCGCGCGTGCTTGACCGCGCGCGTGCCGACCTAGAAGTGTCGCGCCGACGCCGGCGCACAATGCGCCGAGCAACGTGCGTCGCCGAAGTCGTTCGCTCATGGCGCGCATCGCGTCACCCCGCCCGAAGATTCCGCGCGAGTATAGCCCTTGGGCTAGGATAGCGGCGGTGGAGCGGGAGGGTTGGACGGATGAAGAGACTCGCGGCCATCGTTTCCATCGCGGCCGCGTTCGCCGCAACGGGCGCAGCACCGCAGGTCGAGATCACACGAAACGGCGAGCGCGCGACGATTCGCGGCCCGGAGCAGGCCTACAGCGGGGCGGCGATCGCGAACGTCCTGTTCGGGGCCACCGCTGACAGCCCACTGACGGCCGTCGAAGTCACATTCGAGCCCGGTGCGCGTACCGCGTGGCACAACCATCCGGCCGGCCAGTACCTCGTCGTGACCTCCGGTGTGGGCTGGGTGCAAGAACGAGGGGGCATGAAGCGCGAGATCAGGCCGGGCGATGTCGTGTGGACGCCGCCGGGGGTCGCGCATTGGCATGGCGCGACGCCGACCCAGGCAATGGCCCACCTCGCGATCTGGCAGTTCGTCGGCGGCAGCGGCGGCGAGCTGATGGAACACGTCAGCGACGAAGAGTATCTGGCGTCGGTGGCAACCGAGTGAGTCCGCATTTGCCCGTACTCATCGCCGGTGGTGGAATCGGCGGACTCAGCGTCGCACTTACTTTGCAGCAGATCGGCGTGCCGTCCCTGGTGCTCGAGGCCGTCGGCGAGCTGAAGCCTTTCGGCGTAGGAATCAACCTTCAGCCCAACGCCGTCCGCGAGCTCTACGAGCTCGGCATCGGGCCCGACCGATTGGACGCGATCGGATTGCCGGCACGCGAGTGGGCGCTCGTCGGGTTGAACGGTAAGGACGTTTACTCGGAGCCTCGCGGTCTACTCGCCGGGTATCGATGGCCGCAGTACGCCGTGCATCGCGGTCTCCTGCAGATGCTGCTCCACGATATTGCGGTCGAGCGCCTCGGCTCGGCAGCCGTGCTCACGGGACATCGCGTCGTCGGCTATCGCAACGAGGACGAGCACGTCACGGTCGTCGTCCGCACTCGCAACGGCGCCACGACGGAGCTTCGCGCGAAGCTCTTGATCGGCGCGGACGGGCTGCACTCGGCCGTGAGGGCGCAGATGCATCCGATCCAGCCGCCGATTCATTGGGGCGGCGCGATTATGTGGCGCGGCATGACTCCCGGAGTTCCGATTCGCAGCGGTGCGTCCTTCGTCGGCCTCGGCACTCACCGGCATCGCGTCGTGTTCTATCCAATTTCGCCGCCCGACCCGGCGACCGGCCTCGCCACGATCAACTGGATCGCGGAGATCACGGTGGACAACTCGCGGGGCTTGACCGACGGCGACTGGAACAAGAAGGTCGCGGTCGACTCCTTTATCCATCACTTCGAGGGCTGGCGGTACGATTGGCTCGACGTGCCGGCGCTGCTGCGCGGTGCCGAAGAAGCGTTCGAATACCCCATGATCGACCGCGACCCGGTCCCGACGTGGGTCGACGGCCGCGTCGCGCTGCTCGGCGACGCGGCGCACGTCATGTACCCGACGGGATCGAACGGCGCTAGCCAAGCGATCGTCGACGCGCGCGTGCTCGGCGCGGCGATGATCGAGCACGGCGTCACGTCCGAGGCGCTTGAGGCCTACAACCGGAAGCTGTGCGCCGAGATCTCGGCCGTCGTGCTGCGCAATCGCGGCGCCGGACCGTTCGGCTTGCTGAATCTGCTCGACGAGCGCTGCGGCGGCGTTTTCGACGACATCGACGCCGTCATCCCCGCGCAAGAGCGCGAGGAGTTCATGAGCCGCTACCGCGCGGCAGCCGGTTTCGCGAAGGACCGGCTGAACGCGGCGCCGCCGATGATCGCGCCGGGCGCTAAGGTCTCTGCCTAGACGGCGCGCCGCTCAAGGTAGGGCGCGAGCGGACACCTGCCAGCCGGGGTCCTTGCAGATGGCGCAGTTGGCGCCGACGAAGTAACCGCGACCCGCGGCGCTCGTATCGCCTTGGAGCTGCCACTTGAGCCACGCCACGGCCACGACGCCGAAAGGCCCGCCGTTGTCTTGGTTGTAGGTACCGCCGTGGCCGACCGAGGGGTGCACGCCGTAGAAGACCGGAATTTTGGCCGGCATGACCTCGAAGTCGCGTTTGCCGTTGGCGTACGCGATGTCCGACTCGCCGCCGGTCACGATGATCACCGAGCCGTGAATACCGGCGTAGATGCCTGCATTGCGAGCGTCTTCGAACAGGCCGCTGTTCCAGATTCCGACGGTCGACACGCGCGGGTCGCTCGAGGCTCCGTAGGACATCAAGCCGCCGCAGGACATGCCCATCGCCGCAACGTGCTCCACGTCCACCTTTCCGTAGAAGCGGCTGTTGCGGCTCTTGTTTTCCGACTCGAGCCAGTCGATGGCCGCGACGAGAGCCGTGCCGTTCACCATGGTGAAGCGGTCCGCCGGCGGACCGCCGCCGCCGCCCGGAGGAGGCGCGCCGCCACCGGGCGGAGGCCCGCCGCCGCCCGCACCGGGCGGCGCGCCGGCCGGCCGCGCGATCGGCGGACCATCGGCAACGACGACGAATCCGTGCGAAGCGATCTCGGTCAGGTATTCCGGAAAGAAAAGCCCGTTCTTGGCACAGCCGCCTTCTCCCCACACGAGCACACCGTGCTTCTCGCGCGTGAGCTCTCGGGGACGGTAGATCGTATGAGTCGCCAGCCCGGGATCGTGCTCGACGACGACCGCGAACGGGCCCGACGGCGGCTTGCCTGTCTGCGGTACTTCGACCGCCGTGAGCTTCGTGATCGCGACGGCCGCGTTGGTTTGCGCAGCGGCCGTCATCGTGGTGGCCGCAAAGCATGCCGCTAGCAGCACGGACCCGAACGATCGCGTGGCGATTCCATGATGATTTGGCGATTTCATTGGTAACTCCCCCCGGTTCGTTGTCGATCGGAATCTACAAGCGCGTGAGCCCACGCGCCAAGAGCCATTCGTGCAGACGCTCGGTCCATCCGTCCACGGGGTGGCCGCGCGCCGTCATGCCGAAGCCGGCGCTGATGCCGTCGTAGACGTGCAGCTCCGCCGGTTTGCCCGCAGCCTTCCACGCCGCGAACAACGCCATGCAGCCGTTCGTGACGTTGAAGTGTGTCGCGCCGACGGCGATGAACAACGGAGGCGCGTGAGCAGGCACGTCGACGTCTTGCAGCGACGGCCCGTAGACGGAGACGAGAAAGTCCGGCGACGCGTCGGATTGCGGGGCGAGCGCCGCACCGACCGCGACTCCACCGCCGGCCGAAAACCCGACGATGCCGATGCGCCGCGGATCGATGCGCCACTCGACGGCGCGGCCGCGCACGAGCTTCAGCGCCGCTTGCGCATCGGCGACGGCGAGCTCGAGCACCTTGGCGAGCGCCGCGTCGTTCGGTGCGGGGTTTGCGTTGCCGTTGACGATGACGAGCTCCTCACGCGGCCCCGCGGGCCCCGGCATGCCCGGTAACGGGCCGCGCGGCGCCGAAGGATCCTGCTGCAGCGTTCGGTACTTGAGCACGAACGCCGCGACACCGCGCCCGTTGAGCCACTCGGCGAGCTTGGTGCCTTCATTGTCGAATCCGAGCACGCGAAGGGCTCCGCCCGGCGCGATGACCGCGGCGGCACCGGTCGCGCGCGCCGGGTCCGGCAGAAACACCGTCAGCGTCGGCTCGCTGACGTTCGCGATCACACGGTCGCCCGATGCGGACGTCGTGGTCGACTCCGGTATGGTCCAATCCTCCGAGCCCGGCGCCTTACCGGGCCAGAGCTCGAGCTCCGTTTGCGCCTGCAACGGCGCGATGAAGTACAGGGCGACGGCGACGCAGCCGATCAGCGGCGTCAGTCGCGCTCTCATCGGCCGTTCTCCGCGGCGCGATCGGATACGCGGTCGAAGAAGTCGAAGATCGCGGGCCAGACCATCGGCACCATGCTGCCGTGGTTGCCGTCGACCTCGAGGTAGTCGAAGTCGAAGTTGCCCGACCGCATGAACTCGGCGAGCGCTCGGCTGCCGGCCAAGGACGGCGTGGCGCCGGTGCCTTCGGTCATGAAGATCGGCAGCTCGCGGATTATGTCGAAGGGGTACGACTCCTTATCTATAAAGGGGCCCGACATCGGCGCGACGGCGCGCCAGCGCTCCGGATAGCGCGCGGCGAGGTGCCATACGCCGCCGCTTCCCATCGAATGCCCTGCGAGAAACATTCGAGAGCGATCCGCGCGATATTCTTCGGTGACGATCTCGAGCGCCGTGATGACCTCGAGCTCGCTCAAGTCGAGCTCGCGGCGCCGCTCGGGCGTGACGGCCGCGCGCTGCTTCGCTGCCGTCTCCGATTCGCCGAATACGGCGGGCAACCGTAGGGGGTTCCCGTAGGCGCCGAGCGGCGTGAAGCCGAGCGGGGAGACGACGATGTAGCCGTGCTGCTCGGCGAGCTTGCCGAGCAGCCCGTCGGCGATGTCGAGGTACGAGCTTTCGTTCGCTCCGGCGCCGTGCAGGAACAGGAGAATCGGCAGCGAGCGTTCGCCGTCCCAGCTGCTCGGCACGTAGATGCGGTACGGCATCTCGGCGCCCGTCGGCGCGAACACGTACGTGCGGTGTTGATCGCCAATGGGCGCTCGTGTCGTTTGCGCCGTCGCGCTGCCTGCGACGAGCCATGCCACGGTCAAGACGATCAAGCAACGGTGCATCGACGTCTCCTTTCTCATTGCGTGCGCCGAGTCAGGCGATGAAGCAGCACGATCAGTCCGAGCGTCATCAGATCGGCTGCCGCTACCATGTAGAAACCCGCGACGAACGAGCCCGTCGTGTCGCGGAGAATGCCGAGCATTTGCGGCCCGAAATAGCCGAACAAGCCTGCGCCGAGGCTGACGATGCCCATTGCATTGCCGGTTTCGTGACGAGGCATCAAGCTGCCGGCGAGCCCATAGAGCTGGTTTGCCGCGGAGAACCCGAAGCCGATCACGACGGCGGTGCCAATGCGAAACGTAAGCTCGTTCTCGATCGTCAACGACGCCGACGCGACAGCCAGGATGGCCACGAGGCAGCCGAGCACCAAGAGCTTGTTGAACCTATCGGCCAGCATGCCGATGACGAGATTCAAAACGATGGCGGCCAGGTAGCCCGTGCTGATGATGAAGCCGGCAGCGGCGGCGTCGAGACCGTAGACCGAGTCGGCCACGCTCGGCACGAAGTACGTGACCGTGAATTGACCGAAGCCTCCGAGCCCGACGACGAGCGCCAGCAGCCAGACTACGGGCGCGCGAAAGGCGCTGCCTGTCGCTACTGTGGCTTCCGGGGCTGCCGCTGCTGCGGCCTGGGGCGGCGCAGTCACGCGATAGAGCAACCAGAATACGGTGGCGCCAATCAGCGCCATGAGTGCGTAGCCCAAGATCGCAGTGCGCCAACCGAATTCGCCGACGAGCGCACCGCCGAGCGGCGCGCCGACGACTGACGCCATCGCGGAAGTCGCGCCGAGCACGCCCATCGTTCGGCCGCGTAGCGAGGGCGGCGCAGTCAAGGCGACCGCGATCAGCACGCTGACGAACGCGAAGCGATAACCGAAGATCGTCAGCCCGCGGAAGGCGACCGCCGACTCGAAATTCCACGCGCGCGCGAGAAGCACGCTGCCGATTGCCACGCCGACGAGGCCGGCCGTGAGCACGCGCTTCTCGCCGAAGCGCTTGGCCGTCAACCCCGCCGGTACGCTGAGGAGGAGTGCAAGCAGACCGTAGACGCCGGTGAAGAACCCGAGCTGCGTGAAGCTCATACCGACGTCCGCCTGGATCGACGGCAGCAGCGGTGAGAACCCGAGATTCGACAGCTGCAGCGAGAACATTGCGAGCAGCGTGACGCCGAAAGGCAGCAGCCACAGCGACTTCGGAGCACTCGAGGCGACTGTCGTCATTGGGGCACCCGCTCATCCAGAAACGACGCGACGGCTTTACGCGCCGCGGCCGGGTCCCAGGCCCGTGAGTCGACGACGTCGGCCTCGACGCGCAGCACGGCAACGCCGGCTTCCTCGAGCGCCTGCTCGATGAAGATTCGTCCTGTCGCCGAAGGCTTCATGCTTTTCGGATGCAGCACGAGCGCGGCGTCGATGCGATGCGCGCGCGCTTGCGCCGCGATCCATTCGGCCGCCCACGGCGGGTTGTGCAAGAACTCGTTGAAGCTCGCCGTGCGGCTCGCGAGCGCGGCGAGTGGATCCTCGAGCCCGTAGCGAATGTATGCGTCGGGGCCGAACGCGAGATACATGGACCAAACGAATACTGCGCCATGAGAGTCCTCGAAGGCCGTGTAGAAATCGGTGTCGTGCCATAGGCCGGCGCCGACCCACATGAGCCGCAGCTTTTCGCCGTCGCAGGCTGCGACGCCCGCATCGACGCGGGCTCGCACTTCGTCGTGGAAGTGCTGCGCGTGCGCGATCGCCCAGTCGGTGCCGCGCACCCATTGGGTCGCCATGACGTTGGCGATCTGCTCCGTCATGCGCACTGGCGTGGCAGGCGCCGTCGCGATCAGCTGGCGCGTCGCGTCGAAAATCTCTTCTTGTCGATTCACGCGCGCCAGGCGCTCGCGCAAAGCGTCGCGATCGAGGCGCCGCTCGCCGATCGATTCGAGACGCGCGATGAGGCGCTCGAGAGTCGTCGTGACGAACTCGAGGCGATGCGGTTCGATGAGCTCGCGCCAGCGGTGCCGCGTGAGCTCCCACCAGCGCGGCGGTAGCTCGCTGGCAGCGGGATGCTGGATCTCGAAGAGCTCGGCGCCAAATGCCTCGGCCCAGAGCGAGAAGACGCGGTGGACGCAGTCACAGGTCAAGCGTGCACAGAGCATGCGTGGGGCCGGAAGCCCGCCCCACGGTGCCGTGCCGGCTTTGGAGTAGCGCGTCGTTGCGAGCCCGAGGCTGCAGTAGCGGCACAGTTGATCGGAGATTCCGTCGGCCTCCATGGCGGCGAGAAACGCGGGCGCTTGTCGCTTCGCGGCCACCAGCGAAGACCACCACTGGTTGCTGACGGCGGGGATCTCGAGCAGATCGAACAGCTCGAACGGGACGTCGGCCTGGATGAGCGCGTATGGACGGCGCTCGTCGAACACGCGTCGACGCAGGTCGCCGAACCACTGCTTCTGGAATGCAGCCGCCGCGACCGTCGACTCGAGCTGCTTCTCAGCCACAGCGGAGCTCCGGCCGAGAAGGGGTATTGCCGAGCAGCCGGCGGATGCTCTCGAGATCCGCGGCCGTCGCACCGAACGCGGGGTCGCCGCCGAGGACGGTGTGCGGAATCGACCGGCGAGCGAGCAGCTCGCGCACTCGCGGATAGTCCCAGCCGAAGCTCGCGTCGTCGTGCGGCTGCGAGATGACGACAGCTTCGGCCGCGCCTAGTAGGTCGTCGAGCTTGTGCATCAGCGTGTTGACCGGCAGTCGCGCGTCGATCGACTCGCGACCGTAGTGAGCGGCGATCGCAGCGAACGGGTCGCCGGCGATGCCAATGTCAGCGCTGGTGCCGCCACTGCCGAAAGGGCTCAGCTCGGCGACGACGACGGCGCCCTCGGCTTCGATCGCCGCGTGCATGGCTGTTCCATCGACGGGCACTCCAGCCACGACGACGCGCCGCCGCTCGAGCGGCACTCGTTGGACAAGCGTGTCTGCCGACGCATTCGCGAGCGCGGAATACCGCTCGGGCTCGAGCTGCCAGAACGCGCCGAGCAACGGCAGCGCGTCGGCGCCGCTGACGCGCGAGGGGCCGGAGCGCAGCTTATGAAGACGCCTGGCCGCGGCGCGCGCGCGATCGGCACTTACGATCGCACTGCGTAAGTCGTCGGCCAGAGGAGGCCGACCGCCCAGGCCCGCGAGCCGCGCGGACAAATCGCGCGCCCGGTCGGCGTTGTATGCGCGCGCTCCCGGGTCGTCCGAGTGCAACAGATCGAACAGCAAAACGGGCGGCAACGTGGCTGCGATGCCGCGGCGCGCGAGCTCGCGCAGATACAGAAAACACTTGTAGTCCGGATCGGAGCTGCGCGGCAGCACGATGGCGGCAACGTTGGCCAGGCGCGCGGTCAGCGCTGCCTCGACGAGCTGCCGCAGCCGATTCGGGAAAATGTTTGGCTCGAGCACGCGGTCCGCCGCGGGCGTGGGTGTGCTGTGGCCGCGAGCGAAGACCGGTTGCAAGCCTGCCGCGCGGACGAGCTCGACTGGGACCGACGGCCACGACATGAGCACTGTTTCACGATCGCGCGCCGCGTCGCGTCCCAGGCGCCAGAACGGCTCCTGGAATGCAGCGCGAAGCTCTTCGATGGTGCTCGCGCGCATGCTTCGCCTTTAGATGTTCCCGGCGGCGCGCAGCCGCTCGATGGTGGCGGCGTCGTAGCCGAGCCAGTCCCCGTATACGAGCGAGTTGTCTTGGCCGACCGCGGGCGCCGGACGCGCTGCGCCGGATGAGGTACCCGAAAACCGGATAGGTACGCCGGGCCCGATCAGGTCGGCGACGCGCCCGAGCTGCGGATGCTCGAGCCGCACAGTCTCGCCGCGCGCGAGCACGCGCGGATCGCGCACGGCGTCAGCCGGCGAACGTACCGGTGCGGCAGGGACGCCGTGCTCTTCGAACAGCGGCACGAGCTCGGCCGTCGGCCGGCTCCGTGTGAAGGCCTCGATCTCGCGGTTGATGGCCTCTTTGTTGGCGACTCGTGCGTCGCGCGTCGCGAAGCGCGGATCGCGCTCGAGCTCGGGGCGCCCCATGGCCAAGAAGACGCCGCGGGCGAACTGGTCCGTCGGCGCGCAGATTGCGAGATGGCCGTCGGAGGACTCGTACACGCCGAACGGTGTCAGCCGCGGCACCATGCCCCCCGTGCGCTGCGGTACTCCGCACGCCTCCAGCAGGTCGAAGGGCTCCGCTGCGACGAGCGAGGTCAGCACACCGAGCATCGAGACGTCGACGTGCCGACCCAGCCCGGTGATGTCGCGCTGGCGAAGCGCCGCAAGAATCCCGACGACCGCGAAGACCGGTGCACAGAGATCGGCGAAAGGGACGCCGACGCGGACCGGCGGATCGTCGGGGGCGCCCGACGTCATCATCAGTCCGCTGAGCGCCTGAACGATGCTGTCCATGGCTTTGCCGGATCCGGTCGTCGAGTGATCGGCGCCGTATCCAGAGATGGAGCAGTAGACGATGCGCGGATTGCGTGTGCGCGAGAACTCGTAACCGATGCCGAGCCGATCCAGCGTACCGGGCGCGAAGTTCTCGACCACGACATCCGCGTTGCGCACCAGATCCGCGAACACTTCACGCGATCCGGGCTGCTTCAAGTTCAACGTGACTGCGTACTTGCCGCGTAAGCGGTTCAAAGCTGCGGCAGACACGTCATCGGGCGCCGAGCGGCCGAGCGAGACGCCGTTTCGCCCGATGAATGGCGCGTTTTCCCGGCAGTGGTCGGGCGCGGCGGGATTTTCGATCTTGATCACGCGCGCGCCGAGGCCCGCGAGAAGAAACGTAGCGAACGGTCCCGCCAACGCCAGCGTCAGGTCGAGAACCGTCAGTCCGGACAACGGCCCGGATTCGCTGTTTGCTTCGGTTGTGCGGTTCATGGCTGCGGTAGCCGCAGTCTACTGAGCCGCAGAGCTGCGGGCTAAGACTTCCTTGCCCTGCGCGTTAGACGTGGCGCGTCTTTCGGGACGCTGCCGCAGCGGCGCGCCAGGTCGACGAGCTCGCGCACGAGCCTCGAGGTGTTGCCGGCTTTCCACGCGATCAGCAGCGATACGGTCGGTACGGGATCGCAGTCGAGCGGCCGAAAGGTGACGCCGGGCGGCAGCAACGCGCTGATCGAGTCCGGCAGCAAGGCGAAGCCCAGCCCCTCCTGGACGAGCTTGAGATGGCCGAGAACGTTGTCGGCTCTCGAAACGGCATGCATACGAATTTTTGCCTCGCGATAGAGATTCGCCGCGGCGTCGTGCAGCGGCGGCGACAACCGCCGCTCCATCGTGATGCATGGCAGATCGTCGAGTGTCTTCACCGGAATTGCTTTACGACGAGCGAGCGGATGGTGCGACGGCAGCACGATGACGATCTGCTCGCGGAGGAGCTCCAGCGATTCCAGGTCATTGGTTTCCAGCGGCCCGCGCACGAAAGCGACGTCGAGAGAGCCCGACTGAAGGCCGGCGATCGGATCGACCGCGTACTTGCTGTGCAAGATCAGGCGAAGGTCGGGCATGTGCTCGGCCACGAGCGGCCGCAGTGCGGGCAGGATGCGCACGTCCGCCGATGGAAACGTGCCGACCGACAGCTCGCCCGCCCGACCGTCGGCGGCCTGCTTCGCGAGGCGCCCAGCATGCTCGACGCGCGCGAGAATATCCTTCGCCTGTTGCAGGAAGATGCGCCCGGCGTTGGTCAGTGCGACGTGCTGCCGGCTACGGTCGAGTAGTTTCACGCCGACCGATTTTTCGAGCCGACGTATCTGTTGGCTCAGCGACGGCTGAGCGGTACGAAGGCGAGCCGCAGCACGCGTGAAGCTGAGCTCCTCGGCCACGGCGACGAAGTAGCGTAAATGTCTGAGTTCCACGGGGCCGATGATTGCGCCGCTACTGCCGTTGCCGTTGGCGCATGCGCTGCCAGTACTCGTCGAGCGTGCCCTCGATCTCGAGGCCGCGGAAGAATGGGTACGGGTCGCAGTCGTACTCGAGAATCACGAGATCGGGCTCGCGGCGCCACGAGCGGTGGCGCGTGATCGGTCGGCGGTAGTTCTCGGGGTCGTACAGCGTGAGCTCGCTCCGCATCGTGTTGCCGTCCGCGCTGAGCGACATGCGCTCGACGACGCGCGAGCTCTCCGAGAGCGGCTGCCCCGCAAGATCAACATAGCCCGCCGTGAGCATCTTCGTCTCGACGACGAGCGTCGAGCCTTCCCAATGCCCGAGCGAGTAGCCCACCGCGCGATGCGGCAGCTTCTCGGGATAGGGCCGGCCGTCGAGCCAGATGCGCCGCGCCTCGTGGAAGCTCTCGTAGAGAATCGTCACTTGCTCGTCGTTCTGCACGATCTCGACCGGATACGGCCAGCCCGAGACGCGCACGAGCCCTGGCGACACGCAGCGCAGCGCGGGGTCGTCGAGATAGTGATAGCCGGCCACGGCGGCCTGCGCGGCCGGCGTGTAGTCGAGCGTCACGCGCGCGAGACCGGACGACGTGCGCGACCAGACGCCCGTGAAGTCGACGGGCTTTGGCGGCGCAGCGGGCGGCACGATGTACCGGACCGCATTCCACGTGCCCTTCGGCGCATCGAGCGGCGGCGTGAGCTCGCCCTTGAGCTCACCGCTTTCGAAACGGCCGTGCAGCACGTAGGCGAGCAGTTGGCCGCCGCCGTCGCGTGTGTCGAACTCGAGCGCGACGGTGTCGCCATCGACCTCGAGCGACGCCGGGCCGCCGTCGACGAACGCGACGAGCTCGCCGCCCGCGCGCTCGATCGTCAAGATGCCCGTGTGCACGGCACGGCGCTCGTTCAGCGTGAGGAACCAGTCGCCGGCGAGTTGCGCATCCTGCGCGAACGCGAGCGGCGCAAGCAGCCAGGCGGCGAGCGCGGTCAGCGCGCCGACCGTGCGGTGCGACGAGACGACGCGGCTCATGGCGGCGGCTCTTCGCCGGTTGGCCGCACGATTTCGCCGGAGGCTTTGCGTACCTCGCGGATCCAGATCTTGTGTGCGCCGTCGCGGCCGAGGTTGCCCTCGATCGTGATTCGCTCGCCGGCGCGGATCGTGTCCTTGTTCCAGCCGATCCCGAATAGCGCGTTCGGGCTGCGCGTTTGCGCGTCCCAGAGGATCTCCTTGCCGTTCTCGTCCTCGAGCGCGATGAAGTAGCGCGCGTGTGGATTCACGAACAGCACCTCGACGACCTCGCCCGTGATCGTGCCCGTCTTGTCGTAGCTGAACTCGGCCGCGAACGAGTGGTGCGCCTCCGCATGCGGTACGGCGAGGCCCGCAAGGGCGAGCAAGGGCAAGGCGAATCGGCGGCTCATGGAGTTCCTCGCGACTACGACCGCGTTAGCCTAGCAAATGCGGGCTGCCAAACGCCCTGCATTTGGCTATATTCGATAGCGAAGCCTTGAGGGGGGCAATATGCAGCGAAGAGACGTGATCACGATGACGGGGGCCGCGCTGCTGCTTGGGGGCGGGCGCGCGCTCGCTCAGAGCGCGAGCGCGCAGGGCGCGACGGAAGCGAAGGTGGTGCGAATCTACGCGACGCCCGACGGCGGCTCGCGCGTCGACGAGCTCACGATTTCGCCCGACGCAAAGCCGATCGACATCACGCGCATGACGGCAAGCGTTTACCGCGGCTCGGGTGCGCGCGCTCCGGACTGGCACACTGCGCCGCGCAAGCAGTTCGCGATCAACATGACCGGCGAGCTCGAGGTCGAGCTCACGGACGGAACGCGCCGCAGAATCGGCAGCGACCTCGTGTACCTCGAAGACCTGACCGGCAAAGGGCACGTGACGCGCGCGCTCGGGCCGATCACGAACGTGTTCCTGCACGTGCCGGACGATTTCGACGTCGTCGCTTGGGCCGCGGGCCGGTAGGAAGAACAATGAAGAAAGCGCAACTCGTAGCGGCGACAGGACTCGCGATTGCGGCGCTCGCCGCCCAAGCGCCGGCGTCGGCGCAGACCCGGAACCCCGAGCAAGCATGTGCCGCGCTCGCGGGCTGGTCTGCCGGCCCCGGCGATCTGACGATCAGCGAGGCGCGCTTCTACGCGAATCGCGCGGTCGCCGCTCGGCCCGGCGCCGAGACGACGCTGCCGCCGCATTGCCACGTCGCGGGCAGCTTCGAGCGCCGCACGGGCGTCGACGGCAAGCCCTACGCGATCGGTTTCGCCATCAACATGCCGGCCGAGTGGAACGGGCGGTTCATGTTCCAGGGCGGCGGTGGATTGAACGGCGCGATTCGGGAGCCAGTCGGGGCACAGGCGGTCGGCGACCGCAGCGCGCTCGAGCGCGGCTTCGCGGTCGTCGCCACGGATAGCGGTCACCAGGGTAGCGGCTTCGACGGCAGCTTCATGGCCGATCAGCAGGCGCTGCTGAACTTCCAGTTTCAAGCGAACGCGAAAACGGCTGAAGCCGCGCTGCCGATCGTCGAGGCGTATTACGGCAGCGCGCCGCATCACAAGTACTTCGTCGGCTGCTCCACCGGCGGCCGCGAAGGCATGATCATGGCGCAGCGCTATCCGTATCTGTTCGACGGCATCGTGTCCGGAGCGCCCGCGATGCGAACGACCGTCAGCAATCTCGCGCTGCGCTGGATCAGCAATCAGTACGTGAAGGCGAAGGTGGAGACGCCGCGCGATCCGTTCACTCCGGAGGAAGAGCGGCTCGTCATGGGTGCGCTGATGCAGCGCTGCGATGCGCTCGACGGTCAGGCGGACGGGCTGATCTTCAACCGCACGTCGTGCAACTTCGACCCTACGGAGCTCGCGTGCTCCGCCTCGGCGAGAGCTCCGCAGTGTCTCGCTCCCAACAAAGCCGACGCGCTTGCGCGAGCCATGGCAGGGCCCGTGAACGCGGCCGGTCTCCCGGTCTATGTCTCGTACCCGTACGACTCCGGGATCGACGATGCCGGCGGCCTGCCGGGCTTGCTGCTCGCGGGCGGCAGCCCGCCGATCGGCACGAACGGCGCCGACCTGCAGGACCAAAACGTCGACGCGGAATTCTTGGACGCGATCTCGGCCAACGAAGCGCTCGGCAGCACGGCGACGTACTACAACCTGACGTCGTTCATCGGCGGCGGCGGCAAGCAGATCTTCTATCACGGCGAGGCGGACCCGTGGTTCTCGGCGAACGACACCGTTCGCTACTTCGGGCAGATCGGCGCTGCGAACCGCGCCGTGAAGCCGGTCGAGGACTACGGACGCCTATATCTCGTCCCCGGCATGGCGCATTGCCAAGGAGGCGAGTTGACGCCCGATTCGTTCGACCTCCTGACGCCCCTCGTCGAGTGGGTCGAGAACGGCGCGGCGCCCGGCGCCGTGACGGCGACCGGTCGATCGATGCAAGGGAAGAGCCGGCCGCTGTGCCCGTATCCGAGCCACGCACAATACGTTAGCGGCGACGCGGCGGACGCGCGGAGCTATACGTGCGCGACGCCGTGAGTCGACACGGCTTTTCTCTTACTTCGGCCTGTTTGCGTATAAGTCGGGGAGCGGCGGCGGGCGTTTTTTGAATTTGCGGTGGTTCCAGAGGTATTGCTCTGGGCACACGCGAATGAAGTCCTCGAGCACGCGCACGAGACGGCCCGTGTCGGCCGTCTCGTCGTCCGTCGGGAAATCCGCGAGCGGCGCGTGGAAACGGACTTCGTAACGCGCTTCGCCTTCGAGGCGGCGGTACAGCAAGGGCACCACGATGGCACCCGTCATGCGTGCGAGCTTGCTCGTTGCGACGTTCGTCAGCGCGAGCTCGTGGAAGAACGGAACTAGCGCGCCGCCCTCGTAGTACTGGTCGGGCGCGTACCAAATCGCGGCATTGCGCTTCAAGCAGCGCAGCATTTTTCGAATGCTGTCGTTGGGAATCGACTCGTGTGAGACTCGCCGTCGCCCGCGCCGCTGCATCTCGTCGATCAGGGCGTTGCTGCGCGGCGCATGCATGACGGCAAAATCCGGCATCGCGCGCTTCAACGCGCGTCCGCAGATCTCGATGGCCGTGAAGTGGCCCGTGAAAAGAATCACGCCGCGGCCTTTCGCGAGCGCGGCCTCGAGATGCTCGAGCCCGCGTACGTCGAACACTCCCTCCAAGCGTCGCTCGGAGCCGAACCACCCGAGAGCGCACTCGGCGAAATACATGCCGATCGCTTCGAAGTGGCGCTTCGCCAAGGCTTGTCGCTCTTCGGGGCTGAGCTCGGGGAAGCACAGCTCGAGGTTGCGCAGCACGGTGTTGCGCTGCCGGCGAACGAGCCGGTACATGAGCTTGCCGACCGGCCGATGAATCGCGAGCGCGATCCCGACGGGCAGCGCGGCCGTGAACCGCATCCAACCCCACAGTGCCCACGCCGGCCAATACCGCGGCGCTGCGAACCGCCACAAGGAGGCGCTCGAAGGTTCGGGCGCGCCGGTCGATTCGGACTCGCTGGTGCTGACGGGTGTGCTCCTCGTTGCCTGCGATGTTGCGGGGGTCTGCGTGACGCGCTACGGTGACAGCCGGAGTGTAGCGGTCCAGAGGACTATGGGATCCTTCATCGCCCTCGTAGCGTGGCTGTTGTTGCTCGTGCTCTGCTGGCCGATCGCGTTGCTGGCGCTCGTTCTCTGGCCCGTCGTCTGGCTGATCTCGCTGCCGTTCCGGCTGCTCGGCATCGCCTTCGATGCCGTGTTCGCGTTCCTGAGCGCCGTCTTGTTCCTGCCGGCGCGCGTGCTCGGCTACCGCGGGCGCTGAGCTATTTCGCCGAGGCTCGGCCCGGCCCCGTGTCGGGCGGCCAACCCGTCGGCTGCGCGTCCGGCAAGTTGAACAACACGGCCTGGATCTCTTGGATGTAGCCGTGCTTGACGGAGAAGAACTCTGCGACGAGGCGGTCGTTCGTCGTCGCCGCGCTCTGACTCTGCGCGCCGGCCTTGAGACCGAAGCGCACGATCGAGAGCACGATGCCGCGCTCCTCGTCGACGACGGGATAGCGCCGATCCCAAATGTTGCGATTCACGAACCGCCCGGCGTCGAAGCCGGATTGTGCCGAGACGTACTGGCCGTCGCGCACGAGGCCGGTCGTTTGCAGACCGTTCTCGAAGCGGCGCGCGTCGGGCAGCAAGCGCGCCGGCCGATAGTCCGGAGTGCCGTTCGTCTGGAACGCTCGCCAGTAGCTCTCGGCCGTCGCGATCAAGTCGTAGTACGAATCGCGCTCGGCCTCGCGAATCGAAAGTTGTAAGTCGGGCGATACGCTCGCCAGGCGATCGGGGTCCCAGAGCCGGTCCGCTTCGTCGCGGTTCGCTTTGATCGTCTCGATCTCGGTGATCGCGCCGTTCGCAACCTTCAAGCGCACCATGTGCATCGTCTTGCTGCCGTCGGCGTTGACGATGACGGCTTCGGTGCCCGTGTCGCCGCGGCTCGTGTTGACGATGTCGAAGCGATACGCGATCTCAAGCGCGCCGTCCCAGAACGTGTCGGCGAGCTTCTTATCGGAGCCGTTGTCCGTGATGCGCGCGCGTGCGGCTTGGCGTAGCGCGCCGGCGTCGTTCGCGATCAGCGCCGCGTAGTACGCGTCGATGACTTGCGTGAGACACGCACGGTCGCACGGGGCCTGCGCGAAGGCCGGAGTTGCGCCCGCCGCGAACGCGGCGAGCGCAACGATTCGAGTTACGCCCCTCAAAGCCGCGCGCCGTTACTGCGCGTTCGGCTCGAGCCGAATGATGTTGCTCGGCTGACCCGGGAACTGATTGTCGGTGGCGATGTAGACGAAGCCGTCCGGGCCCTGGCGCACGTCGCGAATGCGATATTCGCGGACCAGCAGCGGCTCACGATTCGTCACGACCGGGCCGTTGACCGCGAAGCGCACGAGCTGCCGATAGTTGGCCGCCATGCCGCCCACGAAGAGGTTGCCCTTCCAGTTCGGGAATT
>Ga0315912_10002174_pt1 | contig 21562 bp, 12 predicted proteins | sample VfabasoilMG_FD_204469 | JGI IMG/M metagenome (GOLD analysis project Ga0315912, IMG submission 204469) | Garden soil microbial communities collected in Santa Monica, California, United States - V. faba soil | ecosystem: Environmental > Terrestrial > Soil > Garden | place: USA: California...
TACATGTTCTGCTGGTCATTTCATTGACTTGAACAGCCAGGGCCGACTTTGGTCTGACTGGACGTCAGCCGAAGTCGCTCGGTCCAGCGAGGCGAACCGGTGCCGAAACCAAGTTGCTCCGATGAAAGCGACCCCCCAGAACCTTGCATGCCTGCAAGCTTCGAGCTTCTAAGCGTCTAGAAAGATATGGGGTGGTATTGGCATGGACCCTGCATTAGCGGGGGCAGGTGTGAAGCTGTTGCCCCCCCGGTTGCAGCGCACGCCGCAGTACCTCAGCGGCCCTGAAACTTCTCCCCCCTCCTCTCCCCCTTCCCCGTTTCTGGGCCGCTGTTTTTTCTCCACCCTGAGCTTCCTACGAGCTCAGGGTGGTTCTTTTTGGGGCACTAGCGGAGAGAGGCCTAGTGGAGTGTGTGCCACCCGCCGTCGTGCTCGATCTTGGGCACGGGGAGGTTCGCCCGGCCGGGTAGGCCCGGGGGTGAACCTCCGGCGCTCACCTCCGAAGCCTGCGCTGACACATGGCCCAGGGGGGACCCATCCGCCAGGGCGAGCTCTTGGCTGGCGCTCGCCTGAGACGCTGCTGGGGCGAGCACGACCCGCACCGGCCCGGCCTGACGCAGGACAGCGAGAGCCAGCTCGCGGCGGGCGTCCTCGGCAGCTTCCTCGCGCGCCCAGCGCACCAGCTTCTGTTGGGCTCGCTGGCGCCGCTTGACGTAGCCGAGCACGAGCAAGACCAGTCCCAGCACCCAGACCAGCGAGCCACCGAACAAGACCGGCCAGAAGGTGTAGCGCTTGGCCAGATCCCGCTTCCAGTCCCGCTCGAGTGCAAAGGCCGTGGTGCCGTAGGCGTCGGCCAAGGCGCGCTCGAACTCCTGGCCGCGCCGCAGGCGATCCAAAAGGTCAACGAGTCGGTGCTCTTGGCCTCCCCTCAGGAGAAAGCGGATCAGATCGGCCGACTGCGCGTACGCGACGCTGGCCTCGGTGTCGCCCTCGGGAAAACTGCTACCGAGCCGCGCGAGAGGGATCAGCCGATCGGCAACCGTGGCAGTCCACAGCGCCTGAATGCGCGCCGTCTCGGCCTCACCGGACGTGTGAACCGCAAAGCCTTCGTTGAACCAACGCGGCACGCGCTCCCGTCCCACGGCTTCGTGCAATGCCACGTGTGCGAGCTCGTGGCGCAACGCCTGCCCCAAGTCGTGGCTCTCGCCCGGATGGCGCGGTGTTGCCGTCAGCAGGATCAGGCCCTGCTCCGAGAATGCGACTCCCGAGGCGTACCGAGGGAGCCGTGCCCCTGGAGGCGCCAAGAGCTCCATCTCGCCCGCTGTGCGCCCCAGGCGGGCGACGACGCGGTTGAGCACGGGCTTGCCGAGCAGAGTCTGCAGCTCCTGACGCGCAACGCCCGCCACCTCCGACAGGCGCCGCGCCGACACTGCCAGCGACGGGTGGTACTCGATGACCAGCCAGCCCATGTCCAGCCGGCTGAAATCCGCCGGGGCGCGACCGAGGGCAGCCTCCCCACCCGGGCCTGCGGACAGCGCCGGCGGGCCCTCCGTGACCGTCGCCTGGGCCACGCCAGGCCGCGCTCCCAGGACCAAAGTACCCAGGATCAGGACAGCCAGAAGCGCCCACAGACGGCGCCAGCGGCCCTTGCTCGAACGTCCAGAGGAAAGAAAGGAGGGGCGTCCGGGCACAACCAAACGAAGTTAGGTCGTGGATCCGGGAGCGTCAACCCACGACCACCCTAACCAGGGTGGCGATCGTACTCGCTAGCCCAAACGCCAGCCCAAGGAGCGGCGCTCCAGTGAGGCGGCTCGTGCGGGTTGGGCCGAGGAAGCGAGCGGCAAGGAGCGAGCCAGAGGCAAGGCTCACCACGGCGAAGGTGGTGAAGGTGGCAGCGCCGAGCGGCCTATGGTGAGTGTGGGTGACCAGCCACTCACCGAGCAAGGTCAGTGGGTAAGTGAGGATCAAGGCGGCGACGGAACGTTCCGGCAAACGGACGAGGAAATCTGTCACTGCGGTACTCTAGTTCATCGCCAAACGACCGGTCTGGGCCGTGCTCTCGGCCGTGCTCTCGGCCGTGCTGCTCTCGGCGGTGCTGCTCTCGGCCGTGCTGCTCTCGCTGAAGCTGCTCCCGCTGACTCCGCTCTCGACTGGCTGGCTGATGAGGGCGTCTTGACCCGGCAGGATCGGGTCGGCACCCAGCGTGCCCACCAGCTGCTCCAGGTAGCCAGGAGCCGCCACCCGATCGCGCTCGAGGCGTGCGGCCACGAGTCGTTCCGCAATTCCGAGCCGTGCAGCCTCGGCCGCGTAGCCAGGCTTCTCCAAGAAGCGCTCGAGCGAGCGCACGTGCCGCGTCCACAGGCCAAGCTCGCGCTCCTGCTTGGTGACCAGGCGCTTGTGATACCAGTCGCTCTGCAGCAGGGCTTCGCGTGTGAAAAGAGCGCGGATGGACGGATCGTCGATGCTGCGGCCCTCGAACTCGCCAAAGGCCATGATATGCAGGAGCGCAGCGAGGGGTGGGCACGCAGCTTCGATGCTGCCGTCGTCGAAATACTGTCTGGCCGCAGCTTCCTGCGCTTCGACGATGTTGTTCACACCATCGGCAAAGACGCCTCGATCCTGCGTCTCGGGTCGCAAGATGTCCTCGTTGAACACAGCCACCGGATTGTCGAACACCCGTCCGAAGTAGGTGTGCACGAAGCGTTCGGTAATCCGGTAGCCGAGCCGGCTCGCCAGCACGCGGCGCCCGTCGAACTCGAAGTCCTCCACCTTCTCCAACTCCCCACGGGCGATCATGCGCACCGGATCTCGTTCTTCCGGGAAGAGCCGACACCACACCTCCGGAATGAGCAGGCTGATGTCGTGGTCGACCCGGCACTCGGGGCCGATCCATCCGGCGGCGGTACTGAAGCCGGCGTAGCCCGTGAGCAGCATCGACACGAGGGCATTGTTGAGGTCGGCGGTGGCGAAGATGGCGTTGAACGGACCCTTGGTGAGCGCGCCCTCGGATCCTGCACCGGTCGTGCTCGGCGACTTGCCGGTGACCGAGCAAATGTAGTCCATGAAGAGCTCGGGCAGCTCCTGGTAGTGAATGGGATTGTAGACCGCGAGCGGCCGAATGCGCACGCCGTCGATCGAGTCGGGCGGGTTGTTGCGCCGACCGCTCAGCACGCTGATCACGGGAAAGACGACGGCCTCGTGAGCGGGGATACGCCGATAGAGTCGCGCACCGAGCTCAGCCAGGTACCGATCACGCGGCGCAGCCGCGTCGGGGCGCACCTGCAGGTAGCGCGGGTTCTGGCTCGGCTTGCCGCCCACGAGGCGCGGCTTGGCCGAGCAGATGTCGTAGTGACCGGTCTTGGCGGCCTTGCGCATGTGCGCCTTCATCGGCTCGGTGAAGGAGTCGAAGAGCAGGACTTGCTCGGTCAGATCCCGCATCTCTTCGGAGCTCAGCGGCTGGAAGTTCGAGACGAAGAGGCCCTGGTCCGACATGTCCTTCTCGGTTTGCTTGTCGAAGCCAGGGTGAATGGCCTCGTCAGGCCGTTGGAACAAGCGGAACTCGCAGTTCTGCGCGATCTTGAGGCTGGGATGGGCCGAATACTCCCGCGGCAGACCCGGCAGTTGGCTCGCCGGCACCACCGTACTGGCCGTGATGTCGTCCTCCATCTGCACCTTGTCGGCGGAGATGAAGTCCTGGCGCAGCTTGTAGGTACGCCAAGCGCCGGTCTTCCACAGGCCTACGCGCAGGTAGGAGCCCACCAGCTGCCTGCCATCGAGCTTGAGCTCGTGCCCCGGCGCGCCGTTGACGATGTCGACGGCAAAATGCTGGCGCCAGTCCCCGCCCCACTCGGTCCGGTAGAAGCGCTTGATGGCGAACACGATTGCCCGCACGTGATTGGGAATGGTGCCGAGGTAGGCGTTGTGCTCGTCCGTGTAGAGGTTCGGATTAGGCGTAAGCAGCTTGATCACCGAGCCGAGCGAGCGCTCGAGCGACAGGATTGGACGCCGCGGATCTGCTTGGGTCTCACGTAGCTCGGGGCGGATGCAGCCTCCGTAGTCGCGGTGCATGATCTCCGCGACCTGCGCCATGTCCTTCTCGTAGTCGCTCACGAAGATGGGACCGTACAGGATGGCGTCGGTCAGGCTCTTCGAGATCTCGCTCTTGCCGCCGCCCGATACGGTGCAGGGCTTGTGGCAGAACGTGCCCTCGGGCACGGTCCCAATCAGCCGCCAACTGGGGGCCGACGGATGCTTCTCGAGCCGCACCTTGTAGCCGCTCGGGTGCAGGTACACCTGGCCAGGGAGCACTCGAATCGACTGCTCCTGACCGCGATGGGTCCAGCGCGCCGTCTGCGTCGGTAGGTCGATCTCCATGCCTTCGGGCAGGATGTGAAGGCTCGGGAAGCGCTTGTCGGTGGCGTAACCCTCCTCGTGCACGGTGACCGTATCGCCGAGCAGCTTGATCGCTTCCACGAAGCTGTGATCGGTGCCGATGATGCGCTGATCGGGCAAAAAACGATGGCCCAGGCCGTAGGCGGAAAACGCCAGCGCGCCGCCCGAATGCTCCTCCTCGGCCAGACCAGACAGGTTGGCGGAGAGGCTGATCTGGGTCTTCACCTCCTTCTTGCAGTAGCCGAAGTAGTTGTCGGCAAGGATGGTGACCATGATCCCCCGCGCGTCGCGCAGCACGATCTTGAACGCCTTGCCCCCGTTGTAGAGCTCGTGCGGCTCTGCCCAGCACATGCCGTGGAGCTTCTGCCGCTCCGTGGCCGCCGACACGTGAGGCAAGCCGAGGTCCTGCTTCTTGAGCTTGCGCAGGTGCGGCGCCAGGATCACGCAGCCGCTGTGGCCGGTCCAATGATCGACGTCGAGCGCAGCATCGTTCTCCGGCAGGTGCGGGTCGCCGGCATTGCCGAAGATGCTCTCCACGAAATCGAGGTTCGACACCAGACCGCCAGGCGCAAAGAAACGGATCTCGAGCCGCTTCTCCGGCCGCACCCCCGGTACCTCCGGGCACACGAGAGGCCGCAAGAGCAGCGAAACCATGGTCTCGGGCGGAACAGCCCAATCGGAGGTGAAGGGCAGCTTGAGCAACTCGGGCGGCGCAGCGAGGGCCGCCTTGAGCAAGCGCGCGAAGGCGATCAAGGGGACGGGCACCTTGTCGGCTGGCACCGGCAGTCCGGCCTCGGCCACGTGAAATACGCCCTTGGTCGTGCGCCGGTCGTTGACTGGGTTGTGCAAGACGCCGTTCGACAGGCGATACGTGGAGACCTCCGAGTTGTGGTACTCGGCGCCGCCCGCCGGCAGGCTGAGCGCCCGAGCTAGGCCATACCGATCCAAGAGCAGCGTCTGGCTGGGCAGATGCACGCGCTCGCCCGTGGGCGCGAGCATGTCGTCGACAAAAGCCTGAATGCGGGCATCGACGGGCGAGAGATGCCCGGTCAGCTGGCGGCTCTGTTCCGCATAGCGGAGGAAAAGATCTCCAGCGAGCTCGACGATGCTGCCCTCCTCGGCTGCACTCGGCACTTCGAAGCCCTGCGCGGCGAGCTTGACGACGATGCTGCGATGCAGGGCTTCTGCGCTCTCGATCGGCTGTCCGCCGTCTTCGCGCAGGCCAACCAAACGTTCCAAATTCACCACCCTCTTCATGAGGGCAGAGTACGCCCAATTCGCGCCGGGGGATCCCGCCAACCTTGCGCACCTTGCCGGTGAACCCGAACACGGGAATGGACGTACAGCAGTTCGCCCGAGCTCCCTCGATAGCGTCTGCGCAGGAGAGCGTTTGTCGCCGGCCAGTTACCAGAGCGCCGCTGGATCAGCTGCGATTCTTCGCCGCATCGTCCGCGTCCGTCTCGGCCCCGTCCGAGCTCTCGGCACTGGACTCCGGCTCGCCCGGCGCAGCCTCGGGCGCCTCGACTGGCACGGCTTCGGCCGCATTCTCGTCCGTAGTTTCGCCGGCCGTCCCACCCGCAGTCTCGCCGGCCGTCCCGCCCGGAGGGCCCATGGCGCTCGTGGACTCCTCCCCGGGCGCAGGCACGGGATCCCCGCCCTCCAGCGCCAGCGCAGTGGGGACACTGCTGACCTTCTCCGGACCTCGGAACAGCATGGCTGGCAGCAGCAGCTCGCCCTTCTTGTCCCGGGGCAGGAGCGACCAGAGCACGAGGAACGTGGCCGCCATGAGCAGCACGCTGGCGTTGTAGAAGTGCAAATCCAGCGCCTGCTCCTTCACCGTGAAGTACTGCGCCGCACAAAGGCCAAGCACGATGCACCAGACTCGGCCGCTCGTGACCCGCTCGGCGAGGGTGCGTCCAGCCAAAGGCTCATCCACCAGGAGCGGGAGCAAGAAAACGAAGTGAATGTAATAGTTGGCAGGGTAGAGCAGCACTGGCATGAGCAAGATGCCGAGCACGGCCGCTACGTGGGGAGGCCTGCGATAGGCAGCCCAGACCGCCATCAGCACGAAGACCGAGATGAGGCCCACGTGCAGCGGCAGGCGCTGCCGCAGAACGAGTTGCTGGATGCCTTCCGAGCCCGACGTCAGGGTCAAGAGTGAAATGTGATTGACGTGCGGTGAGGCATTGAAGCTCGTGATCTTCTTGACCCAAAGCGGCCAAGACTCGAAGCCGAGGACGGCCGAAGACAGCACGAAGCAGAACGCCACGAATGCGGTGGCACCCAGGGCCGCGTCGAAGAACCAACGCTGGTCGTCGTAGACCTTGCGCAGGCTCGGCAGCTGTCCGTGCCGCCGACGCTCGCGGGCGAGGTAGTAGATGACGGGGATGCCGAGGGCGAGGAGAGAAATCGCAGGAAACGCGCGGATCAGCGCGGAGAAGGCGAGCAGAGCACCCCCGAGCCGGTAGCGCTCGAGCTTGAGCGCACAGGCGCCCAGGCCCAGGTACACCATCCAGTCGTTGCGCAGAGTGGCGCCGGCCCAGTTGGACCCGAACATGTAAAAATCGTTGGCTCCGAACACGACGAGCGAAACGAGCGCGGTGCGTGCCCCAAATGCACGCCAAGTGGCGAGAGCAAAAATCAGAAGCAGCAGCGGATCGAGGGCCCCCGTCAAGATGAGCACCTCGTTCGAAGCGTTGGTATTGGCGAACAAGAGGTGCGCGATGGTGAGCCAGAGCGGCGTCGCGTTGCCACCGTGATCCCTCATGCTGCCGAGGTAGCCCCCGCTTCCCATCGTGTCCCAGAAGTAGGACATGTCCTGCTTGAACTCTGTCCAGCGCGCATCCGAAAAGCGGGCCCGAATGCCAGGGAACTCGCTCATGACCTCGCGCACTCGGCGCATGCGGTGGTCGCGCAGATCCCTGAGCTCGGTCTCCTGGATCTGCCGCGATTCGAGGCCGCCGTGCTCCTCCGCGTAGGAAAGCACGCTAGCCAGGTAGAGCCCGTCGTAGCGGAGCTCGTGAAAGTACTTCGCCACCGGGTAGTACACCCGCATGTCGTAGTTGTGGACGATGCTCGGCTCCTTGGCCTTGGCATCGTAGAACTGAGGGTTGCCCAGGTTGAAGAAGCAGCCGATGGCCAGGAGCGCGGCTACGGCGAGCTGGGCGAAGTGCAGCGGTGTGAACCCAGGGTGCCGTTTGGGGGAAAAGGCCTCACGCGCGACCACGCCGAGCGCGATGGTGGCGCTGAGCGCTCGACCCAGGCTGACGTCGACCATCGGTGCCGGGAAGGCTTCACGCATGGCCACGAGCGCCTGGTAAACGCCGAAGCCAAACAGGAGCAGCAAAGCCGCGTTCCAAAGCAGTGAAGCTCGCTTCTGCGCCAGCACGACAGCGGCGAGCGCCAACGAAGCCAGCAGAATCAGCTTGTGCCGGAAGGCGAGCACGTCGTCGTCGGCCGTGACCGCTCGAACCGAGGGCCTCGACTTCGGGTCGGAGCGCACGCTGAGCTCGGCCAGGCTCAGTCCCTGATCCCCGCTTCGAACACCCACTTTCACGTAGCGCCCCGTCTTGCCGAGGCCGGTGACCTTGCGCCAGCGCACGCCGCTCTCGGGCTCACGCCGCGCCAACCAGGCCCGCTCGAAGCGCTTGCCATCGTCGGAAACGAGGAGCTCGTACTCGTCGTTGTTGTCGCCCATCAGGTCGGCGGCTTCGATCGGCTTCGACTCGCCGAGATCGAAGACGACGAAGGCGCGCTGGCTGCGAAACTGGGCGGTGCGGTTGGAGTCCCAGGCGGAGCCCGATGGAGGGACCTCTCCATCGTTGATGCGTTCCGCATGGACAACGCCCTCGCTCGACGACGGCTTCTTCCCGAACAAGAGCTCGCCCTCGCCGGCCCGCTTGGCATCGCAGCCGAGGGTGAGCAGGGCGAGGAGAAGGGCGAAAGGCAGGGCGAACCCGCGAAGCTGACTCTGCATGAAACCGCGCGGATGATGCCAGCCGAAGCACCACCTGGATACAGAAACGCGCAGGGGCCCGCCTGGGCCCCCCGCCTCAGGCTTCTTCGGCCAGCTGGGCTACTGGGACCGGCTTCTGCAGCGCCGGCGGGTGGAAGCGTTCGCCGTCCTCGGTCACCAGGCGCAGCCGCTTGTAGGCCGGCAGGCCCGTTCCAGCGGGGATCAGGCGGCCCATGATGACGTTCTCCTTGATGCCAGCCAGGTCGTCGGTCTTGCCGTGAATCGCCGCTTCGGTGAGCACCTTGGTGGTCTCCTGGAACGACGAGGCGCTGATGAACGACTCGGTGGACAAGGACGCCTTGGTGATGCCGAGCAGCATCGGTTCGGCAACGGCGGGGCGGCCGCTGCGAGCAAGCACGCGCTCGTTCTCCGTCTCGAACAGGTACTTCTCGACCTGCTCGTCCGGCAGGAAGTTCGTGTCACCGCGGTCCTTGATGCGCACCCGGCGCAGCATCTGGCGAACGATCACCTCGATGTGCTTGTCGTTGATGGTCACGCCCTGGAGCCGGTAGACCTGCTGGATCTCGTTGACGAGCCAAGCGGCCAGTTCCTTCTCGCCCTTCACCCGCAAGATGTCGTGCGGATTGGCCGGGCCATCCTGCAGCGGATCGCCGGCGCGCACGTGGTCACCCGGCTGCACCTGGATGTGCTTGCCCTTGGGGATCAGGTACTCGCGCGACTGGTCCTCGAGCAGATTGCCGTCGAGGCTGAGCGGCGTGACGGTGATCTTGCGCTTGCCCTTGGTGTCCTTGCCGTAGTCGACCACGCCGTCGATCTCCGCGATGATCGCGTGATCCTTGGGGCGGCGCGCCTCGAACAGCTCGGCCACCCGCGGCAGGCCGCCGGTGATGTCCTGCACCTTGGTCGTCTCGCGGGGCATACGTGCCAGCTCCTCGCCGGGCGTAATCGCCACTTCCTCACCCGCCACGATGTTGGCGCCGACGGGCAGGAGGTAGCGTGCATCGAGGCCCGACAGCGGCAGCCGCACCGGCTCACCCGTTTCGGGATCGACGATGGTGATGCGCGGCCGCAGATCCGCAGCGCGTGACTCGACGACAATCTTGCGGCTGAGGCCGGTGACCTCGTCCACCTTCTCGACGACGGTGACGCCTTCGACCAGGTCGCCGTACTTCACGATGCCGCCCACCTCGGTGAGGATCGGCTGAGCGAACTGATCCCACTCCGCCACGGCCTGGCCGGGCTTGATGTGATCGCCATCCTGAACCAGCATCGTAGCGCCGTAGAGCACGCGATGGTGCTCGCGTTCGCGTCCGGTGTCGTCGACCACCACGAGCTCGCCGTGGCGGTTCATGATGACGCTCATGCCGTCCTTGCGCTTGACCAGGTTCACGTTGCGCAGGCGCACCGTACCCTCCGTGCGCAGCTCGAGCTTGTTCGCCTCGATCTTCCCACGCGACGCCGCGCCACCGATGTGGAACGTGCGCATGGTCAGCTGGGTACCGGGTTCGCCAATCGACTGTGCCGCGATGATGCCCACCGCTTCGCCGACGTTGACCTGGTAGCCACGCGCCAGGTCGCGGCCGTAGCACATGCCGCACACGCCGCGGCGCGTCTGGCAGGTGAGCACCGAGCGAATGACCACCTCTTCGATGCCAGCGTCGTCGATACGACGCACGGTGTCCTCGTCGAGGAAGCTGTTGGCCGCCACGAGCGTCTCGCCCGTCAGCGGATCCACCACCTCTTCGAGCGTGACGCGACCGAGGATGCGATCGCTCAGCGGCTGAATGACGTCGCCGCCTTCCTCGAGCTTGGCCACACGGATGCCGTCGAAGGTGCCGCAGTCGATCTCGGTGATGACCGAGTCCTGCGCCACGTCCACCAGGCGTCGCGTGAGGTAGCCGGAGTTCGCCGTCTTGAGCGCGGTGTCGGCCAAGCCCTTGCGTGCGCCGTGCGTCGAGACGAAGTACTGGAGCACGCTGAGGCCTTCGCGAAAGTTCGCGATGATCGGCGTCTCGATGATCTCGCCGGACGGCTTCGCCATCAGGCCGCGCATGGCTGCCAGCTGACGCATCTGCTGCGTCGAGCCGCGGGCGCCCGAGTCGGCCATGATGTAGATGGGGTTGAAGCTCGATTCCTCGCTCTTGTCCCCGGTTTCCGGATCGACGACGGTCTCCTTGCCGATCCCGTTCATCATTTCCTCGGTCACGCGGTCGGCGACGCTGGCCCAGATGTCGACCACCTTGTTGTAGCGTTCACCCGAGGTGATGAGGCCTTCCTGGTACTGCTCGAGCACCTTCTCGACCTGCGCCTGGGCTTCATCCACCAGCTCCTTCTTCTTGGGCGGGATGATCATGTCATCCATGCACACCGAGCAGCCGGCACGCGTGGAGAACTCGTAGCCGAGATTGCGCAAGCGGTCCGCGAGCAGCACGGTGTCCTTGTTGCGGTTGATGCGGTAGCAGACGTCGATCAGCTGGCTGAGCGCCTTCTTGTTCAGCACCTTGTTGACGGCCTCGAACGGCACGCCGGGCGGCAGAACTTCACTGATCAGCACGCGCCCGACCGTCGTCTGCACGGTGCGAGTGCTTTCGCCGCCATCCTTGTCGGTCTCCACCAGGCGCACCTTGATGCCCGCGTGCAGGCCCACGTGGCCGTGGTCGTACGCCATGCGCACTTCTTCCACGGACGAGTAGTAGCCGCGCAGGTGACCGGCGAGCTTGTTGTCCTTCAGGCCCAGGCCATCGCGGTAGCAGCCCTTGTCCCAGCGGCGCTCACGCGTGGCGTAGTAGAGCCCGAGCACGATGTCCTGCGTCGGGTTGATGATGGGCTTGCCGCTAGCGGGCGACAGGATGTTGTTCGTGCTCATCATGAGCACGCGCGCCTCCATCTGTGCCTCCACGGACAGCGGAACGTGAACGGCCATCTGATCGCCGTCGAAGTCGGCGTTGAATGCCACACAGACCAGCGGATGGAGCTGAATGGCCTTGCCCTCGATCAGAACGGGCTCGAACGCCTGAATGCCGAGACGATGCAACGTCGGGGCGCGGTTGAGCATCACGGGGTGCTCGCTGATCACCTCGTCGAGGATGTCCCACACCTCGGGACGCTCCTTCTCCACCATCTTCTTTGCGCTCTTGATGGTGTTGACGAAGCCGCGCTCCTCCAGCTTGTTGTAGATGAACGGCTTGAACAGCTCGAGCGCCATCTTCTTCGGCAGGCCGCACTGGTGCAGCTTGAGCGTGGGACCGACGACGATCACCGAACGACCCGAGTAGTCGACGCGCTTGCCGAGCAGGTTCTGACGGAAGCGGCCTTGCTTGCCCTTGAGCATGTCGCTGAGCGACTTGAGCGGGCGCTTGTTGGGGCCGGTGATGGTCTTGCCGCGGCGGCCGTTGTCGAACAGGGCGTCGACGGCTTCCTGCAGCATGCGGCGCTCGTTGCGAATGATGATCTCGGGCGCGTTCAGCTCGAGCAGGCGCTTGAGCCGGTTGTTGCGGTTGATGACGCGACGATAGAGGTCGTTGAGATCGGACGTCGCGAAGCGACCGCCATCGAGGGGCACTAGCGGCCGCAAATCGGGCGGCAGCACCGGGATCACCGACAACATCATCCACTCCGGACGATTGCCGCTCCCACGGAACGCCTCGAGGACCTTCAGTCTCTTGGCGAGCTTCTTGCGCTTGGCCTCGCTGGTAGCGCCATCGAGCTCCTGACGGAGCGACTCCGACAGGCCGTGCACGTCCACCTTGCGCAGCATCTCGACGATGGCTTCGCCGCCCATTTGGGCGTCGAACTTGTCGTCGCCGTACTCGTCACAGAGCTGGGCGTAGCGCTCCTCGCTCAGGACTTCGCCTTCCGACAGGCCGGTCTCGCCAGCGTCGGTGACGATGTACGCCTCGCAGTAGAGGACCTTCTCCAGATCCTTGAGCGTGATGTCCAGGATGTTCCCGATGCGGCTCGGCAGGCTCTTCAAGAACCAGATGTGCGCGACGGGCGTGGCCAGGTTGATGTGGCCCAGGCGCTCGCGACGCACCTTGGACTGAATCACCTCTACGCCGCACTTCTCGCACACGATGCCGCGGTGCTTCATGCGCTTGTACTTGCCGCAGATGCACTCGTAGTCCTTCACGGGCCCAAAGATCTTGGCGCAGAAGAGGCCATCCCGTTCGGGCTTGAACGTACGGTAGTTGATGGTCTCCGGCTTCTTCACCTCTCCGTGCGACCACTCGCGAATCTTCTCGGGGCTGGCGAGAGAGATGCGAATCGCAGAAAAGGACAGCGGGTCCTTGGGCTTCTCGAAAAACGAAAAGATGTCACGCATGGCTAGGGACTCCGGGAACTATGGCGCTGGGGGAACGATTGAAACTTTGTGAAGGAGAGGAGGGGAGCGGTGGGCCCGGTCCGACCTGCGGTCGGCAGCCGAGCCCGACCTTCACTCCTCAGCGGCGACCGGCTGCAGGCCGGGCGCCTCGACGAGCTCGACGTTGAGGCAGAGGGACTGGAGCTCCTTGAGCAGCACGTTGAAGCTCTCGGGCAGACCCGCCTCGAGCTGGTACTCGCCCTTGACGATGGACTCGTACATGCGCGTGCGACCCTGAACGTCGTCGCTCTTGACGGTCAGGAACTCCTGCAGCGCGTAGGCCGCGCCGTAGGCTTCCATGGCCCAGACTTCCATTTCGCCCAGACGCTGACCGCCGAACTGGGCTTTGCCGCCCAATGGTTGCTGGGTAACGAGCGAGTAGGGACCAATCGAGCGGGCGTGAATCTTGTCGTCGACGAGATGGTGGAGCTTGAGCATGTACATCACGCCCACCGTGACCTCGTTGTCGAACGGCTCGCCCGTTCGTCCGTCGAACACGATCTGCTGACCGCTGGACGAGAGGCCCGCCGTCGTGAGCGCTTGCTTGATCTGCTCCTCGCTCGCGCCGTCGAACACCGGTGTGCCGAAGAACACGCCACGGCGCAGCTTCCTGGCCAGAGTCATGACCTCGTCGTCGGCCATGCCTTTGACCAATCCCTGGAACTTCGGGTCGGCCTTGTAGGCGTCGGTGATGCGGTCACGCAGCTTGTCCGGGCTGAAGCCCGCATCGAGCGCTCGCCCGATGCGCACCCCGAGCTCACGCGCGGCGAGCCCCAGGTGTGTCTCCAGGATCTGGCCGACGTTCATGCGGCTCGGCACGCCGAGCGGATTGAGCACGATGTCGACCGGCGTGCCGTCCTTGAGGTACGGCATGTCTTCCTCGGGCAGGATGCGGCTGACCACACCCTTGTTGCCGTGACGGCCGGCCATCTTGTCGCCAACCTGGAGCTTGCGCTTGATGGCCACGTAGACCTTGACCATCTTGATCACGCCCGGGGGCAGCTCGTCGCCGCGGCTGAGGCGCTCGATCTTCTCGCGGAAGTGCTCTTCGCGGCCGCGGATCACCTCTTCGAGATCGTGCAGGAGCTGCGCGACCTTGTCGGCGTCCGAATCGACGGGAACTTCGCCCCAGTACTTGCGCGGCACGCCGTCGAGCACCTTGGCCGTGAGCTTCTCGCCCTTGCCGATCAGCGTCTTGCCGGCGTCGTCCACCAGGTTGCCCGTGGTGGTCTTGCCGGTGAGCACCGTCTTCATGCGGTGATAGAAGCTGTCGCGGATGACCTTGACCTCTTCGTCACGCGTCCGCTCGAGCTTGGCGCGCTCCTGATCCTCGATTGCACGAGCACGCTCGTCCTTCTCGGTGCCCTTGCGGGAGAAGATGCGGGCGTCGATGACGATGCCGCCGACACCCGGCGGAACCTTGAGCGAGCTGTCGCGCACGTCGCCGGCCTTTTCGCCGAAGATTGCACGAAGCAGCTTCTCTTCGGGGCTGAGCTGGCTCTCGCCCTTGGGCGTGATCTTCCCAACCAGAATGTCACCCGGCTTCACCTCGGCGCCGATGCGCACGACGCCGGCATCGTCGAGGTCCTTCAGGGCCTCTTCGCCGACGTTCGGGATGTCCTTGGTGATTTCTTCCTTGCCCAGCTTGGTGTCGCGAGCGACGCACTCGAACTCCTCGATGTGGACGGACGTGTACACGTCCTCCTTCACGATGCGTTCGCTGATCAAGATCGAGTCTTCGAAGTTGTAACCCTGCCAGGGCATGAACGCGACGAGCACGTTCTGACCCAGGGCAAGCTCACCGCAATCCACGGCGGGGCCGTCTGCGAGCACTTCGCCCGCCTTGACGATCTCACCGGGGAGCACGACCGGCTTCTGCGTGTAGCAGGTGCTCTGGTTCGAGCGCTGGTACTTGTGCAGGTGGTAGATGTCCGGCACTTCGTCGCCGTCCTGGCCGGTCGTGGCACGCACCACGACGCGCTCGGCGTCGACGCTCTCGACCACGCCGTCACGCTTGGCCACGGCGCACACGCCGGAGTCCATCGCAACGTGCAGCTCCATCGTCGTGCCGACGAAGGGCGCCTCGGAGCGCAAACAGGGCACGGCCTGGCGCTGCATGTTGGCGCCCATGAGGGCGCGGTTCGCGTCGTCGTGCTCCAAGAACGGCACGAGGGCCGCTGCCACCGACACCATCTGGTTGGGGGCGATGTCCTGCAGCTGGATCTGATCCGCCATGGCCATGCGGAAGTCGCCGTTCAGGCGGGACGAGACCACGGAGTCTCGGAACACGCCGTCGACACCGGTCGGAGCCGAAGCTTGGGCGATGTACTTGCCTTCTTCCTCGAGCGCGCTGAACCAGGTCACCTTCTCGCTGACCTTCCCGCCGTCCACGTGACGGTAGGGAGTCTCGACGAAGCCGTACTCGTTCACGCGGGCGAAGGTCGACAGCGAAGCGATGAGGCCGATGTTCGGACCTTCCGGCGTCTCGATCGGGCAGATGCGGCCGTAGTGCGTGGCGTGGACGTCGCGCACCTCGAAACCGGCCCGTTCGCGCGTCAGACCGCCGGGCCCGAGAGCGCTGAGGCGACGCTTGTGCGTCACTTCGCTCAGGGGGTTGGTCTGATCCATGAACTGCGACAGCTGGCTCGAGCCGAAGTACTCCTTGACCACCGCGCCCACGGGCTTGGCGTTGATCAGGTCGTGCGGCATCAGGGTGTCGATCTCCTGCGACACGCTCATGCGCTCCTTGATCGCACGGGCCATGCGCACGAGGCCGATGCGGTACTGATTCTCCATCAGCTCGCCCACGGCGCGCACCCGGCGATTGCCGAGGTGATCGATGTCGTCCACGCTCCCGCGCCCATTCTTGAGCTCGATCAGGTGGCGCACCGTCTCGAAGATGTCGCGCTCCGTCAGCGTGCGCTGATCGAGCGGGGGACGATCCTCCTCGGCAACGTCCCGGTAGAATTTGTAGTTCAGCTTGAGGCGGCCGACCGCGGACAGGTCATAGCGCTCGGGGTTGAAAAACAGGTTGTGGAACAGCAGCTTGGCCGTCTCCAGCGTCGGCGGATCGCCAGGACGCAGGCGCCGGTAGACTTCCATGATGGCGTCCTCGGTCGTCGTCGTCTTGTCCGCGATCAGCGTGTCGCGCAGATAGGACCCGACGTTGAGGCCGTCGATGAACAGAGTCTTGAACGCCTCCACACCCGCTTCGCGCAGGCGCTCGAGAGCCAGCTCGGTCACCTCCTCGTTGCACTCCATCAGGACTTCGCCGGTTTCCTTGTCGACCACATCCTCGGCGCTGACCTTGCCGACCAGATCCTCGATGTCGAGCGACAGATTCTCGATGCCCGACTCCTTCAGCTTCTTGATCGACGCGCGCGTGAACTTGGTGTTGCGGCGGATGAGCACCTTGCCGTCGGCCTTGATGTCCCGCGTGGCGCGTTGGCCCAGGAGTAGGTCGTACTCGATGGCCTTGGAGAAGGTGCCGCCCTTCTCCATCGTGATCGTCTCGGTGTCGTAGAAGTAGTTCAGCAGCTCCTGGGTGCTGTAGCCGAGCGCGCGCAAGAGCACGGTCGCATGCATCTTCCGGCGACGATCGATGCGGACGTAGATGATGTCCTTGTGGTCGAACTCGAAGTCGAGCCACGACCCGCTGTACGGGATCACCCGCGCGGAGTAGAGCAGCTTGCCCGACGAGTGCGTCTTGCCCTTGTCGTGATCGAAGAACACGCCCGGGCTGCGGTGCAGCTGGGAAACGACGACGCGCTCCGTACCGTTGATGATGAAGGTACCCGTCTCCGTCATCAGCGGGATCTCGCCGAAGTAGACCTCCTGCTCCTTGATGTCGCGGACGATGCGCTCGCCACCCTCACGCACGTCGTAGACCATGAGCTGCGTGGTCACCTTGATGGGACCCGCATAGGTCATGCCGCGCTGGCGGCACTCGTCGACGTCGTACTTGGGCTTTTCGAGATTGTAGCCGACGTAGACGAGCTCGCTCGTGCCGTCGAAATCGCGAATCGGAAACACGCTCCGAAAGACTCCCTCGAGTCCGACGTCCTCGCGCACCTTGGGCTCGACGTCGGCCTGCAGGAACTTGTCGTAGCTCCGCTTCTGGATGCCAATCAGGTTCGGGACCTCGACGATGGAGTGCACCTTGCCGAGATTGGTGCGATGCCGGAAGTTTGACTGTACCTTGGACGCCATTTTGATCTCCAAACGCGCATTGTGCGGAATCAGAGTTGCCTTGCCGGAACCAGCACCGTGCGAACTCTCTGCCGCCCGGGACCCTCAGGAGAGGGAACCCCCGCGGCCATCGCTGGCCGCCTTCGATCTGCAGCGACTGCCTGTGTCGCCGCGTTGGCGGGTCACGGCCGATGCCGCCCCGCCAGGCAATTCCCTCGCAATTGCAAACGCCCACGGAAGGGCACCCCGCTCCGCGAGGAGCAGGGCCCTTCCCTGAGATCCGAAGTCACCTGACAAGCCCAAAGCTCGAGTTACTTGACCTCGACCTTTGCGCCCGCTTCTTCGAGTTTCTTCTTGAGGTCGGCAGCTTCGTCCTTGGAAACAGCCTCCTTGAGCGTCTTGGGCGTGCCTTCGACCAGGTCCTTGGCTTCCTTGAGGCCAAGGCCGGTGATCTCGCGCACCACCTTGATGACGTTGATCTTCTGCGCGCCAGCGTCGGCGAGGATCACGTCGAACTCGGTCTTCTCTTCCTCGACAGCAGCAGCGGCTCCGCCACCCCCCGCGGCAACTCCAGCCACGGCAACGGGTGCGGCGCTGACGCCCCACTTCGACTCCAGCTCCTTGACCAGTTCGGCGATCTGGATCACGGGCAAGCTGGACAGGTAGTCGACCACTTGGTCCTTCGTAATTTCGGGCATTTGAGCTCTCTCCTTGAACTGCCGCACCGGCAAGCCGAGTGCGGTCGATATCGTTCGTTTCTATTCTTGTTTGGTTTGGGGGGACTTCGAATGCCGCCGGGCAGGCGGCACGGAATGTTGTGTGTGGGCGGGGCGATCAGCCTTTGTTGCGCTTCGCCTCGAGCACCAAGACGAGCTGCTGAGCAGGTGCGTTGAGCAGGCGAACGAAGGTCTGGGCGGGTGCCATCATGGTGGCGAGCAGCATGGCGCGTGCTTCGTCCTTGCTCGGTAGCGTGGCGAGCTGGCTCTCGACGGCAGTAGCGCTGAGCACCGCCCCGTCCATCAAGCCACCCTTGATCTTGAGCTTCTCGTTCTCCTTGACGAAGTCCTTGACCACGCGAGCCGCGGCCGAAGGTTCCTCGAAGCTCAAGGCGACTCCGGTCATGCCGCGCAGTGCCGTCTTGGATAGCGCGTCCACGAACTTCTCGCCGGCCAGCGCCTTCTTGACCAAGGTGTTCTTGAACACCTTGTATTCGACGCCACGCGCGCGGAACTTGGCGCGAAGGTTCGAAATCTCTTCGACCGTCATGCCGGTGTAGTCCACGAACACTGCCGAGCTCATGCGCGCGAAGGTCGCGCGGATGTCGGAAATGGACGCTTCTTTCTCGGTGCGAAGCATTAGACTTCCTCCTGCCCGGTGGTGGCGGCATCCGAGGTGTCGATGCGGACACCCGGACCCATGGTGCTCGAGAGCGTAACGCTGCGGATGTAGATGCCCTTGGCGGTGCTGGGCTTCTTGGCAACGAGCTCGGCCATCATGGCGCGAACGTTGTCGGTGAGCTTGGTGCCGTCGAAGGACTTCTGACCGATGCGTGCGTGCACGACGCCGGCCTTGTCCACGCGGTACTCGACCTTGCCCGCCTTCGCCTCTTTGACGGCGCGGGCCACGTCGGCCGTAACACTGCCCACCTTGGGGTTCGGCATCAGACCGCGCGGGCCGAGGATGCGGCCTAGCTTACCCACTGCGCCCATCATGTCCGGCGTGGCGATGACGCGATCGAAATCGAGCATGCCGCCCTGCACCAGGTTCACCAAGTCGTCGGCGCCGGCGAAGTCTGCACCCGCGTCGCGGGCCTCCTTCTCCTTCTCGCCCTTGGCAAACACGGCGACGCGCACCGACTTGCCGGTGCCGTGCGGCAGTACCACTGCACCGCGCACCATCTGGTCGGCATGCTTGGGGTTGACGCCCAAGCGCACCGCGATGTCGACGCTCTCGTCGAACTTTGCGTACGCAAGCTTCTTCACGACGGCGACTGCTTCATCCACTGAATGAAACTTCTGCCTGTCGAAGCCGGCGAGCGCCTCGGACCTCTTTTTTGCGATCTTTTTCGGCATGGTTTTTCGTCTTTCGACTCCTGGCCCTTGTGGTCGTCACGCGGGCGACCGGCCAGTAATTGGGCCTCCTTGGTCCGATTGCTCGGCAGCCGGAGGCAGAAATGTCGTTCTCGTGAGGGCTTTGGTGTTCGGGGTCTTCAGTCGACCACGTCGACGCCCATGCTGCGGGCCGTTCCCGCGATGCTGCGGGCTGCGGCGTCCACCTCGTGGGCGTTCATGTCTTCCAGCTTGGTCTGGGCAATCTGTCGCAGCTGGGCCCAGGTGATCTTGCCCACCTTGTTCTTGTTCGGCTCCTTGGAGCCGGAGCCTGGCTTGCCCATCTTCAGGCCGAGCGCCTGCTTGATCAGGATGCTGGCCGGCGCGGACTTCATGATGAAGGTGAACGAGCGATCCGCGTACACGGTGATGACCACGGGCACGACCGTGTCGCCGAGCTTCTGGCTGCGCGCGTTGAAGTCCTTGCAGAACTGCATGATGTTCACGCCCTGCTGACCGAGCGCGGGCCCGATCGGCGGGGCCGGATTGGCCTTGCCGGCAGGGATCTGCAGCTTGATGTACCCAGTGATTTTCTTCTTCGTGGCAGCCATGACTCTTCTCTGCGCTCGTCAGCGCTTCTCGACGTCCGTGAAGTTCAGCTCGACCGGCGTATCGCGCCCGAAGATGCTGACCTTGACCTTGAGCTTCTGCTTGTCCGCGTTCACTTCCTGAACGGTGCCGGAGAAGTTCGCGAACGCTCCGACCACGACGCGGACTTCATCGCCCTCGTGGAACTCGTACTTGGGCTTGGGCTTGACCGCTCCCTCGCTGATGCCACGACGCAGGCCCTCGATGCTCGGCGGCTCCACTTCCTGGGGCCTGTTGTTGCCGATGAACCCCGTGACCTTGGCGGTCTCCTTCACCAAGTGCCACGCCTCTTCGCCCATTCGCATCTGCACGAACAGATAGCCCGGGAACGTGGTGCGCGAACGCACCCGCTGCTTGCCCGTCTTGGTGGTTTCGGTGATCTGCTCGGTCGGGATCAGGATCTCGCCGAACTTGTCTTCCATCTTGTGCTGCCGGATGCGCTCCTGCAGCGCCGACTTCACCTTGTTCTCGTAGTTCGAATAGGTGGTCGCCACGTACCACTTCAGCGGCCGCTCCTCGGCACCCGCCACGGAGGCAACGTCTGCCGAAGGCGTCTCCGCGGACAATCGACGAGTACCGGTGGTCTCGTCGTCCTGTGCTTTCGCTTCGCTGGACATGGTGCTCTCGGTGGGCACGTTCGATGACGTTCGGGTGAGGGTTGGAGGGGGCAGCTAACCCTGGTCGCGGGCTAGTCGGTGAGTCGATTGTGGGGAGCGATCAGGTGCCGTAGACTAGGTTGGTGAGGTAGCCCCAGAGTCGATCGAGAACGGCGACGTAGAAGGTGGCGACGGCACCAGCCACGAGGACCACGACGGTTCCATTCGTGACCGCGTCCTTGCTGGGCCAGGTGACGCGGGACAGCTCGCCCGCGACCCCCGTGGCCCAATTCCGAACGAAGGGTCGGCGGTAGTAGCGCAAAACCAGGAGAGCGCCCAGAACTGCGCCAATGAGCAGTGTGATGCTGCCCCGCTGCTCCTCGGTGTACTCGAGCAGCACCGGGTAGCGCCGGACCACGTCGGGCCAGTCGAGCAGGTACCCCCATCCTGCCCCGAGCAGCTTGCCCAGGAGGTAGGCGGAGAGGAGAGCCGTGGCCAAAAAGGCTGCGTGCACGTAGCGCTCGACCCCCAGCTCGCTGGCGGTGCCCTTCTCGGGGTCGCCAGGGGAAAGCTCGGAACCGCTACCCGGCCCCGCGGCCAAGGCACTCGTCGAGCCGTCTGCCTCGGGGGCATCCCCCTCGGGAGCATCCTCGGGGGCGGCGTCTTCGTCTCGGCTGGTGTCGTCGGCCATGGCGCTCGTTCTCGCTCTAGGGGGTTTGGGGATGGCTTGCGAGGAAGGGGGTGAAAGGAGGGGGCCTGGCAGGTGCTCTCGGCTGGAGAGTGGCAGGGGCAGAGAGGCTCGAACTCCCGACCTGCGGATTTGGAATCCGCTGCTCTACCGACTGAGCTATACCCCTGTACAGTTGTTCGACCCCTGGCTGGGGCGACGGAGTGCCGGCGCTGTGCTTGCTCGGAAGAAGCTCGCTCGCAGAGGCCAACTCGGAGAAGCTTGCTTGGAAGCTTGCTCGGAGACGGCGCCGGCTTGTCACTTGCTGTCGATGTGGACCGTGTGCACTCCGCAGAGTGGGCAGTGCTTCTTCAAGCTGAGCTGCCCTTCCATTTCCTTTGATCGGGTCGTCTTGTAGTTGCGACTCCCGCAAACGGTGCAGGCGAGCGTGACGGGGACTCGTGTGTGATGATCGCGAGCCCGCGCCACGGCTCCACCCTCAGACGAGGATCTTGGTGACGACGCCGGCGCCGACGGTGCGCCCGCCTTCGCGAATGGCGAAGCGCATCTGCTCCTCGAGCGCCACCGGCGTGATCAGCTCGATCTCCATCGTGATGTTGTCGCCCGGCATCACCATCTTCACGTCTTCCGGCAGCATCACCGTGCCCGTCACGTCCGTCGTCCGGATGT
>Ga0315912_10002175_pt1 | contig 21561 bp, 15 predicted proteins | sample VfabasoilMG_FD_204469 | JGI IMG/M metagenome (GOLD analysis project Ga0315912, IMG submission 204469) | Garden soil microbial communities collected in Santa Monica, California, United States - V. faba soil | ecosystem: Environmental > Terrestrial > Soil > Garden | place: USA: California...
TCGGCGGCGACGCCGGCGCAGGCCCCACGCCTGCCACCGCGGACGCGGGTGCCGCGGCGCCGCAAGGTGCGGGCGGCAGCCTGGGCACGGTGCCGGCGGCACCGGGCGACACGTCGAACGGCACCGGCGGCGCGAGCGGCGCACCCACGGGCGTAGCGGCCCCGGGCACGGGCGGCACGGCGGTCACGGGTGCCGCAGGTAGCCAGACTGCCGGCACGGGTGGTGGCTCTTCTGCCAGCACCGACGACGAGGACGATGGCGGTTGCAGTCTGCCGGCCTCGGGCAGCGGTCAGGGCTCAGGCGGCCTGTTCGCGGTGCTCGCGCTCGGCTTGGCGCTGCTGCGCCGCCGCGGCTGAGAAGCGTACCTTTCAGGAGCCGGTGTTCCGGTCGCGTCTGCGACCGGGAAGCGGCACCGGCTCCGTCGTGACGCTCACGCCACCAGCGTGAAGCGGGCGCGCAGCAGGTCTTCGTCGCGGCTGGAGCTGCCGACCATGACCTCAAACTCGCCGGGCTCGGTCACGGGGCGGCCGTCCCGGCCGACAAAGCTCAGATCTTCGGGTTTGATTTCGAAACGCACGGTCTCGGTCTGGCCGCGCTCGAGGTGCACGCGCTGGTAGCCCTTGAGGGTCTTTTCGGGCGTGCTGAGCGAGGAGAAGACGTCGTTCAGGTACAGCTGCACGATCTCGGTCCCGGCGCGGCCGCCGCTGTTCTTGACGTCGATGCGCACTTCCAGCGTCTGGCCCGTTTGGATCTCGTGCGCGGACAGCTCGAGCTTGTCGTAGCTGTAGCTCGTGTAGCTGAGCCCGTAGCCGAAGGAGAACAGCGCTTTGCTCGTGTAGTTGTTGTGCTTGTTGCCGTGCCAGCCGGGCACCTGCTGGTAGTAGACCGGCTGCTGGCCGATCGCCGCGGGGAAGGAGACACTGAGCTTGCCCATCGGGTTGCTCTCACCGAACAAGATTTCGCTGATGGCTTCGCCGCCGCGCATGCCGGGGTTGAAGGCCTCCACGATGGCGTCGGCGTGTTGGGCGACCCACGGGATGCACAGAGGCTTGCTGTTGATCAGCACCACGACCAGCGGCGTGCCGGTCTTCTTGACCGCTTCGAGCAGCGGCATCTGGCCGCCGGTGAGGTCGAGCTCGTAGCGATCTTTCGTCTCACCGGTCTGATTGAGCACGTCGCCCACCACGACGATGGCCACGTCTGCGGCGGCAGCCAGCTCGGCTGCGCGCGCTACGTGGCTCAGGTCGTCGCTCATGACCTCGCAGCCGCGTTCGTAGTCGACGCCGATCGCGCGGGTGCGCGCCTTCTCGCGCACGCCGTCACGCACCGTGCTCACCAGGTGGCGCGGATGGCCGGCAGTGTTCAGGCCCGCCTGGCCGCTGCCAAACGACCAGTCCCCGAGCTGCGCCAGAATGTCGTCCGCGTTGGGGCCGAGCAGCGCCAGGTGGCGGATGTTGGAGCTGAGCGGCAAGATGCGCTTGGACGCGCCCTCGGGCTTTTCGTTCTTGAGCAGGACGATCGATTCGAGCGCGCAGCGCAAGAGCGGCTCCCGGTGCTGCGGAGAGCCCACGATCTCCGCCACCTTGTTGATCGGCGGGTAGCGCTTGTGATCGAACAGCCCGAACTCGAACTTGTGTGAGAGCACGCGCCGGCAGGCGAGCTCGACGTCTTCCTTGGCCAGGTTGCCCTTGCGGATCTGAGCCAGAGCGCCTTCGTAAAATTCAGGCGTGACCATGATCATGTCGTTGCCGGCATGGATGGAGGCGGGCACCGCCGCTTCGATCGAGGGATACAGCCCTTGCTCGGTGTGCGTGCGGCCCACGTTGTTCCAGTCGGTCACGACAAAGCCGGTGAAGCCCCACTCGCCGCGCAACACATCGGTGAGCAGCCAGCGGTTGACCACACACGCCACGCCGTCGATACACTGGTACGCCGTCATGAAGCTGCGGCAACCTGCCTTGACCATCTCCCGGAACGGCGGCAGGAAATACGTGCGCAGCTTGCGCTCGGAGATCTCGGCCTCGCTGGCGTCGCGCCCTCCGACGGTCTCCGAGTAACCGGCGAAGTGCTTGGCGCACGCGATCACGCTGTCAGGATCCGAGAGCGATTTGCCCTGGTAGCCGCGCACGAGCGCGCTGCCGAGCACGCCGAGCAGATGGGGGTCTTCCCCGAAGGTCTCGCCCACGCGGCCCCAGCGCATGTCGCGCGCCAGGCACAGCACCGGGGAGAAGGTCCAGTGCAGCCCGGTGCACAACATCTCCTTGGCGGTGATGCGCCCCATCAGTTCCAGGAGCTCCGGGTTCCAGGAGCAAGAAATGCCGAGCTGCGTGGGGAACACCGTGGCCCCCTCCCAGAAGCCGTGGCCATGGATGGCGTCGATGCCAAACAGGATCGGGATGCCGTGCCCGGTCTTCTCCGCGAGCTTCTGCAACTCCACGGTCGGGGCGCCCAGAATGTGCAGGAAGGAGCCGACGCGCCGCTCGCGCACCTGCTCGGCCGCTTGCTTGCGCCCGTCCGCCTGCACGAGTTGCCCGACCTTTTCCTCCAGGCTCATGCGCGCCATGAGATCCTGAGTGCGGCGTTCCACGCTGAGTTCGCGATCCTGGTAGGGCAATGATTCCGGCACGGCAGTCCTGGGTTCGAGGGCCGCCCACGGTTGCCAGAACAGGGCAGGTGGAGACAAGCCCCTTTGCACCGGTGCGATGGATCTCCGCGCCGCGCGCCGCTGGGCCGGCCCGGGAGTCGTTCGGGATCCCGCTGCGCACTGCAGCGTGCGCGAGCCCAGGCTCAGGGCAGCGCGTCGGGCGGCGGGAGCGAGAGACCGGAGCGCACCGCCAGCACGATGCGATCGTTGAGCTGGTCGTCGGCCTGCACGCATTTGGCTGTGCGCGTGCCGAGCGACACTCCGTGGCAATGCTTGCGCTGGGCCTGGCGGGCTCCGCGGATGCCCTCGTCGAGCAGCAGTGCCTCCTGGATGTTGGTGTCGATGTAGCGCCAGTCGAGCGGGGCGTGACGTGGTGCAATGGGCGGTCGCTGCGACAGTTCGCCGTCGGCGAGCGTGGCGCACGTGCCATCCCAGCGCAGCACGTCGTAGCCGCCCATGCCGCTGATCTCCATCTGCCCGGGTTTGGCTTCTCCGGTACGCGTCAGGATCAAGACCTCTTCGCCGAAGGTGAGCTCGGTATCGCTGGCGGGGCCGCCGAGCGTGTTGACGGCCTTCACCTTGCGGCTGCGGACATACCCGCGCGAGTAGGGGGAGCTCTTCTCGAGCAGGTGGAAGGCTGCGCCGGTGAAGGCCCCCTGGCACAGGCGCCGCACGAAGTCGCGCGGCGGCAGACACAGCTCGCCGACGTTGTGGCACTGGGTCGGCAGGGCGCGGCTGTCTTCTGCGGCGCTCGGGCTAGCGGGCTCGTCGTCCGCCGCAGCGCTCGAGCCATGGGAGGCCTGACCAGGGCCCTCGGCGTCCGCGTCGATGGAGGCGGGGGCCGCCGGCGGGCTCTGAGGAGCGCCGCCACACGCGGCGAGCGCCGCCAGCAAGAGCAGGGAAGGAAGGGAAGAATGCCGCATCCCTCAGCCTGGTGCGCGGCCGTATACGTTCAAGCCCCACGTCGCGCGGGCGCTCTGTTTGGTTGCACAGCTGCCCACATTGCGACACATTCAACGGTCCCGTGCGATTGCCCCGTTTGCTCTTTGCCCTGTTGTTTTTCGCGAGCCTCGTCTCTGGCTGTTCGACGCTGCGTTATGTGGGGCAGGCGGCCTCCGGGCAGTGGGAGCTGGTCTCCGCGGCCCGCCCGATCCCCGCCGTGATCGCCGATCCGGAGACGCCCGAACAGACGCGCGAGCTCCTGTCGGAGGTGGAGAGCGTGCGGCGCTTTGCCTGGCAAAATGGCCTCGATGTGGCCGGTAACTATCGGAAGTATGTCGAGCTCGACCGCGAGTATCCGATCTGGTTCGTCAATGCCAGCGCGCCGCTCGCCTTCCGGGCCAAGGTCTTCAGCTTCCCGATCGTGGGCAGCTTTCCTGGCCTGGCCTGGTTCGATAAGCGGGATGCCGAGGCCTTTCGCGATCAGCTCGGCAGTCAGGGTTTGGACGTCAACATGCGCGGCGTCTCGGCGTTTTCCACCGGCGGCTGGTTCGCCGATCCGATCGTCTGGAGCATGTTGTCCCGCTCGCCGGGCGCGATGGCGTCGCTGATCAACACCGTGCTCCACGAATCGGTGCACGCCACCGTGCTGATCAAGGACCAGCAGTACTTCAACGAGAGCCTGGCGAGCTTCATCGCCGACACCATGACCGGGCAGTACCTGCAGCTGGCTTCCGGTGAGGTGCTGCCCAAGGAATTCGTGGCGTACGAATCCGGCAAGCTGTCGGGGCGCGGGCGCGCCAAGCAACTCAACCTCGTCTACCAGGAGTTGGAAGCCGTCTACTCGAGCTCGCTTCCGGACGCGGAGAAGTATGCGAAGAAGAAGCAGATCATCGATCGTTTGGTGAAAGAGATGCGGCTCGTGAACCGCCCCAACAACGCAACCTTGATCGGCTTTCGGTTGTATCAAGTGGGTGGCGTCAATTTCTCCGCGCTCTATCAGGCCTGCGGCAACAATTGGCGGCGCTTCTTGAGCGCCGTCTCCAGTGTGCAAGCGGCAGATTTTGACAAACAACAGAGCTCGGAGATCGGCCCCGTCCTCGACGCGCTGCGCACTCGCGGCTGTCCCACGCGCCTGTTCCCGATCGCGCCTTTTGAGCGCGAAAACTGGGCCTGGCAGACCAAGCAGCGGCGCCGCGGGGACGCACAGCGAGAGCGGCAGACTCGGCTGCGCCTGCAACAGCGCCAGCAACGACTACTGCCGGCAGCGACGGCGGTCGCATCTCCGTGAGCTGAGGGCTCCGCTGTAGGAGTGAAGCGCACGCGCTGCGCACGGCCACGGCGCAGCTGTAGGTGTGCGCGTGTTTGCCGCCCCGGAAACGTTTTCACAGGGACTTCTGCGCTCGTTCACTGCTGGCTCCAGCTGCGGAGATACGCGCAGAGATCACGCAGATCGCACCGGAAAACGTTCTGCGAAAGCAACCAGCGGCACCCCATTTTGATGTGCCATACTCGTGATGAACCCATGAACGACAGAATGAAGCTGGCAGCCCTGCTCGGCGCCTTCGCCGTGTCGGCGTGCTCGAGCGGCAGCATCCGGGATGGCGAGTTGGGACCGAACGGCTCGGGAGGCTCTGGCGGAGCCTTCAACACCACGCCGCCGGAGCCGGCGGGCTCGGACACGCGCCTCGTGCGCCTGTCGCACCTTCAATACGCAAGCACGCTCGAGGATCTGTTCGGGGTGACGGAGGGCACTCAGTCCAGCTTTGCGCCCGACTCGCTCAACGGCTTCAAGTTCGACACGTCGAGTGATCTGCGCGTCGACGCGCGGCTCGGTCCGGGCTACCGCACGTCCGCCGAGCAATGGGCAGAGCGCGCCGTGACGGAGTCGACGATTTTTTCACGGCTGGTCAGCTGCAGCCCGAGCGCTGCCGGCTGCGCCGCGGAGTTCATCGCCACGTTTGGTCAGCGCGCCTTTCGGCGGCCGCTCTCGACCGCCGAAGTCGGGCGCTTCCAGGCGCTCTTCGACCAGGGCGGCACGCTCGGCGACAGCGGCGATCCCTTCAAGGACGGCGTGCAACTGGTGGTCGAGGCCATGCTGCAGGCACCCCAGTTCTTGTACCGGAACGAAGTGAGCCGGGGCCAGCTCCAGGACGGGCGAGCGGCGCTCGACGATTGGGAGGTGGCGTCGCGGCTCTCCTACTTCATCTACGACTCCATGCCGGACGACACGCTGTTCGAGCGTGCCCGTCAGGGTCAGCTCCGGAGCGAGGAGCAGATCGCGAGCCAGGTGGAGCGCATGCTCATTGACCCGCGCGCCACCCGCAAGTTCGTCTCTTTTCACGAACAGCTCTGGCAGTTTGGGCGCTACGCCAAGATCGCCCCGGACGTGGCCACCTACCCGGACCTGCCGGCAAACTTCGTCGACCGCTTGTTGACCTCGTCGGACGCATTCCTATCCTCGGTGATCGAGGAGGGGGGCGGCCTGGAGGAGTTCTTGACCGCCCCGTACGCGTTTGCCGATGCGGAGCTGGCGCCGTTCTACGGCAGCAGCGTGAGCGGTACGGGCCAGAGTCGTGTCACGTTTGCGAATGGCGTCCGCAAGGGCTTCCTGATGCAGCTCGGGTTTTTGGCCTCGAATGCCTACGCGATCAAGACCGACCCGATCCATCGCGGCTTGTTCATCTTGCGGGACATCTTGTGCCGCGCGATTCCCGATCCGCCGCCGGGTGCCGCCACGACTCCGCCACCGGAGACGGACGAGCCGATCGTCACCACGCGCGACGAGGTGAGCTTGCTCACGGGGCAGTCGTATTGCCCGACCTGCCACTCGCAGATCAACGAGCCCGGTTTTGCCTTCGAGGGCTTTGACGCCGTCGGCAGGACGCGGCAGCGGGAGAATGGCGCGCTCGTGGACACCACCGGTTCGATCACGCTGGATGGGCAAGCGGTGCCGTTCGACAACGCCGGCGAGTTGGTGGAGGCGTTGGCGGCGAGCGACGAAGCGCGAGACTGCTACGTGGCCCGCTGGCTGGAGTTTACGTACGGTCGCGCTCTGGTCACGACGGATCAAGCGCTGCAGAGCGAGCTCGGGGCGCAAGCTCGGGGCGTGAAGGAGCTGGTCACCGCGCTGGCCACCTCGCCCCAGTTTCGCAGCCGTGCCGAGGTGAGCCCATGAAGAAGGTGAGCATGAACGCAGTCTCGCGCCGGCGCTTTCTGCGCGGTTTTGGTGGTGTGGTCCTGGGCCTGCCGTTTCTCGAAACGTTCGCGCCGAGCAGCTTGAAGGCGCAGGAGGCGCAGGCCATCAAGCGCTTTGGCGTGTTCTTCGCGTGCAACGGCGTGAACATGGATCGCTGGTTTCCCTCCACGCCCTACGGCGCGTTGACCGCGCAGAGCCTGGTGGGCACGGCGAACGAGCCGCTGGATGGCCTGCGGAGCAAATTGCTCTTTCCGCGCGGGGTGCACATGAGCCCGCGCGGCTTCGGGCGCGACCAGGGCGGTGGCGACGATCACGGCAAGGGCATGGCGCACAAGCTCACCGCGCAGTTCGCCGACGATAACAACTGGCTCGCGCTCGGGCCGAGCGTGGATCACCTGGTAGCGGCGAGCATCAACCCCGGCACCCAGGGCGCCCGCCGGCCGCCGCTGAACCTGCTGGTGGGGCGCCCCTCGGGGTACAAGGGGCTGGATTTCAGCTCCTACAGTGAAGCGGGCAGGGCCGTTGCCGGCATCAACAACCCCTGGACGGCCTACTCCCAGTTCATCAACCTGAACAACTCGGACGGGAACGCTCCGGCAGCCAACGATCGTTTGACCCGCCGCCGGCAGAGCGTGCTCGATCTCGTGCAAGAGCAGTTCAACGATCTCGAGCGGCAGGGCCTGAGCGTGGAAGATCAGCGCAAGCTCGACGCGCATTTTACTGCCATTCGTAACTTCGAAATCCAAGCCGGCGCAGGCGGCCTGAGCTGCAACAATTCGACGTTGCTCGGCCAGGTCCAGCCGTACGAAACGCTGGCCAAGAGCGCCTTGGAGCAGAACGATCGCTACCCGTCCGTCACCGACCTGCAGATCGATCTGCTGGCCATGGCGCTGGCCTGCGATTTCACGCGCGTCGCCACTCTGCAGTTCGATCGTGGCAGCGGCGGGCCCACCTTCCGCTGGGATGGGATGAACCACGAGTACAACCACCACAAGCTGTCGCACGGCAAGGTGAAGGACAATTGCTTCGGCGACGACCAGGACACGGCCAACGGCTGTGACAACGTGGCCGGCTACGAGGACATGCTGTTCGCGATCGACTACTGGCACCAGAGCAAGTACGCGCGGCTGCTCTCCCGGCTGGATTCCTACGTGGAAGCCGGCGGTCGCACGCTGCTCGACAACTCGGTCGTGATGTACACGAACGAGCTGTCGGACGGCAGACAGCACAACTTCATCGATCTGCCGTACATCCTCGCGGGCAGCGCGGGCGGATACTTCAAACAGGGCCAGTACATCCTGCTCGGTAGCGGTCAGGGCGGCGACGACGACACCGCGCCGCACAATCGCCTGCTCAACACCATCGTCAACGCCATGGGCATTCCCTCCGACTGGTTCGGTGTGCGCCAGGGCGGCGGCGGCCAGACGATGCAGGGCGGCGTGTACGACAAACTGCTAGCGTGAAGGGGCGGCGGGCGGCGCTAGACGCGTTCTAGCGGTCGTGGGCTAGAGCTCCTCTTCAATGCTTCGGGCGCCGCTGCGACGGGCAGCGGTGCCGCCGGCAGTACGGCGTGGGCCGGCGCGGCGTCGTGCTCCGGCGTGCCGGCGTGCAGGCGGTGACCGGTGATCAGGCGCGAACCGCGACGGTACGCGAAGTAGGCGTAGGTCCAGTCGAGCATCACCACGATGCGATTGCGGAAGCCGATCAGGTAGACGATGTGCAGGGCCAGCCAGGCGAGCCAGGCGATGAAACCGGTGAGCTGGACGCGACCGATCTGCGCGACGGCGCGGCTGCGTCCGATCGTGGCCATGATGCCTTTGTCCACGTACTGAAAAGCCCCCCGCGGGCGGCCGTCCACGCTGCTCGAGATCTGCCTGGCCACGAAGCGTGCTTGTTGCATCGCCACCGGGCTCACTCCCGGCAGGGGATGTTCTTGCCCCTCGGGTACGAATACCGCCGCGTCTCCGATCACGAACACCTCCGGGCGCCCCGGCACGGAGCAATCCTGCTCGACCCGCGCGCGGCCCTGCCGGTCCACCTCGAGACCGAGACGGCGGCACAGGCCGGACGCGCGCACGCCGGCTGCCCAGAGCACCGTGGCAGCCTCGATCCGCTCGACACCCTCCACGGCAACGCCGGAGCCCTGCGCGGCGCGCACGGCCGCCGACGGTGCGCAGCTCAACCCCTGCACGTCGATGCTGGTCACGCTGAACCCGGTGCGCACCTCCACACCCATCCCGGCCAGGCTCTGGCGCGCGTGCTCCGACAGCTGCGGCGTGAAGGCCGTCAGCAGGCGTTCACCGGCCTCGATCAGGATCACCTTCGTCGCGTCGGCGTTGATCATGCGAAAATCCCGGGCCAGCACGAAGGTCGCCAGCTCTGCAATCGCGCCTGCCAACTCCACCCCGGTGGCCCCGCCGCCGATCACGACGAAGGTGAGGTAGCGCCGCTGCCGGATCGGATCCGGCTCCCGTTCGGCCGCCTCAAACGCCAGCAGCACGCGCCGGCGGATCTCGACGGCGTCGTCCAGGTCCTTCAACCCAGGCGCCACGGACTGCCACTCGTCGTGCCCGAAGTAGCTGTTCTCGGCGCCCGTTGCGATCACGAGGTAGTCGTACTCGAGCGGCGGCGCCTCGCGCGAGCGCACGCAGCGCGCGTCCAGGTCCACCCCGGTCACCTCGGCCAACAGCACGCGCGCGTTGTTCTGCCGCCGCAGCACCGAACGGATCGGCACGGCAATTTCCGCGGGCGCCAGGCCCGCCATGGCCACCTGATACAAGAGCGGCTGAAACAGATGATGATTCGAGCGATCCACCAAGGTCACGTGCACCGGCTCCCGGGCGAGCGCGCGCGTCAGCTCGAGCCCTCCGAAGCCGCCGCCCACCACCACCACCCGGCGCCTGAGTTTCATCCTCCCTGGCATAACGCTCCCCTCCCGCCGCGCAACCGCGCAGCTCGCCCGGCCCCGCGCCTCATTGGGCCGGCGGTCTACGCCCATCCCGTCGCCTAGCCGGGCGGCGAAGCTTCGGTTGCTGCTGCGGATTGTGCGCCGGCCACGGGCGGTGCGTCCAGGCGCTCCACCGAGAGCTTGGCGCTTTGCACGTTGAGCGCGGAGGCGCAGGTGCGAATCAGGCGCTTGACGGCGGTGTCGACGTAGACGAGCGGCGCGGGCAGCGCCTCCGCGCGGAAGCTCTCCTTGAGCTCCTTGACGCCGTCGAGCCCGGCACTCGGGTTGAAGTCCAGCCACTCGAGGCCGCGGGCGCAGCAATCCTTGAGGATCTCGAAGCTCTGGTACTTGCTGACGCCGGAGCGCAAGTAGTCCTTCAGGGTCGCCGCATGCCAGCTCACCGACTGGCGTTTGGCGTAAAAAGATAGCTCCCCGCTCACGACCTGACCATCGTAGCGGGCGATCCAGAGCCGGACGTAGGGCGAATCCAGGCGTCGCAACTGATCGAACAAATCCCAGCCATAGCCCTCGTCCGGGCTGTGACCCCAGCGCGCCAGCGAGTCCTGATACACGCGGTGGTAGGCGCGCCACTCCTCCACGCTCTCGGCCGGGCTGACCTCGATGCAGCCCTTCTTCTGGGCCTTGCGGATGTCCTCGCGCGTGCCCTTCTTGAAGCCCTTGAACAGTTGCTCGGGATCCCCGCTCAGCCGTATGGCGTGGGTCTGGTCGCGCCGCGCTTCCACGCTGCAGATCATGGCCGCCGGCAGGGCGAGTGGATCGTACGGGTTGAGCCGCCACACCAGGTTCTTGCCCTCTGCCTCGAGCAGCCAGCGCGTGAGCAGGACGGCGTGCGACGTGGTCAGCGGCTGCTCGGAGATCCAGCCGCCATAGGTGGCCTCCGGCGAGCACACGTAGCCGCTGAGCAGCCCCTTCATCCGGCTCTGATGGCAGAGCGGCAGCAGCGCCTCGCGACCGTCGGAGAAACGGATCAGCTTGGCTGCCGGGCGAATCAGACCGCGGCTGTACTTCTCCCAGGTCTCCGCCCACTCCAGCGCGTGGAAGAAGGTGGCGTAGTCGCAAGCGAGCCAGACGCGCCGCCACTCTGCGGCACTGGCGTCCGATTGATGCACGATGGTGAGCGACACTGGGCTGCCTCCTCGGTCCCCAAGGTAGCAGAAATTCATGGAGAACTTCAGTTTCGGGCACTAATCTCCCGCGCGCGCGTCGGAGTCCGCGCTCGTTTCGGGCTGCTTCGTTTTTGGAGGACGCAGGGAAGATGCCAAAACTTCGTCTGGGGATGATCGGGACCGGGGTGGCGGCACGCCGGTTGTACCTGCCGGCGTTCGAGCGCCTCGGGAAAAGGCTGGAGATCGTGGCGTGTACCAATCGCACGCGCCGCAAGGCCGAGCAGTACGCCAGGCTCGCGGGTATCCCCAAGGTGGTGGACACGGCACAGGAGTTGATCGCGCTGCCCGAGGTGGAGGCCGTCCTGATCAGCCTGCCCATTCACCTCCAACCCGAGCTCGTCAAGCTGGCCCTGGCCGCAGGCAAGCCCGTGTTGAGCGAGAAGCCCGTGGCCGCGTCGGTGGCTCAGGGGCGCAAGCTGATCCAGTCCGTCGCCCGCTTCGAGACCCCGTGGCTGGTCGGAGAGAACTTTGCCTTCATGCCGGCCATCGCCCGCCTGTCGAGCTGGCTGGAACAAGGCCGCCTGGGCGAGCCGCGCCTGCTCGAAGCGTTCCAGCTCACCTTCATCGATCGGAAAAATCCGTACTTTAATACCAGCTGGCGCCAGCAGCCGGAGCACGTCGGCGGCTTCATCGCCGACGCTGGCGTGCACCTCGCGCACGCGGTGCGGCGCATGTTCGGCATGCCCACCGTGGTGAAGAACCTGACGGCCCAGTTTGACCCCGCGCTCTTGCCGTTCGACACCGCGGTCGCCGTGCTGCGCTTTGCGTCGGGCGCGCTCGGCACCTGGACGAGCTGCTTTTCCGCCCACCATCGCGGGCCGATGCTGCGGATCTACGGCAGCAAGGCCACCGCCGAGCTGAACTGGGATAACGCGGTGCTGCGCAACGCCAAGGGCAAAGAGACGATCTTTGCCACGAAGGTGAATAGCTTCGAGGCGCAGTTTGGCCATTTTTGCGACGTCGTGAAGAAGGGGGTGCAGCCCCTCTACGGCCCCGGCGAGGCCCTGCTCGATCTCACGCTGATCGAGTCCATCGTGGCCCGCTAGCTCCCGGGCTGGCCGAGGCGGGGGCCCTGAGATAGAACAGGGCGATGTGCGGCCGTTATTCGCTGGCTCCCGCGGAGTTTAGCCAGCTCCGCCTGGAGTTTCAGGTCGAGGCAAAGTTTGAGCTCTCGGCCCGCTACAACATCGCGCCGACCTGGGCGCCCGGGCATGAGCCGCCGATCGTATTTCAGAGCGAGCAGGGGGGGCGGCAGTTGGCGCTGGCGCGCTGGTGGATGATCCCGGCCGGCTGGCAACGCCCGCTCTCCGCGCTGCCGACGGCCTTCAATGCGCGTGCCGAGGACCTCGCGCAAAAGCCATTCTGGTCCCGCAGTTTCGAGAGCCGGCGCTGCCTGGTTCCGGCCACGGGCTGGCGCGAGTTCAACGGTCCGCGGGGTCAGCGCCGGGCCTTTCAGTTTCACTACGATCACGCCCTCTTTGCCTTCGCTGGCCTGTGGGACGAGTGGCATTCTCCCGAGGGCGAGGCCGTGCGATCGTTCGCGATCGTGACCGTTGCGGCGAACGAGATGACGAGGCCCGTGCATGACCGCATGCCGCTGTGCGTGGCTCCCGAGCTGTACGGGGTCTGGCTCGATCCGGCGCTGACCGGCGCGGCCGCGCTCGCCCCGCTGCGCCCGCCCGCGGCACCGCTCGCGCTCTACGAGGCGGATGGGCGCGGCAACGATAGCCGGCTCGAGGGGCCGGAGTGCATCGCGCCTGCTCGCGTGCGGCAGCTGGGGTTGTTCGATGCCTGACGCATTATTGTCGCGCGCTTCGTCCACAGCCGTGGCATGACCCCGCCATGACGACTCCCGCGGATGCGGGCCGGGCCCGCCGCCGCCGTCGACGGGGGCCCAAACCGCCGCCCGTTTCTCCTGCCGCGGTGATCGCCGAGGCGCGCGCGCCCGCGCTCGATCTCGACGCGGAAGCGCCGATGAGCTCCGCGGAAATCGCTCGCATGAAGGCCACGCTGCGGTTCTTGCGCGAGCATCGCCACACCTTGAAGCTCAAGGTGAACGCGGCCGAAGATCTGCTGCTCAACGGCAAGAAGGAGCCCACGCATCGTGGCCTCTGCCAGCACCTCTTGTCGAAGCTGGATCGAGCGCGGGTATTGATCGCGGCGGAGCGCATGCCGCCGGCGCAAGCCACGGAGTTTCTCGGCGGCGTGGTGCGCTTCGCTCCGGAGATCCCGTATGTGCTGCGGTTTCTCGAGAGCGTGAAGGCGTCCGAGCACCCGCGGCAGGCGGCCGCTGCGCTCACGCAAGCGCTCGAGCGGCTGGACTTTGCCGAGACCTCGGTCGCACAAATGCGCGATCTGTTGCAGCTGGTGGTGGACGTATTCCCCCAGAGCGAGCTGCCGGTCTTTGCCTTCAGCCTGCTCTCCGGTGGGGCTTTTCGCCGAGCCTTCGATCGCTCGAGCGAGGGGCTGCCGGCCTCGCTCAGCGAGGTGCTCTTGCCGCTGCGCAGCCTGCACGGTTGGATGACGCGGCCGGCGCGCGGCCAACGGCGGCCGCGCTCGGAGGGGCGCGTGTCGCGCGAGCCGCTGCGCGAGGGCGCGCGTCTGATGCTCGGGGCGAGCCGGGAGAGCTTGCTCGAGCTGTCCGAGGCGCTGCGCCGTCAGCTCTTCGAGGCCGGCGTGGATGCACTCGGCCGAGCCCCGGCGCAAGCGGCGTCTCGGCAGAGTGGCGAGTCGTTGCTCGCCCTGTTCCACAGCTTCGAGCTGCGCGACGCTGCGGCGCGCGCGTCGGCCGTGCTCGGCCTGGCGGGTGCGCTCTTGCGCGGTGGGCTCGATAGGCCGGCGCTGGAGCTCTTGAAGGCGGAGCTCGAGGCGCGCGGCGAGCCGCGGGCGGCGCGTCACTGGCTGGCGGCGCTCGAGGGCGAGCGCATCGGCAACGTGGCGCTGGAACGGCGCGCCCGGCGCGAGCATCGGCGCGAGGCTCCCCGCGACGCGCAGCAGCGCGACGCTCGCCAGCGCGACAATTCGCGCGATGCTCCGCGCGACCGGCAGCGCCCGGCGCCGTCCCCTGAACCGAGCGAGCGCGCTCCGGCGGAGGCAGTGGGGGGCCCTCTCGCCACCGATCGTTGGCATCGGGGCTGGCACGTGCCCACCCAGCAGGAGGTGTTGGTCCGCTTTGCTGGTCCCGCTGCCGGCGACCGGCCGGGGGACTCCGCGGGGGCCGTGGCGCAGCCAGAAGCAACGGAGCTCTTGGTGCACCATGCGGCGCTGCAACGGCGGTTGCTCGTGCCCGGCGTGGCGCCGCTGGTCGAGGTCCAGAGCGGTGTGGCGCCGGGAGCCCGGGGCGCGCGCACGCTCCTGCCGAGTTCGTATCTGGCGGTCGCCTGGAAGGGGCCACCGCTGCCGCGGCGCCTGCAGGAGCCGCGGATCGAGCCACAGCTCGCGCTCGGCTGGTGCCAGGAAGCGTGCCTGTTGCTCGCCGGGCTGGCCGCGCAAGGCTTCGAGCTGCCGGACGCGGCGCTGGCCCGCTTCAGCGTGGATGCGACAGAGCGCCTGTGGCTGGCGGATCTGTGGCAGTTGCGCGAGGCCGCGCTCGAGGCGGCCGCAACCGCGCATCTGGCGCTCGGGCGGCAGTTGTGTCGGGAGCTGTTGGGCGCGCTCGACAGCGAGCTGCTCTCCGCGGCGGCGGAGCGTTCGCTCGGCGAGGCGCGCAGCCTCGCGGACGTGCTCGCCGTGCTCAGCGCTGCGGCCTGAGCCGCTCGGGGCCGAGCGCGATCCCGCTCACGATCCATTCCGAATCGATACCGAGCCGTCCGGGGCCAAAGCGCTCGCCCGCTCGGTACGCTCCCCACGGCACCTGCAGCTCGGCCTGCCAGGCCCAGCTCCCGAACGTGCCGGGCTCCATCTCGATGTGCATCGCCTGGAAGTCCAGGAACACGCGCACCGTCGGATACAACGCCTTGTAGATGCTCTCCTTGGCGGAGAACACACCCTTGGCCAGTAGCCCCGCCAGCCCCTGCTCGTGCCGGCCGAGAAAGTCGCGCTCTTCGGGGCGGCACACCCGCTGCCAGAGCTCGGGATCGAGCGCGCTCCTGGCTTCCACGTCGGCGCCGAGCGCGCCGAGTTCCGAGGCTCTCGCCACCACCGCTCCGCACCAGCCGTGGGTATGCGTGATGCTGCCGATCACACCCGTGGGCCACACGGGTACGCGCTGCTCGTCACTCACGAGCGGGCTCGGCGGCACCCCGAGCTCCTGCCAGGCGCGGCGCGCCAAGAGCCGACCGGCAGTGAACTGCCGGCGCCGCGAATCGACGGCGTTCGCGATGCTCTGCGCCTCCGCGGGGAACAGGCCCGCGCCCGGCTCGACCGCCCGTGGATCCGTCTCGGCGATGCGCAGGCGCGCATCGGCGAACAGGCGCGCGAGGGGACCCACGGGTGCGGGGGGCTGGCTGTCCGAGCCCCTGGTCACGCCGAACCTGGCGGGGCTGCCCCGCGCTTCCACCGGGGACTGCACATCAGCTCTGTCGTGGCACGGACCGCGGGTCCCCCGCAACGTTGCCCCGCATCGACCCAGTCCCCGAGCCCCACGTCACCTGCCCAGCTCTGCGTTCTGAGCTTCGGGACACTCGCCCGGCGCGCTGGGCGCAGCTCGCTATCGCCTGCGTCGGGTACGGGTGCGATCTTTCTCCGACGGCGTGCCGTTCGGCCGAAGCGGACGCTGTCGCGAGTGTCCGTTCTCGGAGCGCTATCCCCCAGCGAGTCCATGCCCCAGCAAAACTGCTGCCCAGCTAGAACGCTGCGGCCCCGAACGGCGCTCGTTCCCGGGCTCGGACGCGCTGCTGCGGCGGGCGTACAAGCCCGGGTTTTTGCCCGACAATCGTGCGCTCCGCGCTAGTCCTGGCGGAGGATTCATGGGAGCATTGAATCAGCCTCCATGACTGAACATACGCGTCTAGCGCGGGCCCGCTTGGGCATCGAGCGCAGGATTTTCTTGAAGGCGATCGGCCTCGGCCTTTCGGCTCCGATCGCATGGCAGCTGTGCCGTGAAGCGACGGCACAAGCACAGCAAGTGCGCCCCAAACGGCTGATGATTTTCTTCACTCCGCACGGCATGCCTCCCGAGCATTTCAATCCGGTGGTCAACGCCTCCAATCCCACCGACTTTACCTTCACGCAATCGGGCGCGAGCATTCTCGGGCCGCTCGAACCCTACAAGCAGTACATCAACGTGCTGCAAGGCTTCGAGTACCCCGGCGCGAGCACGCACGAGGGCATCCTGACGGTGCTCTCCAACTTTCCCACGGCCAACAACGAAACGTTGCCGCGCACCACGTTCGACCACGTCATCTCCAATGGGCTCGGCGTGCAACCCCTGACGCTCGGCGCGGTCGCCCATCGCGTCTGGGGCATCGACAAGGACGGCAAGCTGATCTGGGACGGTCAACCCGTCGTGCCGGAGAAGAACCCGCTGCTCGCCTTCGACGGCACGTTCGCCAACCTGGGCAACACGGATCCCGCGGCCGCGGTCAAGACGCAGCTGCGCAACGCGCTGACCACGCTCACGGAGGGTCAGCTCAATTCACTCAAGAACGAGGTCGGCAATCTGACGCGCGTGCAGAGTAAACTGCAGGTGCACCTCGAAGCGGTGCAGTCCTTGCGCGCCGGGGCCGGTGGCCAGCAAAGCTGCGACACGGTGCCCTCGCTGCCCGCGGTCGAAGCGCTGCGCCTCGCCGCGCAGGGCCAGCCGGACGAGTTCTTTTTGAGCGAGGACAACTTCCCCGCGCTCCTGGCTGCGCAGCTGCAGGTGGCGGCGCAGGCGATCATCTGCAACGCCACGCCGGTGGTCACGCTGCAAGCGATGTACACCAACGCCGACATCAACTTTGCCTTCATGGGTTCGCCGGGCTCGCACCACAGCGCTCTCTCCCACACGGGGCCTCAAGCGGAAGGCAGTGGCCTGGCGCTCGGTCCGCGCACGCCCTTCGCCAACGCGCAGAAGTGGTTCTATCAGCAGCTGGTCGATCACGTGGTGTCGCGCCTGATGGTGCCGGACCCAGCGGATCCAGGCCGGCAAGTGATCGACAACACCATCATCTATACCTTCTCGGAGATCGGTGAGGGCGCCTGGCACACGTCCAAGTCCTCGCCGATCCAGCTCGGGGCAACGCCGAACGCGTACGCGTACATGCCCATCCTCACGATCGGTGGTGGTGGCGGCGCGCTGCGCACGGGTCAGGTGATCAACATCAACCCCACCGCTGTCGCCGGCATGGATCGGCCTGCGGGGGACATCTACCTGGCGCTGTGCCGGGCGATGGGCGTCCAGGCCACCTCGTTCGGCAACGCCACCAACCCCCTCTCGGAGATCTTGGCATGAGGCCGCTAGTCAGGTTCGGTCTTGCGTCGCTCGCCTCAGTAACTCTGCTCGGCGGCTGCGCTGCGGCTGGGGAAGACGGTCCGCAGAATATCTTGCCCGGCTCGGCCGGCACGAACGGCAGCGCGGGCAGCGGTTCGGACGTCGTGGGGCCCGGCACGGCGGGGGCTGGCCCGGTCACGCCCGGCGGCCCTGGCTCGATGTCGACCTGCGAGAGCTCGCAGATGGGTGAGCCCGGTTTGCGCAGGCTGACGCGGCGCGAGCTCGAGCACAGCTTGCGGGACGTGTTCCCCAGCCTCGGCGCCGAGTGGTCGTCGGGCATGAGCGGGGACAGCGTGTCGTCCGCCAACGGCTTCGACAACGACAACGAGCTGCTCGTGGTCAGCAAGCAGACGGCCCGCGAGGTTGCCACCGCGGCCGAAGCGGTGGGGGCCAGCGTGTCCACGTCGCTCGCACAGATCCTGCCGTGCGCGGCCACGGGAGACCAGGCGTGCGCGGAGCAGTTCTTGGCTGACCAAGGGCGCCGGCTGTTTCGGCGCCCGCTCAGCCCTGCGGAGCGGACGAGCTTTCTCGATTTCTGGAACACTGCGTTCACGGCCACGGGTGACTTTGCCCAGAGCATGGGCTGGCTGACCCGCGCCCTGGTCGAGTCCCCGGAGTTCATGTATCGGCGGGAGATCGGCACATTGGACAGCGACCGGCTGCGGCTCAATCAATATGAGATCGCCACCGAGCTCGCCTACACCTTCTCCGGCACGGGCCCGAGTGACGCGCTGCTCGATCGCGCGGAGCGGGCGGAGCTTTCCTCGCCGGAGGTGTTGGTGCAAACGGCCCACGATCTCTTGATGACGGCGGGCCGGGAGCAGGTGCAGACCTTCTTCGACGCCTTCGTCGGCTACGCGCGCATCACCACGATCGCCAAGGCGGGGGTGGAGGGTTTCGCCGAACGGCGCCAGGAAATGCTGGAGGAGACGCGGCACTTCATCGACGAGGTGGTGTTCGCGCGCGGTGGCGGCGGGCGCGAGCTCTTGACGGCGGATTTCACGACGCCCAGCGTCGCGCTCGCGACCTTCTACAAGTTCAACGAGGCCGGAGTCATGCCGGCGAGCGATTACGCGGTCGTGCAGCGGCCTGCCGGGCAGGGCATCGGCCTATTGGCGCAGGGCGCCGTGCTGGCGACCCTGGCGCAGCCGAACGGTTCGTCGCCGACCAAGCGTGGCCTCTGGGTCTACAAGCATCTGCTCTGCAACGCGGTGCCGCCCGTGCCGCCGAACATCCCGGAGCTACAAGCGCCCGTCCCCGGCGCGCGGACGACCCGGCAGCGCTACGAGCAAGACCACGCGGGCAACGACTACTGCCGGGGCTGCCACGGCCGCTGGGATCCGATCGGCTTTGGTTTCGAGCACTTCGACGAGGCGGGGCGGTATCGGGACATCGACAACACCTTTCCCGTCGACGCCAAGAGCCACGTCGCCCAAAACGGGGAAACGCTCTTCGAGTTCGACGGCCAGGAAGACCTGATGACCCAGCTCGTCGAGCAGCCGCTGGTGCACGAGTGCATGAGCGGGTACCTGGCCACCTACGCCTTCGGCGAGACGGTGGCCTGCGGCGGGGAGACGCGTCGGGCAGAATTCATCAACGGGACGATCGGGTTCATCGACTATTTGGCCTCACTGGCTGGCGAGCCGCACTTCACGCAGCGTCGCACCCAGTAGCTCGGCCCTTCTCGCCGGGGCCCGCCGACCGCGGGGGGAAGCCCGGGGGGGGCCGCGTAACGCGGCGAAGGCGTGTGCCCTCGTCGTGCCAGGGGCATGGAAATTCCGATCGCCCCCCTGGCCCATGGGCACTACTCTGCGCGGCCATGAGCGTGAAATCCGTCCTGGTTGCCGCGTCGCTGGCCCTGAGCATCATCATCGGGCTGGTGCTCCAGCGGGATTCGGGGGCGGTGAACGTCGAGGCGACGGGGGGCCCCAAGCAGCTGAAGCTGGGCTTGTCCCTCGACACCCTGAAAGAGGCCCGCTGGGGCCGTGACCGAGACGCGTTCAAGAAACGCGCCGAGGAGCTGGGGGCGAGCGTGATCGTGCTGTCCGCCAACAGCGACGACAACACCCAGGTGAAGGACGTCGAGTCGCTCATCACCAGCCAGGTCGATCTGATCGTGATCGTCCCGCACGATGGCAAGGCGATGGCCAAGGGCGTGAGCCTGGCGCACGCCGCGGGCATCCCCGTCATCTCGTACGACCGCCTGATCACCGATAGCGACCCCGATCTCTACATCACCTTCGACAACAAGAAGGTGGGCGCCCTGCAATCGCAGTTCATCCTCGATCGCCTCCCGGGCCGCTCCAAGCAAAAGCCCATCCGCCTGGTGCGCATCTACGGTTCCAAGACCGACAACAACGCCTTCATGTTCAAGGCCGGTCAGGACGGCGCGCTCGAAAAGGCGATCGCCGACGGCACGGTCGTGGTGGTGCACGAAGACTGGGCCGACGATTGGAAGCCGGAGAACGCCAAGCGCATCATGAACGCCGCGCTGACCAAGAGTGGTCGCGAGATCGACGCGGTCCTGGCTTCCAACGACGGCACCGCCGGTGGCGCCATCCAGGCGCTGCGCGAAGAGGGCATCGCCGGCAAGGTGATCGTGACCGGGCAGGATGCCGAGCTCGTGGCGTGCCAGCGCATCGTGGGTGGTGAGCAGTCGATGACCATCTACAAGCCGGTGGAACAGCTCGCCAAGCGGGCTGCCGAAGTGGCGATCGCCATGGTCAAGGGCAAGCCGGTGGTGGCCTCGGGGACCACCAATAATGGCCAGCTCGAGGTGCCCTCGATCTTCAACGAGGTGGTCACAGTCACGAAAGAGAACATCGATCAGACTGTGATCGCTGACGGCTTTCACACGCGCGACCTGGTCTACAAGGCCGCTGCACCGCAGTAATGCGCGGCCCCCGCAGCGCGCCTCCGCTGCCTGCTAGCCAGCCCCCGACCTTTGCGCTGTCCGCAGCCGGAAAAAGCGCGCGGGGGCAGAAGCCTGGTGTGGTGAAACAGACCACCTGTTTTCGGGTGGAACACCCCCAGGGCGTAGCCGGTTGTCGGCAGCGTCCCCTTAGGGTTACGCTCGCCGCATGTTCTCGTGCACGCCTCGAGCGTCCCGGCGTTTCGCGCCACTGGTCCTCGCCTTTGCCACCGGCTTCTCCATTGCCGGCTGCTCGGGGCCCGCAGAGGACGGCGCCGAGGCGTCCAACTCCCCGTCTCCCTATGGAGGTCCGATGTCGGGGTCGAACCCCATGAGCACGGGCAGCAATCCGGCGCCTGGAGCTGGCAACTCGGCTTCCACTCCCGGCACGGCGACGAACGGCAGCACGCCGCCCGCCACGGGCGCAGGCGCCGAGGGGACGAACGGCTTGCCGCTGGAGCCCGGAGCGGCCCCGCCGGGCGGTGCAGAACCGGCGGGTCCGGAGGGCACGGCACCGGCAGCCACGCCGCCCACGCTCAGCCGTGTGCTGGTGTTCTCTCGCACCGTGGGCTACCGGCACGACTCGATCGGTGCCGGTGTGGAAGCGATCCGCCAGATGGGCACGGCCAACGGCTTTGCCGTGGAGGCGTCGGAGGACCCCTCGCTCTTCACTGACGCCGGGCTCGCCGCGTTCGACGTCGTGGTCTGGCTCAGCACCACGGCCGACGTGCTGGACGACGAGCAGCAGGCGGCGTTCGAGCGCTACATCCAGTCGGGTGGGGGCTGGGTCGGCGTGCACGCCGCAGCGGACACCGAGTACACCTGGCCCTGGTATGGGCAGCTGCTCGGGGGCAACGCCTGGTTCTTGATTCACCCTGTGATCCAGACGGTGCAGCTGGATGTGGAGGAGCCGGATCATGCGTCCACCGCACACCTGCCCGCGCGCTTCAGCCTGCAGGACGAGTGGTACAACTACAAGGTCAACCCGCGCCCCGCGGTGAACGTGCTCCTGCGCCTAGATGAGTCGAGCTACCAGGTGGGGGAGGGCGCGATGGGCAGCGATCACCCGATCGCCTGGTACCATGAGTTTGATGGCGGACGGGCCTGGTACACCGGGCTCGGGCACCGCATCGAGCTCTATACCGACCCGGTATTTACCCAGCATTTGCTCGGGGGCATCCGCTGGGCGGCGGGCGTAGCGCCGTAAGCGGCCAGGCTCGGCGGAAGCACAGAAGCCACGCTCGGCAGGCGCCGAGAAACGGCAGTCGTCCCGAAGATTGATTCGGGACACCGGGGCATCCCCGCTACACTCGGCGCATGTT
>Ga0315912_10002176_pt1 | contig 21557 bp, 14 predicted proteins | sample VfabasoilMG_FD_204469 | JGI IMG/M metagenome (GOLD analysis project Ga0315912, IMG submission 204469) | Garden soil microbial communities collected in Santa Monica, California, United States - V. faba soil | ecosystem: Environmental > Terrestrial > Soil > Garden | place: USA: California...
GCTGGGGTGCCCTTCGGGGAATCTACAGTTAGGTGCTGCATGGCTGTCGTCAGCTCGTGTCGTGAGATGTTGGGTTAAGTCCCGCAACGAGCGCAACCCCTACCTTTAGTTGCCAGCATTAAGTTGGGCACTCTAACGGGACTGCCGGCCGTTAAGCCGGAGGAAGGTGGGGATGACGTCAAGTCCTCATGGCCCTTATGTCCAGGGCTACACACGTGCTACAATGGTCGCCACAAAGGGCTGCGAACCCGCGAGGGGGAGCCAATCCCAAAAAAGCGGCCTCAGTACGGATAGAAGTCTGCAACTCGACTTCTTGAAGTCGGAATCGCTAGTAATCGCTGATCAGCATGGCAGCGGTGAATACGTTCCCGGGCCTTGTACACACCGCCCGTCACACCATGGGAGTTGATTGCTCCAGAAGTGCCCGTGCCAACCCGCAAGGGAGGCAAGGCCCCAAGGAGTGGTCGGTAACTGGGGTGAAGTCGTAACAAGGTAGCCGTAGGGGAACCTGCGGCTGGATCACCTCCTTTCTAAGGAGCTCGGTTCCGCTCTGTTCTCACTTCGAGAACGAGCCGTGAGCCAGCATTCTAAAGGTCATAACCCGCGCGATTGAGTAAACAGTGAGGTCTAATCGTTTCTTCTCACGCGTTTACAATGCGAATAAGTCATAGGATTCAGTTTTGAGGGACCGAGGCGTGCTCTGTCCCCGAAGCGGACTCTGCTCACGAAGCAGTAGCTGCCAGCGACATTCGTCGCGGCGGCTCGTTAGTGAACAGGCTGATTCGGGAACGAGCATGTGTTTCCCTTCGGGCCGGTAGCTCAGGTGGTTAGAGCGCACGCCTGATAAGCGTGAGGTCGGCAGTTCAACTCTGCCCCGGCCCACAATTGTCTGGCGAAGCGTTAGCTGCCAAGCAGCCTTCGGCTGCGGCGGTTTCCAAAGCGACGTAAGTCGTGGCGGAGCCCGGCGAAGCGGTCCAAAAACGGGGCTGTAGCTCAGCTGGGAGAGCGCGGGCTTTGCATGCCTGAGGTCATCGGTTCGATCCCGTTCAGCTCCACCCGACATCGAAACAGTAGTTGGCCAGCGGCAAAGCCGCCCCGACTCAACTGACGATGTGACGAGGCGGCTGAACACCCCTCAAAAAGTTTACTCCGACGAAAGTCGGCTGTGGTGGCGACAAGCCACCGAGAAGCGCGAAATGCCTTCTCACCTGTTCTCTGACAACTGAATAAAATTAATTGATATTAAGCGTCCAAATAGCTAGCGACGAACAATGTGTGCGAGAGCACCGTGTTCAATAGACAATTTTGCACTGAACGCGAGTCAAGAAATGAGCCCTCCGAGAGGAGCAACGCCGAGAGGCTGGTTCATCGATCGGACTCCGGATTTCAGCTAAATGCGTGCCTTAGGGATAAGGTCAAGCTACAAAGGGCGTACGGTGGATGCCTAGGCGATAAGAGGCGACGAAGGACGTGGGAAGCTGCGATAAGCTTCGGGGAGCTGCTAACGAGCTATGATCCGAAGATTTCCGAATGGGATAACCCGTTTAACGTATGGTGAATTCATAGCCATCCGTAGCAAACCTGGGGAACTGAAACATCTAAGTACCCAGAGGAAAAGAAATCAATTGAGATTCCCCTAGTAGTGGCGAGCGAACGGGGAACAGCCCAAACCGATTCCGTGTAAGCGTACTGGCGTTGCGGAGTTGGGGTTGTGGGATCCTTTTGGAGGTGCAGTATCCCTCCGATGAGTTATCAAAGTATGAGTTAGTGGAACGGTATGGAAAGGCCGGCGACACAGGGTGACAGCCCCGTACACGAAAATTCATGCTCTCATTAAGGACACCCGAGTACCACAGGACACGTGAAATCCGGTGGGAATCTGGGACGACCATGTTCCAAGGCTAAATACTACTTATCGACCGATAGTGAACAAGTACCGTGAGGGAAAGGTGAAAAGTACTCCGGTTAGGAGAGTGAAATAGTACCTGAAACCGTATGTCTACAAGCAGTGGAAGCACTATGATTCATGTGCGACCGCGTACCTTTTGCATCATGAGCCTGTGAGTTACGTTACGTGGCGAGGTTAAGCCGTTAGGTGGAGCCGTAGCGAAAGCGAGTCTTAACAGGGCGAGCAGTCGCGTGACGTAGACCCGAAACCCGTGCGATCTACCCATGGTCAGGTTGAAGGGTGAGTAACATCACCTGGAGGACCGAACCCACTTCTGTTGAAAAAGGAGGGGATGAACTGTGGGTAGGAGTGAAAGGCTAATCAAGCCGGGAGATAGCTGGTTCTCGTCGAAATATATTGAGGTATAGCCTCGGATGAATTGCGCCGGAGGTAGAGCACTGAATGGGCTAGGGGTCCCACCAGATTACCAAACCCACTCAAACTCCGAATGCCGGTGACAAATGTCCGGGAGTCAGGCAGCGGGAGATAAGTTTCGTTGCCGAGAGGGAAAGAGCCCAGATCGACAGCTAAGGTCCCTAAATCTAGTCTAAGTGTGAAAGGATGTGGGAGCGCATTGACAACCAGGAGGTTGGCTTAGAAGCAGCCATCCTTTAAAGAAAGCGTAATAGCTCACTGGTCAAGCGAACCTGCGCCGAAAATTTAACGGGGCTAAGACTAGTACCGAAGCTTCGAGTTCTCTTTATGAGAGCGGTAGGCGAGCGTCGTCATGGAGATACACGGTAGACGGTAACGACTACTATCGGCCATGACGAGTGACTATGCAGGCATGAGTAGCGAGAATGAGGGTGAGAAACCCTCACGCCGTAAGCCCAAGGTTTCCTGGGGAAGGATAATCCTCCCACGGGTTAGTCGATACCTAAGCCGAGGCCGAGAGGCGTAGGCGATGGCAAGTAGGTTAATATTCCTACACCATTTGGGATGATGTTGAAGCGAGCGGGGACGGAGAAAGGTAGCTCAGCACGGCGCATGGTTGTCCGTGTTTAAGCAAGTAGGCTGGACCATTAGGACCCGATAGGGACAAACGGTGGTCTAAGGCCGAGATGTGATGAGGTCAGCTCTTTGAGCTGGATACTGAGTGATCCTCTACTTCCTAGAAAAGCCGCGCGCGGAGTCACTCAAGTGATCGTACTCCAAACCGACTCAGGTGGGCGGGGTGAATATCCCAAGGCGCGTGAGAGAACTCCGGTTAAGGAACTCGGCAAATTTGCACCGTAACTTCGGGAGAAGGTGTGCCCTTTCGGGTGATGAGCTTGCGCTCTGAGCCTGGGGGGGTCGCAGTGAAATGGCGGTTGTGACTGTTTACTAAAAACACAGGACTCTGCGAACACGTAAGTGGACGTATAGGGTCTGATGCCTGCCCGGTGCTGGAAGGTTAAGGGGATCTGTCAGGGGCAACCCGAAGCAGTGAACCGAAGCCCCAGTAAACGGCGGCCGTAACTATAACGGTCCTAAGGTAGCGAAATTCCTTGTCGGGTAAGTTCCGACCTGCACGAATGGCATAACAACATCCGCACTGTCTCGACCGGAGACTCAGCGAAATTGCATCGGGGGTGAAGATGCCCTCTACCCGCAGCAAGACGGAAAGACCCCATGAACCTTCACTGTAACTTGGCAGTGATTTTCGGGATATTCTGCGTAGGATAGGTGGGAGGCGTTGATACCGGGCTTCTGGGTTCGGTGGAGCCAACCTTGAAATACCACCCTGGATATTCTGGAAATCTAACCTGCACCCGTGATCCGGGTGAGGGACACTGTCTGGTGGGCAGTTTGACTGGGGCGGTCACCTCCAAAAACGTAACGGAGGTGCGCGAAGGTCCCCTCAGGCTGATTGGAAACCAGCCGTAGAGTGTAAACGCATAAGGGGGCTTTACTGTAAGACCGACAGGTCGAGCAGTTGCGAAAGCAGGCGTTAGTGATCCGGTGGTACCGCATGGAAGGGCCATCGCTCAACGGATAAAAGGTACTCTGGGGATAACAGGCTGATCGTGCCTGAGAGTTCATATCGGCGGCACGGTTTGGCACCTCGATGTCGGCTCGTCGCATCCTGGGGCTGGAGCAGGTCCCAAGGGTTTGGCTGTTCGCCAATTAAAGCGGCACGCGAGCTGGGTTTAGAACGTCGTGAGACAGTTCGGTTCCTATCTGCTGTGGGCGTAGGACACTTGAGAGGACCTGCCTTTAGTACGAGAGGACCAGGGTGGACGAACCTCTGGTGCGCCGGTTGTCACGCCAGTGGCATAGCCGGGTAGCTACGTTCGGAACGGATAACCGCTGAAAGCATATAAGTGGGAAGCCGGCCTCAAGATTAGGTGTCCCCGCCGCAAGGCGCTCAAGGCCACTCGTAGACTACGAGATTGATAGGCTGGGTGTGAAAGCACAGCAATGTGCGGAGCTAACCAGTACTAATTGGCCCGTGAGGCTTGACCTTATTCGCTAAGGCAAACATTCGAGCTGAAGTCCGGAGTCCGGGCGAGGTTCGGCTAGGGTAATAGCTAGCTGCGAACCCGCACGAGATACGGCCGGCCGGAGACGGAAGTCCCGGTCGACATTCGCAAGCGCAACGTGAAGCGCTCATCTTGTGACGCCCAAAATTTTCCGGTGTCGATATCGACGAGGCCACACCCGATCCCATCCCGAACTCGGAAGTTAAGCTCGTCGGAGCCGATGGTACTGCAGGGGGAACTCTGTGGGAGAGTAGGACGATGCCGGGTTAATCTCGAAACCCCGGACAGCCAACGCTGTCCGGGGTTTTTTTTTGCTTGCTGGGGCCGCGGTTGGGCGCGGCCTGGTGGTCAGCTCAGGCTGTCCGGGGAGCCCTTGGGATCGGCAGCCATGACCACGATGTCACGGCTCGTGCGCCAGCCGCGATAAGTCGCTTGCTCGGATCCTGGGGTTTTGGCGGCAGACGCGCAGGCGTCGGCAAGTAGGCATGCATCCTGCTGAGGGTCGGCTGGATGTTGCGGGGCTCCGGGGCGCTAGGCCTTTTCGTGGTGCTGACGGCGCTGCCGGCTGGGGGCCGGGCCGAGGGGGAGGAGCACGGCGTCACCCAGGTGGAGTTTGCGGCCGCCGAGGGCAGCGGCTCGGGGACGTTCGGGTGCGCGCAGCAGACGCGGGTGCGCTACGTGCGCGCGGCCGTCGAGGTCCGGCATTCGGAACGGGAGGCGACGGCGCCACAAGGGCAGGGCATGACCGTGGTGCTGGGCGCCGCGGTGGACGGCACTCACTCCACCATCATCGAGCCGCCGCCGGAGCCGCCGCTCGAGGGCCGTGCCCTGGGTGAGTCCTGGCTCCAAGGCCGCGTAGGTGGACACATGCGGCTTGGCTACCGCCATCGGTTCTTCGGGCTCGAGGGGGGAATCGCCGGGGTGGTCGTCCCCTCGAGCTCCACCTACGCAAGCTTCTTCCCTCAAGGCGAAGTATCGCTCGGGCTCAGGGACCTCCTCTACTTCATGGGCGGCGTGGGCGCGTCCCAGCTCACGATGCAGCTCAACTTTGCCTATCCGTATCTGGGCGTCGGGTTTCGGCCGGCGCGCAACTTGGAGGTCGAAGCGCTCTGGGGCGTCTACGACGCCGGGCTGTCCTACGTCGACCGGGTGGACGTGATCTGGCGCCTACGCATGAGCCGGAAGTGGGCCTTTCGTGGAGGGCTCGCCGTCGGGGAGTTCGCGGAGAAGGCCTCCTTGTCTCGGGAGGCGAGCCTGGGGCTGCAGTTCACACCATGACAGCGGGTGACGAGCTTTGAAGCGCCTCTGGGGCAGCGTGGTCGGGGTCTTGGTCCTGGCGAGCATCTCGCCACGGCACGTAGTTGCCAGCGAGGGGACGACGGACGCGCAGGGGACACCGGCCGGGGGGGTTGGGGCGTCGCCAGAAAGCACCCCCTCGCCAGAGGTCGAGATCGTCGTCGCGGCGGGCGAGGCCAGCGGCGTGACTGGCTTTGGCTGTCACAGCACACAGACGCGGGTGCGCTACGTGGCTGGGGCGGTCGAGGTGCGGCATGCAAGGCGCCCGATCGGTGATCCTCGTGGCGCCGGCTTCACCGCGCTGGGCGGCGGGGTAGTCGGAGTCGGCGAAGAGATCGTCCTCGATGAGCCACCGGGCTCTCCGGGCCGAACGCTCGACGTTGGGACGGTCGGCGCGCACCTGCGCTTCGGCTATCACTGGCGCTGGGTCGGGGTGGAAGGTGGCGTCGGGGTGCTTGCGCAGGCGTGGCACGAGCGGTCGTTCAGCGGCGACAAGTGGATCCTTCCCTACCCCGACATTCGCCTCTCCGTCGGACCGAGGGATCGCCTGCACGCCTTCGTGGGCATGGGCAACTCGCAGCCGAGCTCGATGGGATTCGGCTGGCCCTACGGCGGTGTCGGCTACGTGCCGTCCTCGCACCTGCGCCTGGAGGGGCGCTTCGCGATCGAGCTCATGCAGGCGACCACTCAGCTCCGGGGCGACCTGACCGTCTTCTTCCGGGTGGCGCCGCATTGGTCCTTCCGGGCAGGTGGAGGCATCGGTCACTCGCTCGACGCCTACCGAGTCGACCCGCTGGCGGGCGAGGGGAACCTCGGCGTGGTGTACGCTCCTTGATCGATGGTGCGGAAGGCACTGATTGGCCTCGTGGGACTGGCACTGCTGCTCGAGCTCGCGTGTCGAGTCTTGGGCCTGGCGGACGTGCCCATTCGTTCCGCGAACCGGGTGACGGGCTACATCCCGCTACCGAACCAGCATGGCCGCTTTCTCGGCAACGAATGGACCATCAACGGCCTTTCGATGATCTCGGCAGCCACGTACGACAAGGGGCGCCCGAGCATCGTACTGGCCGGCGACAGCGTGATCTTCGGCGGCAACCCGCTCGACCAGAGTGAGCGCGTGGGGCAGCAGCTGACGCGCCTCCTTCAGCGGAACGTCTACGCCATCGCCGACGGCAGCTGGGGGTTCAAGAACGAGCTCGCCTACTTCTTGAACTACGAGGCAGCGCTCGGTGGGCCCTCGGACGTCGTGTTCGTGCTCAATGGGGACGATTTCAAGGAGCCTTCGGCGTGGAGGTGCTTCAGTCATCACCCCACCTCGCGGCCACTCTCCGCGGCGTACTTCGTTCTGCGCAAGTACACCGTGGCGGAGTGCGAGAAGGAGGTGCCTGTGGCCGCGCGGGTGCCGGACTTCCCGCTTGCCCAAGGTGTCGAGCGCTTCCTCTTGGCGTATCCGCACACGCGCGCTTTCATCCTGCTCTACCCGACTCGGCAAGAGCTCGTGGACCAGGTGTCCATTCGGGGCATGCTCGATGCGTCGCTCGGAGAACTCGAGGCGCGCTTGCGGGTGGTCGACTTGATCGAAGTCGCTCGCTCGGACCCGCAGCTCTGGCAACCCGAGCACTACGCCGACGAGATCCACCCGAACCCGGGCGGAGCAGCCGCGCTGGCTCGAGTGATCGCGGAGAAGGTGCTGCCCCTGGGTGCCGAGTGAGGGGCCGCAGAGTGAGGGCGTTCGGCCGGGCGGGCACCGCGCGGAGCCTCGAGGCGCACCCCGTAGGATTCGAACCTACGACCCTCGGATTCGAAGTCCGATGCTCTATCCAGCTGAGCTAGGGGTGCAGTTTGGAAACGAGAGGTAAGCGAGACCCTCGCCTGCGGTCAACTTGGCTCTCGGCTGCGCCGTAGGATGCGAAGGTGGCTGCGTTTGGCGGCGGGTCTGTGGCCTGCCGGGCCTGTTCGCTACTCGGGCCAGGCGCAGGCGCCGAGGTTGCAGACCATGCCGTCGGGGCAGGTGTACGACGGACCGCCCTGGGTTTCGCAGAGCAAGTAGCACCGGCCCAGGACGTACTGGCAGCGGCCCTGCGCCTCGCCGGTGGTGGGCTGCGGGCACTCGTAGACCAGGGCTTCCTCGAAGACGGTGGGGCAGATCTCGGCGCAGAGGCTGCTGGCGCAGATCTCGTTCTCGTTGCAAGCGGGGTTGTTCTCGCTACCTAGGTCGGCGTCGCAGGGGACGTAGACTTCGGATGGAGTGCCGCCAGTGCCGCCGACTCCAGAGGAGCCGCCGGATGCCTCGGCTCCTCCGCTCGCGGTCTCGCCGCCTAGGCCGCCACTGCTGTTGCTGCCGCCCGTGCTGGTGCCACCCGAGCTCGTGCCGCCGCTACTGGTGCCTCCGCTCGCCGCTCCGCCCGAACCAGGACCGCCCCCCGAGGTGGGCGAGGTCCCTCCGCTCGAGCTGGCACTGCCCGAACCAGTGCTCCCCCCGCTTCCCATTCCGCCGTCCGGCGCAGACGTGCAGGCAAGCACGACTGTGAGGCCGCAAGCGGGCAGTGTGAACAGAGCGTGAGACCGCGTCATGACCCTCCCAGGCGGAGACCGCGGTGCTCGAAATGGGGTCAGAAACTTCGCGCGCGCGTGAGAAGGGTCGAGCTCTCGCAGCCGGGCCTCTCGCGAGCTGGCATCGGGTGCTAGCGTGCTCGTATGTTTCGCCTTTCTGCCGGCGTTCGAGCAGGCGTGCTCGTGGCATTGGTGTGCTCGTGCAGCGGCACGCCGGGCACGGGGGACGAGGCATCGGGTGGCGCCGGTCCGGCCAGCGGTGGCTCGGCGAGTGGTGGATCCGCGAGTGGTGGCTCAGGGCCGGCGAGTGGCGGCGCAGGCAGTGGTGGCGCAGGCAGTGGTGGCACCGGGCAAGGCACCGGGGGTGATGGCGGAGGAACGACGACCCAGTGCGCTACCATCGATGGAGTGCTCGCCTATGGACCGATCGGCGAGCGGCACCCGCTATCGGTGGAGGGCGGCGACATCGTCGGGTTCCCCACAAGTGCGGGGTACGGGCTCGTGTGGCGGGCGGGCTACGACGCGGAAGCACCGAGCCCAAACCTATTCGGCACGAACGTGGACCTCGACTTTCAAGGGGGCACGCCGCAGGCGATTCCCGCGGGGAACACCGCAGCCGCACTGGACGTCGTTCCGGCACCGGGGGGCGGGTTCGTCGCGGCGACCTGCTCGCCGGAGTCGGAACCGGAATGGATCCGGCTCAGCGCGGACCTTCTCGCACCCGCACCTTCCACGCTGGCTCCACCCGACGTGCCCTGTACGATTGCTCCTCACCTGGTGTGGACGGGCGAGCGCGTTCTCACTTCGTTCGTCGATGCCCGAGGCTTGGTCGTCGCTGCGCTGGACGCGCAGGGTGTGCTCGTGGGGGAGGAGATCATCTCGGCGAACGCCGTCGATGCGTGGATTGCGCACTTCTCGCGGAACGGAGATCGCACGCTTTTCGTCTTCAACGAGGAGAACTCGGGGCGAGGTCTCAGCGTCGTCCTCGATGCCCAGGGCGCACCTCTGGGGGACGTGAGGCCGTTTGGCAAGGACGACTCCAGCGTGTCCCATGTCGCGCTCACGCCGAGCGGCGACGGATGGCTCGTGGCCAGCGACGCATGGATCACCAACGACAATGGGCTGTTCCTCACGACGATTTCTCGTGACGGGCTGGTGGGGCCCGAGACGCAGGCCACCAGCTGGTATGTCTTCGTTCTGCGCAGCAAGGCGAGCGCCTATGGTGGGGCCCTGGTAGTGGGCCAGGCCGACTCCGGCGGCCAATTCGGGCAGACATACCGGTTCACCTACCTGATCGACGACGCGGGTCAGGGCGTCTACGCCGGAGAGCACGACGATCCCGAGTTTTTCCCCGTGGGTGTGATTGCCGATCCGCTCAGGGATCTCGTCATCGAAGCGCCCGCAGCAGATGCCGAGAGTCAGGCCCTGACCGTCCAAGAGTACGGCTGCCTCGAGTGAGCAGCCCGCTCTCGGTCACTCGGTGGGGTAGGGGGCGTCGGTGATGACGCCGTCGGTCACGCTGACGGTGTCGGTGTTGTCGTCGCCGGAAACGGCGTCGACCGCATCGTAATGGAACGTGCCGGAGAAGGTCCCGGCATCGGTGTCCACCGCGGTCACGACGAGCTCGCCAGTGTACCCGGTGGTCGTCGAGTAGTCTCCGTCGTCTTCCGTCGCGTATTGTGCACCGGGCTCCACCTCGCCGGTCTCGCCGATCAGGTGGTAGCGCAGCTCATAGGTGCCGGTGACCAAGGGGTACGGCAGGAACCGAAAGACAACTTGGTCGTCGTCCTCGCAGGCTGGGGCGTTGAAGGCGAAGTAGTCACCGATGGCCTGAGCGAGGACTAAGGACGCGTGATGCTCCTCTCCGCCTTCCGTCCAGGTGATGAGGACGGGGTCGGGGCAAACATCGCCGGAGCCGCCCGTGCCCGAGCTGCCGCCCGTGTCGGAGCTACCGCCAGAGCCCGAGCTGCCACCCAGGTCGTTGCTGCCGCCGGCGCCCGATTCATCCTCCGCGCCACCGCCGCAAGCGGGGAGCCACACAGAGGCCACGGCCAATGCACACGCGCTCGCAACAAGTGACGATGGTTTCATTCCTTCCACCGTAGTCGTGCGACGCAGAGTTGTCAGCGGGTGACCGAGGCGTCCGGGCGGTTTGTCCGGATGGGCCGTTCGTCCGGATGGGCTGCTCGTCTTCATGGGCTGCCGGAGGTGGCGAGCGGCTGAGTAGGAGAACTAAGAGAGCCGCCTTTGAAACAAGGCCAGGCTGAGCGACGCGGTCACCACGGCGATGCAGCCGAGGGCGATCAGGTTGTCCTTGAAGTCGCTGAGCAGGGCGCCCTTCAAGTAGATGCCTTTCGCGATGGCGATGAAATGGCGGACTGGGTTCGCCCAGGTGAGGGTTTGCAGGGCCTCCGGCATGTTGTCGACGGGCGTGACGAATCCCGAGAGCAGGATGCAGGGCATGAGGCACAGGAACACGCCGAGGAAAGCTTGCTGCTGCGTGGCGCACACCGTGGAGATGAAGAGGCCGACGCCGGCGAGGGCGAGCACGTAGGGCACGATGCAGAGGTAGAGCGACAGCACGTTGCCGCGAAACTCCACTCCGTAGAAGAAGACGCTCGCGACCAGGATGATGGTCGCTTGGATCATGGCGACTACGACGGCTGGAATCGACTTGCCCACGAACAGCATCCACGGCGTGAGTGGGCTCACTAGGAGCTGGTCCAACGTGCCCTGCTCGCGCTCACGGGCGACGGACATGGCAGTCACGATCAGGCCGCTGAAGGTTGCGATCATCGCGACCAAGGCCGGCAGGAGAAACCGGTAGTAGTCGAGGTTCTCGTTGTACCAGTGGCGAACGACCAGCGGCGGCGCTCTGGCACTCAGGCTGTCCCCCACGGGGATGCCCGAAAGGATGGTCTGCACGTAGGAGAGGGCGATCTGCCCGGAGTTCGAGCGGCGGCCGTCCAGGATGGCTTGGATGGCCTCTGGGTGGCCAGCGATTGCATGCTCGGAAAAGTGGGGACCGATCTGCAAGACCAGGAGCGCGTCCTGACGGTCGATGACGTCGCGCGCATCGGCCTCCCCTCTCAGGCGCTTGACGCGAGCGAACGCGGGCGTGTGGGCGAGCCGCTCAATCACCTCTTGCGCCACCGGGCCACCGTCCCGGTCCAAGACGTAGATGGTGTTGTTCGTCACCTCCATCGTCGCAGCGTATGGAAAAAGCAGCAACTGCAGCACGACCGGCGCGATCATGAGACGCAAGCTCTGCGGATCGCCGATGACCATGAAGAGCTCCTTCTTGATCAGGGCCAGCAGGCGGATGACAGTTGGATTCACTCGAGCCTCCGTCTCGTTTTCAGCAGCGTGAGGCCGAGAAAGAGAACGGCGGCCGCCGTCAGGCCGACCAGGGATCGTCCGATGACCGACCACACGTCGCCCGCCTGGAACACCGTCTGCATGGCGGTGACGAAGTAGCGGGCCGGAATGATGGACGCGACCGCCTGAATGACGACGGGCATGGAGCGGATCTCGAAAATGAAGCCGGACAGCATCAGCGCAGGCAAGAACGCTGCATTGAGCGCAGCCTGAGCAGCGTCGTACTGACTCCGCAGCAGCGTCGAGAGCAAGAGGCCGATGCCGAGCGCGCTGAACAGGAACGTCGCGCCCACCAGGTAGAGCGTGCTCAGCGAACCGCGCAATGGGACGGCGAAGTAGAGGTGCGTCATGGTCACGCAGGTCGTGAATGCGAGCAGGCCGAGCACGAAGTAGGGGATCAGCTTGCTCGCCACGAGCTCGAAACGGGAAACACCGGCAGCGAGCAGCGCCTCCATCGTGCCCCGCTCCCATTCGCGAGCCACGACCAGCGCCGTGAGCAAGGCTCCAACCACCATCATGATGATCGTCACCGAGCCCGGCAGAAGGGAGTTCTGGCTGCGCATGCTGGGGTTGAACCAAGAGCGCACCTCCAGCGAAAAACCGCTCCCGGGGGCCAACCCACGTTGGGCCGCGTCCTCGCGTGCCCAGACCCCGATCGCACCTTGGGCATAGGCCGCGACGAAGTTCGCCCCGTTGGGCTCCGCCCCGTCGGTGATCACTTCGATCAGTGGCTGGGCGGCCCCTCCTCTGCCGAGCACCCGACGGCCCAAATCCGAGCGCAGGACGACGAACCCTTGCAGTCGTCCGGCGCGTAGTCGGTCGCCGAGGTCTTCGATGGAGCTGCCTACGAAAAGATGCAATCCGGGCGTGTGAGCGAAGGTGTCGACCAGGCGCACGGAAGCGGGGGACCCGTCTAGGTTCACCACACCGAGACGCACCTGGGTGGTGTCCTGGTTGATGCCGGAGCCGAACACCAGCATCAGGATCACGGGGAACAGGAGGGAGATGAGCAGGGTGCTCGGGTCCCGCACGATCTGCAGGGACTCCTTCTTGACCAGGGCCGCGAGGCGGCGAATGGCCCTCATGCGGCACCCTCCAGCTCTGCCGCTGCTGGCGCCTGAACGAGCGCGATGAAGGCTTCCTCCATCGTGGGTTCGGGGAGCTCGGCGCTCACTGCGCGTGCCTTGAGCTCGTCCGGGGTACCTACGGCCACCATCTTGCCTTGGTTGATGAGAGCAATGCGGTCGCAGTACTCCGCTTCGTCCATGAAGTGCGTCGTGACCAGGACGGTGACGCCCCGTTCCACGATGCCGTTGATGTGCGTCCAGAACTCGCGCCGGGTCAGTGGGTCCACGCCCGACGTCGGTTCGTCGAGGAAGAGGATCTCCGGGCCGTGCTGTACCGCGCAAGCGAGGGCCAAGCGCTGCTTTAGCCCGAGCGGAAGCTCGCCCGCCTTCGTGGACAGGTAGGTCTGAAACTCGAAGACCTCCACCATGCGGGCGATGGCTTCCTTCTTCCTCCGTCCCGTGAGCGCGTAGGCGCCGGCGAAGAACTCCAGGTTCTGCTCGACCGAAAGCTGCCCGTAGAGCGAGAACTTTTGCGCCATGTAGCCGAGACGCTGACGAGCCTCGGCGCGGCCTCGCCGAAGGTCGACACCGGCGACCTCCGCGTCCCCGGAAGTAGGGGCCAAGAGGCCGCACAGCATCTTGAACGTCGTCGATTTGCCGGCGCCATTCGGTCCTAGGAGTCCGAAGACCTCGCCGCGTCGGACCTCGAGACTGATCGAGTCGGCGGCAACGAAGTCACCGAAGGCCTTGGTCAGGGCGCGCGTTGAAATGGCGACCCCGCCGTCTGCCACGTGCTTTGGTTCCATGGCCAGCGCGAGAGCCGACTCGGCCGCAGACACGCCACCGAGGAGGTCGATGAAGCCGTCTTCGAAGCGGGGAGGCGTCGGCCCGAGCTGGGCGCCGGGACCGATGCCGTGCTCGTCCGGGTGGAGCGACGCGCCGGGCCGCGCGATCAGGCGCACGCTCTTGCCCTGCACGACGCCGTCGATGCTGGCAGGATCGCGCCTGGCCTTGCGCAAGGTGGCGCGCGGCGCGTCCGTGTCGTCGCGGAGCAGGAAAACGCGCCCCTCCACCCGTTGATGAAGCTGCTTCGGAGGTCCGGAGAACAGGATCCGACCCTGGCTGAGTAGCACCACCTCGTCGCAGGCTTCCGCCTCGTCCAGGTAGGCCGTGCTCCAGACGACGGAGTTTCCCTCGCTGATGAGCTGATGAACCATTTGCCAGAGCTCTCGTCGCGACACGGGGTCCACGCCGACACCGGGTTCGTCCAGGAGCAGGAGCTTGGGTGTACCGAGCAGCGTGCAGGCCAACCCGAGCTTTTGCTTCATGCCTCCAGAAAGCTTTCCCGCCAGCCGCTCGGTGAAGGGATTCAGGCTGGTGAACGCGAGCAGGCGCTCGAAAGTCTCCGTGCGCTGTCCACCGCTGAGGCCCTTCAGCTCTGCGTAGAGGTTCAAGTTCTCCAGAACGGTCAGGTCCTCGTACAAGCCGAACTTCTGCGGCATGTAACCGATCAACCTGCGCAGGGTGTCCGCCTCCTTGGCCGGATCGTGACCCAGCACCTGGGCCGAGCCGGATGTCGGCAAGAGCAGGCCAGCCAGGATGCGCAGGAGCGTCGTCTTGCCCGCTCCATCGGGCCCGACCAGGCCGGTCACGACGCCCGGGTGAATGTCCAAGCTGATCTCGCTCAGCGCCGCGGCCGAGGCGCCAGCGAAGACCTTGCCGAGCCCAAGCACGCGCGCGAGCGGGCCTGCGTCGTTCATTGGCTGGGGCCCCGGGGCGCGCCGCTGCCCAGCCGGATGGTGACCGGCGTGCCCTGCCGCAGGCCGCCATCGTGCTGCTTGACCACCACCCGGAAGCGATAGACGAGCGAGCTGCGCAGCTCCTCGGTCTCGACGTTCTTGGGCGTGAACTCGGCCTGGGGCGACACGTAGCCGACTTGCCCCGTGTAGGGCTTGTCCGGCCGAGCATCGCTGTAGACGAGCACCTCGCTGCCAGGCGCGAGCGCGGCGAGGTCCTTCTGCGCGGCGTAGGCGCGCACCCAAACGGGATCCGTGAAGGCCACGACGAAAGCGGGGGATCCGACCTGCACCATCGCGCCCGGCTCCACTGCGCGCACCACGACGACGCCGGCCGTTTTCGCTTTCAGCTCCGTGTCCGCCAGGTTGAGCTCGGCGATGGCGACGGCGGCTTGGGCCTGAGCGGCTTGCGAGTGCGCCACCAGGATTTCCTCGGAGCGCGCGCCGTTGACGAGCTTGGAGAGCGTGGCTTGAGCTGCCTCTACCGACGACTTGGTCTGCTCTGCAGCTGCGCGTGCGTCGATCAGTGCCTGAGTGGTGGCGGCGCCCGATGCCTCCAGGCGCCCGATGCGCTCGAAGGTGTCCTTCGCCCGCTCAGCCGATGCCTTGCGTTCGGCGAGCACGGCCCGCGCTTGCGAGATGTCCTCGCGCCTTGCGCCAGCCTCGACCGATCTGACCTGCGCCAGCGCGACCTCTGCCGTGGCCTTGGCCTGCGCGAGCTGGAGCTCGAAGGGCGCCTTGTCGAGCACGGCAATGACCTCGCCTGCTTCCACGTGGTCCCCTTCGCTCTTGCGGACTTCGTCGAGGCGACCCGATAGGCGAAAAGCCAGGCTGACGTCGCGGATGTCGACGTTGCCGTAGTAGACGGGGGCGCCGTCCTTCACTTTCGGCTTGCTCTTCGAGTACCAGTAGCCGCCTCCGCCGAGCAGAAGGAGGACCAGCACCGGGATGATGCGCTTCTTGTGACTTGGACTACCGCTCATGGTGACCCTCCCCTGGGCTCAGTGGCTCGCCTTGGCCTGCGCTCGCGCAGGGCTCCTGTCGCTGGGTCCGCTTTCGTCGAGCTTGCGGCCGACGAGGATGCGCAAAAGTGCGCGCGAGTAGCCCAGGTCCGCGTCGACTTGGATGCGCGCGACCTCGGCAGCGAACGCCGTCTGCCGAGCCGTGAGCACGTCGAGCTGCGTGGTCATGCCCTCCGTATACTGCTGCTCGGCAACCTCGCTCGCTCGCAGCGCCGCCGCCGCTTGCTGCCGCGCAGAGCGTGCGCGCTCGAGCCCCGATTCCACCTGATGCCAAGAGGCGAAGATGGCGTCCTCCACTTGGCGCCGGCTGCCGAGCTCTCGGGCCTCGGCTGCCGAGATCTGTGCGCTAGCGGCTTTGGTTGCGTGGTAGCTCGCCCCGTCGACGGACCAGCTGAGGCTCACCTTGAAGGCGTAGAATGCCTCGGAACCAAAGAGCGCAGTTGCGTTGGTGAACCGTTCCTCGGCCGTGCCGGTTACTACTGGGTAGAGCCAGGCCTTGGCCGCTTTGGCTTGCTTCTGCGACGACCGCTCCGCTGCACGCGCTGCATCGAGGGCTGGCACGGAATCGGCGAGCGCGGTCCACTCGGCAAGAGGTGCCTCATTGCGCAAGTCGTCCTCGGGGAAGGTGCCTACCGGCATGGGTTCGATGCCGCTCAGCGTGTGGAGCTCGCGCCGTGCCAACGTTTCGCCGAGCGCCGCTGCCGTCACATCCTGCTCGGCTCGAGCAACGTCAGCCGCGGCACGCTCTACCTCGAGTTGGGTGGCCGCGCCGTTCTCGCGCCGCGTACCCACCACTAGAGCGCTCTGTTTGGCTAGTGCCAGACTCTTCTCGGCGGCGTCGTGCACCGCACTGCTCGCCAGATACTGAAAGTAGGCGCGGGCGACGCGGCGATCGAGGTCCTGACGCTTGGCGTCGGCATTTGCGTTGGCCAAGTCGAGCTGAGCGCTCATTGCAGCCTTCGTTTCCCAGGCAGCTACGTTGACGATCGGTACGCTCAGCTTCAGAGACGCATCGAACTGATCGGTGGCGATGATCGGCTCTGGGCCGGGGCGACCGGGGAAAGTGACCAGGATCTCGTATTGGTTGCGTGTGTAGCTACCGAAGGCAGTGAACGTCGGCAGAAGGCGCCAGGTCGCGCTCTGCTCTTCGGCCTTGCGCTGCGCGCGCAAGGCATTCGCTTCCATCAGCTCCGGGTGGGTGGCCTCTGCCCCGTCGATGAAGGTCGCGATCGGCTGCAATGCGAAAGCCCCCTGTGTCCAAGCCAGGCAGATTGCCAACGCCCTTGCCCGCCAACGACGCTCGAATCGAGCCCGCCGCACGGATCTCCCCATCGCTTGCTGTGTCATGTTTGTGCCTCCTCTGCTCGAAGCTCGAGTCCGCGCAGGAGCACGTCGGCATGCTGAGCTAGGACCTGGTCTGGGTTGAACTGCACGCTGGTGTTCGAAAAGGTCTGCTTCGAAATGCCGAGCAAGAAGACGGGCGCCATGATGACGGGGGCGACTGCCTCCAGATCGACCTGGCGGAACTCGCCACGCGCGATGCCGCGCGCGACGATGCGCCGCACCAGCTCCAGCATTCGCGACACGCCGAGATCTGCCCACAGACTGGCCAGCTTCGGGAATGTCGCCGACTCGGACACGATCATCTTCAGCAGCGCTGGGAGCGGCCCGGAAAGGGCTCCCCGCGCCACCTGAAAGAAGGTGCGCAGCAGATCGGGCGTGGTGCCTTGGAACGCCTCCACCAGGAGCTCGGCCTCGGCGAAGCGCGGCGCGGTGGCTTCTTTGACCACGGCCTCGAAGAGCGCCTCCTTGCTGTCGAAGTAGCGGTAGATGGTCGCCTTGCTCACGCCCGCTCGGGCGGCAACGTCCTCGAGTCGGGTCGCGGCGAACCCCTGCTCCGCAAACAGCGCGAAGGCTGCGGCCGTGAGCTCGCCCGGGCGGGCATCGCTCCGCCGCCTCCAGCGCTTCTCGGGCTGCTTTCGGTCGGGTTGATCGAGCATGTGACTCGAAGATTAATTATTGGCCAGCCGGCCGCCCCGAGGTCTTTGCTCAGGACAGCAGATTTAATGCCTCCAGGTGGGAACGCTCCTCCAAAGTAACCTAAGAGTCAAATAAAATCGCCGCGGCCCCCCTGCAGCGGCCGCTCGGGCCTTGGCGCTCGGGCTATCGTTGTCGGCGCGCTCGCATGAACCCAGCTCCCTCGGGTCGTCCATCGCCGAAAGTCCTCGCGCTGCTCGGACTTGCCGGCGTCGTCTTCTTGGTGCGCGGGGCGTACCGCGCGCTGGAAGGCTCGGCGGACCTCGGGCTCGTCTACTTGGCGGCGCGTGCCTGGAGTGCCGGCGTCAGTCCGTACTCGGTCGAGGAGTCGGAAGCACTCGCACCGGCGGACTTCCCGCCGGGCCTGGATCTCAACGGCATTCCCTCGCCCCACGCCCCTGGCTTCTTCCTGCTCTTCTTCTTCTACCGTTATCTCGACTGGTCAGCGGTCGTGATCTGGAACCTGCTCTTCAGCTGCTCGATCTTCGGGCTCGCCCTGTGGACGTTCAGCGCGCGTCTCGGCTGGTCCAGCGTCACGCGGACGGTCTTCGTCGCACTCGTCCTGCTCGGTTATCCGCTCAGCACTGCCGTCGCCCTGGGGCAGCCGACCGTCCTGTGCGTCGCCAGCATGCTGTTTGCGCTCAGTGCGCGCCTGGATGGCAGGCGCGTCGCGGTCGTGGCGCTGTTTGCTGCGCTGAGCCTCTTGCTCAAGCCTCAGCTCGGCATCGCCTTCTTCATCTACCTGCTCTTCCGTCGCGACGCGCGCACGTTCCTGATCAGCGCATGCATCTACGGAGCCATCAACCTCGTTTCGTTCGCGGTCATGTGGCAGGACGGCGCAACGCTCGAAAGCCTGAGGGGTGCGCTGGACGGGATCAGAATGTCGAGCGCCACGCAGCTCGACCCTTTTTGCTGTGTCAACGTCAACCAAGGCATCCTCCCGCTCTGGCTGCTCGTTTGCTTGCTCGGCGCAGCGCTCGTTCGGTTCACGGCGGCATCGCGCTTCCCGTGGCAAGCCCAAGAAGAATCCATCGAGAGCGAGCTCGCGGCGTATGGCGTGGCGACGACCGTCACCCTACTTGCGGTCTATCAGCGCCCGTACAACTTGCTCGCGCTCGTCCCGCTGCTTTGGTTCGTGCTCTCGCCCAGTCGATCCAGCTCGCCCGGTCGATCCAGACAGGCGCGCATCATCGCGGCCCTGCTGCTTCTCCCCGCGTTGCAGCCCATCCCCTGGCTGCCGTTTTCGCGAGTGATCGAGCAGCGCTTGGAGCCCTCCATCCTAGCGGCGATCTTTCACGCGGTTTTTCGCCCTCTGCACAGCTGGACGCTGCTCGGGCTCCTCTACTTCTTCGCGCTTTGGCCCGCGCTTCCGCTTTCATCGGTCAAGAGCAAGATGGAGTAGCCTTCGATCTTGGTGAGCGGCAGCGGCCCGAGCTCGAGCTCGAGGCCACGCAGCGGCAGCGGCTGTCGGCTGGGTCCGACCACCCAGGCGGCGGCACCCGGTGCCGGCCGTCGCCCTGGCTCTTCAGACTCGCCGCTCGGGGGCAGCACGAACTTCGTGGCCGGCCAGCGGTGACTCAAGTAGTAGAGGATCGGCTCGGAGCTGGGCGTATCCACACGCCCATCTTCGGGCAGGCGCTCCGCCAGGAAGCGCGCAGCGGCGCGCGCGCTCTGCAAGTTGAATGTCCCCACGTGGTCGAGCTGCCGATCCAGTTCCTCGCGGCCTAGGACCTTTCCGGCGCCCAGAAGATAGGTGAGGCGCAGTTGGGTTCGCTCGAAGTGGCCTTGTGGCAAGTCACGCCCCGGACCGCGCATCAAGGGCAAGACGAACAAGAGCGCGACGAAGGCCAGGGTTCCCGGCAGCGAGCCTGGTCCGATCCGCCGCCACAACTTGTACAGGCCGACGCCTGCGATCAGAGAAAGGAACGGGAGTGCTGCTGCGAAGTCCCGCTCCTCGAAGCTGCTGCGGAAGGCGACACCGGCCAGGTCGAGCGTGAGAATGCTGGCCAGCAGCAAGAGCCCCTGCTTTTCGCGCAGAGCTCGGGGATGTACCGCCACCGCGGCGATGACTCCCGCCGCCACGAGTGCCGACTGCTCGAACAGGGCTTCCTGCAGCGCTTGGTAGACGAGATAGGGCGCCGACTGCTCGACCCAAACGGACGCGTTCTCGAACTGGTAGGCGGACAGCGCCCGACCGAGATCGCTGGCCGCTCCGACGCTCCCCAGCCACAGCAGAAGGGCGGCCCAGGGCACGAGGCTCACCAGGACGAGCAGGAGTGCAGGGACCAGCCGCGCGGAGCGCTTGTAGCCGTCCCGCTTGCGTCCAATGAACAAGTAGCCGGCGAGGGGCAGGGCGACCACGTTGAGAGTGGGCTCGAGCGTTCCGGCGACACCGATGAGCAGGCCCGCAAGAGCGGCTGCGAGCATGAGACGTTTGCGAGGCCAGGGGTGGGTGGCGGTGACCACGGCAAAGAGAGCCAGCGCTCCACCGAAGCTGCCCGGCTGCGCCGTGTGCCAGAAGTCCGTCTGCGCGTGGACGACACACGCGGTCGCTCCGCCCAGGAGCCCTCCCGTTCGGCTACCGAAGAACACCCCGCCGAGCCGCCGACAGCTGAGCACGACGCCGACCAAGCAGAGCGCCTCGAGCAAGCGTGGGGCCGCCATGTTCTCGCCGAACAGGCCGAACGCGGCTGCAAAAACGAGAAAGATACCAGGTGGGTGAGGCGACCACAGGTCCCGATAGGGCACCCGGCCCTCGAACAGGCCTCGCGCGATGGTGGCGAACGCCGCCTGATCTTGGCCGAAGGAAAAGACCAAGACCTGTGCGATCGAAACCGCCACGGTCACCCAGGCGATCACACGGAGCCAGACGTCGGGGTCCTCCTCCATCTCGGCCGGCAGGACCTCCGTCGCCGGCGGACGGACGGACGGTGGCACCGAAGCGCTCGGCATGGGGGTGCAGAACCTACCACGGGCTCCGTGAAACTCCTTGGCCTGGCCCGCCCCGTGCTAGCATGAAGGTTGCTTTCCTCTGCCTCTAGTGCCGGGAAGGCTGGCACTGCATCTACCCCTGCGCCGTTTTCCTCTACGCCGTTTTTCCCTTGCCCACGCCATGATCCGAGGCTCTTCCGCACGCCGTCCCGCCCAGCAGGTCCTTGGCGCTGCTCGCAAACGTTGCGGGGTCCGGAACTTTGTAGTGGGCCTCCACCTCTCGGTGATGGTGCTGGGCGGCCTGCTCATGGGGTGCACGAACGAGGAGGACCGGCCGCCCCTGGGTGGCTTTGGCGGCCAAGGCGGGGTGGAGACGGGCCCTTGCGATGGAGACGAGCAGCGTGAGTGTGGGCTGACGCTCGACCAGGGCGACGGCATCGTCACCTGCTACCGCGGCGTGCAGTTCTGTGACGACGGCATGTGGTCGAGCTGCGTCGAGGGCGAGGTGACCACGGAGGCCGACCGCAGCTCGATCGAGCACCAGGGACTCTTCCGTCGCTTCGACACCGAGGCGCTTTCGACGGCCCCGATCACCACCTGCTCCCCTTCCGACGCCTGCGATCCCTACTGCTACGAGGTGGCGGAGAACGGGGGCACCGCCACCTTCACGCCGGGCGGGCCCATTACCAGCAATCGACTCTGCAATCCGTCCGATACGACGCCGCTCACCGAGTGCTCGCCGATGACCACGACGACCATGAAGTGCGCCCACGACCTGTGCACGACGGGTGCGGCGCTGACGAGCGGCTGCGACACGTGCGTCACTTCCGTCTGCCTCGTCAAGCCGGCTTGCTGCACCACCGCCTGGGACAGCACCTGCGTGAACGAGGCCTACGCGACCTGTCTCAACTCGCCGCCGCCGATGGGGCTGTGCGACTTTGGCGTCTACTCCAAGACCACTCTCACGACGGCCAACAACCCCTCGCTCGGTGCGGGCAGCACCGTCGGCGGCCTGGGCAACATCACCATCGACACCGATGCCGCCACTGCCTTCCCAGGCAAGGTAC
>Ga0315912_10002177_pt1 | contig 21554 bp, 19 predicted proteins | sample VfabasoilMG_FD_204469 | JGI IMG/M metagenome (GOLD analysis project Ga0315912, IMG submission 204469) | Garden soil microbial communities collected in Santa Monica, California, United States - V. faba soil | ecosystem: Environmental > Terrestrial > Soil > Garden | place: USA: California...
CGTCGGAAAATCACTGACAGGTATTGAGATTCTGTCGCGCGACGACAGCGGCCGCGCCGCCGGACTCGGCGTTCGCGGCGAGCGCTCCTACACCGTGCGAGGCGACGTGCTCCGATCGGTGATGAACCAGTCGCTCGGTGGCCGCGGCCTCCAGAGCACCAAATTCACGCTGGCTCGCTCGGGAAACCGCTACACCTTCGAGGGCACCGGCTTCGGACATGGCGTCGGCCTCTGTCAGCGGGGCGCCGCCACCCGGCTCCGCCGGGGAGACTCCGTCGAGGCAGTCCTACGCGCCTACTACCCGGGGACGACACTGACACTGACAAGGACACCGTAGGTCCAAGGGTCCAAGGGTCCGAAGGTCCAAGGGTCCGATTCCGGATATGCTCTCCGGCGTGCGTCTGATTTCGAGTTTGCTGCTCGTAGCGGCGCTGTTTCAGTCGTCCACCGCATCTCAAGGACCCTCGCCACCTGCCGGCGTTCTCACCCAAAAAGACGGTCTGACCCTCCCGATCCTCGTGACCCGGGTCGATCCCGTTTACACACGGGACGCGATGCGTGCTCGGATCCAGGGTTTCGTGACGCTGCAGATCGCCATCGACACCGACGGCTCGGTGGCCGACGTTCGGGTAACCCGATCACTCGATTCCACATACGGCCTCGACGCCGCGGCGATTACCGCGGCCAAACAGTGGAAGTTCAAGCCCGGACTCAAGGATGGAAAGCCGGTCCGAGTAGTAATGAACTTGATGCTGACGTTCAGCATCAGTGACCTCCCACCGCCCATGACGTTGCCGGCGGGATTCGATCCGGCCTCGAAATCGGACGTCGGCGAATGGGTGCGCGCCTCGGTGCCGACCGATGGGTTGCTGATCGAGATCGCGTACCCCGGCGGCTATTCGAGAGTCGAAGCACCAGGGTCAGTGATCAGGCTCGTCAGCCAGACCTCGCGCCTGTCGGTTGGAGTGCAGCAGCCCATGCTGCTTCCGGCTCCGATACCGTTTCCGATGCCCGTATCACTACTTGGGCGATTCTCCGAGACGATTCGCGCTCAGCAGAGCCAGTCGGGAAGCGGTCTTGAGAGCCTTGCAGCCGGTCAGTCGGCGCTGGGGTCGCAGAACTGGCTCTGGCTCGAGATGGAATCGTCGAAGCTGACTCTTCCGAGCCTGCCGCCCGAGCTCGCGGCTGTGATTCAGGACAACATTGACGGTGTGCATGTGTGGGCCTTCAGCACGAGTGTGAACTCGCGCCTCGTGCAGCTGATGTGCATCCTGCCAATGCTCAAGACAACGGCCGAACGCGAAGCGGGTCTTGCGGCGGCCCGATCGGATTGCTCCGAAATCATCAAGCGCGTGTCGCTCACGGCAAGATGACGCGGGTCCCGCGATGCGGACCCTTGGACCCTTGGACCCTTGGACCTTTGGACCCTTGGACCTTTGGACCCTCCCGTCACTTCCCTGCCACACTTCGTAAACACTCCGTCATAATGGACGTATCCCATGACAGGAGTAGCCCCCGCGTTGATCGGCAGGGAAGCAGATACCCGGGCGGCCATCGAGGTCAAAGCCCTGCAAGCCTCCGGAGATCTGGACGGGGCACGGGAGCGGTTTGCCGAACTGGTGTCGCGTCACCAGCGGCGGGCGTTGCGCATCGCCTTTCACTACGTCCGCGACGCGGCGGATGCGGATGAGGCAGTGCAGGATGCCTTCGTCAAGGCCTACACCCACATCGGCACGTTCCGCGATGAACTGCCGTTTGAAGTCTGGTTCACGCGCATCCTGATCAACGGGTGCCTGGATCGGTTGAAGGCGCGCAAGCGCCGCGAGAAGTGGCTGGTCCCGCCGTCGGTGGACCCGTCCGGTGTTGAGCGGAACCCGGCGGACCTGCTGCCCTCTCGGGGCCCGAGCCCTGAAGAGTACGTACTTCGGCAAGAGCGCCGCCGTCAGTTGCAGGTGGCGCTCGGCCAACTCCCCGAACGCCAACGGCTGGTGTTCGCGCTGAGTCATTTTGAAGGCCGGTCGTCCCGTGAGGTCAGTCAGATGACGGGCCTCAGCGAGTCGACCATTCGGGTGCATTTGTTCCGTGCCATCCGCCGTTTGCGGGGACTGCTCGTCAAAGGAGCTCCTCGCACCGGCGCCGGAAGCAGGAGGGTCAGTCGTGCGGCTCATTGATACCGTGTTGCGTCAGGGTCATCTTTCTGAACAGGCCATCGTTGAGGCCGTGATGTCGGGAGATCGCCCGCATCATCTCGATCGCTGTGACATCTGCGCCGAGCGCGCCGTCCAGTTGGCGCGTTGGATGGACGAGGTGCAGAGCGATGCTATCGACGTGGCCGACGCGGCGTTTACGCCCGAGCGGCTGCAGGCCCAGCAGGAGCAGATTCTTCGCCGGCTCGAACAATTGGATCACCCGGCGCGCGTCATCGCCTTCCCCGCCGCGTCGCGGCCCGAACCGAGCAACGCGGGCGGACGCCGCGTGGCGGTGTCCTGGGTGGCGGTCGCGGCCGCGGCCGGTCTGGTCATTGGTGTGGTCAGCGGTCAGATGACCGCGCGCCTGAGTCCGCAGCCGGCGGCGCCAGCCGCCGCGAGCGCGGCCCCGACGACGGACCCGACGCTCGCCTCGAACGACGCGACGTCGCTCGATGGATCGTTCATGGCCCAGGCGTATGAAACGCTGGACCTTCCGTCGCTGGAAGTGCTGAACACGATGACGCCACGCATCTCGCAGGTGTCGCTGCGCAAGTAACGAGGCAGAAGACAGCGGGAGTCGATTTTCGCACCGAGATTCACGTCGAAAATCGACTCCCGCTGTCGCTGTCCGTACAATAGTCACGAGTGCCGCCCATCATCTTTCGCAAAGGCCTCGACATGAAGGAGGCCGTCGCGGCCGACCTCACCGCGGCTTATCACTCCACGATCGTCGAAGAAATCAGGGCCGCGGGATTCGTCCGGCACGCGGGCCGGCTGACCATTCATCTCGCCCGTGAATTCGGGTTCTGCTACGGCGTCGATCGCGCGGTGGACTACGCCTACCAGACGCGCAAGCGCTTCCCGGATCGCCGCGTCTTTCTCACCGGCGAAATCATCCACAATCCGCATGTCAACGATCGGCTGCGGGGCCAGGGCATTCGCATCCTCACGGATCCGGGCGAAGATCGCCGCGCACTCGGGCCGGCTGACGTCGTGATTTTGCCGGCCTTCGGCGTGTCCGTGCAGGAACTCGCGCAGCTGGACAAGCAGGGCTGCACGCTCGTGGATACGACCTGCGGATCCGTGCTGAATGTCTGGAAAAACGTGCGCCGTTATGCCGAGGATGGGTTCACCTCCGTCATCCACGGCAAGGTGCACCACGAAGAAACGCTCGCCACCGCGTCGCAGGCCGCCGCGCGGCCGAACGGCCATTACTTGATCGTGCGCGACCGCGAAGAGGCCGAGATCGCCTGCGAATTCATCCGGCACGGCGGGAATCCCGAGGCGTTCACGCAGCGCTTCGCGGAAGCCATCTCCGAGGGTTTCGATCCCGAGTTGCACCTCCAGCGCATCGGCTGCGCCAATCAGACGACGATGCTGATGGCGGAATCGCTGGCCATTGGCGAACTGTTCAAGCGCGCGATGATCGACCGGTACACCGAAGTCGATCTCCCCTCCCGGTTCCGCGCCTTCGATACGATCTGCAGCGCCACCCAGGAGCGGCAGGACGCGGTGGTCACGCTGCTCGAATCAGAAACGCTCGACCTGGCGGTCGTGATTGGCGGCTACAACAGCAGCAACACCTGCAACCTCGCCCGAATGTGCGCCGAGCGTGTGCCGACCTACCACATCGCCGATCCCACTTGCCTCGTCTCGGCGGCGCAGATTCAGCATCGGCCGATTGGCGCGCCCTCGACGTCCGGGACGCCGGAACGTGTCACTCGTGACTGGCTCCCCGCCACGGGACCGGTGAGGGTCGGCCTGACCGCGGGCGCCTCGACCCCCAATAACCTCGTAGGCGAGGCCATCGCCCGCCTGGAGAGGTTTACCTCCGAATAGGCGCCTGCGGTGAGCGAAGTCTCGAGCCATCGAAGTCGAACCGTAAACGACCGGGGGTAAAAAGGCGTAAATCGAACGTGAGTCCCCTAGCCTTTCGTGTCCGCCGCCTCCTGCCTGCCACGGCGGTTGCCGGCCTGCTTGTGATGACCCCGGTTTCTGGCCCAAGACAGGGCTTTGCCCCCCAGATCAAGGCCCAGGGAGTGGTCGCAGCAGACCGGGGATCCGTCCAGGCCGCGCCACCATCCCAAGGTCGAGGTCAGGCTACCCCGACCCCAACCGCGACGGCGACTCCGAAGCCCGGCCAGTCCGGCCCACGACCCCAACCGAGCGCCGAGCAGTTTCTGGGCGGCGACTGGTGGAAGGACGAGGCCATCAAGAAGGAAATGAAGCTGACGGACCAGCAGGTACGGAGCATTAACGGCATCTTTAACGGCCGCGTCCAGGCCATTACGCCGATTTATAAGGAATATCAGCGCCAGTTCGCCGAGCTCGATCGGATGTCGCAGGAACGGACGGCCGAGGTGTCGGAGTTCGAAATGCAGGTCATTCGCGTCGAGTCCTTGCGTTCGAAACTGAATGAGACGCGCACCGTAATGTTGTATCGGATCAACAAGCTGCTGGATCCGGCGCAGATTCAGAAAATGGCTGAGATCCGTGACCGGCGCTGGGCCGGTCGGGGCCGTGGGGCACCGCCCCCACGGTCGTGGTAACTTTGCCCGGTTCGGGACCACACGGCGGGACCGCCAGGTGGAATGAATCGGCTCTCTTTGGAGTTAATCGCTCTACTTTGGAGAAATCGGAATGACGAATTTATCTCGCACCCTCAGCGTCCTTATCCTGCTCGTAACGATCTCAGGCCTGACGGCATCGGCGCAGCAAGCTGCGCCCACCGGTCCCGCACCGCAGGTCGCGCCAGCCGGGCCACAGCAAGTGGTTCCGCCGCCGGCTCCGGCCGCCCAGACGCAGATTGATCGCTACGTGGTGGGCCAGGCTCGCCCGCCGGTGGTCGAAGGATCCGATCTCATCGAGCTCACGCTCGAACAGGCCGTGCTCATTGCACTGGAACACAATCTCGACCTCAAGGTCGCGCGGATGAATCCGGTGCTGCAGGACTACAACGTCAAGAGCCTGCGCGCGGCCTTCAAACCCCGCGTGACCGGGTCGTACAGCTACAGCAACTCCGCGACGCCGTCGAACAACACGACGGAAGGCGTCGAAACGCTGATCAACGTCAGCCAGGGTTTCAACGGCGGCCTCAGCCAGACGCTGCCGTGGTTCGGCAGCAGCGTGAGCGCCAACTGGACCAACAGCCGCGCGTCCACCAATAACCAGACGGCGCGCCTGAACCCGAGCTACAACACCGGCTTGTCGTTCAACTACAGCATGCCGCTGCTGAACGGGTTCAAGATCGACAGCACGCGGAACAGCATCCGCACGTCGGCGGTCACGACGCAGGTGGTGGACATTCAGTTGCTGACCACGATCGAAAACACCAAGAACAGCATCCGGACCTCGTACTGGCAGCTTCGCTCGGCGATCGAACAGATCGAGATCTCGCGCCGCGCGCTGGAACTGGCCAAGAAGTCCTATACCGACGCAATGACGAAGATCGAAATCGGCACGGCCGCCTCGATTGACGCTGTGACGTTCGAGACACAGGTCGCGCAGGCCGAGCAGGCGCACCTCGCGGCGCAGATCGCCTGGCGCACGGCCGAGCTGAACTTCAAGCGTCTGCTGGTCAGCGGCACGGATGACGAGCTCTACCGCAAGACGATCAACCCGACGGATCGGCCAACGTTGACCGTGACGAGCGTGGACATTCAGGCGGGTGTGACCAAGGCGCTGGCGGAACGAACCGACGTCATCATCTCGCGCAAGAACCTTGAAATCAGCCGGATGAACCTCGACGTGACCCGGGGCAGCCTGATGCCCAGTCTCAGCATGAGCGCCGGCTACAGCGCCAGCGGCCAGGGCGGCACGGGCTTCAACCCGGCAACCGGCGTGATTACCCCGGGGGGTTATCCCGACGCGCTCGGCAACATGTTCGACCTGAACACGCCGCGCTGGAACCTGGGCTTCAACTTCAACATCCCGATCGGCCAGATCGCGGAAAAGGCCGCCTACGCCCGCGCGCTCATCGGGATCGATCAGGCCAATGTGCAGCTCAAAGTCCAGGAACTCACCGTGTCGACCGCGGTCATCAACGCGGGCCTGAACGTGGAGAACTCCTACAAGCTCTATCAGGCGGCCGTGAAGTCGCGCGAAGCGGCAGAAAAGAACGCGGACGCCGCCCAGGTCCGGTTCGACAACGGCCTGCTGACCAACTTCGAAGTCGTGACGGCGCAGAACACCCTCACCAACGCGCGCCTCAGCGAACTGACGCGCATCATCGCCTACATCAACGCGATCGCCGAATATGAACGCGTCCAGAAGATTGGCGGATAGCGGTCGGCTCCAGTAGAGGAACGTGAACGGACGTTTTCAGTCCCGTGCGTAGAATTTTCGCGCTGATCGTCATCGCGGCTGTCGTCGCGGCTGGAGCCTGGTACTACCGGTCCGGCACGACGACGGACGCGGCTGCGCCCGGCGCTGCGGGAACGGCGGCCGGCCGAGGCGGCACCGCTCGCGGCGCGGGCGGCCGGACCGCCATGACCGTGGACATGGCGCCGGTCACGCGTCAGGAAGTGGTCGACTACATCACCGTGGTCGGCAACCTCATCGGCGAGGCCACCGTCGACATCGTGCCGCGTGTCGCGGGACGGCTCGACAACGTGGCGGTCAAGCTCGGTGACCGTGTCACCAAAGGCCAGGTGGTCGCCAAGATCGAGGACCGCGAGATCAAGGAACAGATCAACCAGGCGCAGGCGACGCTCGAGGTCAACAAAGCCAACGCCACGCAGCGGCAGAACGAGGTGCAGGTTCAACAGAACGCGCTGGATCGCGCGCGCGCGAGCTACGAGCGCGGTCTCACAGCCAAGCAGTTGCTCGAGGACGCGGAATCCCGCTTCAACGCGGCGGCTTCGCAGGTGGAAGTCGCGAAGGCGCAGCTCGCCCAGACGCAGTTCCGCATCGACGAGCTCAAGATCACGCTCTCAAACACGACGATCCTGTCACCGATTGACGGCTTCGTCAGCCGGCGCAACCTCGATTCCGGCGGCTTTGCCGGCGGTAACACGGTGATCATGACGGTCGTGGACATCGGCACGGTGCGCATGGTCGGCAACCTTGTCGAAAAGGGCTTCCGGAAGATCACGTCCGGCGTGTCGGCGATCGTGCAGGTCGATACGTTTCCGGGCGAGGACTTCGCGGGGCAGGTCAGCCGCGTGGCGCCGGTGTTCGATCCGGCGACGCGTACGGCACAGATGGAAATCGAAGTGCCGAATCCGGGCTTCCGACTCAAGCCGGGCATGTACGCGAGGGTGCGGCTCACCGTTGAACGCCGGCCCGAGGCGCTGACGGTGCCGAGAAATGCCATCGTCGATCTCGACGGCAAGCGCGGCGCGTTCCTCGTCGAGGAACTCGTCGCCAAATTCGTCGAGGTCAAGACCGGCTTGTCCGACGGCGAGAAGATCGAGATCCTCGACGGCCTGACGGAGGGCCAGCGCGTCGTCACGACCGGCGCGCTCGCGCTGCAGAACGGCGACAAGGTCGCGCTGGTCGCCGATCCCGCCGCGCGCGGACGCGGCGCCCGCGGCAGTGGTGCCGGCGGCAAGCCCCCGGCGGCCGACGCGGCGGGCCGGAGCAAGTAGCCATGTCCATCCCGCGCACGGCCATCGAACGCCCCGTCTCGATGTTCATGCTCTCGGCCGTGGTAGTACTGCTCGGCGCGTTGTCGCTCGTCCGCCTTCCTGTCGACCTGATGCCGGACGTCACCTACCCCACCATTACCGTGCGCGTCGGGTATGGCGGCGTCGGTCCCGCGGAAATTGAACAATTGATCGTCCGGCCGCTCGAACAAACGCTGGCGGCGGTCCCGGGACTCGATCAAATCAACTCCACCGCCTCGGAGGGATCGGGCACGGTCCGCTTGAGCTTCGTGTGGGGCACGAACCTTAACGAGGCCGCCGACGAGATCCGGACGCGCATGGATCGGGTGCGCGGCCGGTTGCCCGTCGAATCCGATCCGCCCAGCATCTCGAAATTTGACTCGTCGGCCTCTCCGATCATGAGCATCGGCGTCGAGGGTGACTACGACCGCGTCACGCTGCGCGAGATTGCGGAGACCGACATCGCGCAGCGCCTCGAGCGCGTCGAGGGCGTCGCGGCGGTCACCGTGAGCGGCGGACTTCGCCGACAGATTCACATCGAGCTCTCGAAGGAGAAAATCACGGCGCTCGACCTCGCGGTCGATCGCGTCATCAGCACCATCCGCTCGGAAAATCAGAACGTCCCGTTGGGCGAGCTGATGGAGGGCGACACCAGCTACCTGCTCCGCAGCCAGGGTGAGTTTCAGAGTCTCGATCAGATTCGGGATCTTGTCGTGCAGGCCAAAGGCGGCGTGCCTGTGTACCTGCGAGACATCGCCGAGATCAAGGACACCACCGAGGACCTGCGGGCGTTCACGCGCATCAACGGCAAGCCCGGCGTCCGCCTGCAAGTCTCGAAGCAGTCCGGCAAGAACACGGTCGCGATCGCGGATGGCGTGCGGGCGGAAATCGAACGCGTCAACCGCGACATGCGCAACGTCCGACTCACCCTGCTCGACGACCAATCCAAGTTCATCTCGCGATCGATCGACGCGGTCAAGGAAGCGGTCTACGTCGGCGCGTTTCTGGTCGTCGGCATCATCTTCATCTTTCTCCGCAACATCCGGTCCACGTTCATCATCTGCCTGTCGATTCCGATTTCGATTATCGGCACGTTCGCCCTGCTCTACTTCGCCGGGTACACGTTGAATACGATGACGTTCGGCGGCCTCGCTCTCGGCGTCGGCATGATCGTGGACGCCTCGATCGTCGTGCTCGAAAACACCTTCCGACACATGGAAATGGGCAAATCGCGGATGCATGCCGCGATCGAAGGCAGCGAAGAAGTGTGGTCGGCGATCGTCGCTTCCACGCTCACCCATGTTGCCGTGTTCCTGCCTCTGCTGTTCCTCTCCGGTGTCTCGAGCATTCTGTTCGTGCAACTCTCCATCGTCGTGATGTTCTCGCTGTCGATGTCGCTGTTCGTCGCGGTCACCGTCGTGCCAGTTCTTTGCTCCCGCCTGCTGAAAATGCCGGTGCCGGTTGAGCAGCGGCGCGGATTGGCGGGGCGGCTCTTCAGCGTCAGCGAACGGGCCCTGGACGGCCTGGACAACACCTATCGCGCCCTGCTCCACCGGGCGCTCGGCCACCGTTTTTCGGTGATTGGCATGGCGACGGCACTGACCGTGGTGGCCTTCGTCATCCTGCCGTCGATTCCGACCGAGCTCGTGCCGCAGACCGACGAGGGCGAAGTCACGGTGTCGGCGCGCCTCGCCAGCGGCACGCGCGTCGAACGCACCGAAGTCATCGCGCAGCGGCTCGAAGAACTCATCACCGCGAATGTCCCGGAAGCGACGACGCTGATTAGTTCGGCGGGCGCGGGCGGATTTGGCGGCGGGTCGGCCTCGAGTGTGAACGTCACGGTGAAGCTGAAGTCGCGCACCGAGCGGACGCGCACGAACGATCAAATCGCCACGGACCTGCGCAAGGTGCTCGTCGGTATCCCCGGCACGACGATTACGACGCGCGCGTCCGGCGGCAATCAGCAGTTGACCCGCGCGTTGGGCGGCGGCAACACGGACAGTCGGCTGGCCGTCGAAATCCGCGGCGAAGATTTGACAGAATCAAGACGAATTGGTGGCGATATTGTGGCACTGCTCAAAGAAACACCGGGCATTGCCAACCCGCAGATCGGCCGCGAAGAAGGCCGGCCGGAAATGGCCATCCGCGTCGACCGCCCGAAAGCCGCGCTACTCGGCCTGACCGTGTCCGGCGTCGCCACCACGATTCGCACGAACATCAGCGGATCGCAGGCGGCGATGTTTCGCGAAAAAGGCAAGGAATTCCCCATCATTGTGCGCCTGCGCGAGGCGGATCGTGACCGCGTGGACTCGGTCAACGACGTGCTGATTTCCACGCCGCAGGGCCTGGTGCTCCAGGCCAAAAACCTGCTCGATTTGACGCCGCAAAAGGGTCCGACGCAGATTGAGCGGAAGAATCAGCAGCGGATTCTCCGGGTTAACGCAGAGCTCGAGGCCGGCACGGTGCTGGGTGACGGCGTCAAGAACGTGCAAGCCCGCCTTCCCCAACTCGCTATTCCACGAGACTTTCAGGTAGGCTTTGGGGCCGAAGTTGAGCAACAAGCGCAGGCGTTCAACCAGTTGCGAGTCCTGCTTTTGCTAGGTGTACTTCTGGTTTACGCCGTCATGGCGTCACAATATGAGTCCCTGCGCGACCCCTTCGTGGTCATGTTTTCGGTTCCAGTGGCGGCCATCGGGGTCGTGGCGGCTCTCAAATTGACGTCAACGTCCTTCAGCCTTCAGGCGTATATCGGAGTAATCATGCTTGGCGGGATCGTCGTCAGTAACGCGATCCTGCTGGTGGATTACACGAACATTCTGCGGAGGCGGGACGGAAAGCCCCTCCGGGAGGCCGTGGAAGTGGCGGGACGGACCCGCCTCCGGCCGATTTTGATGACCACCTTGACGACGATTCTGGGCCTGGTGCCGATGTCGCTGGGTCTCGGTGAGGGAGCTGAACTGCAGGCCCCGTTGGCGCGAGTGGTGATTGGCGGTCTGGCCGCGTCGACGTTGGTGACGCTGGTGCTGGTGCCGGCCGTTTACACGCTGTTTGAAGAAGGACTGACTGGACGACGCCACGGGACGGCGCCGTCGCATCCGGAGCGAGCTTAACGACTATGAAAAAACTGGTGGGTTTCGTCATTCTCCTCGTGGCAGCCGGCGGCGGCTGGTGGTACTACGTCAAGTACGGCACACCGCCCGAAAAGCCCATCATCAGCCAGGCCACGATCTCCTCCGGCAAGATCGTCGAGGCGGTCCAGGCGACGGGCGCGCTCGAGCCACTCCGCCGCTATGACATCGGATCGCAGGTGTCGGGCGTCGTCAAGGCCATTTACGTGGACTACAACTCCATCGTGAAAGAAGGCCAGCTGATGGCGGAAATCGATCCGTCGTTGCTACAGGTGCAGGTGGACATTCAGACCGCCAACATCGAGCGCCAGAAAAGCGACATCGCGAGTCAGGAAGTCCAGCTCGAGGACCAGAAGAAGCAGTTCGAGCGGACGAAGAGCCTGTTCGAGCGCGGTCTGCAGAACCAGCAGCAGTATGAGGCCGCGGAATTGGCCATCAAGACGCGTGAAGCGTCAATTGCCTCCTCGAAGAAGAGCCTCGTCTCGGCTGAAGCGAGTTTGAACGCCGCCAAGCTGAACGTGACCTACACGAAGATTGTGGCGCCGGCGAACGGCGTCGTGGTCGAACGGCGCGTGGACGTGGGCCAGACGGTGCAGGCGAGCATGACGTCGCCGTCGTTCTTCATCATGAACACGCCGCTCGAGAATCTGAAGCTCACGGCGAACGTCGACGAAGCGGAAATCGGCAAGATCCGCACGGGCATGACGGTCCGGTTCAAAGTGGATTCGTACGGCCAGCAGCAGTTCACGGGCACGGTGGAAGCGGTGCGATTGAACGCGACGAACAACAATAACGTCGTGACCTACCCGGTCTGGATCAACGTGCCGAACGGCGAACTCAAGCTCCGGCCGTTCATGACGGCGGCGCTGAGCATCGTGCTGTCCGAAGTGGACAACGTGGTGCGAATCCCGAGCGCCGCGCTGCGCTTCCGGCCAAACTCGGATGTCTACAAAGCGCTGGGCCTCGAAGCGCCGCAGGGCGGCGGTCGCATCACGAATCAGCCGGGCCCGCCCGATGCGAGCAACAATCCGCCCGCCGACGGCCGCGCCGGACAGAACGCTCGCGCAGGCGGCGCACCGGGGGCAGCTCCGGGCGCTGCACCGGGTGGCCAGCGCGCTCCGCAACAGACGATGGCTGACGGAACGGCACCGGGTGGCCGGAATCGGCAGCCCGGTCAGGGTGGACAGAACGGCCAGGATCCTCAGGGCGGGCAGAACGCTCAGACACGCGGTCAGGCTCAGCAGCCGGGCGGTCGCGGCTTCAACGCCGCGAACATGACTCCGGAACAGCGCAAGGCCTTCGAGGAACGCTTCGGCGCAGCTGGTACGGGCGGACGTGGCACCACGGGCGGCCGTGGCGGCGCGGGCGGCGGCCGTGGTGGCAACAACCAGGGCGGGCGTGGCGGCAACGCGGGTGGGCGCGGCACGCAGCCGGCGACGCTCGCTCCGGAGCTCGCCTCCCAGAACGCGGACCGCATCGACCAGCTGTGGGCGCCGATTGTGCGTCGCGATCAGCCGGGCAGTGTGTGGAAGTGGGACGGGAAGAATCTGACTGAAGTGAAGCTGTGGCTCGGCGTTTCCGACGGCACCTTCACGGAACTCAAGTCGGGCGACCTCAAAGTCGGCGACCAGGTTGTGACCAGCGTCACGCTCCCGGCGTCGATGCGGCCGGCCACGACACAGAATCCGCTCTTCGGTCAGCAGCCGGGCCGCGGCGGTCAGGGCATGCAGGGTATGCCCGGCGGTGGCGGTGGCGGCGCGGGTGGCGGCGGCGCAGGCGGTGGTGGCCGTGCTCCGGGCGGCGGCGGTGGTGGCGGCGGCCGAGGCGGCAACTAGTTTTAGAAACGGGGGCGCGGCTCAGGCCGCGCCCCACTTTTCTCAGGATCGGAGCAACCTGACGTGCCCGTAATTTCGCTAAGGAACTTGACCAAGATTTACAAGATGGGCGAGCACGAGGTGCGCGCGCTGCGCGGCATGTCGCTCGACATCGAAGCCGGTGAGTTCGTCGCCGTCACCGGTCCGTCTGGCTCGGGCAAGTCGACGTTCATGCACATCGCCGGCTGTCTGGACCGCCCGACCGGCGGCGAATATCTGCTGGACGGCAAGGACGTCGCCAAGCTTTCCAAGGACGACCTCGCGCGCGTGCGAAATCAGAAGATCGGCTTCGTGTTCCAGGGCTTCAACCTGCTGACGCGCACGACGGCGCTCGACAACGTCGAGTTGCCACTGCTCTACCGATCGGTCAATGGGTTCAAGACGGCTGAGAGACACAAGCGGGCGCTCGCGGCCCTCGACTCGGTCGGCCTCGGTGAGCGCTATCACCACATGCCGAACCAGTTGTCGGGCGGCCAGCAGCAGCGCGTCGCCATCGCGCGGGCGCTGGTCAATGAACCGTCGATTTTGCTCGCGGACGAACCGACGGGCAACCTCGATACGCGCACCAGCATCGAAGTGATGGGCATCTTCCAGCGCCTGAACAAGGAACGCGGCATCACGGTGTTGCTCATCACGCACGAAATGGACATCGCCGAGTACGGCACGCGGTTGATTCGTTTCCGCGATGGACGGGTCGTCGCGGATCAGCCGATCCTCCATCGCCGTAACGCCGCGGATGAATTGGCAGCGCTGCCGCCGCCGGAGCCGGACGTCATCGTGACTCCGCCCGCCGAACCGGCGCACGCATAAAGGATCGGTTTTTCGAGTCAGGGGACGACATGTCACTGTTGATGACGATTCGCATCGCGTTCAAGGCCCTCAGTCGCAACAAACTGCGGACCGTGCTGACCATGCTGGGCATGATCATCGGCGTGGCCGCCGTCATCGCGATGGTCGCCCTGGGATCCGGCGCGCAGGCGACCATCGAAGAGCAGGTCAAGGCGCAGGGCACGAACCTGATCACGATTTCTCCCGGCAGCATCACCACGGGTGCGGCCCGCGGCGGCGCCGGCTCCTCCACCAAGCTCTCCGAAGCCGATGCGCAGGCGATCCGCGATTTGCCGAACGTCGGCTCGGTCGCCGAAACCGCGTCACAGGGCGGCCTCCAGCTGATTTACGGCGGCATGAACTGGCGCACGAACGTGGAAGGCACGAACGTCGACCTCCCGACGATCAGATCCTGGCCGGTGCAGTACGGCACGTTCTTCACACCGGAGGACGTGAAAACCGCCGCCAAAGTGATTGTGCTCGGTGCGAACGTCTCCGACCAGCTGTTCGGCGAGGGCATGGACCCGACGGACGTGGTCATCCGCGTGCGCAATCACCAGTTCAAAGTCCTGGGCGTGATGTCGCGCAAGGGCGCGTCCACGGGCGGCATGGGCAATCAGGACGACCAGTCCTTCGCGCCGTACACGACGGTGATGAAGAAGTTGTCCGGCCAGACGAACCTGAGCCGCATTCTGGCGTCGGCGCGGTCGGCCGACGAAGTGGCGGACGCCAAAGCGTCGATCGAAAACACCCTCCGCATGCAGCACGGCATCGAGACGGGCGGCGCGGACGATTTCACCGTCCAGACGCTCGACGACATCGTCGCGCTCCGCACACAGACGACACAGACGATGACATCGCTCCTCGCGGGCGTCGCGTTCGTCTCGCTGGTCGTCGGCGGCATCGGCATCATGAACATCATGCTGGTCTCGGTGACCGAGCGGACACGCGAAATCGGCCTGCGGCTGGCCATCGGGGCCCGCGGCTCGGACGTACTGTTTCAGTTCTTGATTGAGGCCGTGGTCATCAGCCTGGTGGGCGGGGCCATCGGGATCGTGATGGGATATGGGGTCGCCTGGTTCGTGAAAACCTACCAGGGCTGGCCCTCCCAGGTTCCGCCGGACGCGGTCTTTACAGCGGTGGTATTCTCTGCCTTTGTTGGCATCTTCTTCGGGTTCTACCCGGCCCGAAAGGCCGCGGGGCTCGACCCGATTGAAGCCCTGAGGTTCGAGTAAGACATTCGGGTCGACGTCGAACGATGATCAGGCCCCGGGGTCTTTATCCTGCAGGGGCGTTAACATTCGGTGCGGACGGGAACTGCGCCGATATTGCGAGGGAGTACTTCCATATGCGACGTGTAACAGCAGTGTTGAGCGCGGCGGCGGTTGTCCTGTGGGCAACGACGGCGTTTGCGCAGGGTGCGGCGGCCTTTAGCGGAAAGTGGACGCGTGAAATGCCAGCAGCCGCGGCGGGCGGCGGTGGCGGCGCGGCCGGCGGCGGTGGTGGTGCGGCGCGTGGCGGCGGCGGACGTGGTGGTGCGGGCGGCGGCGGTGGGTTCAGCTGCGGAATGACCTGCGACATCGTGGCGACGGCCACGAGCCTCAAGGTCACCCGCGCGGGACAGGGCGAAGGCGCTGCGCCGATCGTCTGGAACTGCACCCTGGACGGCAAGGACTGCACGAACGAGCAGCCAGGACGTCAGGGCGGGGCCCCGACGCAGATCGTCTCGTCGGCCAAGATGGACGGCGCGAAGATCGTCATCACCACGAAGCGTGATATGAACGGCACGGCGATGACGTCCACGCAGACGTTGTCGATTGAAGGTGGCAAGCTGACCGTCTCCTCGACGAACAGCATGCAGGCGGACGCTCCGCCCCAGGTCGCGACCTACACCAAGGGCTAGCTTCGACTCGACTCAAGCCCCGATGTTCGCAAGAGCATCGGGGCTTTTTCTTTGTACGGTCGGTCCAAAGGTCCAAGGGTCCAAAGGTCCAAAGGTCGGGCCAAGACTTCTGACTTCTGACGTCTAACTTCTGACTTGTCTCAGGAGTCTCGCCACCGTCAGCCCCGTGACCGGATCCACCATCTCCGGCGCGATTTCCGCAAGCGGCCCAAGTACAAATTCACGGTCGCGGAATCTCGGGTGCGGGATTTCGAGGCCGGGCGTTTGGATGATTTGATCTCCGTAGAGGATCAGATCCACATCGAGCGTACGGGCCGCTCGGAAGGATCGGCGTTCGCGGCCGCGGTCATGTTCGATCTTCTGCAGTTCCGCCATCAGCGCGTCGGGCTCGAGCGTCGTCTCCCCCACCACAACGGCGTTCAGATACGGCGGCTGATCGTCGGGGACGTCGAAGGGCGCCGTCTCGAGGACGGGAGACACTCGGAGGGGCTGGAGGAGAGCACGGAGGCGGTCAACGGCGCAGTCGAGATTGGCCCGGCGGTCGCCGAGGTTGGAGCCGAGCGCGATCGCGACGACTACTCGATCCACCGCACGCCGAGCACTCCGTCGCCCGTGCCGGGAGAACCCGCGCCGTTCGAGCGGCGGCCGAGGGCATCTTCCTGGCCGGCGGCCACCTGATCGAAAAAGCGCTTCTGTTCGAGCGTCTCGCCGAGGATGACGTTGAGCATCGTGCGATGGCGGTCGTGCGAGACCTCGGCCAGGCGTGGACGCCAGGTGGCCACGAGCGCGGCAGCGTCGCGCGCATCCTGCTGGACGAGCGGCACGAAGCTTTCCTTGCGTCCGCGCGCCGGCAGCACGGGCTCGGCGATCGTCGCGGGCGTCTCGCCGAGTTCGGTGAGCGCCGATTCGAGCCAGGTGAGATGCACGTCCTCGCGATTGATGACGTACTGATACGTGTTGTTGGCGTTGTAGTGCGAGACCTGCTTCGCCACGGCCACGTGCCGCTGGCGCAGCGTCAGTTTCTCGCGGTGGAAATCCCGGAGGATGCCGAGCAGGTCTGTGGGTTTCACGCGTTCTGCTTCTCTTTGCAGCTGATGCAGACACGCGTCCAGGGAATCGCCTCGAGGCGCGCCAGCGCGATCGGCTCGCCGCAGTCACGGCAGATGCCGAACGTGCCCTTCTCGAGGCGCACGAGCGCTTCCTCGATCGCCTGGAGGATCTTGGCGTCCGTCTGCTTGAGCTTCAGCTGGATGTGAACTTCGTTGTTGCCGCTGGCCTGATCAGCCAGGTCACCCTGCCGGCTGTTGACGTCCGCCGAGGCCGGCAGGGGCCGGGTCCCCGTCGAAACCGCCAGGATTTCGGCCCGTTTGTGCAGCAGCGTTTCCTTGAAAGCGGCGAGGGTCGCCGCGTCGAGCACTTTCTCGGTCATAGTCACAGGGACGCTCCATTAGCGCCGGTCTATCCAAACCATATTAGCAGACACGGAGGGCACGGCGGGAGCGGCGGTCATGGGGAGGCGGGACCCAGGCGGAGGTTTACCCAGACGGATCAGTCATTGCGCAAGGTCCCCAGCGGCTTCTTGAGCAAGACGTCCAGACTGGCCACCAAACCCACCAGACACACGATGACGCCCGTCAGAAGCGCACCGCCCGCGAGGAGGCCCGGGGCGGGCCGCCACGTCATGTCGAACAGGTAGCGCGCCAGGGCCCAGGACAGGGCCAGCGCGCCGGCCGCGCCCAGAATTCCGGCCAGCAGCCCCAACATGCCGTATTCGACCGCCACCATGGCCGTGAGCACCCGGGTGCTGGCGCCCAGCGTCCGGTAAATCGCCGCCTCGTAGAGGCGCTGGAATTTCGTCATCGCCACGGCGCCTACCAGAATCAACACGCCGCTGACGAGCGTAATGGCGCCGACCACGGTGATGCCGAGCGTGATGTTGTCGACGATCGACCGCACCGACGCCACGACCGCACGCACGTCGATCGTCGAGACATTCGGGAACTGCCGCGCGAGGTCCAGCTGTAGCGCCGCACGCCGCGCGGCATCGTCGCCCGTCCGCAGAAATCCCACGAACGTCGACGGCACGCGGGCCAGAAACGGACCGGGGCGCAGCACGAAAAAGAAGCCGCCGTTCTGCGTCTCGTCCCACGCGACGCGGCGAATGCTCGTGACGCGCGTGCGGACGACGCGTCCCGCGACGTCGAGGCGGACGATGTCACCAACGTCGATGTCGGCATCTTTGCGGACCTCGTCGGAAATGGAGACCTCGAGATCCGTCTCGGCGTCCGGCGGTCCGTTCGCGGGTCCCGTCCAGAATGCGCCGGCCGTGACGCGCTCGTTCGCCTGCAGGCCATCGCGATACGTCACGCCAAACTCGCGTGTGAGCTTGCCCTGCTTACGCACCGCGTCCGGCGTGGGCAGATGGGCGCGGCGCCCATCCACGCCGACGACGCGCGCGCGCATGAGCGGCAGAATGCGCGCGGGTTCCGTCACGTACGGCGCCAGCGTTTTCTGCACAGCGTCCACCTGATCGCGCTGGACGTCGATCAGCACGAGGTCAGGTGACGTCGCGCCAATCTGGGCCATGAACTCCCCCACCAGGTTCATCTGCATCGCGCGGACGGACAACACGAAAAAGCAGCCGAGCCCGACGGCCGTGAGAATGACGCGCGTCTGATTGCCGGGCCGGCCGAGGCTGACCAGGGCATGACGCAGTGCGAACCGCGGTGATTTGGCGAGCGGGGCGGTTGCCCGCAGCAACAGCCGGCTGGCGCCAAACAGCAACAACGTGACGACCGCGAGACCGGCCGACACGAACAGCCCCGCCTGCAGCGATCCGGATTGCCACACGGCGACCAGCACGAGCGCGAGACCGGTGGCGGCCGTCACCAGACGGCTCAGTGCATCGCCGCGCCGCGCAGACGCGGCGGTGTCGGCCCGCAACAACAGCAGCGGCTTCACGCGGCGCATCTCGAGCAGCGGCACCAGCGCGAAGAACAACGACACGAGCATGCCCACAGCCACGCCCTGCGCCGCCGCAGACGTCGTGACCGTCACGGAACTGATGCCCAGCGGCAACAGCAGCCGTCCGGGAATTGACGCGACGGCCGCGGATGCCACGGCCACGCCCAGCAGACTGCCGACGAGCGCCAGCAGCATCACTTCGCTCACGTAGATCGCCAGCACTTGCCGTGAGGAAGCGCCCAGGCACTTCAGAATCGCGACACTCTTGATCTTCTGTTGCACGAGCACGCGGGTAACGCTCCAGACGCCGATGCCGCCGAGCACCACCATCGCGAAACCGACCAGACTGAGGTAGTTCTCCGCGATCACCAGGTTCTGGCCGAGTCGATCTTCGAACGTCCGCCACGATCGCACCGTGACCGTCGACGAGGCATATCGCGCGCGCAGCGTCGTCACCAACTGATCGAGATCGCGCTCGTCGACTTTGAGGAACGTCTGGTAGGTCGCGCTGCTGCCGAAGCCGAGCAAGCCGAGCGATCGAAGGTCCGCCAGCGTCAGATAGAGCCGCGGACCGAACGCGAACGCCTGCCCGGCTCTCTGCACGCGGTCCTTCGCCACGACGCCGCGGATGGTGAACGACCGGCCGCCCAGCCGCACGGAATCGCCCACCTTGAGGCCCATTTCCAGCAGGAACTCGGGTGGGGCCAGCACGCCGTAGTTAGCCAGCAGCGCATCGGAGTACGCCGCGCCGCCCTCCAGTTCGATCGCGCCGTAGAACGGAAACCCCGCCTCGACGGCCCGCAGTTCAACCAGCTTGACCTTGCCGGCGCCCTGTCCCTGCTCGGGCGCGGCCATCGTGCGCGTCTCAATTACTTCGGTGCGCGTCACAGGCACCTGAGCCAGCGCGTCTTCCAGCGTGGCCCGTGCTTCTGCGGTCCACGGCCGAGGCGATTGCACGACGACGTCTGCGCCGATGATTTGACGGGCTTCGCGGGTCAGCGTCTGTCGCACGTTTTGCACGACGCTGCGAATCACGATGATCGCGGCCACGCCGATGGCCACGCAGAAGAAGAAAAAGATCAGGCGAATCCACGCGGCGCGCGTTTCGCGCCACGCCATGCGCAGAATGAAGCTCACGCCGGAGTGCCTTGGCCGCTATTGATATTGATGCGGTGGTCGACGACACGCCCGTCCTGATTGACGCGATGGTCGACAATGCGACCATCGCGCAACGCGATGACTTCATCGGCCATCGCCGCCAGGTCGGGATCGTGCGTGACGAGGACGACAGTCCGGCCGTGGGCGCGATTGACGCTCACCAGCAAGTCAATGACCTGACGGCCGGTGCCGCTGTCGAGATTGCCGGTCGGCTCATCCGCCAGCAGCACGGATGGATTGTTCGCCAGCGCGCGGGCGATGGCCACGCGCTGCTGTTCGCCGCCCGACAATTGCGACGGGTAGTGATGCCCGCGATCGGACAGGCCGACGTCGGCGAGCAGCGTGGTCGCGCGCGCGCGGGCGTCCGGCGCACCGGCAATCTCCATCGGGACAAGGATATTTTCGTAGGCCGTGAGCGACGGCAGCAGATGGAAGAACTGGAACACGATGCCGATCTTCTCGCCGCGCAGGCGCGCGAGCCGCTCCTCGCTGAGCGCGGTGATGTCCTGGTCGTCGACCAGAATGCGTCCGGTGTTCGGCGTGTCCAGTCCGGCGATGAGGCCCAGAATCGTGGACTTGCCGCTGCCGGACGGTCCTGTGACCGCCAGGATGCGGCCGCGCGGCACGACGAACGAGGTGGGATGCAGAATCGTCAGCGGTCCCGCGCCGCTTCGCACGGTGCGGGACACTTCAATCAGTTCAATCATGCGCGTCCGAAAAGTGGCTAGCCGCCGCCGTTCACCCGATCGACCATGCCGCGCAGCAGCGGAAACAGCGTGGCAGCGATAATTTTCGATCCGGCTTCGGTCGGGTGAATGCCGTCCGCCTGATTCAGTTCCGGATGGCCGGCCACGCCCTCGAGCAGGAACGGCACGTACACGATTTGCCGCTGATACGACCGGAGCAAATCGAAGTAGAGCGCCTTGAACGCCGTCCGGTAGTCCTCACCCAGGTTCGTCGGCGCTTCCATGCCGCACAACATCACGAGCGCGCCGTGCGCCTGCGCAATGTCGATGATCTGCCGCAGATTCTCGCGTGTGTCGCTCACCGTGAGTCCACGCAAGGCGTCGTTGCCCCCGAGGGCGACGACAAGGATCTTGACGTTGGGCGTGAGCACTTGTTCCACGCGGCGCAGCCCGCCTGCCGACGTGTCGCCCGAGAGACCGGCGTTATCGATCTCGATGCCGGTGAACCCTTCCGCTTCGAACATCTCGCCAATCTTCTGGGGGAACGCCTGCTGCGTGAGCAGGCCGAGACCCGCGGTCAGACTGTCTCCCAGAAACGCGATGGTGATGCCGCCCTTCGCCATCGGATCGGGCGCGCCTTCCCCGCCCGTGATGGCCGAGTTACCGCCACCCTGCCTCCCGACTAAGGACTCGTCGACAGGCTTCCCGCACGCGGCATCCCGAACCGAGCAGGCAGCAGCCAGCAGCAGAAGGATCGCAAGCACGGGGCGGCGAAGGGGCATAAGTCGATTCTAGCTGGTTGGCGACGTACGCAACTGCTCGTCGAGCGCGCGGATGGCGGCCTCGAGCATCTGGCGGTGGGCGTCCGATCTGGCAGTTGAGAGGTCAGCAATCGCTCGCGCGCGGGTCATTTCGAGCGTGCGCCGCCGATCGACGCGGGCAGCCTCCTCGGCGGACGCGGGCCCTGTGGCCTCAGTCTTCTGCTCCCGGTCCGCCTGCTGCGACTCGACCGACTTACTCTCCCATCCACGAGACATTGATTGGATCTTATGCGGAGTCTTCTTTCACTGCGTTTGGGGCCCCACCCCCAAACGCTCCTCGCGGCTCCCGCCGCTCGGCCGCTCAGCGCCGCTCCTACGTCGCGGGCTTCGCGGACTTTTCTTTCACTGCGTTTGGGGCCCCACCCCCAAACGCTCCTCGCGGCTCCCGCCGCTCGGC
>Ga0315912_10002178_pt1 | contig 21549 bp, 17 predicted proteins | sample VfabasoilMG_FD_204469 | JGI IMG/M metagenome (GOLD analysis project Ga0315912, IMG submission 204469) | Garden soil microbial communities collected in Santa Monica, California, United States - V. faba soil | ecosystem: Environmental > Terrestrial > Soil > Garden | place: USA: California...
TAAATGTAAGCTGCTTTGACACCCCCGTCTTCGGATCGATTGAATAGAGTTCATTCGGTTGGGAAATTGACATCCGGGAAGTAACCAGGTAATCTGTGGAAGCATTGCCTGCTACGGATAGCGAAGTGTGATCGGCTTCATCGGAAGTCAGTTGCGTGATGGGCTTTGGAGTTTTGGCAAATGGCTCACAAACAAATACCTGGACGGTGGCCTGGATGCCTGACACCATATAAATCCGCTGTCCCGACACACTCCATTTTGTCTCTTCTACATCGTTGTCAAAGCCCTGGGTCAATTCCCGTTTTTGGTTTGTGACCAGGTCCATCAGGAAGATCCGTCTCCGGTCCGCTTCATTCCCTGCATCGTGCTGGCTCATCCAGATGATTGATTTTCCATCCGGTGAAAACAGCGGGTTTTTGTCGTAGCCAGGCATGCCCTCCGTGATGTTGCGCGTGGTTTTCTTTTCCGTATCGTACAGGTAAATCTCGGAATTCGTGCTCATGGCATACGCTCTTCCGTCCAGCTTTTTGCTGGTATAAGCCAACGTGCTGCCATCCGGGCTCCAGCTGATTTGTTCTTCACCGTCCATCGGTTTCATCGGGCAATCAAAAGTTTCACCTGCCATAATATCCTGGGGAGCAGTTTTGACTTTCCCGTTTTCCATGGATGCTACAAATACGTGGCTGTAAGTGCCATCATCCCAGCGGTCCCAATGGCGATACATCAGGTCATCGTAGAGCCGTCCCGTAGCTTTTGGAAGATCCGGGTATTTGTCTCTCGCTGTCTTGGCCACTTTCACATCCATGGCAAACCATATTTTGTTTCCGGACGCAGCTATTCCGTAGGCATTGATGTCCCCGTCAAGCCTGGCTTCTTCCGTCATGGAAGAGCCGTTGGGCATCATGCTGTACAGGCAACTGGTTCCGCTCTGGTCATCGAGGTAAAACACCTTTTTCCCGTCTGCGCTCCATTTGGCGCTCGTTTCATTGCCAGCACCGGTAGTCAGGCGAATGGCGGCCCGCGTGGCGATGACTACTTTCCATAAGTCACTGTTGCCCTTGTTGGCAGCCAGGTCGTAGCTGCGAACGGTATAGAGCACTTCCTTTCCGTCGGGAGATACCTGGGGATCGCTGACCCGTCCCATTTTCCAGAGATCTTCGGGTTTCATGACCTGGGAAAACAAGGAGCCGCTGCTTGCAGCCAGCACGCTCAGAAGCAAGGTGATTTTAATACATTTCATGATTTGCATTGATTTATTGTGGCGGCGAAGTTAATTATTATTTTTTCCGCTATTTTTGATCAGCACAACCTTCCATCTAACCTATTAATAATCTACACCAATGATCATCGAAAGAAACGTATTCAGGCTGAAATTTGGCAAAGCAAAAGAGAGCATTGCCATCTGGAAAGAAATTTTAACTACCTCCAAAACTTCCGGCATTTCCATTCCCAACATGCAGTTGCTGTCCGATATGAGCGGACCGGCCTATACGCTGGTCGTCGAACTGCACTTTAACAGTTTCCTTGATATCAATCCGAAACATGCCATCTGGGCTACGCATCCCGGCTTCCAGGAATTATACCAGAAGTTTATTCCGCTTTGCGACGGCGCGCACCGGGAGTATTTTAAGATTGAAGCGCTTGTCTAACTTCTATATGTTGCATCTTCCATACCGGGTTATCCTGTGTTCGGCATCGCCGAGGCGGCAGGAACTATTAAAAACGATCCTTCCGGAATTTGAAATCCGGGTCCGGGACGTGGATGAATCTTTTCCCGGTCACCTGGAAGCCGAACGGATAGCCTTATTTCTTGCCCTTCAAAAGGCCAAAGCCTTTGAAGAAGAGATCAAAGCCGGGGAACTGATGATTACAGCCGATACCATTGTTTGGCTGAAGGATAAAGCGCTGAATAAACCGGCAGACCGCAACGATGCCATCCGTATGCTTACCGAATTATCGGGACGTGAACACCAGGTTTACACCGGAGTCTGCCTGTTTACGAATGAAAAGAAGAAACTTTTTTTTGGAATGACCCGCGTTTTTTTCAAATCGCTTACGCCGGAAGAAATAGCCTATTATGTCGATCAATACAGCCCCTACGACAAAGCAGGATCTTACGGTGCGCAGGATTTTATCGGCATGGTAGGCGTGGAAAAAATTGAAGGCGGCTTTTACAATGTCATGGGACTCCCGATGAAAGAACTGTACGAAGAACTGAAACAATTTGACAACGGATAAGGCACAACTCCGCACGGCGTATGTAAAAATGCATATTGCCATTTTCCTGTGGGGATTCACCGGATTGCTGGGTAAACTGATCGACCTGAATGAAGGGCTGCTGGTATGGTACAGGCTGCTCATCAGCAGTGTGGCCATTGCCATCATCCTCCTCTATGGAAAGGGCTTTCCGCAACTGAAACGGAGGGAATTCTGGAAGATCAGCGGCGTGGGCATCCTGGTGATGTTGCATTGGGTTACCTTTTACGGATCCATCAAGCTGGCCAGTATTTCCATTGCCATGATTTGCCTGTCGACCATTGCCTTGTTCGCATCGATCATCGAGCCCCTGGTGAACAGGAGGCGATTTGATTACGTGGAAATCGTTTTTAGCGCCCTAGCCGTCGTCGGCATCAGCCAAATATACTTTTCCGATGTTACCGCTTCCTCCGGCATTATTGTAGGCGTGATCAGTGCTTTTATCAGCGCCGTATTCTCCGTATTCAACAAGCGCCTGACGGCCCATCATGCGCCGCTAACCATCAGCCTGGTGGAACTGTTGAGCGGACTCGTCTTCCTGACCCTCCTGATGCCTGTTTACTTAACCATTCAGCCCACTACCAAGTTTATTCCCGGAATTTCTGACCTGGTTTATTTGCTGATCCTTTCCCTTGCATGTACGGTTTTTACCTGGACTATTTCCCTGCAGGCCTTGCGGAAAGTATCTGCCTTTACGATGGGCCTGGCCCTGAACCTGGAGCCTATCTATGGAATCGGCCTTGCCGTATTGTTTGCCGGCGAAGGGAACCTGATCAATTTCGATTTTATCATCGGCGCCCTCACCATCCTGGTAACCGTCGTGCTTCATACGCTTTATAAATTCGCAAAGATTTACAGGAGCGAAAAAAAATACCGTTCCGAAAACAATGTGCCTCTACCCTGAATATCCTTCCTTCCACTGAAATTCCATGGATACGGAACTCATTCCCTTTTTGATTGCAGCGCTTATTTCTTTGGGATTCCTGGGCTATATTTTTTATGGCTTCTACCTGCTTTTCTCCGGATCCGTAAATGCCGGCAAGGACAAGCTTATGCTTTATTACATGACTTCGGTGAGCGGAAGCCTGAAGGACCATTACGGAAAATACCTCGATAACCGTTTTGCCTATTATGACAAGCTGCCTGATGCGCAAAAAATAAAATTTTTAGTCCGCCTGCGCAAATTCATTTCCGAAAAAACATTTGCAGGAAAAGATGAATTAGTTGTGACGGAAGAAATGAAAATACTCGTGGCCGCATCGGCCATCCAACTGACTTTCGGACTGGATAATTTCGTACTGAGCCGTTTTCACACCATTCTCCTGTTCCCGGCCTCCTTTTATAACAGAAGAAACGATGCCTGGCACATGGGTGAAACCAATCCGCAAGGAATCATTGTTCTTTCCTGGAAAGACCTGCAGGAGGGATTTAACAGGAAGGACGACACGTACAACGTAGGGCTGCATGAAATGGCCCATGCCCTGCAGTTGCAGTTTTTGCTGAAGGACGACTACGATTACTTTTTTGGAAATTATTTTGCCAAATGGTCGCACCTGGCGGAATCCGAATTTCAAAACCTGCAGGATGAAAGAGAATCGTTCTTCCGTGAATATGCCGGCGTAAACAGGATGGAATTTTTCGCCGTCAGTGTTGAATATTTCTTTGAAGCAAGTGAACAGTTTAAATCCCGGTTGCCACAAATGTATTATCACCTGTGCATCCTGCTCCGGCAGGATCCTTTGCATACCGATGCCTCGGTGAAGGAAGTCATACGGAAATCACAGGATGAGCTGAAAATGGAAATACAAGGAATCGTACCGGTCCTCACTACGGAAACTTCCTTCGGTGCCGTTTTGAGAAACTACGCCATCCTGTTCTTTGTGTTTTCCGCGCTTACCATCCAGGGTTTTAACAGCGCTCCATCCTTGCTTTATGTCTCCCTGTCGGGGGGTGTCCTGTTTGCTATCCAGTTGCTTTTTAAGCTGAACAGGATTGTGCTCTATGAGAATTACCTGGCCGTCCGGAGTGTCTTCGGAAGGATGAAAAGAATCTATGAGCTGGATGCTGTCGTTTCCTTTGAGTTTTCGGACAAAGGCTCCCGGCTAAAAACCATCCTGGCACAGAACGGCAAGATCTTTATTCGTAACCATCATTACTTTGCCGACGAAGAGACACTGGACCTGCTAAAAATGAAACTGAAGGAGAAAAATGTGCTGGTGCGCTAGACAGAACGCAGATTTTTTGTTCAAAGTGGATCAGACCAGGCTCTTATCATGACAGGCATGAAAATCGGTGTTCTATTTCAATTAATTTGTACTTTTAGTTCATAGATCATCCGCTAACAATCCAAACAAATAACATTATGATTAAAAAATTACACATTCTTTTATGCATGGCTTTATTCGCCACGACCGGGTTTGCGCAATTGCCTACTTACGTTCCCACGAGCGGCCTGGTGGCCTTCTATCCTATGAATGGAAACGCTACGGACGAAGGTCCATTTGCCCTGCACGGTACACTCAACGGTCCTTATGGAACTACAGACCGCTACCTGAATTCCAACAGCGCTTTATCGTTCAGCAACACGTATATTTCTGTACCTGCCAATGCCTATTTCAATACGGGCGCCGGACTGTCCATCTCCATATGGGCGAACTTTAACTCCCCGGGATTAAACCAAAAAATTGCCGGCGCTACCAACGGCAGCTTCAACAGCGGCTATATTTTCGGTGTGCAGAACAACCAGGTGTACCCCGAAGTGTGGGATAATGCCGGCGGCCATTTCACGTTTTTCGCCGGCTCCTTAAGTACAGGCGCCTGGGACCATATGGTAATGACATGGACAAGCGGAGGCTACATGATTGTTTATGTGAACGGTTATGCCGTTGACAGCATAGCTGCCAGCGCAAGTCCCATTGGCGCCAATTCCGAACCCTTCATCATCGGAGTTTCTCCATGGAGCCAGAGTCCCACCTACCTGGCCGTATACGGCGACATGGACGATCTCGGCATATGGAACAGAGCCCTTGCCGCATCGGAAGTGCTGGCGCTTTACCAGGGACTACCGCAAGGATTGGAAGAGCAGGAACTTGAAACAGGGATCACGCTTTATCCGAATCCTGCGGCCAATCAACTTTCCATACACCGCACCCAAAAAGGCTCACGTCTTCCTTACCGGATAACGGATGCAACAGGCCGTAATGTACTGAGCGGAGAATTAACAATGGAAATGACAACCCTGGATATTGAATCGCTTTCGGCCGGCTTGTATTTTCTCAGGGTGAATGATTCAAGAGGTACAACCTTAAAGTTTATCCGGACTGAATAATAACAGAAGCCATCTCAAAAATAGGTCTTTGCTTATTTTCAGGACGCAGAAAAAGCACGAACGCTATTTTTGAGATGGCTGCAGGCAACCCTACGTTGCGCGAATGCCCACGAAAGCAGAACCGATACGTGATTCAAAGAACGAAGGCATAGCCGTCCGGGCTATCTGGTTCAGTATTGCCGGCAATACAGGGCTGGCCCTGGTAAAATACCTGGCCGGCGTTTTCGGGAATTCCTATGCGCTGATAGCCGACGCCATTGAATCCACGACAGATATCTTTTCTTCCTTCCTGGTTCTCTTCGGCCTGAAGTATGCGAACCGTCCCGCCGACAGCAACCATCCTTATGGCCACGGCCGTGCCGAACCGCTGGTCACTTTCCTGGTTGTCGGCTTTCTGATCACTGCAGGAACCATCATTGCCTATGAAAGCCTGCAGAACATCCATACGCCTCATGAAACGCCCAAACCCTACACGCTTATCATCTTGGGAATTATTATCCTATGGAAAGAGATCTCTTACAGGCTGGTACATAAAAGAAGCAAGGAAACACATAGCTCTGCATTAAAGGCCGATGCATGGCACCACCGCAGCGACGCGCTTACTTCTGTAGCTGCCTTTGTTGGGATTTCCATTGCGCTGATTTTCGGCAAGGGCTTTGAGTCCGCCGACGACTGGGCCGCACTGGTGGCTGCATGCATTATCTTCTACAACAGTTACATGCTTTTCCGGCCTGCCCTCGGCGAAATCATGGACGAACATGTGTATGACGACCTGGTAGCAGAAATCCGCAACGTAGCTCAACAGGTAGAAGGAATCCGGGGAACCGAAAAATGCTTTATCCGGAAAGCTGGAATGAAATACCATGTAGACCTCCATGCGCAGGTTGACGGCACCATCACCGTGAAGGAAGGCCATGATTTGTCACACCTGCTGAAAGACACGCTTCGTATAAAGATTCCCCAGCTTGGAAGTGTTTTAATTCATATTGAGCCTGTTTGATCGCTCCTTCGCCTCACCCCGGCCCACTGGTAGGTTTGCCTCATCACTGGCCCACTAGTAGGTTCGCCTCACCCCCTGCCCACTAGTAGGTTTGCCTCACCCCCGACCCCTCTCCAGAATCAAAATACAATTCCTATTCATGTTTCTATTCTGGAGAGGGGAGATTATAATTTCTCCTGTTGGTAGCGCGCCTTTATTCTTGCAGGCATTGCTCCCCTCTCCGCATGACAAACTCACCATGTGCAGGTTGTATTATTGCGGAGAGGGGCCGGGGGTGAGGCGAACATGACCTCCCCCCCTGCCCCTCTCCAGAATCAAGTTACAATTCCTTTTCATGCTATTCTTCTGGAGAGGGGGGATTAAAAGTTTTCTCTTAAGTAGCACCATTATTCTTGCAGGCATTGCTCCCCTCTCCGCATGACAAACTCACCATGTGCAGGTTGTTGTATTGCGGAGAGGGGCCGGGGGTGAGGCGAACACGCACCATGCGGAAAGGGGCCTGCGGTGTGGTGAGATTCTTTAAAAAAAAATGCAGGACCTGTCATCCTGCATTTTGAACTCAACCAAAAATTAAACCAGCAATCAAATTCCTAACAGCGTTATTCCGAAGTTAACCGGGAAAAGCTTCGGTCCTGCCCCGCTTTTAAACATGGGCGTGAAATAGTAATCTGCAAACAGGTTCAGCCGGTTAAATCCGATGGCAAAACGCGCGCCGGCGCGGAAAGTATTCAGGCCAAAATCATCAAAGACCTTCGTCTTGAATACGTCGTTATCCAATTCGGCTTTTTGCTTGGTATGCGAACCCAGCTTCAGTCCCAGGAGCGCGCCAGCGCCAATATGCAGGGCGCCTTTCGGATTGCGGCTGGTAAAAATTTCAAACATGGCGGGAACCATCAGGTAACTGTCGGTGAGCTTGGATTTGATATAACGGATCTTGCTCGTGGTATCGATAGTCGCAGTAATGGGCGTGGTATTATGCAGAATTACATTGTCGGCAAAATGGTAATTGTTCCAGGTCACGCCAAGGCCCGTGAAGAACCAGACATTGCTGTGTCCCAACTCGAAGTTCTTCTGAAAGAGGTTCAGTCCCACAGACACCGATTTTTCCTGGTGAAGTTCCAAAAAGCTGTAATTGGCAGGCACGTCAAAGGAACCACTGGAAGTAACGTAGGAATTAATTCCCATTTCAAATCCCTGCCACGTTGGACGTTGCCTGGAACGCCATTTACCATTGGAGTAGGTATGCTTCCCAATGATAAGTACTTCCGATCCTCCTATGGTCATCCTGGTGGTATCGGCTTTACCTTCCATTCCCGAGTAACTGCTGGTCTTGCCTATGCCGGTGATGTTCGTAGTAATGTGTTTCGGGGCATTCTTATACTCCACCTTTCCGCTGCCGCTGATTTCAGAATTTAATGTATCTGTAACGTCAATGGAACATTTACCTACTCCCGAAATTTCAGCATTGCACGTATTCGTTTTCAGGGAAATAGCGTCCAGCTTCCCGGAGCCGGAAATCGAAACATCCGTCCTTACGGCAGTACCGTTCAGGGTAATCTTTCCAAGGCCGCTAATGATGGCCTTAAGTTCCTGCACCTGTACATCCATGTTCATTTTACCATTGCCGGAAATATCCAGTACCAGCTTATCGGCCGTTAGTGGTTCCTGGCCGATGATGGATCCATTGCCGCGGATGGATATCTTCTCGATAACGGGCATGCCTATTACCAGGTCGGATTCTTTTCCTTCAATATAAAGGGTATGGTTGCTGACCCGGGTTTCTACGGCATTTAGCTGTCCGTCGGTGGTAACGGAAACAGAATGCGTCGAATCCTGGCGCAGGTAGACTTTGGCAATTGATTCAATGGATATTTTAGTAAAAGGCGGCAACTGACGTTGCTCCGAATTTTGAGAAAACAAGGACAGTGTCATGCTGCATACTGTCAATAGGACGATCATTTTTTTCATAACAGGGTTAGTTTAGTATTCGCTTTATCATGGGACGCCCTGAGGTAACGATAAGTTACAGGTAACTGTAGATTTAATTAGCGGATTTGTTGATTAGCTGATTAGCAGATTGGCTGAAGAGCTGATTTTTTTGTTGTGTAAACACTCGTTCCCCCTTTAGGGGGTGAGGGGGTGAAACGAGGTGATTAGCTGATTTGCTGTTTAGCTGATTAGCTGATTAGAAAAATTGCTAGATGAGCAGTTTTATACATTGGCTAATTGGCTAATTGGCTAGTTGGCTAATTGGCTAGTTGGCTAATTGGCTAGTTGGCTAATTGGCTAGTTGGCTAATTGGCTAATTGGCTAATTGGCTAATTGGCTAATTGGCTAATTGGCTAATTAGCCCATTAGCTAATTAAACCGATTTACTTGCCGGAAGTATGGCTTACAGAAAAGTTCTTCCCGACGGTAAGGCCAACGGTTTTGGTGTCTTCCAGGTCATCATCCGACTTCGTCATGGCGATGGGCGTTCCGGTGAGTTTGCCCAGGCCGGCCGCGCCTTTCGATGCCAGGTTCCACAGGCTGCGCTTTTTCGGCTGCTCTTCCTGTGCTGCAAGACCCAGTTCATTCATTTCATCCTGGCTAAATACGCTCTTCAGATCGGCCGTTGCAGGCTTGAACGTTTCCGTTTCTTTTTCCTTCCCTGGCGTGGTTGCCACGGAGGAATCAAAATTGCCGGCTTGTTGAATCACCGCCGACGGAACTGGAGACTCCTTTTGTTGAACGGCAGAAGCTACAGGAGCGTTATTTGCAGCAGGGGCCGGAGCATGTTGAGCAGCCTGAGTGGCGTGATGCTGCGCTGAAAGCGTTGGTTTTTGTTTAACCGGAGCAACTTCCTTCTTCTGCTCACTCGTTGCAGCAACAGTGACGGCCGCTGAATTGCCGGGTATGAGTTGCTTGTCTCTATGCTGAGCAGCCGGTGAGGGTTGAACGGTATTTTCCTGTGTCAGCACCTGCCTGTTTTCGGAGCCCTTATAAAAATAAGTGATGACAAGCAAGGCAATGACAGCTGCGGCCGCATAACGGATAAATGTGCTGTTCAGTTGAATCACCGTGGCCGGACGGCGAAGGCTCTTCTTGTTTTTAAATACAATTTCCGGATCAGGCTTCAGCTTCAGCTTTCCGTACAACTCCAGTTCCTTTTCACGTGCGGGACTACCGGCTGCATAGTGTTCCACCTCTCTCCTGTCGGAGGAAGACAAATCACCTTCATGGTAGGCAGCGAAATAATTGTTGTAATTCTCTGTGGTAATACCTTTCTTTTTCAAAAACTCCTTGCCTGAAAAAGTTTGGGCAGGAGGAGCCACTTCCAGGATTTCAAAAGCCTCGAATTCGGCCCGGAGATCCGGGTTTTCACGGAGAAATAAAAGTACGTCTTGCTTTTGGTCTTCCCCGAGCTGACCTTCGTGGTAGTCCAAAAAATACGCTTCGTAATTTTCCCTCGTTATCTTCATCTTATAGAACTCTTTCCAACGTGCCTATATATTCTTTTAAAAACACACGGGCCCTGTAGATATATACTTTTACCTGCGATTCGCTAAGCCCGGTAATTTTTCCGATTTCCTCATAGCTGTATCCTTCAAAATCACGAAGGGTAAGCACGGACTTCTGCATATCCGGTAAAAGATTAATGGCATTATTTAGCACTTGCTTCAAATCCGAATATTGTTCAGTATGAAACAGGCTTTCTTCATTGACTTCGGTGAAATCACTTTGATGTTTTTTGCGACGGATGCTGTCAATCATGGTATGATGACCGGTCGTAAACAGGTAACTCTTTGCTTTACCGCCATCCACGTTTTCTTTATTTCGCCACATCTTCTCAAAGGAGTCCTGTACAATGTCGCGCGCCTCGTCTTCATCCCTGATGTTCTTAAGGATAAAACGGTATAATCCGTCGGCATGATTGTCCACGCATTGATTATACTCTGAAGTAGTCATCGATCAAAATCCAGGCGCCTTTTTAAATAGGACGCTTTGGCTGTCTCAAAGTTACAGCTGTTTTTCAGAAAAAATTTGATTCCTGTCCCGGCCTATATTTATTTTAATATCAATTGATTACGCATCAAATATGGGGAACCAATGGCGGGATTTGAGAATTCTGCAATTATTCAAATTCAGGGTTTCGCAAGGAGGCCACAGAGGATGCCACACGGAGTACACGGAGATTTTAACTATCCGTGTTCTCCGTGCTTTTTCTCCGTGAGCTCCGTGTGAAATAATCACACACCAATGTTTGAAAATTTCAACTCCGGGAAAGAAGCAAAGCGCTAATTTAAAGGTTCGAATTTATCCACAAGGAGAAAGCTGGTTGCCGGATTCGTGTGCCAGGTAAGAATCCTGCCTGAGACAACCAGCTTATCCCCCATCTTATACTTGGAAAGAATTTTATCCGCCGCTTCAGGCTCCAGCTGCAGCCAATACCGGTTTTCATCTTCAAGAACAGAAAGCTCTGAATGCCCTTTCGTCCAGTTATGGCTCGATTTAAAGCTGCAATGACTGATTAAATTATTGAGCTGTTTGACTCTTTTGGGAAGTATTACCTGGACGTTTCCGCTGAAAACAATTTCAACCCGCACCTCCAGGGAAGTGCAGGAATCCTTTAGTGCACCCGCTGTTGCAGCTTGCACAAAAACATCTTTCAACGAGTTTGCTTTCACGGCTTCCGGTTGGGCGAATCCGGCGATTGAACAGTGGATACAAAGAACCAGGAAGATATATTTCATGAAGAGGACATTTTAGCGAATGTAAATTAGGCAATTCCTCTCTGATTTGACGGCCATTGTCTGAACCTTGATTAAACGCCTGTCTGCCGGCAGGCAGGGATTAAAGAATTACCAGGATTTTTGCAAAATAAACCTTGAAACTTTGGGTATAGTCAATGGTCAATGGTCAATGGTCAATGGTCAATGGTCAATGGTCAATTCTCAAATTTTCAAATTAGTTCAATGAGGAAACTCAATCTGGTAAATCTCCGGCCATAACTTGCCTGTAACATAAATTTTATCCGAAACCGAATCAAATGCAATCCCATTTAAAATTTCTGCCCCGGGAGACAGTTCTTTGGCTTTTTCAACCAATGAAGTTAAATCCAGCAAACCTGTTACATGACCCGTTCCGGGATCAATTTTTACGATAGTGTTTGTCATAAACACATTGGCATAGACATATCCCCTGATAAACTCCAGTTCATTTAAGTAGTCAACGGCATAGCCCTTTTGGGTTACATTAACTGTTTTGACAGTAGAAAAAGTGGAAGGATCCAGCCAGGTTAACTTGTTTGTGCCGTCGCTCATTATCAGGAAAGTACCGTCGGTAGTCAGACCCCACCCTTCCCTGGCGGGAAGATTAAACTGGCCTAAAGAATTAAAATTCTTTGCATCGTAGATAAAACCAACCTGGTTTTGCCAGGTAAGCTGATAAACTTTTCCTTTCAGAATTACAATTCCTTCACCGAAGTACGTGTTTTTATCGAGCTCTGCTTTTACCTTAATTTTACCGGTGGTGGTATCAAGTATTCCGAATACGGACCTGGTTTGAGCCAACTCCACAGGCGCTCCCGTGCTTTCAAACCATTGCCCGTTGTGAATCAGCAGGCCTTGTGTATATGAAGTAGTATCGTGAGGTAATGAATTCACAAGGGTATACGCCAGGAATGGAATTTCATTGGCCGGAGCCGTATTCGTGTTTACAGGAACGGGTGATTTTTTGTCGCTGGTGCAGCCATCCAAAAGTAAACAAAGTGCCAGCCCGCAGGCAAGCATCTTTCCAAGGTAAATAGCATCTGTTTTCAACTTCCTTATTTCAAAATATAATTTGATAATACCATTTTATAAGTCATCCCGAATTGCCCTGACGGGGTATTAAAGGAATAATGCACACTTTGGATCAACCCGACGCCGGGAGTAAAGTATTCATCCCGAAAACTATAGGTTTGAAGAGCGGGCCTTTTATACCGGATACAACGAAAGTCACCCATCGTTGTATGAATTAGCGTGTCTATAGAAACTACTTCAACAGAATCGGTGCCATCCCAATAAATAAAATTCTTGCTAACAGGATACTTGTATAACAGCAGACCGGATCCGTTACTATAACCGTATAAGCCATCGCTTTTGTTTCTAATCCACGGGTAAACATAGCGGCCATTTAAAAACCATTTGACGGAATCAATTAATGTATCGCGAATCACCGTCATCGTGCCGGTTCCTGAACCGCCTGGCACATAAGAAATATACTCCCAACGGTTTCCGATTTTCAAAGGCCAAAGTTCCAGGGGCCCTGAAGGCTGTATTTTGTCCTTGGTACATGCCATAAGAGTCAACATCAAAACAGTTATCAGTAAATTCAATCTTTGCATAATAAAGAAAGGTAGAAGACAGAATGAAATTCAGTTGCGCGCAAGCCCAAGCAAACATAAGGAACTCTCCGCCAAGTTGTATAGCCAACTGTTTTAATTCCATTAAGCGATTGCAAATCCTTCATTTTTCTTTCCATCTTTGCAGCCCGTCAAAAAAAAACAATGGCCTTCCTCGAAAAGTATTTATACCTGAAGAAATCCGGGATACCCGGTTCCGGAAAAGGCGTGTTTACCAAGGTAGATATTCCCAAAGGAACGCGAATTGTTGAATACAAGGGCAAGCTCGTAGCCTGGAAAGATGTGAAGCATGAAGACGGCCATAACCCTTACATTTTCAAATTGAATGCCCGCCAGGCATTGAACGGATTGCACTATACCCATACGTTCGGACGCTATATCAACGACGCCCGCGGCTTTTCCCGTGCTGAGGGTCTGCGTAATAATTCTGAATTTATCGTGGAAGGGAAACGGGTTTTTTTCGACGCCACCCGCCCCATTAAAAAGGGCCAGGAAATCCTGGTTGACTATGGAGGCAACTTCTGGTCCCTGATGCGGAAGCTCAGGAATGAAAAGAAGAAGGTTGCTGCTAAATGATGGATGAACGCTGAATACCCAGCCTATGGATACTGGACGCTGGACACTGGACTCTGGACTAAACTCCTGAACCAAGACTAAGGACGAACTTCTATCTACTATCTACTATCTACTATCTACTTTCTTCTATCTTCTATCTTCCTACTCACTACTCACTGCTCCCTACTCTACGCTACTTTCGCCGCCCGTATCGATTTTTTGATTTTGCAATACAGGTCACTTGGGTCAAAGGGTTTTGAAATATATTCGTTCATCCCTTCCTGGAAACAGTTTTCTATTTCATTCACGGATGCATGTGCCGTCATGGCAATGATGGGTATCTTGTTAATAGGCAGCGGCATTTCATTGCGAATCTTCTTTGCGGCCGTATGCCCGTCCATTTCCGGCATTTGTATGTCCATCAACACAATGTCATAGACGTTTTGTTTAAGCTTTTCCAGCGCCAGCACACCGTTCTCAGCAACATCGACATCAATTTGCGGACTCCAGTCCTTTAATGTATCGACGGCTACCATTTGGTTAAATGCATTGTCTTCCACCAATAACACCTTCAGCTCCTCAGGTGCGGTAAGATCCGATTTGCTATCCTTTTTGCCGGCGCTGCCTGTAGTTTGGTCCGGAATGGAAATGGGAAGCGTAAAATAAAATTTGCTTCCAAAACCTTCCCTGCTGATAACCTTCAGCTCACCGCCCTGCATTTCCACAAGCTTCCTTGAGATGGCCAGGCCCAGGCCCGTTCCTCCTGTTTCGCGGGTAAGAAAACTGCTGCCCTGCTTGAACGGGTGGAATATTTCTTCCAGCTTGGACTCCGGAATGCCCGGCCCTGTATCGGCAACGGTAAATTTCACGATAGCCATATGTGTTTCGCTGGTAATAACTTCCAGCTTAAGGCTTACTTCTCCGATTTTTGTAAACTTAATTCCATTCGAAAGTAAGTTTATCAGCACCTGGCTCAGCCTTAACGGATCGCCCTTCACCCATGGAGGAATGTCGCCTTCAAACTGTGTATTCAGAATGAGCCCTTTTTCCATAGCGGCAACCTGCATCGATTCTACGGCATCCAGGGTAACCTGGCTGAGGCTGAATTCCTTTTTGTCGAGTTCGTAACTGCCGGATTCAATTTTCGAAAAATCCAGGATGTTATTCACCAGTTCGAACAAATTCTTCGAATTGAGCTGTATGCTCCGGAGATAGTCCATCTCCTTTGCATGATTTCCTTCCTTCTTTATCAGGAGATTGGAAAGTCCTATAATGGAATTGAGCGGGGTCCGGATTTCATGGCTCATGTGTGCCAGGAATTCCTCCTTCATCCGGCTGCTTTGTTCGGCCACATCCCTTTCCTTTTGCAGGATAAGGTTTTTCCTGAACAGTTCTTCCGAAAGTTTACGTTGTGTAATGTCGCGGGCCGCTGCATACAGCATGCCGGTAGCCGGATCCGGATGTGAGTTCCAGTTCAGCCAGATATACGTGCCATCGGCTTTGCGGTACCGGTTTTCAAAGGAAACTGTAATGTGGCCTTCGGACAGCTTCCGTGTCTCTGCCAGGGTCGCTTCCACATCGTCGGGATGAATAAAATCAACGAAGGGCCGTCCGAGCAATTCGTTTTCAGAATACCCAAGGACCGTTGTAAAGGTGGAGCTGATTTTTAAAAAATAGCCCTGCACATTGGCAATGCACATGAAGTCAAGGGTGAGGTCAAAAAATTTCTGAAGAACTGCTTCGCTTGCTTTTATCGACTTGTTTTGTCTTCGAAGATCCAATTGGGCAATGACGAATTTGGACAAAAGTGAAAGGGCATCCCGTTGTTCCACATTGAGAAGCCTGGGTTTGGTATCTATTACGCAAAGTGTTCCAAGCCTGTAGCCCTCCGGGTCAACCAGCGGTGCGCCGGCATAAAAGCGGAAACCTACGGGACCGGCAACAAAAGGGTTTTCTGCAAATAGCTCATTTTGTTTCAGGTCAGGCACTTCATAAATATCATCCTGCATGATGGCATACTGGCAAATCGAAAATTCACGCGGCGTTTCGCTTACGTCAATTCCTATTTTGGATTTAAACCACTGCCTGTTTTCATCGATCAGGCTGACCAGGGCCACAGGACATTTGGTGATACGGGATGCCAGCATGGTAATGGCATCAAAATCATCTTCAGGAAGGCTGTCCAGGATGTCATAACTCTTCAGCGCCTCAAGCCGTTCGGCTTCATTTTCCGGTATTGGAAATTGCTTTGGACCGTTTGATAAAGGTTCCATAGGCTCTAAATTTTTGTAAGCCAAAAATGACACTCAAAATCCAACCAACAGCCTTTTGCAGAAATACTTTTCTACAATCAGAAGTGGCATTAAAATTTAAAAAACAGCATATTCATAAACACATTTTTAAGCTTTCGGTTCCTATTCAAAAAGTACAGAATTGTGATCTTCTGTTTATTGGGGGCATCTGAAAACTAAGCACTGACCGCCTTATTCTAACCTGGCGATCTGCTAACAAATATAATTATTTAAACATAAAATAACGAATCTGCGTAAATAATTGATCCTTGGTTCCCAAGCCGCCGGGCAGGCTCTGCTTCCATCACAAGACCTCGGAAAATTTTCATACCTTTGTGGCCTTCTACAAATGAGGGCTTTGCTTCTTTCATGAACCTTTCCCTCCAAAATCACCCCTAAAAATTATGTTATTTAAGTCATTACACCTCATTGATCCTATTTTAAAAGCTGTTAGCGAAGAAGGATATACCACCCCCACGCCCATCCAGGCCCAGTCCATTCCCATTGTTCTTCAAGGCACCGATTTATTGGGTTGTGCACAGACAGGCACAGGAAAAACTGCGGCTTTTGCCATTCCCATACTTCAATTGCTCCATACTGCTCATCCGCATTCCAGGCATCGGAAAATCCGAAGCCTGGTAGTAACTCCTACGCGCGAACTGGCCATACAGATCGGCGAAAGTTTTAATGCCTATGGAAGACATACGGGACTTGTTTCCACCGTTATTTTTGGCGGAGTGAACCAGAACCCCCAGGTGAATGCCCTGAAGCATGGCATAGACATCCTGGTGGCAACACCCGGACGACTCCTGGATTTGATGAACCAGGGTTTTATCTCCCTGCATGACATCGAAATATTTGTACTTGACGAAGCCGACCGCATGCTGGACATGGGATTTATACACGACGTGAAGAAAATTCTGGCGGCACTTCCGAAAAAAAGGCAATCTCTTTTCTTTTCAGCCACTATGCCGCCGGAAATTGTGAAACTTGCCGGCACCATCCTGCACAACCCCAAAAGGGTTTCAGTGACGCCTGAGAATTCCACTGTGGACCTTATTCAGCAGCATGTTTACTTCGTGGACAAAGGCAATAAAAATGCGCTTCTTCTCGAGCTCTTTAAAAACAAGGACATGAAAACGGCCCTGGTTTTTACGCGCACCAAACATGGCGCCGATAAGGTGGCCCGTATCCTGATGAAAAATCACATCAAGGCCGAAGCCATCCATGGCAACAAAGCGCAAAATGCCCGTCAGCGCGCATTGTCAAACTTCAAAGCCCAAACGACGCGTGCGCTGGTGGCAACCGATATTGCCGCCCGTGGCATCGACGTGGACGAATTGGAATTCGTTATCAATTTCGAGATCCCCAATATCGCTGAAACCTATGTGCACCGTATTGGCCGTACGGGCCGCGCGGGCGCCAAAGGAACGGCCTATTCCTTCTGTGATGCGGAGGAAAAAGCCTACCTGAAGGATATTGAAAAACTCATCGCCAAGAAAATTCCTGTGGTCGAAAACCATCCCTTCCCCCTGATGGATCACAACCCGGTAAAAGCGCCCAAACAGCCCGGAAGAACTTCAAATCGTTCCGGCCGGCCGCACCAGAATTCCGGCAGACCTCAACAGAATACCGACGGACAGCTGCAGCATTCAAACAGGCAGCCACATTCCGGCAGGCCGCAGCAGCATTCAGGAAGAAAAAAGATGGGTTGGTAAATCCTGGAATTCTTCTTTTTTCCAGCTTGTAGTAAGCACTCAATGCTTATCGATGGACAAGCATGCTTTTGGTAATCCATCCCGATCCTGTATGTAATTGCAGAAAATAAATTCCATCGGGAATATCCCCGGTTGCAATTTCAATGGATGGCTGTTGAAATTCCCCGTAGAATAGTTTTTCGCCGAGCGCATTGAACAAACCGGCCGAAAAAATCCGGGCTGTGGATTTGACAGTGAAACGATCCTTTGCCGGTACAGGATATATTAGAACGGATGCGGCTGTATGCACAGGTTGAATACCTGTGATGGCAGGATTGATCAGTACGGAGTCGCCGAACAAATTAAATTCCAGTTCATCCTCCGACCAGGTGATGGCCTTTACATCGGCAAGTCCGAATTGCAGCGTATTCATAGCCGGTACAGTACCTGAGACATGAACTCCAAATTCAGCGAGCAGGCTGTCGTTCATGATCACGTTGGAATGGTCCGTTCTGGATAGCGTTATGTCCGTTTTTCCGGATGAATAATTGCTATGCTGAAAAGTAAGCATGTTTACTCCCGCCGTTCCAAGCGCTGAAGAAGAAAAATCAAAGAAGGCTGTGGCCGAATCGACTAATAGCGGATCCCAGGTTAGCGTGAAGGCAATTCCATAGATAGGCGGTGCAGGTATGGCAGCAGATCCCAGGTACATTTTAACGCGAAGGGCCTGGTTCAATCCGGCTGAATCAACGGAAGTTTTCAGCATAAAATCCGGCAAGGCGGCGTTGTATGCATGCGGGATGCTACGGGCATGGATCATTCCATAATTTAAAAAGACAGCCAACGTGTCGTCGGCATTCACTATACCATTGCCATCGCAATCGCTATGCTTTCCATTTAAACCATTCGCCAGGGTATCATTCCAGTCCGGGCAGGCCTGTGCCGTCCATGCATTCGTCGCACCGGGACGCACTGGCCCGGAATCGTTGTAATTAACTCCAAGGATTAAAATGTCGAAATTGTCGGCAACGCCGTCCCAGTTGGCATCGCCGGGCCACACCGAATCGCATGGTGTGGTTGGATCACTGACCTGTAAGGTATCCACAGCTATGCAGCCATTCGCATCGGTGGCTGTGATGAAATAGTCTGCTGCCGCCAGGTAATTTGCACATAAAATAGTATCTCCGGATGACCATTGGCAGGTATAAGGAGCGGTTCCTCCATAAATGAAAACACATGCCGACCCGTCGGCTCCTCCATGGCAGGAAGGATCTGTAATGACTGAATCTGCGATTCCCAATGGAGAAGCAGGTTGCGTAATGGATACGTTCGTCGCCACAAGACAGCCGATTGAATCCATGACAGTAATTACATAATTAAAAGCGATCAGCCCTCCAAAAAATGTATTGGAATACGGAGGAATACCTCCGGACGGCAACAAGCGTACTGAGCCGTTATTGCCCCCAAAGCAGGAAACATTTGTGATGGAATCCACAGAAACAGAAAATGCCGGTGGTTCTGTAATGGCTACGGTCACCGTGTCGATGCAACCGTTTATATCACTCACCGTACAGGTTTGTATTCCGGCCGGCAGATTGTTGGCACATGCTGTTCCGCTGCCGGAAGGCAACCAGGTGTAAGAATAGGGAGAAACACCTCCGGACGCAGCCATACAGACAGACCCAGTATTCGTACCAAAACAGATCACGGAATTGAGGGAAGTAACCGATAAGTTGAGTACCGGAGGCTCGTTAATTGTTACCTGAACGGAATCAACACAACCGTTGGCGTCTGTTACAATAGCCGTGTAATTTCCGGCGAAAAGGTTGTTAACCGAAGGATTCGAATATCCCAATGGAAGCCACATGTAAGAATAGAGCCCGGTACCGCCGGAAGCAATGACGGCAGCCGCACCGGTGCTGTCTCCATAGCAATTCACATCCAATTTTGAATAATTCAATGCCATGGGCGGGGGTTCATTGATTGTTGCATTCCCGGCAAAAACACAACCATTGGTATCGGTTACAGATACCGAATATACACCTGCAGAAAGATTGGTAGCCGCCGAAGAGTTGCCACCGAAAGGGCTCCATAAATAGCTATAAGGCGGAGTTCCGCCTGCAACGTTTATAGAAGCTGTTCCATTAGACGCTCCTGCACAGGTTACATCCATGGTGAATATGTTTGCCAGCATGGACGAAGGTTGGGTCATGGCCACCGTGCCGCTGTCAGCACATAAAGCTAAAGCATCATAAAGCACCCAATAGTAATTTCCGACGCAGGCGTTTGTCATGACATAGGAAGTGGAAAAAGGTGTGACAGGGACGCCATTAATGGAAAGAGAATAGGGAGGTGTGCCGGAGCCAGGCGTAAAAGTAATCGAGCCATTGCATGCGCCATAACAGCTTACATTGACCGCCGCAACGGAAGTGCCGCATTGTGCCGCAACATTTTGAATCAATAAAACAAGAATAAAGACCAGGTAAATTCTTTTCATGTGGGCGATCCTGCTATATCAATCTATGGCATTACGTACAGATTAACCAATACCGGCGAGACTACTCTTCATTAACTACTCCCTACTCCCTACTCCCTACTCACTACTCACTACTCACTACTCACTACTCACTTTTCACTTCTCATATTAGAAAATAATCTTCCTTGTAATCGTTCCCTTTGTAGTTTCCAGGCGGATAAAATAGATCCCCTTTTTCAACCCAGAAATATCCACAGGCTGGTAACTGAACTTTTCCACTTCAGCTACCTTGCGGCTCAGTTGATCGAGTATTACCAGCCGGCCACCCGGTGAATTGTTGGGATTTGAAAAAACCAGGCTGAAAGCCACGACGGCGGGTTGAAATACGATGGACTGCAACTCATCCAGTCCGGCCGGAGTCGTATAGTAAACGGTAATCCGAACATGATCGACCTGTGCCGTCTGGTCGAAAGCACCATTGGTCAGCTGCAGCTGTATGCCAAAGGATGGGGCGTTGATGTCTGCCGGGGTCCAGGTTGTATTCCAGAGATCGGCAGCGCCTCCATAGGATGAATAAGTAAATGCCATAGGCCATTGCAGTGCGGATGCATAATTACTTCCTGCAGGGGTTCCGGCCCTGACCAGTTGCACTACAGAATCCCTGATATCGCTTACCGGCTGGCTCACCTTTTTGCTTACTTCAACTGCAATTCCGTCGATCACGGCATTGGAAGGAATAGCAAAACCAAAATTGGTTATGGTTGCCAGTTCCGAATAGTAACACTGGTAGTCGATCTGGCTGGCACAAAGCGGGTATGCACCCAGTACGGCATAGGCCATGTTGTTGTCAAGGGCATTAAAGCCGGTAGTATACGATGCGAAATAAACGCCATTGCCTGTAACGGAGGCGCCGGACGGACTGTTTGGGCCGGCTACCTGGGCCTGCGAATAATATGTACTAAAAACCAGCAATGCCAGCACAAGGAATCGAACCGTTTTCATGGACTTTTTTCCCAAAGGTAAAATAATCCGGCAACGTTCGGTATTACCTTTGCAGTCTTGCCTTTTTCCTGGCTCTGCGAACCTCTGCGCCCAAAACTCTGCGCTTCTCTGCGTTTAAAATTCCCTCACCAATCCTTGCACAACCCAATCCCGGGGAATGGACATAAAAAAACAGGGACAGCGAACATCCGTTAGGATATTGCTGCCCTGGTTTAAAATCCATCTCTTACGGGAGAGAGACCTGACTTCAAACAGAGTTGTCTGAAGGTATATGTGGAAAAGGAACGTTGATCAAAACAAGCTCAAACCGAGATAAACCTGCCAGGCGCTGTTTTTTCCTTCGGGAAAGTTGTAGGTTTCACCGAAGAACGTGCGGTCCTTGCCTACTTCCTGCAGGCCCTGGATATAACGGACACCTAAATTCAGCGCGCTGAATTCAAATCCTGCGCCGGCTACGAGTCCGTAATCGATGCGGTTAAAATTATCTTCATTGACTTCACTGCTGAAATCCGAACCGTCACTACCTGAACTGTTTTTGACTGATGCATTCAGGAGATAG